>Ga0209208_10006179_pt1 | contig 16522 bp, 9 predicted proteins | sample S1TSphfallax_3_FD_187694 | JGI IMG/M metagenome (GOLD analysis project Ga0209208, IMG submission 187694) | Host-associated microbial communities from peat moss isolated from Minnesota, USA - S1T2_Fd - Sphagnum fallax MG (SPAdes) (version 2) | ecosystem: Host-associated > Plants > Peat moss >...
ATTGAGACTCCCACGACTTTGGGGGCCCATAACTTTACATGCAGACCTTCGATTGAGATGAGGTTTGAAGCAAAGTTGTAGCCTTTGTTGAAATATTTCCAACAATATGTTGGGCGCCACCTACATGCAAGGAAATCAAGGCGATTCCTGACTTTTAATGGTCAGGAATCAAATTGGCAATTTGACTCTTGGCCTTTCTTTTAACCATAATTTGTGTTTGAAATGTCCAAATGGGTCATGCAAGCCCATTTTAAATATCTACTTTTCAAAAGCTTTTTAATTATATAAGGAACTATTCATTCCAATGGGTTTTGACCTCTGAAATTGCTCTCTAAAGATTTGGGAATCCATTGAAGCTCAAACTCCCAAAATGGAAGCTCAATTGGGAGTGTGAGGGTTCATTCCCTCATACTCTCCTACACTCCCAGGAGCATGAGATGTGATTCCCGGGCTTCCCTCTTGGCTTGCAACCTTACAAGCCCTTGCCTTGGTCATAAGCCCAAGGCTAGGGTTGTGACGGAAAAGTTCATCATCATGTTTTTTTTAATTCTAATCACTCAAGTGCCTAACAACAAGGAGCCTTGTTGTCGAGGTTCTTTTTTTTCAGTCACTCAAGCTTGATGGGTGTTTTATTTATTTATTGGTGCTGGTAAAAAGTTTATTTTATTTTGTGTTGTAGTTTTTTACCACTTTGGTAAATGCAAAGTCGGAAAAAAAAAAGGATTATTAGAGAAAAAAAACAAGTTTCAACTAAATTGGCAAATGGCACGGGAAGTGTCACGAATGAAAAAAGTTTAAAAGGATGGAAGATGTAAAAGCACATGTAAGCGAAAGTTGAAAATGGTGCATTAACTTTGTGTAATGTTAATGAAAAGTAAATGTTAACGTTTGTTGAAGTTGGGGAAACCTCTACACTAGAACTTGTTACAATTAAAATTGACTTGCAAAAAACAATTGAAATGATAGCGAAACAAGAAAATGTAGTTCTTGCTTCAGTGCAAAAAGAAAATGAACATGTTATATAAAAAGTGTTGAAATTGATGTAGGTGACATTTTTATTTTAACTTACAATCTATTGCCCACCCATCCTCTCTATTTGAAAAGATGGGTGGGTTGTTTTTAATAAATTTGTGTTTGCAATACCTTTATTAATTAGGGTTTTCAAACTTTTACCCCACCTTCCTTTTCCATGTGAAAAGGTGGGTGGGGCACTTTTTTAAAGATTAATTCTCTGAGCAATACCTTATAACCTTGTAGGTGATAGTATTATTTTTAAGGTTAACCTCATTCTATGCAAATTTCAAAATTGGGTTTTGCAATACCCTCATCTTGAATTTTTGTCTATCTATCCATTTTTGCAATACCCTCATGGTGTGTTTAACCTTTTTTCTACAATGGAAATACCCTCATCATGTAGAAATAACCTTCATCCATAATGTTAATTTTCACATTAGGTTTATTGTATTTGTTTTTGGTTTTAGATGTAATTGCCCCTCTTCTAGTTGCCATAAAGGGTGTCCATTGGGCAAGGGATGGGCCAAATTTGTTTGTAGGGTTGATAGGTGCAATGCATTATATATAACCAACCACAATTTGGTATGACATTTGTGGGCACGCCACAATGTGACCATGGCAAGCTTGGACACCCATCTACTTGGAAGTAAGGCCCAAGGGTTCAAGATTGTGCGGCAATGAATGTGCGGGTCTTGAACAACCCTTTGACCCGATTCTATCGCAATGAACAAAAAACAATTGCTAGGGCTAGGAAGCATGCTACCTTAGAGTGGGATAAGCTCCAGGGTGATTTGCAACACACATTTGAGGTTCCTAAGCTGACATTTGTTAAGCTAACCTCTAGCCACATCCTTCAACTTTTTGGTATGACTACATGGGGTGTGGGGGCCATGCCTTTCAACATACATGCCAAGCTAGAACACGATGAGGACCTTGCACTTGTGATTTGAACAATTCAAACCAAGTATGCAAAAGCACTCAAGGGCATTTAAATGGAACACAATTAAAAGTTTACATCAAATAAGATAATGCGGCACAAGGAAATTGGCCTCCTTACGTAATACCATGATTCAAAAATGATTCGTGGTTGGTAAATTTCCAACAATGCCATACTGAATTTTATTTGAATTCTAGGTTCTAGAATTCATATGCAATACTTATTGTATTGTGTTGTTTATTTCAAGGTTCAAGGCACCACCAAGGAGGTGTTTGTGGTTGATGTTGTGGACGCAACATTGGCCAATCATGGGGTTTTTACGTGACGACATGCCCATGATACAGAGGTTGCATCAACATAGTACAAGAGGGCCAATGGGATCCCATCTGCCTCTAGTAGTGATACAAATAGCCCATAGTTTATCCTAGTTTTGATTAAGGTGTTATTTTGGTCTTCAGGATTTAGGGTAACAATTTATCTTTGAAACAACAATTATGACAATGTTCCCCATTTTAACTTGGGGTTTTTTTTAACTTGGGGGCATTTTTTGCACATTTTTATAACACATGTCACCCATGTTTTTTTTATTTTAAGGCATTTTACTTTCATTTGCACCATCTTGTGTTAAAAATTAGAAATACATTCTCACATATTCTTATGTATGCTTGAAAATTTTATCCAAACAATGATTCTAGTCTTACATTCAAACCAAAAAATCTTTCTTTACCCCCAAAAATTAGAAGTTCAAACCTAAAATGGAAAGCAATACCCTCATGAAGGTATTCTGAAAACACCATTGAATTATTTTGCTCCAAGCTATTGGAAGGGTATTGCTTATGCCCATAATTATTCAATGCACATGCAATACCCCTATAAAATATATATTATAAATCCTTTGGGCCCCATAACATATTTCAAAAGTCTTGGAGGGGTATTGCATAACCCTAACAAAACTTAGAAGAAACATAATACCTTCATGAGGGTATTCTGTAAACACCATGGTTTGAATTATTTTGGTCCAAGCTTTTGGAGGGGTATTGCTTATGTCTAGAAATACTCAATCCACATGCAATACCCCGATTAAGGTATATTATAAATCCTTTAGGTTCCATAACATATTTCAAGAGTCTTGGAGAAGTATTGCATAGCCTTAACAAAACCTAGAAGGAATGAAATACCTTCATGAAGGTATTTAAACACCATGATTTGAATTATTTTGGTCCACACTTTTGGAAGGGCATTACTTATGTCCAGAAGTAATCAATGCACATGTAATGCTCGTATTAAAGTAGATTATAAATCCTTTGGGCTCCATAACATATTTTTAAACTCTTAAAAAGGTATTGCACAGCCCTAACAAAACCTAAAAGGAATGCAATACCTTCATGAAGATATTTTATAGACAATATGGATTGAATTATTTTACTATAAGCTATTGGAGGGGTATTGATTGTGTCCATAATTATTCAATGGGTGTGCATTACCTTTCTTAAGGCATATAAAAAATCTTTTGGGCTTCATCACATATTTATTGAAACCTAGAGGGGTATTGTTTAAACCTACACGGAAAGAAATACCCTATTTGGGGTAATCTACAAACAACATGCGCTCAATTATTTTGGTTCAAGTTGTCAGAGGGGTAATGCTTATGCCCAATAACACTCAATTCACATGCACTACCCCTTTTCAAGTATCCCATAATACCTTTCAGCTCCATAACAAAGTTTTTGGAATTTGGAAGGGTATTACATAGCCCTATCAAAACCTAAAAGGAAAGCAATACCCAAATCATTTTACGATAATATCATAAACCATGAAACAAAAGAATTTTTTTAAAGATATTTATTCCATGTTCATTGTATCATGTTAGACATATTGATTCAAGCAAATGAGGGTAATGCAAAGTTCTTCACATTGATGGTATAATGTTTTACTTGAATAAACATATGGAATGCAATACCTACATCATCTTGGGATATTTGCATTCACCATGAAACATGGAGGGTAGTGCATAACCCTACTAAAACCTAAAAGGAATATAATACCTACACCATATTGTGACAATATTCTAGAGCATGATACAAATAAGGGTATTGCAAGTACACAAAAACTTTGTTGAATAATTTTTTTATACCATCAATGTGGCCAATATTGCAATACCTTCATGTACATATACCAACAATTTTGCATTGGTCCATTTATGAGTTTGAAAATGTTTTTCCACTATATTTAATGTTTACTTAAAATATTTAGCATAATATTTAATTAAAATATTATATATTAAAAATGTAATAAATCCACACAATTTAATTAAGTAGAGATTTTTAAAACTTTATTCTTATGTCTCGATGTCAATGGACCTATCAATAAAGTAATGAACATATTACATTTACACTTCAACATTTTGTTCAATACCATCAATGTGACCAATTTTGCAATTTGGCATGATATATTGAACGTGTATTTAGTATGAAAAAAAAAAACTCAATATATTTCATGGTTAATGACATTATGAAAACACAATGAAGGTATTATAGTTACATTTATAAATTTTGTTCAAGTAACCTTATACCATCAATGTGGCTAGTTTTGCAATACCTTCATTCCATTTTACATTGGTCCATTAGTGGATTATTATGATGTTGAAAACAACTTTAAACTATAGTTTTTAATTAAAATATTAATGAGTTAAAATAATTACACAAATATTATATCTTTATAAATGAAACATATATATATAAAATTTCACATATTAATTCATTAATTATATCATGATTTCAATTAAAATATCTTCAAAACTAAAAATTGATAGATGGTGCACCATTTATAGTTTTTGAATCATAAACAACCATTCATTTATTCAAATAAACTTCACATGGGTTTTAGGTTTAATAAAAGATGAAGAAAATATTTTTAAATATAGATTTTAATACAAAAGGGAATATCAATTGAAGTGTGAAAATTATTGATCATTAGTGCCATTATTTGATATGTTATTCCCTAAATTTCAATTTACATAGAATAAGCATTTGATTACATGCATTAATTAAATATACATCATTAATAAGTTATCTTTTGCATAGGTTTTGGTAGGGTTATGTAATACCCCAAATAGTGTAGAAAGATATGTGATTGACCGCAAAACATTTATGGGATATCATAAAAAGTTATTTCATTTAATTTCATCCTTTTGGCTATGAGGAATACCCCTTGGATAATTTAAGTAGAAAATCATTTAGCCCATGGCATTTTACAAAATACCCCAATGAGGGTATTGATTTCCATCTAGGTTTTGGTAGGGTTATGTAATATCCACATAGTGTAGAAAGACATGTGATTGACCCCAAAACATTTATGGGATATTGGATAAGGGTATTACAATTCAATTCCATCCTTCTAACCATGAGCAATACCCCTTGGATAACTTAGGCAAAAAATGATTTAACCCATGGCGTTTTACAAAATACGCCAATTGGGGTATTCATTTCCCTTTGAGTTTTTGGTAAGGTTATGTAGTACCCTATTAATTATCAAAATATATGTGATTAACCATTCCACTTTTTCAGGATACCTTGAGGGGGGTACTATAATTTCATTCCATCCTTCTAATCATGAACAATACCTTTCTAATAACATAAACCAAAATGAATTAACACATGGTGTTATACAAAATAACCCTATACGGGTATTAATATCCATTTAGGTTTTGGTTTGGTTATGAAATACCCTTCATAGTGTCCAATGATAATTTATTGGCCCCAAAACATTTTTTGGATACCCTAAAAGGGGTATTGCACATATTTGGATTACACAATGTCGGGGATTACAATTGAACTGGATCTATGCAAGTAATTAACTTTCATTGTTTTGTGCATTACTTGGAGTTTTAGATTTCATTAATAATGACATCTAGTTGTGATTTATAGTTATTCATTGACACATATTGGTTACCAAATCATTTGGATATTACTTCAAAGGATGCGTTGGAGTTTTTTTTCCAATGTAAATTATGCACAATTCAATTTGATTTAATGAAAGGTGTAAAGGGTTGAATATAAATGAAAATTGAACCACACATATATTATGTCTAAATATGGGTACAAGTGACAAACCTTTATTTATTCCCTAGTCCTCTTTTTACATGTATCTAAGTGCTCCATCATTCTTTCGTGCTAATCCTTCATCTAGTTGATGGAGTTCCCGAAGCCATCATCCACTAGGTGAAATACCATTCCTAGATTCATGGATTCGTTGATTCGAGCCAAACAAAAGCAGTGAATGTTTGATCCAACTCCTCAAAGAAGTGATGTTACATGGTCACACAATTCAACGCTTGCACTTGTGGTGGTACACTCCACGGTGATCTCAACAATTGTTTCATGCAAGTAAGTTAGGACTCAATCCATGGGTGCGGATGAACCTTTTGGCACATCAACATTGTCAAAACAACTATCCTCATCCATGGCCATAAACCCCCCAATGTAAACAATGTCAACCTCATTAACTGGAACTTGGTTGCAATCCTCATCATCAAACACACCATCATCTAATTGTAAATATGTCAAGTCAGCAAACATGCATTTGAAACCATTGTGGTGAATTCCATAATACCTATCACAATACTCAATGATATTTTCTATTGTAAAGTCGGTACATGTCAATAGAATAACAATTTAATGCTTGCAAAAGTTGCTTCACAATGCCCATTCACAAGTGCAACTTGCATATTTGGTGAAAGGGGCATGGATTTTGCAAATGATACTAAGATGGTGTTGGTTTTGCATCCACCAAACATAATCACCATTGTCCCTCTCAAAGGTAGGTGAGATCACATCGGTGTGTGGAATCCAACTATCTTTGTTAACACTTACCATCACAAGTCGTGCCATGACCTTGTTTTTTATGAACCCTTGCCTCTTCATCTCGGCTTCGTGCATATAATGTTGTGCCATAGTTGTGGTTAGCTTCCACACTAACTAGTCAATGTGGCGCCCCCTCAAACATTTGGTCTCAAGAGAGAACCTACGTTTCAAAGCTTCATGATAACACTCTATGTTAGCTTGAACTAAAAGAAAATTATCATTTTGCAACTATTGTATGTAATTGTTGTATGTTAGTGACGTGCTCCCAAGCTCCTTGTTAGACTCAAAGATGAGTCTAAGGTAGAAAACAATGGAAAGGTTAGGAGCTCGAAGCATGCTCCTTAGCTCTTAGCACTTTAAGGGGTAGAGGGGCGTGTTGGAGCTCCGAGATGGGACTAGGAAGAGTGAAAAACAATTTATCCACTCACACGAATCTGCATCCAACTAACCACAAGTTGGTTAATACAATGTTGGAACACCTTTCGTGCTAGGACAAGCCACGGGCGACCTCAGACTCACAAGACTCACCACGGCCCGAACTCAAGGGAAGCCACCACCTCCCCTCATATAGTATACTCTGCACTGCTTTGCAAGGCCCACATCCAAATGGTTTTTTGTCCCAGGACTCCCAAAGGGGAGTCTTGAAACTGCCAAGGTTGGAACTCCCACAATTTTGTAGGGCTATAAATTCGTGTTTAGACCTCCGATCAGGATGAGGTCTAAAGCAAAGTTGCAGCTCTTATCAAGAGCTTTCCAACAACGTGTTGCACGCCACCTGCACGCATGGAAGTCAGGTTGATTCTCGACTTTTTGTGGTCGGGAGTCAAATTGCCAATTTTGACTCCCAACTTTTCTTTTTGCCATAACTTGTGTTGTAGATGTCCAAATGGGTCATGCGAGCCCATTTTAAACATTTACATTTCAATATCTTTTCGATGATATAAAAAACTCCCCAATGCAAGGTGTTTTGACCTTTGCAATCGCTCTCTGAAGGTTCAGGAATCCATCGGGACTCTAACTTCCAAAATGGGAGCTCACTTGGGAGTGTGAGTCTTCATTCTCACACTCTCTCACACTCCTCTTAGCTTACACCCTTGCAAACCTTTGCCTTGGTCACAAGCCCAAGGCTAAGGTTGCGACAATTAGATCCCATAGTTGCATATGACAAGTTGCACACAACTAGCATTTGCATACAACAATATGTATGTGGATAGTATATACGATATAAATTTATATTTTATACATTTAAATTATTCTCTAAGGGTTGCCCATGGTGGCATGAGTTCATTTCTGAAGCTCAATTATATGGTGACATGTGACATTTAAACATTATTTCAATATTAATCATTACTAATAAACTAATAATATCTTGGCCATCCCATAAAATGTGAATCGGATTTTGACACATGTCCATTTGTGAAGGCCAATTATGTGGTGATGTGTGGCAATTTGAAAAGGCCATTGATTTTTAAAATTTTATTAGGTAGGTAGGTAGGTAAGTAGGTTGTTGTAAGTAGGTAGGCTAAGGTTTAAAATAATCCAATTTTGTTTTTGGGTTTAGCCTTTAGGGTTGAACTTCTTTCATTGGCCCATCCCAAATGGCATTTGGTATTTAGTTTGTGAACAAATCAAATGCATTTATATTGTATGCATGTTTACAATCCATGGCAAAAAATATGGGATAAAAAATTTAGTTACAAATGCAACCAATGTAGTTACAACCTACATGCAAATAACCATATTAACCTAGTTTACCTATTATATATGTATATATATATAATAATTATAAATATTTTAAAAAGGTAATAATAATACAATATAATTATAGTATTATTAATTGGTTAATAAATATCTATGTTAATATTTATAATTTTAATAGTTATGATTGCTTGTAATAATTAATGATACAAATATATATTATTATTACTTAATTTAATTTATAGATAAATTAAGTTAGTAACTAACCTAGGCTAGGGTATTTATAAGCAAATTAATGTAGTCTATTAGCCATAAATATATTACCATAATTAATAATATAGTTAAAATAAAAATTATATTTATTGAAGAATAATAATATTATCATGAACAACTAAAGAAAGTAATAATTCATATTTAATAATTATATTAATTTAAATCACTATCAATAACAAAATTAATAAGTAATATAAGTTAAATGATGTAACCTACTCACCACAAGTGTAATACCATAATTAAAATTATTGAAGTTATTATTACTATTATAAAATTAATATTAAAAATATTTCTACTATTTATAAATAATTAATAATACTATAATATTATTACATAGCCTAGGATATGAATTTGTAAGCTAGCATGTGTAACCTATTAGACATAGGTATATTATCATAATTAATACAAATATACAAATATAAAAATTATTATTATTGAAAAAATGATATTTAACCATAATTAATTATAAAATGATATAATTAATTTAACCAAAATACTATAATTAAAGGGTTTCAATATCGTAATTGGGGGGGTTTCACGTATTCTAGATTTTCAAAAGATTTTGCAATACCCTTAGAACACATAAAAACTACATGTTTATAACCAATGCCTATTTGTAATACCATTACAAAAGGGGAAGACAATTATTGTAGTCTTGCCCTTATTAATTTTGCTCAACAAACAAGATCAAGTTCCATGCAATACCTTCATTTTATTATTTCCTGATTGTTTTCAACCATTGGGGGGTCTATTGGAATGCCAACTAGGTAGGTACCTACTTAAAGTGTTGGTTAGTAGAAAAATAGATGGGGGGTGGGAAGGTGGGTCGGGATGAAAGTAGCACATTTTAAATATATAAGTGAGTAGGTAGATAGGGAAGAGTCTACTTTTAATTTAAATGCATAGGTGAGTAGGCCGATGGGGGACAATGGGTGGTAATAGGTGGGTGGGTGGGAAAAGTTTCAAAATCCAAACAAAAAAAACAAACGGATGGGGGGTGGGGCTGGGCTTCATAACATATCTTTTGAAATTTGGAAGAATATTGCATAGCCCTAACAAAACGTAGAAGGCAAACATTACCCGCATCATTTTGCGATAATATCGTAAACCGTGAAACAAAATATTTTTTTTTAAAGTACTTATTCCATGCTCACTATTATGATGCCAAACATATTGATTCAAGAAAATGAGGGTATTGCAAAGTTCTTCACATTGATGTTAGAAGGTTTACATGAACAAAATTATGGAGTTTAAATGTAATACCTACATTGTCTTGGGATATTTTCATTCACCTTGAAACTTGGAGGGGTATTGCATAGCCATATCAAAACGTAAAATCTTGCAAAACCCTTATTGGTTCATCACTCAAACAAGATGTTTTCTAAATTTTATTTTTTTTGCAATTCCATTTTTATTTGCAATTAGGATGCATAAATGAATCTTTTGAGGAAGAAGGCCAAACAACAACAATGCTCAAAAAACACCTTGACACTTTTCATATTGGTGGTGGCGTGTTGACCTTTTGAAACTATTTTAGCTAAACACTCTTTTGCATGTTGAAATTTCCAAAAACATTTGTAAAAATTGAAAGTAATTAAGTGAAATCGGAATGGGTTGCCCTAAATGCAAGTATTGATTGAAACCTTAAGGCTGTGAAGTTTCATGTAATGGCTCCCAAGATAAGCCAACAACAACATAGACATCAATGGTGCATTTTTCTTTTGTCCTTTGACTTGTGCTTTGTCTTTTTGTTTCCAAAACCTGCCTTCATATTGACATTGATTGGCAAGTATGGTCTTGTGTATATAACATGTCATGAAGTTGTTGGATTTCATTGACAAGATTCAAGGTGAATAAAAGGTCGAAGGTGTTTATGGATTTGCATGTTGGATATCATGATATAGTCTTTTTCAACATTCCCATTTTTTACCAGTATATGTTCATACTTCTTTTTCTGTCTACAAAAAAAGTGTCAACATATGTGAAGTAGATGTGTCGATTTAAGTTCTAGGGTTAGTTTTAGATTAGGTGGCTACATCTTTTGATTTTACATTGATTTTAGTTTTTTTTGTTACTATAATGATTTTATGGGAGCATGTAAAGTTGTTATTTTTGTAACATTTGGTGTTGGGCCTTGGTTGTGCTTGGGCGTGAACTTGGTCAAACTAGAAATTTCTCTATTTGTCCATTTTCTGGTGACTGAATATAAGTAGCACTTCACCTTCTCAATTACAAGTACATAAAATACAAAGTGTTTGCATCATGTGCCAAGTTTTGAAGAATTCCATGCAAATTCCACTTATGGAAATATTTCATTTAAAGATATTATTTCGAGTGCTTCTATGTTTTTCAATGTTGATAATCAATCCCTAATACTCATGGCAACAAGTTTAAAGACATAATTAAGAAGGTGTAATTTGACTTCACTTATTTTCATTAAGGGAATTAAAACAAGAATTGTTCTTCAATATCGATATTGGTTTGCGACCAATTTGTTGCAAGTAGGAAAATGTAAACAAGGATTTATCACTAGCTACATACATTGTCCTAAAGCTAAGAAATAGTTACTAGATTCGTGTGACACCCATTACTTGGTGAAAAAAAAACTTTGTTCAATATTACCACCTCTTCAATAGACATCCTAATGCCGTAATTTTTACTATATTTGTAGCAAAAAATTAATTACATTAGTAGCATAAGACATTTCAATTTAACTTATAACCTATTAAGTTGGGTTTCAATGACATTTGTATTGTAATTCATAGATTTGGTTACAACCATCGAATTTTGAGATATTTTCTCAGTTGATGTGTTGATGCAACCATGGGTCTAGCTTTTGGGTAAATTTTCATCATCTTCATTTTTATCAGAACTAATCAACACCATGGAATTATCTTCTTGATAAGAGTGTTGTTTTATTGCAACCCTAGCCTTGGGCTCGTAACCAAGGTAAGGGCTCGCAAGGGTGTGGGCCAAAAGGAAGCCTGGGAGTCACATCTCATGCTTCTGGGAATGTAGGAGAGTGTGAGGGAATGAACCTTCACACTCCCAAATGAGCTCCCACTTTGGGAGTTGGAGTCCCAATGGACTCTCAAACCTTTAGAGAGTAATTTCAGGGGTCAAAACCCATTGGATTGAAAAGTTCATTATATTATTGAAAATCTTTTGGACTATAGATGTCTAAAAATGGGCTTGCATGACCCATTTGGACATTTCAAACACAAGTTATGGCCAAAACAAGGGCCGGGAGTCAAATTGTCAATTTGATTCCTGACCACTAAAAGTCAGGAATTGCCTTGATTTCCTTACGTGCATGTGGCGCCCAACATGCAGTTGGAAATCTTCCAACAAGGGCTACAACTTTGCTTCAGACCTCATTTCAATCAAAGGTTTGCATGCAAAGTTATGGGCCCCCAAAGTTGCGAGAGTCTCAATTGTTGGAATTTCAAGACTCCCACTTGGGTGTCCCAACACAAAATGACATTTGGGTGCTCGTCCCGTGGCTAGGCACATAGTATACTATAAGGGGGAAGGTGGTGGGTTCCCTTAAATTTGGGCCGTGGTGAGTCTTGTGAGTCTGTGTTTGCTCGTGGTTCGTTTGTGCACCAAAGTGCTCCAACTATGCACTAACCAATTAGTTGTTTGGTTTATGCAAGTCCGTGTGAACGATTGAAGTGTTTGTCGATCTTCCTAGTCCCATTCTGGAGCTCCAACACGCCCCTCTACCCCCCAAGTGTTGTGAACTAGAAAGCGTGCCCTAACTCCTTACTTTTCTGTTGTTTTCGCCTCAGATTCACATTGGAATCTATCAAGGAGCTTGGGAGCACATCATATTCATTATTACTTGATAACCCGACCACATTTTCATGATCATGATCATGATCATTTTCATAATCCTCGTCCTTTTCCTTGTAGTCTTCATCATCTATAATATCTTTATCTTTGGTGTCATTATTATAATCATTTTTATTAACCTTGTCATCAACATTCAACACTACTTTTGCCATCCTAAGAACTTTCACAATGATATTAGATGGTGAGGTGATTATGAAGAACTTGTTGTCAACCTTGAGTTCATTATCAATTGTAAATGCAATCCATCTAGTTGTAAAGTACCCTTTGGAATTCTGAAAATGGGCACACCACCCATACTTTACTAGCCATTTTTTGCCACTTGGATGTGTCATACTTACACCTTTTTGAAGAAAACCTCCATGTTGTTGCATGAAGCAACATGGAACGTCTTGCAAATTAGGTAATATGTTTGTTAGCATTAAGGTGAGTAACAATCATCTTCTTGATTGTTTTGAAGCTCCTCATGTAAGTTCAAACATGCTTGACATTTATAAACCCATTAGAAATAAAGGATCTTCTACATCTTTTTAACAACATCTTCCATCCTCATGGTGGATTGATTCATTTGAAAATTAACCCAAGAGACAAGACTAAATGCTCAAGATTTGCAAGGAAAGTAATGTATAACAACTTTGAAAGAAAAAAAAACCCACGACTTTGTAGCACTACCTCAGTGCACCATCCATCCATGTTGGGGTTGAAAGTCTACACATGGGTCAAAGGGTCAAAGATTTTCTTCTTTGCTCCACTTTCCTCCTCCATCAAATGTTTAATTAAAAATTATACCAAGTTAAAGTAATTATGTAAACATTATGTCTCTAGAAATTCAAAAATATATAATTTCACACATTATTAACTAAATATATCATCATTTAGTACATTGTAAATAAAAATTTACATATAATTAATTTAAAAGGACTAAACTTACATAATATTAATAACTTATATTTCAAACTTCAATTAAAATATTTCAATTTACATAGAAATAATATTCAATTACATGCATTAATAAAATATACAATGTCAATAACTTATTTTTTGGAATTTTAAATTTTCATTAAAAATAAATTTTACAAAAAAAAATTCACTATACATAATCATGGGTTTATATATGTGATTTTAAATTTTTATATAATCAATTTTTATCCTATTTTAAATAAATATGAAAAAATAAATATATTAAAATGAGTCAAAAATATAATTCCATAATATCATTAATTATATATAATTTATTGCTCGATATGAAATAAATAAAAATATATTTAAACGAATATTTAAGCCAATATTATACATCATAAAAAATAAAATTTACATAAGGACTTGTGTTATATTTTTATATTATTTAAAATACTACTGAGGTACTATATAATTATTTTAGGTTAGAAATTATTTATTATATGTCAAAAAAGTTTTAAATAAATTCTCAATCATACATAGGATTGATAAATGGGAGAGACCATTAAAAAAATAAAAAATTATGTGTTTTAATTAAAATTTTAAAATATGAATTAAAATATTATTAAATTAGAGACTTTATAATTTTATTTTTTGAAATGAGTTTACAACTTTAAAAGGGAAAAACATAAATATGTACATCATTGAACTTTAACATTAGTTAGTAAATTTTACATTAAAGCCTAAACCCTTGTACCATCAATGTGACCGATTTTCCATTACATTCATTTTTATATATGTTAAATCATATTGTAAGGTGAATAAATAATTTTGAAAACATGAATTTCATGATATATTGGTGGGGAATCGAGTATTTAAAAAATAATCTTATGTTTCATGGTGAATGCAAATATCCCATGATGATGTAAGTATTGCATTTAAACTCCATAATTTTGTTCAAGTGATCTTCTACCATCAATGTGAATTTTTTTGCAATACTTTCATTTACTTGAATCAATATGTAGGGCACGTTGTATTCAACATGGAATAAGTATTTTAAAAAACATCCTTTTGTTTCATGGTTTAAGATATTATTGCAATATGATGCAAGTATTGTTTTCCTTCTAGGTTTTGGTATGGTTATGCAATACCTTTGCAAGTTTCAAAATATATGTTATAAAACCTAAATGATTTATAGGATATTTTAAAAGGGGTAATGCATGTGCATTGAATATTCCTATGCATGAGCAATACCCCTTTGGTAGTCTAGATCAAAAGAATTTGACCCATGTTGGTAAGGCAATGCAAAACCCCTCCAAGTTTGGAAAAATATGTTATGGGCCCAATGTATTTATGGAATAACATATAAGGGTAATGTAGGTTTATTGTGTAGTTTTGAACATGAAAAATATTCTTCCAATAGTGTAGACCCATGGTGTTTAATTATTGAATACCTTAATAACAATAATTAGTTCCTTTGTATGATTATGCAATACCCCCGCAAGTTTCAAAATATATGTTTTGGAACCCAATGTATTTTTGGGATATCCTACAAGGGGGCAATGCATGTGCATTATGTATTCCTTGCCATAAGCAATACCCCTTTGATAGTCTAAACTAAAATAATTTAGCCCATGGTGTTTACTGAATACCCCAAAAAGGTATTGCTTTGCTTGTAGGGCTATGCAATACCCCCTCCATGTTTCAAGTTATGGAACCCAATGTCTTTATGGGACAACCTATGAGGGATATTGCAGGCGTATTGTGTAGTTTTGAGGATGAACATTACCCCTCCAATAATATAGACCCATGGTGTTTAATTACAAAATACCCTAATGAGGGTATTCATTTCTTTGTAGGTTTTGGTAGGGCTACACAATACCCCTCCACGTGTCAAAAGATATGTTATGGAACCCAATGTATTTTTAATATACCTATAGAATGGTCATGCATGTTCATTGAATCTTTTTGGGCATGAACAATACCCCTTTAATAGCCTACACCAAAATAATTCAGCCCATGGTGTTTATAGCATAGCCTAATGAGGGTATTACATTCCTTCTAGGTTTTTGGTAGGGCTATCCAATACTCCTCCAAGTTTCAAATGATATGTTATGGAGCCCAATGTATTTCTGGGATACATTGCAAGGGGTACTGCAGGTGCATTGAGTAGTTTTGGGCACAAGCAATACCCCTCTAAAAGCGACGTAGACCCATGGTGTTTAATTATTAAATACCCTAATGAGGGTATTGGTTTCCTTGTAGGTTTTGGTAGGGCTATGCAATATCCCGTCATGTGTCAAAAGATATGTTATGAAACCCAATGTATTTCTGGGATACATTGAAAGGGGTATTGCAAGTGTATTAAGTAGTTTTGGGCATGAGCAATACCCTTTTGATAGCCTAGACAAAAACAATTCAGCCCATGGTGTTTACATTGTAGCGTAGTGAGGGTATTGAGATCTTTCTAAGTTTTGGAAGGACTATGCAATACCCTTCAAGTTGTCAAAAGATATGATATGGAACCCAAACTTTTTTAGGGGTACCTAGAATGGGTATTGCACATTCATTGAGTATTTTTCTTTATGAACATGAGTATAACATGCATTAAATGTGTTTAAATTGAACTGGAGTTTCGTATTGCTTTGATTATCCAATTGGTTTGCAATACCTTTATATAGGGGGTGTTAAATACTTTAATCATTCACTTGTTTAGGTTTTTTGAATGAACTAGAGCAAGTTCCATGCATACCTTCATTTTATTCTTTTTTCACCGTTGTCGATTGTCGGGGGTCTATTCCAATAGCAACCATGTAGGTAGGTGTAGCCATGTAGGTGGGATTTGGTAGGTACATATTTAAAGTGTTGGTAGATAAGTCAGTGGTAGGGCAGGTAGGTAGGTGGGGATGAGAGTAACACATTTTAAATTTATAGGTGAGTAGGTAGACGGGGAAGAGTCTACTTTTAATTTAAATATATAGGTGGGTAG
>Ga0209208_10006180_pt1 | contig 16517 bp, 9 predicted proteins | sample S1TSphfallax_3_FD_187694 | JGI IMG/M metagenome (GOLD analysis project Ga0209208, IMG submission 187694) | Host-associated microbial communities from peat moss isolated from Minnesota, USA - S1T2_Fd - Sphagnum fallax MG (SPAdes) (version 2) | ecosystem: Host-associated > Plants > Peat moss >...
CTGTGATAGGGTTGTGCAGAACAGACAACCCTATAACAAACAGACACCACCACTGTAGCTTTAATATATAAGATTTAATGTAGCCTAATTGGCGAGCATCCAAGGAATATGTAGAGAAAATGGCGATCACCCCTGGATGATTTAGCCAAATTTGGCAATAAACCAAATATGAAATACAAAATTTTTAAACAACCTTCTATACTCATGGCTACACACTGAAAACCCAATATAGAAGTCTAGCGATTTTTACTGTTTTTTGGCTCACTTCTAGCGATTGAAACCCTCAAAAATCACTCCATTTTTGAATGTTTTATTTTCTATTTCTCTTTCTGGCGAAATTTCGCCAGTAAAAAAACTGCTGAGCTCCCCACTCCCCACCAGTCTTTTTGTTTTTGGCGAAAAATCACCAAATATTGAGACTACCTCAAATTTCTGGCGAAAATTTCCCTTTTTCTCAAAAAGAATTCGCCAAACTTCGCCCCTTTTTGGGGGGCGTGTCGCTATAAGTATGTCTACTCGCTACAGTTTTAATGATCCTGAATAAAAGTGTCGCCAGTTAATGCGAAATCTGTCTGGGGATGCTCCACAGTGTTGCTACAGTCCAAAAATGAAAAAAAGAAAAGTGTTGGGGTTTGGGTGCATCCAAAGTGATTTTTAATCCTGTCCATTTACAGACAAGAGTTATAGGATTAATGTAAAAAATATACACAATTATATGGAGTCTATGGAATAGACTTGTATCAAAGGATGAAAAGTATAGGATAAGGTTTCGCAATTAGGCCCTTCTGGATTTGAGGTCCCACCCAAGGCTAGTAGGCTAAGGGGAGGTGCCAAAAATTCAGAAGGGCCTAATCATGAAACTTTTGCCCAAATACAAAATAATCCCTATTTCATTTCTTTCTACACCTTTGTCATCAGGTTTTAGTGTGACCAGACAAGGAGTCTTTTAGGTTTTTATAGTGTGAACACTATATTCGTTTTAGGGTTTAGGTGTTGAATCGCCGTCAACTTTCTTCATGTAGGCGGCGAGGTTTATCTTTTCATTATTTGTTAGTGGCTGTGAGTTGGAAGGTTTGTTGCTTGTGTGTTATGTGAGACATGGTGGCAATTGAAGATGAATGGCCAAGCGCGATTAATGCGTGTAAGGAAGATAGGAAGAATAGGAGGTTGGACGAGGATAAGAGATGGGATTCGAAGGAGAAAGAGGCACGGTTGCTAGGTAGAAGGGAGTGCAGTTTTTGGTGGGAAGGGTGAGCTTGCAGGATAGATAGTTGCTATGTTTTTCTTTGCTACGCCAATGATTATATGATGGCCAACTCTGTGTTTTGGTTAGAATTAGGACTAATCAAGGGTTGATGCTGAAGGTTGATGATGCCTAAAGCCGGTCTAAGCTGTAGAAATAAAAACATATAAAAAACTGCATCTGTAAGGGTTTAGGGGAGACCTTACTTGGAAATCTAGTAGTTAGTTCATAACACTTGAGTGGGAGCTAGAAACCTCTTTGTGGGTATCCTTGGGACTGGGTAGAATGTGAGAAAAAGAGAAATAAAATGGAAGAAATTACGACAAGCATTCATAGATCCATATTTCTCATAGAATTATGTCCCTTTCTTGAGTAGTTGCAAACCAACTTGGTGTACTTAGTTCAATTGTTGAGTAGTACCTATAAGTTGATTTGTGTCAAGTACTAGTACGAGCATTTTTGTGCATTGATCTATGTAGACGGGGGAGAGGGGAATTAGCAGTTAATCGCAAATCGAATGAACATTGAGAGCCTTGACTTCAAGCTAGACCCTACTAACATCTTACACTCACAATACAAAAATGTCGTTATCCCCAACATCAATTAAGGACTATTACTATAGCAGATTTATGATAGGTTGATGGGTGTGCATTTTTTTAAGAATTGTCCGATCATGGAGGATTAGAAACTATGAGACCCCAAAATTGAAATGTTGTAATATTGCCTGCTTGACAAGATATGAGTTACTGATCTTATAACAGGAGTAGAGTTATGTGAAAAGTAGACATGTTATGTACCTTTTTTTTTTGGTTACACTAGATTCTCGATGTCTTTTGTTTTCTCAATTTTGTTTTATGCCTTTGTCATTAGTTTGTCCTAAAGCTACTAGATCGAATGAGGCTAGAGTTTGTGAAGTCTCTATTTTTGTTTTTTTGTTGAAACTTGTGCATGCAAATGTGATTAGTGTAACTGTGACCTTCAATGATGTGGCTACAAATGGGTTCTTAGTGTGAACATTGAGGTTTAGGGTTTCATAATTCATGTTTTCATCTACATTATAATTGTGACGGTGGAAAGTTGGTAATTAATGGTTTTTATGCAAATTAAACATAGAATTTGAAGAGTTTAGGTGAGAAAGTGGTGTTGTTTATTTTTTTGCGTGTGATGTAGGGTTGATTTTATCATGGAGGTGAGTGGTTGAGGATGAAGTGGCATTGGTGGAACTTCGGGTAGAAAGGACGAGGGAAAAATATAAAAGAAGGGCACTATGGGGAATGTAAGTGTCGCAACCCTACTTTGGGTGAAGTGGGAGGATGAAACTCCCACTCCCGAAGTTGGAGATTTGGAGTCCTCCAGGACTTCCGAACGTTTAGAGTTCGACAGTAGAGGCCAAAACACCTCGCATTGGGGTGTTCTTGATGTCATTGGAAAGGTCTTGAAGTGTAGATGTCCAAAATGCTCTCGCATTGCTCATTTGGACATCTGCAGCCCAAGTTATGGGCAAAAGAAGGGCCGAGAGTCAAATTGACAGTTTGACTCCCGACCATTAAAAGTCAGGAATCGACCTCTTCCCGACATCCGAATTGGGAGTGCTACATGGCGTTGGAGAGATCTCGAAGAGAACTATAACTTTGGTTTAGACCTCGTCTTGATCAGACTTAGCAGTCAAGAGATATGAGCTCCCAAAGTCCCGGGACTCCAACCGGGACAATTTCGGGACAATTTCGGGACTCCAACTTGGGAGTCCCAGAAAAAGAGCCATTTGGATGTAGCCCCCGCGAAGCATTGCAAAGAATACTATATGGGGGAAGGTGGTGGCTTCCCCCAAGTCCGGGCCGTGGTGAGTCTTGTGTGTCAAAGTGCTTGTGGCCCAACACCCAAAGGTGTTTCCGAATGTGATCTAACCCTTTTGTGGTTGATTTTGGATGCAGATTCAAGCTTGATCCTCTAGTCCCTCTTCCTAGTCTAATCCCGGGACTTCTAGCACAACCCTCTACCCCTTTCTAGTGCTAGAAGTCGGGAGCGCCTCCAAGTTCCATATTTCCGCAATTCAACACACTTGGACCTTCAAGTGGGTTCAACAAGGAACTTAGGAGTGTGTCAACAAGGAAGTGGTCAAGTCTTGAAGAATGAAAATTCATTTTTAAGAGTGTTGTTTTGTTGGATAGTTGTTATTTCCTTGTCTTCCATTGCGCTAGTGACTATTTAGGGCAAAACAATAGATATTACAAAGGTGATATGAGGGGTTGGTGCCATGATGAATTTTTGAGGTGGATTGAGTTGTAGCATACTAAGCATATAGACAAATCTAGAATCATGATTGTTGGAGAAAAAAAAATTTGTGGAAAAAGTAATTTGGGATTTGATGGTTAGTATAAAAAAATCATGATGGGTATCCTTAAGTCAAGACAAGAATTCATGTAGTATAATACGTCCGTTAATCTGAGAACTTGTTCTAGCACCCTAGGCTATACATAGAAAACTTGTTTATCCTTGTAGTGGTCTTGCTTAGACCTAATATTGTCGATTTACACTACTAGTGCCATAGCTTGAAACCAAAAGATGGAAGGGACCATTGAACACTGTTGTTGTCATACTATCATAGTGCAACAAGAGAATTGTTGCATTGCATGTTAGTGATGGGGATTTAACAACTCATAAGATTGGTTAAACATTAGAAAACTGATTCATGGCTAAACCTCAAAATCTTTAAATAATAGTTAGGTCAAAGTTTGAAATTGAGTAGTATAATAGTTAAATAGAATAGCAAGTTGAATGAATACCATGATGAAGTTGGTGGCTTTGTAGAAATCTTTGAGTTCAACAAATATAAAATGGACTATAACATAAGAGCAGGAGCAATAGGTTTTTGGTTTGTAGACTCATCATATCTTAATTTATGGTTGGACAAAATTGTAATTGTTAGTAGGATGCAATAGCCATCTTCAAAGTTTAAGGCAATCTGTTTTTATGGTATGTTTCTTTTGGGGTTACATAGTAACTTCATAATTGGTTTTGGCTTTTGGTTTTTGTTTCCTTAAGTTAAACTTTTTTTTTCCTATAGATTTTGCTACATGTTTGTTCTACAAGTTTTTTTGCGAAGTTGATTTTTCTATTGACATTTCTATTGTTGTTATTTTATTTTATTTTATTTTATTTTATTCCTATTTTTTTCTATGCCTTTCCCATAAAAAATGTCATGAAGTAGGTGAATGTTGTACAACGTTGTAGAGCTTTTTAAGGTTTTTTTTTTGTTTTTGAGCTTTGCATTTTTTCTTGCTTTGTGCGAACTTTTCTTTTCTTGTTTTTCAAGTGTTATGTCGAATCCAATTTTTTCTATCTCTCATCATTGACTTTTCTTTGTTGTGTTTTTTTTGCTTTTCATTTTCATTGCAATTTTTTTTAGGTCTATAACACCCTTCCATTTGCTTTGCTTTTTTTTGTGTGCAAGTTTCAAAAATGGTTTATATTGATGTTCAAATTTTTTGTTTGCAAGGAGGAGATGTTGTTTAAGGTTTTACTTTTAAAATCATTTCTATTTTTTTTTACTATACCATGTGAACTTATTATTATTATTATTATTATTATTATTCATTTTGTTTTTTGTTTCATGTTTTTCCTTGTTTTTCAATGTTCCATAGCCACGAGAAGCCAACTTCCAAAAAATGTTGTTTTGAAATGTTTGTAATTAATGAAATTTATTTTGAATGTTTTTGAAAACTATAAAAAAAAGCTTAGCCAACTATGTTATGGTGAAGCTTTTGGTTCAAGTTCTCTTGCACCATTTACATATTTTGGTTTTCAACGTCTTTTACAACTTTTGCCTTTACACCTTCCTATATTGGTAGTAGTTTAGGTGGTGAAGTTTTGTGGTTTGATGATGGGTTAGGCATTGCAACTTCTTGAATTTCTTCTTCTCAAGTTCATGCTGATGCATTCTCAAACTTTCCCAACCCTTTAGTTTGCTTGGAGGTTGAAGATTTTGATGTCCATGATGCAATTACTGTTTATAGGGATCTTAGTCCCAACTTTATTGCAATTAATTATAGTGTTGCAATTCCTGTTATTGATGATGAATTTATTCCTCTTAATGAGGTATTTCCAAAATCTTAATTTCTTGAAGTGGATGAGAGAGATGGATAATGTTAATAGAAATGGTCACAAGCCCAACAAACCCATAGAGGTATGGGCCAAGAATGAATTAATGAATGGTCAAAATTTCGAGGTCATGATATAAAAACATTATTTTAAATATGTGAAACAATGAAGATGTTATTAGGGAACTAGTTGACATGTTGTCATTGTTTATTCTATAGGTTGTGAAGAAAGATGATAATTTGTCCTTCCAACTAGGTAAATACATTAATCTAGCTTTGTGATTTTTTTTGTTTCATTTTTTTTTTGTATTTTGTATTTTACTATTTTCTTTTCTTGCTTTTTAATTTTATGTTTTTGTTGTTGTAGGTTATGTGTTTAGGTCTACTTCCAATCCTATTTTGTTGTAATGTAATATTAATTTTAAAGGCATATTAAGGCATACATTAAGGGGATTTTTGAATTTTGGTTTTGGAGGGAAAATTCACTTTTATTTCATGAGGTTTTGGAAATACATTGTGCATTGGACATTATAAAAGAAGAGAAAATAGAGAATAAAAACTAAGACATGGAATGTGAAGTTTAGTTTAGTTTCAATGACGTAATTGTTTTTGATTTGAATCATGAAGGATTGAAAAAGTTGTAATGTTTTGATAGGAATTCTAAAAAGGAAATATAGAATCATTGCTACAATCATGAATTGTATAAATTATGTATGTTTCTTTTAGTAAAATATAGAATGTATATTTTCAAGTACAAATTTTTATTATAGGAAATATTGTAATATAAAAGTTTTGTAAAATTAGTACTTACCACTTGGCAACCGTCCTCAAGATGAATTTGGGAAAGAAATCAAGGTTTCTATGTTTTGTTTGAGTGATTTTTTTATTTTCTAAAAACAAAATAATCAACACGAAAGGAATTGGTTTTTGTACTTTTACATTTCTGTTAATCAATTTGTTTTAGGACAAGAACTTAAGTAAAATAATAGTTGTAAAGGTTTGGGTCTAGAAAAAAAATTGATCAAGAAGATTGGTAGAAAAAGGAAAAACATGAATTAAATTGTGACCATTAGTTTACAAAGGTAGTTGGATCATGTTGCAACTTGGAAGAATAAAACAATGGAATTAGAAGATGAAGAACATCATATATTCAAGAAATGATGCAATTTTTTACACATAATTGAGTGCAACCTACTATGTCACATATACCAAGAACAAAAGAACAATCTACAAGATATAGGTAGCTTTCAACAATAAGTTTCAAACCACATGAAACATTTATTTGGAGAACATTAAGGTGACCCAATAACTAAAATCATTTTCTCTTGAAAGAGATGCAATCAAATGTTGATCCAAATGTTTGGGGAAATAATGCCACGAAGGCTGCATTTAATGTGATTTTTGAAACAATGGGTACATGAGTGCCAAATTTTGATTGCATTAAGTGGCAATATGTGAATGGGCTATATTTTAGTTGTAAAAATGATGATTAGTTGCAAATTGCATACGAATGTTTAATGGATGAAACTATATATGTTAACCCTACATCATCCATATGGAATATGTTAATATCATTGTGAGTCATCATTTGTTATTAAACATTGAATGTGATTTCATTTATGCAACTATTGGAGTTTTAGTTGCATGTGCTAATTACAACTTATTTTATAGACACAAATTATAGTCACAAATTGACACTTTTATTTTAATGCCTTGGGACAATTTCTAGGTTTCCCTGCTTCAATTCTTTCTTCTCCTTTTTATAGACTTAAGAAATAAGGGACTATTATATTATGCTTTAGATTATGGCTCATACCAATTTCAAGACAAATAATGTATCTTTGATTTCTTTGAAACATTTGGATAGTTACATGTTTATTCTTTTGAAACAAAGTTAGGTTCTTAGATTCAACATGGATCAACATGGGAAAATAAGGAAAAAACATGCGTTAGTAGAACATGGTTGGTAGGATTATTAGAAGTTCGTTGGAAAACACCTTACCATGTTTTATTGATGGAATTTCTTAATATGTTGAGGGAGAAAAAAGGAGAAGACATTTTACTTACATTAGATTTAAGGTGGTGGTTGTCAACCATGATCTAAAGATATATCATCATAGATGTTTTAAAGATTTCTTCTGGTGGATAACAAAATAGAAGTAGGTGGATAATGAAAAAGTAAAAAAACGTTAAAGATAATTAAAAATGTTGCCAAATGTTTACATAAACACAAAGCTATGGAGTGTGGGTAAGATGAACCCACTAGATGATGTTCATTTTCTTGCACTTATTTAGGCAGTTTATTAATGGGATAAGGTTTGTTATTTCATTAATATGAATTCATGCAATTTTTATGATGAAGGCAAATAAGGGGGAGCCTGTGGATTGGGCTAAGATAATGTTTAAAGATTTGATCAAGGAGTTTCATAAATGGATGAAGGCTTTGGCCAAAATGCTTGAAGGGAATAATAAGATGGATGCCAAAGACATGTGCAATTTTTCACTTGTCATTGAGGTGTTAATGTAGACTTGATTTCTTGTGACATATCCCAAGGAACCACCATCACCAAACACATCCAAATCACAAAAACCATTTGTGGTCAAACCACAAAGTGCCATAGAATTGAGGGATAGGTTACAAAAGAATAAGCAACCTTTGAGGTTATCTAACTGATCTTTAAGGTAAATTTGTAAATGGAAAGGAGGAAAAAAGTTGCACATGTGACAAAAGCTCAATCAAATGAGGATGAGGAAATTATTGTTTTTAAACAAAAGATGATAACTATGTGAGGAATAGGATGATAGGTCAAGATCACCATTAGTGTAATTTCAACCTACACAAAGAAAGGAGGTACAAGTTACAAAGGAGTGGGAGTAATTTCCAATTTCAATTCATGATGAACTTCCATTGTAACCACCACATCTAGTGACAACAAAACTAGAATCCAATACATGTAGATGTAGTTCCATTGGAGGATAGACTAGGACTTATTTGAGATTTTCTAAAGGTAGGTTTCAATTTCAAGCTTATAGAAGCTTTGGTCCATCATAAAGAGACAATTATAGGGAAGAGATCACTCCATTGTTCCAAACACCAAGAACATTGAAATTTTAGGGATAAAAGTTGGAGCAACATAGGAAAGTTGTTGGTATGTTTCCGTAGATGGCCCAATAAAACCATTAAATGCATGATGTGCTATTGGAGATGTCAAAATTAAAAGTACAACAATTATAGTTGGAAGTAAACAAATTGTAGTTGATAATTAAGTATTAAGCTATATGTTAAGAAATACATCAGTTGAGGTAGTAGTTAACAACATAGGAGGTGTGGAAGGAGCTAGTAGTAAAATAACAACAAATTTACAAAGCACATATGGATTTCTTCAATGAAAATCAATAGAGAAATAATTTGGAGTTACAAATTGAAGTTTTGGAAAAGATTAGAGTGGAAAAAAATATGTTGTAGAAAAGTTCATAGGTACTATGAGTTGAAGAAAATAACATATCATGAGGCAATTTAATGTTAAACATTGATTAAGGATAATACTAGGTTAGACCATATTGTGGTTGAATAGGGACAACAAATTTTGCAATTGAAATATGACTTGCAACTAAGTATTCATCAATGAAATGAAGCACAAATAAGCAAAACACATGTGCGAGCCAATAATGACAAGGTGATGAAGGCACTGAAACATGATGTAGATAAGATGGAAATTGTTATGGAGAGGATGAAGACATTGGAACTATATTATTCTAAGCACAAATTGTAGTAATATGATGAGTTGAAGTTTTTTTTCAGCATATTTTCATTTTTTAATACCTTGTGATGTACATTTTTTTTGCACACATATTTTAAATCAAATTGCATGAAATAAAAAATGTAGTTTGTTTGACATAAACATGTTTGAAAAGCATTGTGAAAATCTTTCATAACAATGACATGATTAAAGTTCAAACATGGTATCTGGAAAAAAAAAATACAATGTGATAAGAATCTTTATCCCTAGTTTGTGCTTTCATGTACTCATTTGTCCAAGTTCATTGAAAAAAAAACCTTTCATTTCTATTCACGTGGAGGGTAGCACTTTCAACAAACATAAACTCTTGATCACATTTCTATAGCTTATGGATTTTGTGCCATTTATTTTATGACTTGCCACCATGCTTTGCCTACTCTTCAGATGCTGATTCACCAAAATCTCTTGATAATGCCTTCCCAAGTTTGGCTTCCCTGTGATCATTCAAGGCTCGGGTTGGAAATTCAGAGTGATCAAAATGGAGCTCTTTTGTACTTCCTTGTTTATGGAAGTAATGCTTTGGTGATGTTGGAACTTACTCCACTAGTTGCAATGCCCACCTTTCAGTGTGTACGAATTGGTGTTTGGCAGTTGTTTGATTTTGTTTTTGCCTTGAGTTCTAGGTTTTTGAAAACTTTCAAAATCAAAGAGCAACCTATTTGGGTTTTAAGAAAATTCAAAATAGAGTAACCACCTTTTCAAGTAAAAAAATAAAACCATGGGTACAGCTCAAAATTGGTTGTTTGATTATTTAAAAATTGCTGATCAAGAGACCATATACCTAAAAGGACTCACCTATTCTTTCTTTGAAAAGCAAGAACCACCGAACATAGGTAGAAGAGGAGCTAAAAGTAGCTCTATTGCATCTCCATCTTTAAAGATAATGTTATGTGAAGTTCTCCCTCCTTTTTTATACGGTCATTCCGGTCACAGATATGCATGAAAATTTGAGTTTCTAGATGACTGAATTTGAAGCACACACCATCACCATGGAGATGATGAAAATTACATTTCAAATACTCAGTGCAAATCTAGGGTTAGTTTTTTCATCCCCTGTTTTATGGTATTCTTGATGGGCTTTTGTTTTTTTTTGTTTAATGTTTATAACTTGAGTCTTTTCATAAATCTGTATCACCCTAAAAAATTATTCATTTCATGTTAGGTTTGTGAATACACAAGTATAAAAAAACTTCTCTAGTTGGGCCCAATTAGAGCAAGTACTACATAAAACAATTACTTGGATTACTTGAATTCAAATTCCCTCTTATAGGGTTCAAAAAAACTATAAAAGAAATGAATTTTAGGTTACGCTTTCATGTCTCACAAATAAATTTTCTCTTTTTGAAAAAAATTCATAACTTGGCAAGAGAAAGAAAAAAAGCTGTAAAAGATACATAGAATTTCTTTGGAAAAAAATGGGCCCAAGATTATGAGAAAAATAATCTTAAGGTTATGACATTTAGATCTACCAAGATCATGGAAGTTGCCAGTACGAAGGAAGATTTTGAGAAAGTTCCATTGTCTTGATTGACATCTAGCCAAATTTGACTTATTAATGTTGTAGCTGGTTGTTAGTCCACCTACTTCACAAATTTGAGAAAATAAAAAACACTTTTGTGAGGGGTGAGCAACCTTAGCTTGCACTCACCCACCCTTATTGTAAATTGAGCCATTTTTATGCTACTACATATTATTTTCACATGTATGACATAAGATGAAAATAGCTTTTTTGTTTTTTGTTTTTTGGGTGTTTACTTTATCATCTCTTCACACTTCCTCATATGTTTCATTTGGTGACAACTCAACTCACATAGGGAATCAGACATTTAGGCCCACTTTAGATGAGGGTCCAATTTGGACTTATTTGAAGCAAATTGAATCCTTGAGTTGGATTGTACCTTAGTCCCTAGCGTGATTCTTGGTTCTCCAAATCAAGAGCTCTCCTTTTAGCACTGGCTTTTGGTTGGAACCAATTGATTTTCCCTCGAAAACAGGTGCCATTTAGGTTTAACCTCAATTTGCCACTTTTTGGTCTTGGACCCTCATCTAAAGGCCTTGGGACCAATTTAAAGCTTTTGACCAATAAGATAGCTTGAATTCATTGGTCCCTGGACCTTGGACCCTCATCTAAAGTCAGCCTAAATAGTTACTAAGAACAAGGGTGAACTCCACCAACCAGTTGATACAGAAATGTGAATACAAACAAATTACTGCAAACAGAGTGAATTCACTAACAACTGGTGAAATACAAAATTTACATGTGACATTTGTACCTTGATGAACCTGCAGCTAATTCATATGATCATGATCTAGAACTAGACTGACAATTAGGCTCCGTATAAATTTCAAACTACAGTTTCCTCAAAGTATAATTTGAGACTGATTCATCTTCCACTAGCGTATAAAGATTCTTATACGGTCCAGGGTATGTACCTGAGTACAGTCTAACCAACTGATCAATCGAATGTCGATCGGCGTGGTTACCAGCTGCTGGTGGCTAGTGGCTCTTCAATCCCATGGCTGCAAGCTGAACTGTGTATAAGAAACTACGATTGCTGCATGAAGATGTATGCATACATTGTATAGTTGTGGGTATTTTTTGTAGAATTGTAGAGAGATCTGTTAAGCTTCTGTTAAGAGAGAGTCATGGTATACACCTACGGTTTGAATGTCTTCAATTGCAGCTCCAGGCGGAGGCGGTTAGGAGGCAGAGATTTTTCCAGCCGAGTTTGAGAGTGCCAGTTTGCTCTAACAGCGTGTAACCATCACGAAACATGCCCAGCAAAAGTGTGGCCTGCGTCGCGGCTTTGCCGCTCAAGGAAACGGGTTTGAAACCTGCTTGGCTGAGCTCATCTTTCCATTGCACGAATTTGACATGCCCTGTGCGTGCCGGGCCACCTACCGCTAAGATGTTCTTGATCTCGCATGAAAGTAGTTGCTGTTCGACGATGTGACGCTCCGGACTTTCGTCGGCGTAACTGGCGCCCAGAGAATCGAACAAGGCAGAGTAATAGTGAAGAGCTTCCACGAAACGGTTGATGAAACTACCCTCATGTCGTAGATCTTGCTCCACCATGGTGATCACTTTGGGCGACAATCTGCGTAGAAGGCTCAGTGTTTGCGGATCGTCTCCCGTGACATCATAGAGCGAATGCTGCATCCAGTGAACAGCAAGCGCATCTCCCATCCTCACTTTGAGAACCGAAGGATCCACATTACCAATCCGTTCCGCCACTGGCGTATACTCGAATGGAAGTCCGAGTGTCTGTGCAAAGTCGGAAAGCCTTTTCCCCGTCGCCTGTAACGATTCCATGGAAGTTCCTAATCCGGTAATGCGCACTTGCGGTGGTCCCCCAGGTCTAGAGGCAAGAATGTGGAAGAGAGCTGGCCATTGTAAGCCGTGCATGATGTCGATGTCTATTATATGCACATCGCGCATCCCTTCGAAGGCCTCCACAATTGCTTGGTTGGCTGTGAAGTGGGAGAATTTCACAAAAGGACATATCTCGTTGAAGACTTGGACTGCAGACACGATTTTCTGGTTGCTGATCATCTGCATTCCTGGTAACGGGGAACAGATGCCAAGACAAGAAGTGAAGACTCTGGATGCCATGCCTTCGGTGAAGTAAGCCACTACCCTCTGCACCGAACTTCCGTAAGGAGTTGCAAGCTCAGTCAGCTGTGGTAGTATTGAGTTCGCCTCATCCACATTATTTGCAGAGACGGCCTCTGCACACTGTAGTAGAAGGGCCAGAAGCTCCAGACCTGCCTCATCGTAAGCGTTTATCCTCTCCTGCACATTCATGCTGCTCGATGACGCAGCAGCAGCAGAAGGTCCAGCTGCTGCTGCTTGATCATGATACTGAACTTGCAGCTGTGTTTGATCCTGGTAAGCTAAAGAAGCTTGGTTGCCATATTGCTGCACCGGTTCTGCTGCACTTGCTTGCAAAGTACGAGAATACGTCCTTGGTGAAGTTTTAGCTCGCGGCTCCTGGTGGTGGTGATGCTGCTGCGGCGGTTGCTGATGATATCGTTGCTGCTGCTCTACTGGGAGCTGCAAATTCATCTCTAACTGGGCTCTCATATTATGCTGATACTGATCTTCTACCGCTGCACTAGACTGCTGAGCCTGCGTAGATCGCTCTCGCATACGTACGACGTTCCGGGGATCGAGAGAAAGTTGCAAGGAAGCTATGGACGTCCCTTCTTCCAGCGCCTTCCCAGGATGGTCTCTGGTGTCGCGCATGGCCGGTGAAGAAAGAGGAGAAGGAAGAGGTGAAGCTTCAGTTTGTGGAGGAGCTGGGGTCATGAGGTGATGATCTCTTCGGGTTTTGAGACTCGGATCACTCAACGGCGGCGCTGTTACCTGCTGGTGACGACGATCTCTTCGCACTTGCAGCTTGTATTGGTCTTCCTGTTCTTTACGCGCATTGAAGTCTTGATCATTCGTGTTCTCACGCATACGCTTTGAACCAGCTGCAGCAGGTGCAGAAAACTTGTGGAGCCGCCTCCCTTGATCAGCACCGAAGAGCGCATGGAATCGAGCTTCGATTACTTTCTCTAGTTGTATATTACAAGGCTCAAGAACCTCGAGCAGTTTCGCGAAGAGTTGTTGCAAGGTTAAGCCAGGCATGGCTGCCATCAATTCTCTAATGGTCCCGTCCACCCATGCAGAAACGGTGTCGACCTCATGCATCAAATGCTCTTCGTTCACAATACTTTGACTCGGCTGCTGATCTTTATCTCCTTGGACAGCAGCATAGGCGCTAAACCGCGTTGCACGCGGAAGAACCTCCAGCTGCTGGTTAGGCGCCGCAGTCACATCCAGCATGAATCGCTGCTGATCGAAAGACCCAGCTTCGAGCTTCCCCCATGGTGAATTACAGCTGCTAGCTGCTGATGCAGACCTCAGCATACCAACCGTCTGTGCACTCGAGTTTTGGTAGAATTGGTTTTGGGCAGATTGCCCTCTCGAATTCGAGAATGTAGAACTCGTGCAATTGGCAGTATGAGATGGAACTGTAGATAAAGGAGAACCTGGAAGACTTAGAGAGGATGTTGACATTGCCGCGGATGATGATTCTCCAATGGCAGCATGGAATGGAGGAATAGGAGCAGAAACTGTACTCTGAGGAAAGATCGACCAGTCCCCACAGCTGGATGGGGTGAAGGAGCCAGGACTGAACGAAAAGGACGACGACCATATTCCTGCGGGGGTTTGAGTTGCTAGTTTAGCGGGAGCAACGTTGCTTGCTGCGTCAATGTTATATTCCCATGTTGCAGGAACCGTTGCAAGCAAGCCTGATATAGCAGCAGCAGGTCCACCGGGCTGATGATGATCGAGGCCGATGATCTTAAGGGCAGTACCAGTGTCCTGACTTCCTGCAACTGATCTCTCATGAGCCGAATCCTGTCTAGCAGCAGAGGTGCAATTGTGGCAGGAGACAGGACTCAACAAATTTTCAGCCATATTGATGCCGCGAGACTCTCCAGCAGCTGATCCTTGAGTTACACCAGAAGTGATCACATGATGCGTGCAAAGCCCCAGTCGGGAAATGCTGGTGGGTCCAGTGCCCAGTACAGGCCCTAATCTCTCTCTTGGTCGATTAGGGCATACTAACGCCATGCTCTCACACTCGCTCTCCCAGATTCAGTACTGCTCACAGTTTCCTGCTCATCTCATGGAGTGTATGTACCCGACCAGCTCCTGCTAATTGTTGCTACAAGTCTGTCTGCATGATTTCCATTCTGTGGATAAATCCTGCAAGCTCCTTCTCCATCACATCAAGTTTCCAGATCTCGATCTAAGATCAATCTGAAGATAGCTTTTCTAAGTTTCCTTGCACTACTTTTGGCCTGAACTACCACAGCTGGCTGCCCCTCCCTCCTGCGAACAAGCTAAATGCTTAACCCTTCATCACACAGCATCACGTTGATTCTCCCCTTTTTCTTCACATCATGGTACTCTTTGCTAGCTGCATCCACATGTACAATGATTCACTATGATTTACAGTCTCACAGAACATTCTAGTACTATGCAGGTTTTCCAATCCAAACAACCAAAACTGGTAGCTGGTTTGCAGCTGGTAATACCTGCTGATTGAACTTTGCTGATCATAAGGCATTAAAGTTTGTCGCACTGTCCACCTGAAAAGCGGTGTCCATCACAAAACTAACAAGCATAAAGATCATAGACTCATGATGTTCTTAATTTCGACTGTGATTCAAGCTTCAGCAGCAAAGATTGAAAGATCTATACAAAAACTTCCAGGAGACTTGCTAGAGCTAGTTCATGAAATCTTGTGACCTAGATCCTTTGTTTTTGATATAAACCCAGAAAAATTCAAAATAGATCATGTCCTGCACCTGTGAGAATTCATTAGTCTGGAGCCCAATGTTGCAGGTTTCTTCCGATTGCAGCTTGAGTCTGGCTTCCATATAAGCTGTACAGACATGTTCAAGTGCCTCTGAAGTGATTGTGAATAATGCAAATCTGACCACCAAACACCATCCTGTTTAGCCCTCCCAAATCAGGTAACTCCCTAAAACTCTTATGCATCTTTTGATATGTGTATTGGCCTCAATAGAATCACCTTCACCTCACTCTCAAATGTTTGGAACTTGCTCAAATCCAAAAAAATAGCCCACATTATGAAATACACTTTTGTTTTGGCCTTATAACATTATGTCACTCCTCTATGTGTTCAGAATGATTTTGATTAGTGCCTAACCAAATTTTCAAATATGAATTTTAAGGGTAACATAAGGAAAGGGGACATAGAGTAAACTTTAAACTGACATTTTGAGTTTCTGAGGTCTTTGGGTATTCATTCAATACTAGGAATACGATCATTTTTGTTTCACTCTAAAGGACTCTCACCTATAATATCTGATGCACAGATCACCAAGGTTCTATACAATTCTATATGTAAATGGAAAATTGGGGTCTCTCTATGGATTGCAATTGAGGTCATTGTCTGTTCACACATGGATCTACTGCAAGTAAGCAGGTCCTAATGTTCAGATGCGTTTTGATCCACCCAGGGATGCTGGATTTATAGAGATTTAAGTTTCCAGCCTAAAATATTCAGCTCATGACATCAAGACTATATTTGTGTTGTGGAAAGCTCTCATGCCAAGACCCCGATGTGTAGCTTCTTTTAAAGTCCTTCATCCAGTACTACAACTTTGATCAGACCTCTGGTATGCACATAATGTAAAATCAAGTTAGAGATTACATACAAGCTACAGGTTGTTGACATTGGCTTCAGAGCTGTAGATGACACCCAGTCTGCAACTCTGAGTGCATACGATCCATGGCACCATTTGTATTCCAATTCAAGGACACTAACTTCGGGGTTGCTGAAAGCTCACAGA
>Ga0209208_10006181_pt1 | contig 16514 bp, 8 predicted proteins | sample S1TSphfallax_3_FD_187694 | JGI IMG/M metagenome (GOLD analysis project Ga0209208, IMG submission 187694) | Host-associated microbial communities from peat moss isolated from Minnesota, USA - S1T2_Fd - Sphagnum fallax MG (SPAdes) (version 2) | ecosystem: Host-associated > Plants > Peat moss >...
TATGTGTGTGTGCATGCATTTCTTTTTAGTTGATTAGCTTATACCTTTGACTGGCTTTAGTCTTTTTGTTTAGTAGAATTTATTGTGTATTTACATCATTACGACACCGTACGTCACGACACTACACGTCACGACAGTTTAGTGTGACAATGAAGCTTACCCCTAATGGCATCCTCATTGTAATGACACTAAATCTTAAGTGTTGGACATTTTTCCAAAAGATGAAAGTTTCAAATCATTGTAATGGATTTGTGACATTTGGAGCTAGGTAGAAAAAACCAAAATTTTGTCAAAAAAAAACACTATACATGATGATCTGACTATTTACTATAGTTGATTGATGATTTTAAAAAAAATTGATTAGTATCACATATTTTTTAATTAAAAGGTGTGATGTAATGGTTAGGTCAATTATTTGAACCCAATTTACTAAGAACAAATGTATTACCCAATAATCTTCTTCATCCCTAAATGGTTTTTATTTGGGAAAGATATGAATGTAAAATCATTTGGGGGATGAAAATGGTTGTTGGGATGCTTGGCCCCACTTCCTATGTCAAATTCCTCAAGAGGAATGAATAGTTTGGTCAAATTCTTTTAGGAGAAGGGGAGGTTCTTTGAGAGAAAGGGAAATCAAGCCATGTTTTCCTTGGGCCCTTTTGATTAAGGAAAACAACTATTCCATGTGAAATTTGCATCCAAGGAAAACATTTGGTGAAGTTGCAATGTTATGCCATATCAATTGGACTAACCAATCCATTCCTTGTAAGGATTTTGTGTTTGTGGTGCTTTTGACTTTCAACAATGTGAATATAAACAATTGTTACATATTGAGTGAACATGCAACTTGAGTTCCCTAGTTTATCATCCACGTGCAATTTAAAACCTCAAACTTTTTGATCATTATATAATTTTCTTTTGTAGCTTTTAAAGTATTAGCGACCCCAATTTTTTAACTTTTCATTCCTTATGCAACCTTCTTTGCTAACTTTTCATTTACATGATATGATTTCAACCATAAACTAAACAAGTTGGTTGAATCACATCCTTTTCCTTATTGGGCAACTTGAACTAATTTTTGGGTTGTAGTTCATAAATGTTGTGTATAATATATTTTCAAAAATTAAACAATTTATATGAAATATTTCAAAATTTTATGCACTTCATTTTTCAATTTCATATTGAAAATATTGGCTGCCTTGTAAAAATATATGCACAAGTTATAAATAATTGGTGCTCCAAAGGAGTTAATTCAATCAACTAGGCGCATTCAAAGTAAAAGGAATCACCAATGCTTTAAAACATTATTTCAACATTATTTGAGAAATGTTAAAAAACTATTTAAACATTTTTTGGCCACTCCTGAATTGTTGTGTCAACTTGTCAAGATTATCTCAAAACTATTTGTCAAGATTTTGAAAGTGTGTGTGGTTGGGTCCTTTTACCCTAAATTCACTCAAGTTCATGTAACATTCATAGACATGGTCTAACTTCCACAAATATTGAAGTTACATCATGTTATAATGTGAACAAAATAACCCTTACCTTTTTCTAAGGCTAATTTCGTCATTAAATAATGCCTTAAATATTGAAATGAATTTTTGTGAACATATGAACTTGAGGTGGTGAAAATTGTGAAAATTATCTTAGGTTATGATTTGAATAATTTCACTACATACTCATATGACAACATCATAGTAGACTATTTTAAATAATGAAAAAATAATTAAAACAATGAATTAGTTTTTTTGAAAATTTTAAAAATACATTTCATCAATGTGGATGCTTCAAACCATAGGCTATAGTTCATCAATGTTTTTCTTTTTCAATTTTCTAACATTGCATTAGTGGCTAGCATCCCAAGAGGGATATAGGTGATAGATTCTAGGAACTTTTGTGTGTAGCCAAAGTGGCAATCATCCATAGGGACATGTAGAAAAAGTGGCAATCAAGATTTAGCCAAATCTAGTACCAAAAATAAATACAAATCTTTAATCATCCTTCTATATTTTTGGCTACACAATGAAGACCAAGAATCTCTTGATTTTTACCTTTTTTTTTCCCACTTTGGATGGCTGAATGCCTCCAAAATCAATTCTTTTTAAAAATTTTAATTTTTAATCTCACTTTTTGGCGAAACTTTGCTAGTAAAAAAACACTGCTAGTAACTTGTTGAAACATTAAAAAATTCTTTAAAAAATTGTAGCATACCAAATTATTTTTGAATTGAAATATGTTGAAAAAATTTCAATTCTATTTCGAAATTTGGCAAAAGTTTCCACAAAAAATGGGGAATATGTCACACAAATTTATTTAATTTTTGCATTAACTTCCCACAAAAAAATTGGCTGCACGGGCATATGTACACATCTAATGATATGACCCCACGATATATTATAACCCTACGATGCGTTTCATCCATCCATGTTTTCATCCCATGTACATCGAGGGTCGGAGAGGCATATTAGGGTTAGAAGCCGTAATCGCCATTCTCCTTTATCGCAGTGCGCGACTTCCTTCGGGCTCCCGCCCTGCATCCTTCTCGTTCTCCAGCGTCGCCTAATCACGCCGCCACCATGGTAAGATCTTCCTCCGCTACTTTGTTTTCCTCTTCTACAAATTCCTACTTTCTCTTATTTTCCGACTTTGTTTCGATGCCGATTTTAAGGGCTTGAGTCAGAGTGCACTGGTGCATTCTTTCCTGCCATCTGTCCATCGTCTTAATCCGTATCGCCATGGTAAGATCTTCTTCCGCTCTTTGCTTTACTCTTTGTTGATTGCGGTGCTTGGAAGAAGCGCACTCCGGTTTGTAAGTTGCCTACTGATTTGCTTGTTTCCCCCTCGGGCGTTGATTTGAAAGGGGTCTGCTATGTTTGCACCAACATCAGTTATTGCTGCGAAGAACCTATGCCGGAAAGGTCGACTGTTAAGGATTTGTGTTCCGGTGATGTTTGCAGTCGCTCATCGCAAATGAGGATTTTCAGCATATTTTGCGTGTGCTGAATACGAATGTCGATGGAAGACAGAAGATTATGTTTGCTCTGACCTCGATCAAGGGAGTGGGGCGACGATTTGCAAACCTTGTCTGCAAGAAGGCGGACGTGGACATGAGTAAACGGTAGGCTTCCTCTCTGTTCGACTTTGCTTCTGTATTTCCTTTTCCTGTGTCCTCGTGGCTTATATGTTGGTTTTTGCAAGTGCAGGATAAAATGAAATACAGGTTACCCTCATAAGCTCGGTGCGGTTTGAATGAAGATACCATTCAGTTTTTCTTTTAGTTATCTCTCTTGACTGCTAGCTGCTGTCATGGTTAGCACTTCGTGCTGCTTTTGGAAATGCAAAAGAAACGCAGTACACAGAGTTTTGATTATAATTTTGCCTGATATTATGACTGGATTAGGATATGTTATCTATAGACATAGGTAGGAGCTGATGAAGCCAGTGAGGAGTAATGGTGGTCAGTCACTGCCATTCATCATGGAGGCTATTGTCTGATGCATTTTTGAGTGATAAGCTTATGACCTCACTTATTCTTGCCAAGATTGTTCTGGTTTTGTGAAACTTACACAGTGGTTACCTTAAAAAAAAGATTGGGGAGTTTGCTCTGCAATGCCATGGTTGTGTTTATTATTGAGACATTTCTAGTGGAGAATCTCAACTTCTGGTGTGGCAATCACAGTCCTCAAAATGCGGTTGTCTCAATGTGTCTATTCTGAGATGGGATAATGTTTCTGATTGACTGATGTCTTCTCCTTTGTTCTGTCTCTGACATAAGCTTTCCTATTTGACAGTGCTGGAGAGCTGAGTGCTGCAGAGCTCGAGAATCTTATGGTGATTGTGGGAAACCCACGACAGTTTAAGATTCCAGACTGGTTTTTGAATAGGAAAAAGGACCACAAAGATGGTCGTTACTCCCAGGTTGTGTCAAATGCCCTTGACATGAAGCTCAGGGATGATTTGGAACGCCTAAAGAAGATCAGGTATGCTGCATTGATCTCTTTTAACAAGTTTCTCACTGGCTATGAATCTATCCTGCATCTGAGAAGTTTATTGAAGGTTGTTACAGTTTGATAAAGGGAAGTGAATGGAATGGGGTTACAGGAACCATCGTGGCCTTCGTCATTACTGGGGCTTGCGTGTGCGTGGGCAGCACACCAAGACTACAGGGCGGCGTGGGAGAACTGTTGGTGTGTCGAAGAAGCGATAACTTGCTTGCTGTTACTTATATGGTGTGTATGTCTCCTTGTGAGAGATTGAAATAGATCCTTTTTCAGCCACAGTTATTACAGTTAGGTGGTTGATTTGCTCTTTTCAAAGTCTATTTCAGTCTGCTGTGGTATTACTTTATCAGCATACTTGGGATCTTGAGTGAATGGAAATCAAAAGCCATTGACTTTGTCAACTTAAAGACCCAACTTTTGACCCTCAGGCACAACAATGCTTCCCCTTCGATTCCTGTCTCTTGTTTTGATTTGAAACTCCTGAAAAGATTGAAGCATTCTTTTGTCAATCACCTCCATGGGTAGAAAAATGTAGTACTTTGTGTCACAGGATAAATTGTGTAATAATAACTCTACATTGTAAGCATATATTGCTTCAGTTTTCAACAACATTAATTCTCTTAAAGGCATTGATATGAATCCAAATTTTCAGAATCTGAAGTTTGTTAAGTCCTGTAGTTCCTTCATTTGTGCTAATGAGTTCAAAGCAAATTGTCTACCTTTCCTTGCAGGAATCGAAAGTCCCATATAACCCAAGAACCTTGCAGTTATAAATTAGACCAATTTTACTTTGTTTTTGGAAGTCGTTAAGTGTCTTAGTTGTACTCATCCAAGATGTTTTTAATTGGCTTACTTCTAATTCTCTCAGAAATTTCTAGGTTTCCACTGCTGTAGTGTTCTCCTCCTGGCCCTTGAATCATGAGAACTGTTTCTTACAAGTCCTCCTTTCTCTGCAATTCTTTGATTTCCCAACTCTTGACACAAAGATCAAGGTCTCTCCACTGGAGACCTTGGTTTTATTTTCTTGGTTTAAGTTCCTGTTGGATAACTTGTTCTAAACATATGGTAAACATCTGGTTGGCTGATGAGTGCTCATTGTGCAGTGTATACTTAGTTTCTAAATCATCTCCAATGAGTTTGATGTTTTGGGAAACTTTAGTGGTCTAAAACCTTTTTGTGAACCATCTACTCTTTGCAATTTTTTGGATATAGGGGGTATTCTAGGATTCAAAAATCCTGATCATTCGTGTTTTGACAATTTGTTCTCACAAGAGACAAAAGGTATATTGACATGACTCATATGCAGCTTGTGGATTTCAATTTTCAATGTCTACAAAATCTGGAATTGTCAATAGTCAAATTTGTAGGTTCATAAAACTTTATACCAGTGTTAGTAGATTTCCTGGTTTGCCATGATCTCAGTAATGCCCTCACCTTTAGGCTTTATCATTCTTCACTGTTTGGTGTTTGTTTTATTTCCTGTTACCTTCTCTGGTATTTGTCTTCTTTTTTCTCAGGTTGTTTGGTCATGTCCTGCCAAAGGTTTCAATCTTTTTGATCACCAAAAGTACAGTTTAGAAAAGCAAGCACTGTCCAGCCGGATTGGATCAGCCACATCTTTGTGCAACTAATGAACTTATGAACTTAGTGTCGCACTACAATCTAGCAAAATCTCCTTCTGCAACATCACTTCAATCTAAAAATATATCCTTGTGCTGCATATAAACTTAGTTTTGCTTGCAGTTGGATGTAGCAAAAGCAGGTTGCACATGTGTGCAACATATGGACCTAAACTGTGCTTGGATGTAGGAAAAAATAACTGGCATGTTTATACAATATACAAGAGCCTACTCATGCACTTGAATGTAGTCAAAAACAGGTCACAGATGTAATGTTCAAGCAAGAGGGGCCAAAAGTTACATGGTAAAAACATATTAAGTTCAGCTTCTAAATGAAAAGCAACCAGGAACATGAATTCAGATTGGAAATTGATCCACGGGATTATCGTAAGTCATTGGAGTTATGCAGGCAAAACGATTTTACAAAGAGCTAAAATACTCAATTCAGTAATCTGAGAAGTGATCTGCACAGAAATGACAAAAACAAATCGGTCCAAGTCCTTTACACATTCTCACCAGTTCTCTCACACAGGCACAAGAGCTGATCCAGAAATTTGTCCTATTACCAACTTCATGATCTTACCGTTTTGTATTTTATGTACAAGCCCGAACTGATCCAGAATTTTGCCTGACTACAAATACTATCTTGTCTGACCAATTTGTACAGCTTACCCTGGGCAAAAGAATTTAAAACTTTGAACAGTAGTTCTGACAATAGGCTAGAGATGTACAAGCTTTCCACATGATGCTTTCTATCCTATCTTGCTGCAAGCATCTTTACACGATTCAGATTCAACGGAAAGCGGTTGAAGAATGGGTCTTTCAGATGGTTCTAATATCTGTAGGGGCGATAATCTTCGTAGTCTTCATAGTATGGCCGTTCATAAGCGCCACGGACGTACGAAGAACCATAGCTGGGAGGTGGGCTGAAGGATCGCCTATAGGATGACCCATAGTTGCTAGCGTTGCTAGCGTATGTGCCTGTATGGTAAGAGCTGCTATGCAGTGGGTGCAAGGATTCATGGCCGTAAGAGGGACTGAATGGACTGTCAGGGGAACTGAAGCTCAGAAGCTTCGACCTCCTCTTCACGTGCTTCAGCTTCTTTAGCAGCCGATGGAAGGGCACGTTGCCTGAGACCGTCACTGTCTGGCTGGCAAGGTCGCATACCACTCCGTGAACGCCTGATGAGCAGCAAATATGCATGAGGGATCAAGCCCTGATATTAAGTATCGAGAGGAGTACCTAAGGAGAAGATATGAAGAAGAGACAACGGAACTTACACTACAAGAGCTCGGCTTGTATTGCAAACAGTATAGATGGGTCTAGATATGTACCTTCGAGGTCCAAGGCGTCTTTCACTTTTTCGACATCCCTTCTACTCTCCATGGGTACGCTAAATTGCACGTCCTGAAAACCAACAAACATCAGCACAATCGCACCAAACTTATACTATCAGAATCGAAAGCAGTCCACAGGCACCCGCGAATGATGATATATGGCCAGAGTTCTGTAACTGCAAAATACATGCAACAGTGAAATCCTCTAAAGTCTGAAGCCAAGGACGCTTTGGAATACACATGATCGGGGGAGAGCATACCGGCAACAGTGGACGAGTTGGGCCATGTGACATCACGGTCTGAGGATGGTAATGGGATCCCGGGTAAAAAGACTCCACAGGTCTTCCATAGGACAACTGCACAGAAAAACGGGAACACATGTTACTGACAAACATGGATAAAAGCGTCAACCATACCTCACCATCTCCTACAAGCCGACTCTCTGCGAGCAAGGAACACAGAGAAGCTGAAGTGTAAACAAAAGAAGTCAAACTGGACTTCCAAAATGCTTACCGACAATCCCAACAAGAAATTATCACTCACAAAGCTGTCTAACGCGGCAGGAAACCAGATGCATCTGGACTTGAATCCATCACGAAAGATAGTTCATTTATACCTCGCTCAACGCCCTCGACATGATCTTTGCAAGCTCCACTCAGGTCTGGAGAAGAATAACTGCACAGCTCAACCAAGGTTCATAAACGTCGTAAAACCGAGGGTTCTAAAATCGCAGTTCAGGAGCCCAAAACTTGATGAGCTCCACCTAAAAATTGTTTATCAATTGTCCCTCTAGCTCGGCAGTATGCCTGAACAACCACGCTATATATCGACCGAAAGACAAAGCAGATGCGAATTCTCTGGAACTGACGTTGTGAAGAATTGAACCTAGTTGGCCGCGTCGGTCGGTTGGGCAAGACACAAATCGAGAACTGAATCGCAAACTCCGTATTATGTCGAGCGCACAAACTAGGGACGGACTCAATGCTGAAGATCCTCGGCAGAAGTGCGCATCTATTACCCACAAAACTGGGTTTGGAGAAGAAGAGAGATGCGCTAAAGCGGTAGCAGCAAGAATTGCGACGAGATAATTTAGTGTGTCGTGGGTCATCCAGAAAACATGGTTGGCAAAAAGGAGTTGCATGTGTCGGCCACAGAGAGCATCGAGGGGAAGGCAGAATGCGGCGTGGCAGGATCTGGACGAACTCCTTGGACCCGACTCCCGAGGCGTGAAGGGCCGCGCGCGCCGCAAACTCCGAAACGTAGTCGTCAGAGGTTTGGTGGCGCTTGTTGGAGTCTGGACTGTACCTCTCTTTATATCATACAGCTATGAGTCCACCGTCCAAGGTCCACCAGCTACTGAAGTCGAAAGTCACATCCCGGCCGGCTCCCTAGAGAGGGCCCCATGCCAAATGGTACCTTAACTGGCACCTAAAACCTAGGCTGGTACCTTCACTTCTTTGAGTTAGGTCTCTTTAGTGTATATATTTAATCTGGGAAACGTTACATCTAGATGCAGAGACTCTTATCTATTAGAGCATCTCTCCTTAGCCCTCTACCGCATCCTTTATAGAGTATTGACAATTTCTCCATTCACACACATAAACATGAAACATTGAACCGTATTTAAATATCACCACCTCAGCCAATCATTATGGCTAGCCATTAAAGTAGTCATTTTCTTTTGCTGGCCATTTTGGAGATCGTTGTACCTTGTGAGTGATATTTATTTTCTCAAATTGAATTTTATGCTACTTTAAAACGCTTATACTTCATTCAAAGTATCGTGTCCAGATCATTATACTGTTGCGGTGGGGATGCATTGAGTATGTCTCATCAACAAATATGAGATTTTTATAATTTTTTTGAAGGAACCAAAAATGTTTGGAGCCTTTTACCTTTGACACACTACCTTGGTTCTTATGAGTGTTGGCACAAGGATTGAACTGTGGTATTAGCCTTTTGCTAGATCATGGTTAAAACTAAAACCTTGAAAATAAACTCTTGAAAATGGATTTCAATAAGGTAGGCACATTCAAGTTTTTTGAGAAGTTCACAAGTTGGTTAAACTTTAAAGGTAGGCATTCAATTTTTATTTGTTGTTAAATTTGATACTTTCACAATTTGCAATTTTAATTTATAAAATTCTGTATTTATAATAATTTCTAGCCTTGTGGAATGTGTGGTGTGTATATGGAATTGGACCTTGTTTTTGAATCAGGCACGAAATCCTTCCATTTGAAAAAAATGTCAAAATTGAAACCATAGATCTAAAACTTTGAAAAATTGAGCTCAAACCCACACCCAAAAAATCAATGAAAACTTTTTTTAGTGTCAAAACCAAGATTGGAGTGTGGACAAAAAAGAGAGGTACAATGCAACTTTTCTTTTCATACAAGTCAAACAAAATTAAAGACATTTGATTTGATACTGTGGGCCTTGGTGTTATATAAATATTACAACTGATGTACAAGTTTGATTCAAAAGGCTAACCTCTACAACATCCTTTAACATTTTTTAAATGCAAGAATTTTGCTATTGCTTTACTTGCTTGGTTCAGATGTTCATCAAATTAGGTACTATGCTTGTACCAACATTTGGCCCTTCTTTCCAAGCCCATCCAATTCCATTTCAATTTCTTATTATCACACTAAAACACACAACACATAACAATGCCCTTTACCAAGCAACCATGCATTCAATATTAAAAAGCCAATATGACTTCCATCAAAGCACACTAGGCATCTTGCATTAGAATTCCAAAATTATTAAGACTTTTTATTCTTTCATGAATAGACATGATGGTAGAAAACAAAATATACTCAACTAAATTAAAATCCCATCATTAAAGACCTAAACTTTGAACATGGACCAAAGCCAACAACTACAAATTGATCAACAAGAATCCCACCAACATGAAGAGCACACACTAAAAAATGTTTTGTAAATTTTCAACATATAGTCATATGAAACCAATCTCACTCAATCTCTTGTAACATTTCAATTCCCATCTCAGACCCTAGGGTCACTTGAACTCTCAAATTTCCATTAACATTTTCTTCAACTCCTAACAACATTTGTGCATTCTTGAAAGATACTATACATACACAACTCAAACCCACAAGGTCATTTTGCAAAATCAAATATGAGACATTTCATCACTACCCAAAACCAAACTCTATAGTAATAGGACCTCAAATACTTAAAATTCTACTCTCCGTCATAAAGCCTAAATTATTTAGTCTTTTGTCCTTTCCCTTCAACAAATTTATATAGGCAAGTACATTGCAATGTAAATATATGTAGCAAAAGTTCAAAAAATAGGTAATGTTAATCATATTGTTTAAGATATCTATGAATCATAAAACTTAACATTGCTTAGTAGTTGTAGCATCATGTCCTTATAATAACACTAGTTCCATGACACTCCATCACTCCATTCTAGTCACATGCTCCACAAGGTTTTCCAAATTAGAAAACAAAAAAAAGTCATAAATCAAGGTTCCCGAGCCATTATGTTTCAACAATGCTTAAGTAAACTCATCTCCAAAAAACAAAGTCACCAAACATCACATATTCATGTTGCTGTTATTTGTCACATAAAAGTTCCCAAGATCCATGTGTTTATAGCTTGCAAGACAAAACAAAGAACATAAATAGTTGAAAGCACTTCCAATGTCTCCATTTGAAACTTCTAAAAAGCCTTTTCCTTTTGTTCCGAAGTCACCACCAAAAAATAGATGTAACTTTTCAACAATGAACATAAATAAATCTATCAATATCAAACATTTGTGCTTTGGGATGCACTAGAACTAATTAAACTAATTAATATGAATCACAATAAGTACAATATGTACTTAAGCTCTTGGAAAAACTACAATAAATAATATTCAATAATAAAAAGTGAGGCAAAATGTGCATTCAAAATATTCCTTGATATACCATCAGCATAGTAGAAAATGCTAATGTTTGGGGAGTATCAAAATATCATGATTTTTTGTGAAGGGCCAATCAAAGTGGCCCATTACAAAAAAATAAAATTGAGCTTTGGGATGCACCCACAACTAATTAATATGGATTTGTAAGAAAGTATGGTATTAAGGATATACATTAGATACACTTATACCCCCCAAAGCATTTACATGAGACAATGTATTCTACAAATATTTACACTGGCCTTGTGTAACTGTAAAAAACAATTACACATGACAACAATATAAATGTAAAAAAATCAGATGTGTAAGCATAAATGATTTACACTTAAATGACATTCACACATTGTATATATACAACTATTGACACTTACATGCACAACACGGCTTGAAACCTGAGCACAACCATCAAATTAACATAGAGCAACTGTCATGGTTTTTGGCAGCTGACCATTGTTTTTAGTTCTTGTCCTGGAAAACAGATGGATCATGGCCTGGGCTGAAATCACATTCATGGATACAATCTAGTAGTCAAAAGACTAAACACATAAACAAGAAGGAACAAAATGGAATAAAATTTCATTTCCATTCTTGGGAACTCAAGAATACTTGCACTTGGTAAGAAAAACTCTAACTTGGAGTTTCATGTACTTGCTACAAATTTGAGCATCTCCACTGAAACCCCTTATTTGGGCCTCTACTGAAACTTATCATATCGAGTGTGTAGTGTTAATCCCCATGCTCACCCATAAACATGAAATTGGACAACATAAAGTAAGAGACAATTTAAATGTCATCACTTGAGCTGCTGAATATAGCCGGCCAGTTGCTTCTATCCAAGCATTGGTTACTTAGAAATAATTATTGTAAACAATCCTCAACTTGTGACACATAACTAGACAATTTGTGTCCAAGTTCCAAAAAAATAGCTAACAAATGCGAAGAGTGGGAATGTGTACATCATCTTGGATCCTCCATGTAACCCATCCAAGAAGAAAATAGGGACATTTATGGACTTGTCTTCAAAGTAGATGGTAGACCACTAGATAGTTACACATGTCTTTATGAAATAAAACACCCACATCAAACTTTGTAAGGACGTCAATTTTTTTTTAGTTTTGTGGTGCTTTGAACATTCTATTGTAAGGTTTGATTAATGACTTGAAATTCCAGTTCTCAAATTTTGCAGAATGCGTCAAAAGTTCTTTGGCAATATAGCAACTTTCCAAAGGTTGGTGTGCAATCTGGAGTTTAAAAAAAAAGAAGCTTTTGAGTGTAGATGAGTTTGAGTTGAAAGTTAGGTTTTTCTGGGAGAAGCTCTTCTTAGGAGAAAGCTAGGGTTTCAAGATATATGATGTATATTCTAGGGGAAAAAAAGCTGCAAAGGACCTTGTGCTCAAGAAAAATACATATCATGGTGCTTTCTATGTAGTGTGTTAAAAATTTGCTTAGCATTTGTGTTCTAGAATTTCTAAAAATTAGTTTTGGAGGATTTTTACAATGGCAAATGTCAGCATACATAACAGCGCAATAAAATACTAGTCCAAATGTATAACTCATTGAAAAGAGTGTTGGCTTCAATGCTCTAGTGTCGTTGCCAAGTCAACAAAATGAGAAACATGAACAAGAACACGTGCAAGACTAAACATGAACAATACAACTGGAGAACAAATATGCTAATCTATTTTTAAAAAATTTGGCTTTTAGCCTCAACATTTGGATTTCAGACGGTGGGAGTCCATGGAGGCTGTGGATACCCACTCCACCAAGAAAGGAAAATACCATTCTTGGCCTACACCAATAGTAAAATAAGAAAAGAATATGGCTCAGAACTACAATCTCTTTAATCTTAGAGATGAATCATGAAACCAGAAAGGTTTGAAGAATAATTGTTTTTTGGGGGTTGTATTTATTGTCTTTGCCTATACAAGGTTTCATTAGAAACTTATGAAGCACTTTCAAGCAGTGGCATAGAGCCAAGGATTGAAGTAGTTGAAAAGAAACAAAGGGAAATTCTTAAAAAATTCACACATAATTTACACCTCAATTGATCAACCACACTGTTGCAATGAGCAGGGTTACAATGTTACCACCCAATAAATTGGATTGCAACCCAAGCCCAACAAAGCACTTTGGTGTGTGGGCTTTTGCTAGTCAGGTGAGTATGTCATAACTAGTTAGTTTATTTCAATAGTTCTTCCTTAGCATAATTATTTAAGTGTATTTAACAGTATGATAGTTGAAACCCTTGCTCCCAAAAAGGTCATTCTAATAAGGTAATCTTTTGCACAAATATATAAAGTCCCTTCTATTCCTCAAGGGTTGATTTTACCAATTCATGACATGTATGATGTAACATAAGTTAAGTTGTAATGCATTTTATAAAAATGTTGTGAAGTGTAATGCCTGAAATATACGAATGCAAGATTCAATCATACATTGGGTATAAAGTATCATTCAATTTGACCTTCCTAACACAAGAAATTGGCTAATAATTTTCACTAAATCAATCGGTTACTTTATTTTCGATTTGAATTTGAATTTGAGAAAAAAGAATTGTTTCATAATTTATATTTTTTTCTATCTTTGTATGATAGCAAACATACTATCTATTTTTTTCATTTAAGAATTTAGATTTGAAATCTCCAAAGGGTGAAAACACACTACAATGAAATTATATGGATGTTACATTGACAATTTTTTTATATCTCTCGGATACAAGAAAATAAATGATTTTTTTTGGAAATATTAAAATAAAAGACTCATTCATGTAAGCTAACACAATCGGCCTTCCAAGAATGCAAAAAACACATCAAAATCATGGATACTTTTAAATATGTTTAATTTTGTCAATAGTTCCTATCAAACTTGTAAAACTCATGAATATGAAACTCTTATCTTACGATGTTTCGATCCTAAGCATTTAATTCTTTAGCATATCGCATGATCGATGCTTGAAAAATTAAAGTTGTGTTAAATGAATGGATTATGATTTGAATTTATTTGTTATGGACTTTTCAAGGTTTGAAAAATTGTGATTATTTTCAAAATCTTTTTAAACATAATTGGTTTCCCTTAAACTATATTTTAGGAAAAAAAATTCCTTACAACATTATGACAAGAAATTGAAAATGAAAAAAATGTTAGTTCAAGCTATATTTAAATATTCATATTTTATGTCAATTTTCAAATACATTGCAATATATGTACTTTGAAGGGAAAGCTCCATTGTTGTAAATGAACCACCCTAGTGTGCTTTCACCCTAAATGTATATGAAATGTATATTATATATGTTCCAATAACCCAAAAATTCGCATACTAAAATCCATTAAATTAAAAATAATTAAAACTTAAATATATTTGGACATTTCAAGAAATTTTTAAAAAATGCATTGTTCACTAAATGCTAAACAAAGCTAATTTAATTTATGCAGTGATTTAGTGCATCCAGTCCAAATTTTCAAAAGTAATGCACCCCTAAATAAAATAATAAATATTTAATTAATTCTAGACTATTTGTAACATAATGATTAAGTTTAAGTTTTTTATTGAATTACAAGCACAACCTTGTTAATATTTATTTGTTAGATCATTTAGTGAGACAAAAAGTTATTAATATTTCATGTTACATTGTTTGGTAGCCCTAATTTCGTAGTTTCTCTTCACATTTTCAACTTTCAAATGATTAAATTGTTAATTCTAAACTTTTCAAAAGTTCAAAATAACTAAATACATGATAAATCCATTCTTTTGCAAGGGTTACAATGATAGTTCCTAAAAGTGGCCTCCCCTAGGTATCTTTATATTAAAGCTTTAACCAACATTATCAACTAGATGTGTACAACTAGATCCATTAATGTGACCTCCATAGCCAAAAGCATATGACCTCCTTTGAAAATGGATCAACCTTTTGTTTGCATACATTCACACCTATGAATGCATATCCACCAAATTTGGAAATACCATACCTACGATTATTAATCAACATATTTTACTGAAATACTTAAATTTTTCAGAAAAAGGTCCAGTAATCACAATGTAAATATTTTAAAATTTCAACAATCAACTATAAGTAGGCTAGGCGTCCTTTATGATTTGCAGTTCACCATGATAACCCAACGCTTTGGACTGCTCCATATATTTTGTGTAGGGTAAAGCCGTAGGGTGGTGGGATTCTCAAAATAAGGGGCCTAGAATGAGGTGATAGTCAAGTCCAGTCTCGCATTTTGGGTATGTATCCCACCCTAGGGCTTTAGCTATTGGAAAGCACGATGCAAAATTTATCATGAACCAAACCTATGTATATCACAAGGTGTATGAATGGGAGGTTCTTATGCCTACTCCTCAATAGGGGAGGGTTCTTACACCTACAAGTAGGAATGATTTCCCTCCAATCCTTGAGGAGTATGCCTCATATCCCTCCCAATTTCTAAGAGTGAAATTGATGGATATAAGGTGCTCTCCACATGCACTACGAATTTTCTTGGAGTGCTTTCCTACAGTGTAGTGTTCAATTCTTGAAAAAATTGAAAGTGAGCTCCAAAAAAAGTTCCAACTTGCACTCTTGAAAATCAATTAATGCTGAACATTGGTGCAGCAAGTACAATATGTAAGCCATTCCCACTCAGGAATGCACAATATTTTCCTTCCTCCATGTTGTTGCCACAAAGAGGTATTGAATTTCTTGGCTGCCAATGAAGTGAGCCAGCATACACCCAAGGTCACCAGGTTTTTTTCCTTTTGGGGAGGGTGGGAAAGGTGCTGGATTTTTTGAATTTTTTTTTTGTTCTTACTGTGTTCCCACAGAAAGTGTCCACTGTGTTCCCCAACGTGTGTCCAATATACCTGCCACCAATGTTATCCTCTTGGAACTTACATAGGTGGGTGACTATTGGGACCTATATGTTTCTATGTTTGGAGTGAATATTTCTATATTGTGGACTCTTGAAAGTTTCAAATTTTTTTTGTGATGGGCCAATTGAAGAGGCTGCTTGCAAAAAAAAAAAAATTGAACTTGGAAGGTGACCCCTAAATAATTAATATGGATCACCATATACACTATGAGCTAATTTATGAGTTCTACCACTGAAATCAGCCTGGCTTCCCTTTTAAGTTGCTAATAGTTTTCAAAATTCCAGTTTTCATTTGCATTTTGAAAACTGCAAGGCACCTTTTGTTTGAAATTTTTCTATGAATACTTTACTTGGTTAGTGTGAATGTCATATTGGAATGCATGTGTTAGTATCATGTCAAGAGTTCATTTTTTGGTTTTTCAACCTACGAAATCATCCATGTTCTTGATTCACCTTTGTTATCTCATCATCCCTTGCATGATTTTGCTGAAATTTTTACCTACTACTTCTGAATTTGTAAACTTTGAATCCGACAATTGTTTTTGCAATCTCATGTATGCGTTAAATTGATGCTTGAACTAGGAGCAAATTAAGTGTAAAAAGGGGTTTAGGCTTTGAGGTTAAGAAAATTGAGAAGAGGTTGACTCATATTGCCAAGCAGCAACCACAAATAACATGTACTTGTATAGATTATGGACAAGGACCCTTTACACACATGTGACTAAATATGGGAGGAAGTGAGGCTGTTGGCACCATCTTTAACCCAGACCTCT
>Ga0209208_10006182_pt1 | contig 16513 bp, 10 predicted proteins | sample S1TSphfallax_3_FD_187694 | JGI IMG/M metagenome (GOLD analysis project Ga0209208, IMG submission 187694) | Host-associated microbial communities from peat moss isolated from Minnesota, USA - S1T2_Fd - Sphagnum fallax MG (SPAdes) (version 2) | ecosystem: Host-associated > Plants > Peat moss >...
CTTACCCTACTTGTACTCCATATATTTACCTATATTTTAGCCTATAGGTAATGTAGTTATATAAACTAGGGTAGGCCATTTATATACCTATGATAGATTATTAGTTAGTTAAATAATTATTTCCCTAAAATACACTAATGAATGTGCAATTAAATATTTAAATATTAATTATTACAAATACATTGTTGATCATGTATAATGAATTAGGTCAAAATTGTAAGGATTAATTATAATTTGGTTGTAGTTATCAATGATAACTAATTAATTATAAATAAATTATTACTATTTTTATTTTAACTTAATTAACATACATATTTACCTACCTCTTTATTTATTCAATTTATGTGTTTTACATAGTTATTTAAGAATAATGTTGTGTGAATTAAAAGGCTCTAGTGTTGTGTGGACATGAAAATGTTTTTCCCTCCAAAAAGTTTGTCCCATATTGTTTGTCATCCTTTCCAAATGATCAGCAATATAAATAGATGCACCATAAGCATCCAAGACATAATAAATATTTAAAAAAGGAAGACCACTTGAGATGAGCCAATTGAAAAGGCTCAACTTTAAAGGCCAAATTCACAATGAAATAGGATTTTCCTACCTAGGTCATTTAGGTGTAAGCTTAATCTAGGTGGTGTACATTTAAGCCTAGTAAAGGTCATAGCTTAGGTTTCCCTAACCTATTTTAAGCTTCTATACCTAGTTGCTAGTTATAAGCTCCTAGCCTAGGCCTAGGAATTTAGGTTGTAGGTTCCTAGACACATGGACCTTAGGAATAAATAGCTAATTTTAGGTCTAACCTAGGTTATTTAGGTTTTATCCATGTGGCATAGCCTAGATGGTCAATTTTTAAATGCCACATGGCATAACCTAATGGCCAATGTTTAAATGCCACGTGGCATAACCTAGGTGGCCAATGTTTAAATGCCACATGGCTTAACTTGGATGGCCATTGTTTAAATGCCACATGGCATTTGCTTAGTCAAAATGGTGTTTGACAAATCGAAAACTCATTTGATTGTAATATTGACTAGTCAAAAGTACTAGTTGAAATGACTAGTCAAAAATGCCAACTTAGGCTTGGTCAAAAAGTACATGGCCCAATCACAATGGACAAGTTCAAAATGACTCATCCAAAATGATTGGATGGTTTTTTTTATGCCTATCCAAAATGGGTCTTTTTTCACCAAAATCTCTAGTTAAAAACAATAGGAATTCTAGTAGCGCATTTCAAAAAATCATGCATACTTTCGACAACAAAAGTATAAATGAGAACATTTGAAATGGAATTTGATTCAATGTCAATCCTCTTGTGTTTGAGGTATGGAAAGATATTATCTTGCAGTAATATGAAAGAGTAGTTGCTTGTTTTTATAAATTCTAAATACAATAAACTTATTAATGAGAGTACCCAAATAATGCATTTGGGTTGAGTCAAGCATGAAAATGCATATGTGGCAAGAGGGGGTGCACATCTTTTTCTCTTTTTTGCACGTTCCATATCCAAAATGCCATAGGGGAGCTTGGGTACTTTTGTTACCGAAAGTACCCAAGCAATGTTACTGTGTCAACTCGACCAACACATCCTCTTACTTGGATGCGCTTGCTACATGTCCTTGACTATAGGAATCAAACCTTTGTTAAGTTTGTTTTTCCAAGGTTATGTAACCAAACATGGCAAATGTGATATCCTTTTGCCCTTGTAATTTTCTACACATCAAAATTGGGTATTTTTGTTACCAAAAGTACCCAATTGATTGCGCTATGTTGAATCAACAATATTGCCATGTTGTTTGGATTAGGTTGAATCAAATAGGTGATAGGGACATGCACACATCCTTTTTATTGTAGGTTCCATATCTATAATGACATGAGAGGTCCTCTTCTTTCCTTCCTTCATAAAATTCCAAATTGGGTACTTTTGTCATTGAAAATACCCAAACAATGTCATTGTGTCAAGTCGACTAATGTATCTTCCTGCTTAGAGGTGCTTACTATAGGTCGTTGACAAGAGGAATTGAACATTTTGTTTTTTTCCAATGTTAGATATCCAAGCATAGCAAAGAGGAACTCCTTTTGGTAATTTTTTTATAAAAAAATCCAAACACTACTACAAAATGTGGGTGTAATTCACTAATCCTCGTTCACTAGGCTAGTTAATTCATTACTTTCCAACTAGTCCCCGTGTACTAAAACTAGTGAACTCATTCAAAATTTAGTGAAATCACTTGACATACATGGACACCTTTTGTTGTAGTGAAATCAAGTACTTTTGTTGCCAAAAGTACCTTATCGATGCACTAAGCTGAATACACAATATCATGCTCCTCCTTTGACATGCTTCAAACATCTTGGTGACAAGAGTGGATGCTTTCCTTTGTTTTTTATTTTTTTCAAGTTTTTTGGTAAAGTTGTTACCCTTTGTAAACATATTCACAGAGATTTAGTCTCATCCAATTTGTAGTGATCTGGTCTAGAGACGCCCTACAAGCAAATAGAGATTTAGTCCCATCCAAGCACAACTTAGGCATTTCAATAATGAAAGTGCCCAAGAAATTCAAAAGGGAACCTTGTCACACATCCTCACTTTGCCTTCTTATGTATCCAACCATTTTTTTCTTGTAGTTAATGGGAGAAACTCGAAATTGGTTAGTTTCATTACCACTTTCTTTATTCCATTGATTTTTGTGGTACCTCTTTAGTGCAACACCATGTTGTTCCTAAACCTATGTGTCTCACCAAAGATATTGAAAATGTTGTATATGTTCATAAACCCCATTTCTTTCTTTGTGCATTTCTATATGTTGTGTCTTCCTTTCGTTTCAATCTCATTAAAAATAGAAGAAGATCGAGTGTTAAATATCAAATAATAATCCACATTGATGGTGTTTTTCATTATATCTTATTTCTGTATTATTCATTTTGCAAGAAGTCTCTACATGTCTAGACGTTATTGTAGAAGAGGGCATAGGAGATATGTTTAGCAGTCAAGAAAGGGAGAAGGTTTGTAAAATCAATAATTTTTATTTTGTTTAGGGTTATATATCCACAAATGGTAGAGATGATCTTTGTTTGTGTTTCTTATTTTTTACAAATCAAAATCGAGTATTTTCATTGCCGAAAGTACCAAGTCAAATCATGATGTGTTGAATCAAAAATATCCCTTTCATGTTGGGATGAGCTTGAAACAATTCAGCAACAAGGGTGAATGCACATTTGTTTTTTGCAAGTTCTTTTGAAAATTTGAGAATAGAAGTGTTTTATAATCTTCTATAGTTTCTCCAAGTTTCACTCCAAGATCTTTTCACAATAGATCTAGATCTAGATTTAAAGATCTAACTTCCACAACCCTTGATATGTGGATCTCCTCTCACTTCTTTTCTTTTCTTTTCTTTCTCTTCAATTCTTTCCTTTCCCCGTTTTTCTTTTGCACTTGACAAGCTCTTATGATATTACTAAAAACTCTCAAGCTCTAGTTCTAGAGATTTTCTAGCTCTAGATCTCTTTTAACTTTCTCTTTAAACAACCTAAGCTCTGATACCATGATAATAAATAAGAGATCTACTCAAGTGCAAACATAAAACTTTATTGAATGGAAACTATAACACGATGTTCACAACACAAAACATAACATCAAGAACTCCTCAAGGTTCTTGTCACATGAAATACACAAACTTATGTAACGAAAAAAATAGGAGCAAACCATCAACACCAAGGTATTTAACTACAAGACCAAACCACAAATAACCAAACTAATATAAGTAAAAAAAGTAATTCAACCTTGTGAAAATAACTTAGTTACTTTCTTACTCTAGTAACTAATGAAACCTAACTAGTTGAACTTGAATTTTCAACAACAACTAAGTTCTATATCGAAAGTTTCACTCCTCAATAAACCCACGCCATCATTGCCACAACTTCCACAAATTGCATCCCATTCAAGTGAATGATAAAGGACAAAACACAAGTTGGTTGTTAGCGCATAGACAAAGATAGGTAATCCCTTGTTCACATTGTGAACTTTAGAAATTGACAAAATTATTTGTAGACCACATTAACATCATGCAAAGGAAAATGAAAAAGGAGGTTTTTTGCAAAATATGGTAAACGTTGTCCTCTCCACCTTGTTATTCAAATTCTTGCATTGGTTTTGTACAAAAAAGTTTTTTTTGCTTTCTTTCATCATCATTTCTTTTATAGATTTTGATTATGGTAGGCAGTTTATGGTCATGGGCTCAAGCTTATTTTGAGTGTTTGCATAGACCCCTAGGGTTGTAGTTTGAAGTGGCATTTGAATTCTTATGCTTGGTTGTTTACAAGGATTGCTGCAGGGGAAGTTCATCACTAACACCTCAGTAAACCTATAATCATTTTGAGGTTTATTTAGAAGGTGGGAAAAATCTATCTCTAACTTTAATTATGGGTGAAAATGAAGTATAAGTGGACACCTAATTCTTATGAAATTCGCTTTTGTGAAGATTGGAAAGTCTTGTGACCAAACTTATGTGAACATAACTTGAAAATGGGAGATCACTACTCCAATGCCTATGTTAGTTGTTCTTCTTGTTTAAGAACTAAAAATTAAAAACTTTCATCCTCTCATGCTACTTGGGTAATGTGAGACTTGGTTTTGCAACAAGGGTAGTAGGGTTCTTATGAGGAAAATTCCTAACTCAAGCTCCATTGCTACTTCCTTCTTCTCCTTGGATTTCTTGCAATCAATCCAAGATAATCATAGTAGGGATTCAGTTGCTTGGATAAGCAAGACATGTATGTTGCCATTTTTTAATGTGAATTTGTTCTTAACCATGTTTCATGGAAATTGTTCAATACAATCAATGATTACATGGATCTTATAACAAATTTCCACTCAATTACCAAATTATGTTTGCAATTTTATCTAGGTTTAGGGTTAAGGTTCACATATTTGATGTATCCGGTATGTTTTATGATGATGTCCTTTTACACAATTAGAAATGAAAAGTCTCTCTTAGTAGATTTTGTGTAAGAAGACACCTCTAATCTGATATGATTTACAGAACTTGAATCATTTGATTAAAGATTTTGCAGAATCTCTTTCTTAAAAACAAGCTACGGACCAAAAGACTTCTTGATTTTCAAAAGCTTTTGGAAGGATTTGTTTCAACAAACAAATGTTAATGTTCTTCCAAACTCTGCAAATGTTTGTTGATATAATTTCTTATTACTCTTGTAAGAGTTCAAAGGTATTTTGCATAGTCTCCAGTATTCAGGTCACCCAGGAAGTGGCAATGTCTTTGTGATTTTGTTTATAGATTGCATATAATGAGTGTAATTCCTCTCATGCTGGGTGACTGGAAATATTTCCTAATGGCGAAACTAATGACATCTCTGATCATCCATAACTTCCTTCAAATTAAGTACTAGAATTGCCCAGGTGGACTTTTGATTAGATTGAAGAGAGTTGGATTACGATTAGCTTTGAAGAGAATTGGATTATGATTAGCTTGAAGAGAATTAGATTATGATTAGATCGAGGAGAATTTGAGATTAATCATTTTGACTTTTTTCGTAATGGAGTTGGTAAATGGGTGATTAGAGATGTGATTAGCAAAGTCAGTTTGTGTTATGAGTCTGTTGTGATCTTTTGCTTTATCAGTTGCTCCACCTTCTCTCTTCTTCCTGCTTGGATTTAGGGTTTAGGGTTTAGGGCGATTCTTCACTGAAGTTGAGGTTCTTGGGTTTGAAAAACAAAGGCAACAGCTTTGGCGACAGCTTTGTGACAACAGGAATTTGTGTCGGTTGCAAATTGCGTCTCTCCTTCTCTTCTTCTTCTTCTGGCATGCTGCGGCCATCACTAACTCTGTAGGTAGGTTCATTGCAGCTTTGATGAGATGGTACACCTTCACTAACTCTTTGTAGATAGATTCATTGCCGCGTTGATAGAGATGGGTACTGCAGCAAAACTGAGACAGCTACAAACCCTTTCTTTTTACAGAAGTTATGTGGTTCTTGCAAGTTCGTATATATCAAAGTTGCCGAGCAAGAGACTAGCCACAGGTAGAGGAAAAAAGTTTGCAGAGGAGGAGGAGGAAGAGGAGGCATCAGATTTTTCAGGAGATCATCATCGTCATGTGGAGGCAGAGTTTATCTCAGTGTTTGGGAAGCAAATTGCAAAGAGAGGATTGCAAATGCTCTTCACCATTGCAATGGCTGTTTTATTATCTGTAGCCAACAAAGTTTTGTACAAAATGGCATTGATCCCAATGAGCAAGTACCCATTCTTTCTGGCACAAATCACCACACTAGGTTATGTTGTAGTATATTCCATGATTCTTTTTGTTCGATACCGGATCGGTGTTGTGACAAAGGAGATGTTTGCAATAGCACCCAAGTCTATTTTCATTGCTGTTGGTGCACTTGAAGCTTTAGGACTTGTGTCTGGAATGGCTGCTGCTACAAACCTTCCCGGTGCATCCATTCCTGTCTTGACTCAGGTACTACATATTATACTACTCTTGTGCTCTTGCAGGTTCTGTAAAAAACTAGTAATGCTCTGTTAAGTTTGGGAGTTTCTTACTTCTGTATTCAAGGTTGGTTCAAAATCCAGGACAAAATGCAATCATCAAAGTCACCAGTTCAGCACTTCATCAAATTGGAGTTCTGTTGTTCTGTGTACAACCTATTTTCTTGATGTCAATTTAGCCCCAGAAAAACAGCACACCTAACCCTAAATTTTCAATCACAATTTTCTTTGGAGTAGAAGTTCATGAGTAGCTGCAAGACAACAGATTTGTTGGGTCCTCAGTTTGTTTGCAGAGTGCTTACAAAGGGTATCGGATTGCATAACAGGTATATCTGGTCTGGCAACTCCTACTGTCAGTTACGTTTCTACAGAAGCGGTATTCATTGGGTCAGATCATTGGCTGTCTTCTAGTCATATTGGGTGTTGTGGTTGTGGTCATGAGTGGATCTGGCAGAGACAGTGGTGGTGGTGGTGGTGGTGCTGCTGCTTCAAAGGTGTTCAACCAGAAATCGGGCTCTCTTTTTTGGTCACTGGTGATCATATTCTCAACTGCTTTTTTTGCAGCTGCATCAATCTTGAAAGAGTTTGCTTTTCAGGATGCAAGGCGGCAGCACCAGAAGATGAAGGGAGGACGAGAAGGATCCATTGACATTTTTGTTGTCAACACGTTTGGGTCATTGTTCCAATCCTTCTTTGTGTTGCTTTTGTCTCCATTTTTGTCAAATCTCCAAGGAATTTCCTTCAAGGAGCAACCTAAGTATTTGTCTTCTGCTGCAGCATGTTTAGTAAATTCAGCAGGTTCATCACAAAATGGGTGCAATGGAGCACCTCTAGTGCCATTACTATATATTCTTGTGAACATGGCTTTCAATATCTCAAATCTTAGTCTACTCAAGCAATCGTCTGCAGTAGTATCCTCTCTATGTGTAACACTAGCGGTGCCTCTTTCAATTTGGGCATTCACATTGCCTCTGCCATTATTTGCCTCATCGGCAACTCTTCCTCCAGGTGTTTATGAAGGTGCATTGATTCTCATAGCAGGTCTGGCATTCTTTAATTTGCTAAAACCAAATAGCAAGAAGGGGAATCTGAAATGAGCTCTCGGAGTTGAGCAATTTATTGGCTTTTCAATTTTCAGGGTTGACTGATAAATCCATTTGTGTCTCTTTATATGACATGTATTATCTACCTAATGGAATCATGGGAATTGGAGTGTAAAGTAGATATACAATTGTAAAGGCTACTTGTTATAAACTCTTGGTCACAAAGTATGTACTTACAGGATTGGCAACCCATGGGGGAGGCTTCTTTGATCTTGGTTAAAAGTTGATCAAATTTCATTTGCAACTAGTCTTGGGAAAAGTGCCAATTCCAGCAAGTCCACCCACACCTAGTATGTGGGCCTCTTACCAGTGTCTATCACATCCAAAATAGTGTTGCAATATAGAGAGTTTGTACATGTACACATGCTTTGCAATATAGAGAGTTTCTATAACACATAATGTGCTAGGTAGTTGGATCACTATACCTATAAATTTTTCAACTCTATGTGAATAGTGCAAAGCTTATTTCAGTTTCCTTCTTCCCTGCTGTCTTTGAGAGGGGCATCTAGTGTGCAGCCAATGTGCACATTCTGGGCACCCCCATGTAGGGTAATGTCATCAAATATGATCCCAAACCCTGGCAATCCACCACCTTCAGCAAGCACTTCATCAACAGTAGTTGTCACTGGAGCTAAATGAGCAGAATTTGCTGTTGGAATGTCTCTAATGTCTTCTCTTAGAACAGAGAACACCTCTCCATACAGAACAATCACCTCTCCAGTAGCTGGATTGATGACAAGCCCTTCTTTCTCACGTTTTATAGTCCATTTGATTCTCTTTTTCATTTTTTCAGCAAAAAGGCAATGGGGTTTTCCCTGTTTTTGACCACTGTTGCACTCAGGATGAAGAGACTTGAAAGCCTCAATGAGGGTGTTGTCAGTTGGCCAGTCTGGAGAGAAAATAAAGTTAAAATCCTCGCATATGGGCTTCACCTCACAGTGAGCTGTGTAGACATCACGTGCAATTAAAGCCTCCCATTCTTCCTCAAAGGTTCCAAGCCATAATTTCTTCATGAAGCCAGGTGGCCTCACCTCGAAAACCCACTTATCACCATGTAACCGGATCCCTTTCCTACGCAATGTTTTCCTCCAAATGCCAGGTTGCACCCTGCAATAAGAATTTACAGGTGAAATTGGGATTGTGAGTGTCCAGCTTCTGTGAGCCAGTGACACCAAGATCCATAAGGAGAGAATTCACTATGTTCACAGACCAGATCCATATAATGACCTTCAGATAAGAAGAAAGTTTGTGATGCCTGACTCGTTTCTAATCCTGATTGCAATTTGTCACCAGAGGCCAAGCAACAGGAAGACATGATCTAGCTGCAACAAGCTTGTAAGGGTAGGCTTCAATTCATTTTAGCTTGCCCTGTACAAGTCCTGTACAAGCAGGCATCTAATCCAAAGGCATAGACAGGCTTCCATGGACGGGAGCTGTTGGTACCTCATGCACCCTGAACATATATCCTTTAATTACAGTACAACTGACTTTGGTCAACCCCAGCACAGACAGGTCACAAGTAAAGTACATATCAAGCAATACAGAAAAACTCCATAAAAACATGTGAAGATACTAACCTAATAATAGAAGGATGATGCCACTGTATTGCTACCAAGGTACAACTGAGTGTCTCTTCACCCTGAGGCTACTGCATCCTATTGGAATATTTTCTAACTGCTAAAAGGGGTCTCTTCACTCTGGAAGCAACCACCTTCTTTAGCAAGGTTGTTGCTTTCTAAGCACTCTAAGCTTGGCTACTGCCTCCTCTTCATAAAGTGGAACAACTGTCTAACTGCACTGCACATTCTTGGAAGCCCAAGGTTCACATACCAACTCACAATGCACCATCCCATAACACCTACTCATAATGCAATGTGGCAGTGGCAAGCTGCAATAACTCTCCTCTGACTGACTTTATCATCTCCAGACACGGGTGAAGATATAAGCAAGTCAGAATCTTCCAACAAAATTGTTTGTGTTAGTCAATTTTTTGTCTCATTTCTGAAAGTAATCACAAACCTTAGCATGTTAATCTCAGCTAGCACTCAATTAGACACACAACATAATCAGTTCATTCGTGTCCTCAAAACCAATGCATACATGTAGAAGCTTGGCTCTTCTCAGTCACTACTTCAAAGTGCCAAGAATGTTACTGATTCACAAGAGCAACGACATCAAGGAAATATAGTTACAGTCATCAACAAAATGTTTTCATGATATTAATCTATGATGTGTTGTCAATAATGTGAAATCAGTGGCCCTGTAAATGGAAATCATGAGTTGTCATGGGGAAGAATCAAGTTGATTATTGGCAGAAACTGTTGAGACTCTTTCCTTGTAGAGAAGGCAGAGTTTCCAGAAGTTTCTGCAGCTGGGAAGCTGAGATGATTCCTGGTCTAGAGCAATATATATGTCTCATGAGAATCAAGAAATGTCCATTCTCACAACTAAGAAAAAGTAAAACAAGGTTAACACTTCTTCATTAAGTCACAGAAATTTCCAGAGAAGGATAGACAAAACTGTGAACAAAGGACGATAAAACAAATACCAAACAAGCACAAAAATTCAAAATAAACATGCTTGCAGTATGAACAACAGTGCCAGTCTCACAATTGTTCATGGACCATCAACAGTAACATGTATGATAGTGACTTCTCCATCACAACTTCCCCACCAACATCAGCTCCCTACAGTGGGTAAAGGCCAGTGTAAACACTAACCTGCATACTGAGTTTCTGCTGCAAATCCTGAAGCAATGGGAAGACTCAGCTATGCTGCTGGCTAGCAACAAACAACAACAGAAGGAGAAAACACAAAATAGAAACACACAACAAAGGAGACTAAACACACAGAAAAGGACTGCAAGGAAAAACATAGACCAAGTGGGCAAGTTCCAAGAAGCTCCCCACTTACAAGACTATATACAAAATCATTTGGAATACTCCAAATGCTGAAATTCCAAAACAGAAAATTTTCTTTATTGAGCAACCCTCTAATCCTCTTTGACAGAATCTTTAGAGGTCACCGTTTATTCTTCAGAAGGACATTAAGACTGACCATCTGAGAGACAAAGAAATCTTTAGAACTACAAAGCCTCAAAAACCTGTAAAATTGACTATTGATAACTCCCAACTTAACAATAATAGAGATATTGGAATGAACATGAGGCATATGAATCATGTCAATACCTCCATACTATGGTTGAGAACATTTATCAAAGATTTCACAAGATATACCTTGAGGACAAGTTTGCTTCACATCTAGATCCAAGAAGTTATGAGAGAAGCCCTTAGAAGTAGAATTCAAAATCTCACAAGATGTTTTTGGGTATATTCTGCTGCCACAAGAGCCTTGGTCTAGGTACATAAAACTCTCAAAGTCCGGAAAATCAAGAACAAAAACATCATCTGCAAGCCTATGAACAAGGGACAACCTCTGGTCTAGAGCAATCATACATTCTCTGAATTCATGACAGCAACCAACACTCATTTTGACTGACAGTAATATTTTCACTCGTTCAGACGCAGCAGCAAATGCAAGGCAGGATGATTACTAAGCTGAAAACAGAGGGGCTATACAACAAGGTGATTCACCTAGGGTACACGAGATGGAACAAGAAGGGTGAACTTACTCGAAGACATTGCGGTTTGCAAACTCATCCCGGGTCGTATTGATAGTACTCTCAGGCATGATGCCAAATGAATCCGCAGGCTTAAGAACAACGGCAATTCTTCGAGATGTAGATTGCGATTGCTCTGCACAGAAAAAGATTTACAAGAAGGCTTCTATAAAGTTTCACAAAAGCTCAGGAGCTGCAAAAAAGCATAATTCAATCGAACTTGGAAACATTCCATACAATACTGACCTTAGAGATTTGGTCCAAATTCAAAACACAATCTTGGAGGAGCGGCTTGAGATCTCCGTAGCTAGTAGCCCCTGATCGCCAAACCACGGCCGCACCAAAATCAAGAAAGAAAAACAGCAAAAACTACCTCGGAGGAATCGCTTATGGGAAGAGGAGTTACGGGTAAAAAAAACACAAACAAACAAACAAACTCTCACACTTCTGATGCACAAATTAGCAAGCTACAGCTACCGCTAAATGATGCTCAAGACTGAAAGTGAGTCAAAACAAATTTGTTAGACAAAAGAAAAAAGTCCTCTCCATCGATTGATGCAAACAAACAAACAAACAAACAAACAATGAGAATGCTATTGAGTGAGCATTTTCATCACATATAAGTACCACCACAAAGCACAGATGAAAGGAAAGCGGCAGCTGCGAGACGATCCCCCACACACAAAGAGACGACACAAAACCGCGACACACGGACACGCGCATGTCAAACGGTACAACAACAACAAACAAATTACAATGAGATTGTTGCTATTGAGACTTCACTTCACAAATGATCCTCATCGCATATAAGTAGCACGAAACACAGATGATGCAAAAAAAAGCGGCACATACACACACACAAAGAGGCGACAAAAAACCAAGAACACGGACAAATGAACTGCACATATAGTTTTGTTGGATTGCCATGGATTCTTCACATGACGGGAGAAGAGGTAGGGAAACAACTAAAATGCGAGTGATCATGCTGTTTTCTTCAAAGGAAATGAGAAATCTGAGTGGAAAAGAGAAAAGGATAAAAAGAAGAGCATGAATTGTACCAGGAAACACAGATGCTTCGATCTCCGTAGCTTGCTGCTCTGGCTCGCCAAACCACCAAATGTATGATCAAACAAAGACCGCGCCAAAATGAAGAAAGGCAAATCGCAGAAACAACTTACTCGTGGAATCGCTTACAAGGGGTGGGAAAAAAACAAAACAAACAAACAAACAAAATCGCACACACCTGATCAGCAAGTTTGCAAGCTACAACTACAGTTCTCACCACCACCAAACGATGGACAAGACTACAAGTGAGCCCAAAAAAAAAGCTTTTCAAAAGAAGAAGAAAAAAACTCCTTGAACTCCAGTGCTTTCTTTCCGTCGATTGATACAAGCAACAAACAATGAGAGTGCTATTTAGTGAGCATCGTGATCACATACAAGTACCACCACGAAGAAGTACGGCCGTGAAGGCGTTTGCAGCAGCGAGACCATCCCCTAGGCGCAAGCGCGCTCACACGAAGAGGTGACACAAAACAACGAAGTCGCCGACGGGACTCCGTATGTGTATATGATAGTGAATTCGGTGTATTTATTTTGGCGGAAGTAAATGCACAAGTTTTACCCTCCCCTCTCCTCCCCTCCTCCCCTTGTTTTTGCTCGATTAATGATGCGAATGCAGGCATTACTTACCAGTGTGGAAAAGGAAATGGAAGATGGTAAAAAAGGTTAATAAAAAGACTTGGTCAAGGGGGAACCAGTGTCAAGAACCAGGTCTCAGTGATGATCAACACCTCGTGTGAGAAATGAGGTGACGTCAAACGAGGTGCGAAAGTTCATGACCTTTCCATACCCGGTAAGGGACTACCCTGTGGGGACTCATGGGTTCTTGCTAGGTAAGGGACTCCTGCAATTGACTCACAAAGGTTGGGGCTAGTGAACACTCAGGCTACTGTCCATGTTGCAGGTGATATCAAGCCCCTCACTTCTGTGCCTTATAGTATCTCCACCCCCACAACACTATGAACATTAACTTAACATTGGTTTACACCAATCATTTTGTTGACCAGTCCATAGCAATCAAATCTTTCTAAATGTGTTCTTGTTGATCAAAATATTTTGTCCATAGCAAAGTGGTCTCACACCATTCTACTATAGATTTTAATCTAAAGGTCACTCCACACTTGGAGGTAAGTCAGAGGTAGCTATATTTCTTCCTACCTCCAAAATTTGAAGATCTCCAGAGAAAACCCCCAAATAACCTAGTGCTAAGGCTTTAACTTTGGCAAGCACTCCTAGCCTTTGACCTTGGTGAACACTCATGCCTACCACCTTCACGCACCATGCCTAAAATTTGCCACTTTCCCTCTTTGCAGCGATGCAAACCTTGTAGCTTGGCTCTCTCGCTCTTGCAACAACACACACCTTTTAGTTCAACTTTCTCACTCTTGTAGCAACACACATCTTGTAGCTTGGTTCTTTCGCTCTTGCAACAATCCACACCTTATAGTTCAACTTTCCTTCTCTTGCAGCAATGCAAACCTTGCAGCTTAGCTTTCTCGCTCTTGCAGCAACACACATCTTGTAGCTTGGTTCTCTAGCTCTTGCAACAATCCACACCTTACAATTCAGCTTTCCTTCTCTTGTAGCAATGTAGATAGCAACTTCATAAACTTGCACAACAACACAAACAACAACAATGCAAACATGCACAACAATGCAAACATCCAATGCAGGGTGATGAACATGGAGCTAGACCAAATTTTAGCAATGAGAATCCAAGTAAACAATAAGTGTTCATTATTGATTTACCAAGTTGTCAAATGAATTCATGCATTACACAAAAAATTGCATTAGTATAAAAAATGTATTGACAAATAACAATGCATTATGTTTGTTTGTTCATTATGTGTAAAGATTCATGAACTCAATAGCAATAATTCAATTCCACCTACTATTGCACCATCCAGATCCAAGAACAAAAAGAAAGGTAAAAGGAAACCAAAAGCCTATATTGATGATTTTGTGATTGAAGCCTGAGCCATCAAGAAGCCCAAACAACCAAACTAGGAACACCAAGAAATTGTTTCTCTGGTTCATGCAAAAAAATAGGAACATGATGTTTCAATAGGTGTAGTGGATTCCAGAGATTGTATCAAAAGTGCAATTGTGAAATTGAAAAAAATTATTGCATCAATGATGGCATTTACCTATAGTGTGCATGTTAAAATAGACCAACATGTAAGGAGAAATGGATGACACTATACATTGATTACAAGTGGATCTAAGACTACATATTTGGGATGGGACATAATGATTTTTTTGGGAATATGTCTATTGCAAATAAAGTCTCCATGAACTTGCTTAGGATGTCCAATAGGAGCATCTATGAGATGATTGAAACCTTCATGAAAATAAGGCCCATTTTCCAACCACCACATTGTAGGGACTTCATGGATCCAACTAATGCGGTGTACAACCCCCTTTTTCATGAAAAAACAAAATTTGTAACAAGTGGTGAAGGATCCCCGATGTGTGAAGTTGACTTGGAACAAGATCCAATGTATACAATGTTCAATGTTGATGGTAACATGATCTCCAATCCTGCAACACCCCACAATCCCATACAAACCTACAACACCCATTGTTCCTACAAATAATCTTACAACACTAACAATTCTACTCCGTGAAAACCTAAACAAACAATGTAGGCACATCTTGACAATAACCTAAACAAACAAAAGCTAGAAAACCCTATAGAAACCAAATAAGAAAATAAAAACAAGGGTAGCAAACGTATCACATGATGTCTAAACTTGTTGAAAGAAGTTTGGTGAAATCACTTGATAACAAAACTTGTAGCACATTGATTCTTCCTTTATTTTGCAAGCACATCTTAATGACAACCTAAACAAAACAAAACTTGGAAAAACCTCAATAAACAAAAAGTAAAATAAAAGAAAGTAGTGCAAAGGCAAACAAACTTGTCAAGCAAACACACAAAAATTGAAAAAAGTTCCAAATTGAGCTCAAGATGAAACACACTTTCTCCTTGCTCTCTTCCACATTTTCCTCCAAAGTCTAGAAAAGAAGAAAGATAGAGGAGATGGTGGGTTCAAATTCTTTGATAAATATGGAGTTGTTTTGAAGCAACATGAAGGAAACTATGAAAAAAAGAAGGTAATGTAGAAGCAAACAAACCTATCAAGCAAAAAAATCAAGAATTGAAGAAAGTTTTGAATTGAGTTGGAAATGAAACATGCTCTCCTCCATGTTTTCCTCTAGAGTCCAAAGAAGAAAAAGAAAGACAAAAGAAATGGCAAGTTGTAACTCTTCGATCAAAATGCAATTGCTTCGAAATAATGCTAATGGCAACATTGATGATGGAAAAAACATTCATGGCAACATGAAAAGAAAAAGAAAAGGGGATGTAGCATCATGAGATGGTGTGGCCAACACTTTGAAAAATCATGAAATTTTTTAATTAACTTTGCCATAAAGCTCTATGTGTGGACAAGCCCCAGATAAAAAGTTAGGAAGAAGTTGAGAAATTAGTGGTAGGTAACTTTTGGGTGGTAGGTGACCCTTTTTTAGACGTTAGGAAAAAATTGGAAAAACATGTGACCTCCAAGTGTGGCGTGACTTTAAGTGTGCATGTTTATTGTTGTGGGGGTAACAATGATTTTGAATATTCCACCTACACTCTACACAACATTTTTTTGGATGAAGAACAATATATTCCATGTTAGTTTGGGGTAGTAAAATGGTTTTGAGCAAGCATTTGTGCATTAGGATGTTGTGGCTCACAAAAAAAATTGTACAATTTAACACTTATTATTGATTAGCCAAATTGATCGATTGTTTCAAGTAGTTTATTATTATTTTCCTTGTTTTTTATTTCTTAAAATGGATAACTATAACAACAAAACTTCAACCCTAACTACCAAGATTTTTTCTTGAAGAAGGGAAAATCACATGGGGGGGTCATATTGTTCTTAGGCTTGAGAACTAAAGTTGTCACCCTTATAGCCATGCCTTTAAATAACATCAACCCCTTTGACTAGGGTTTTGTTTTTCAATATTGTGATGTAATTAAAATGGTGATCATCCATAAGATGATTTAGCCAGATTTGACTACATATTAGATATGAAAGTAGGAAACATTAGAATCCTTCTATTTTTTTGGATACCTTCTGCAACTTATCATAAAGATTAATCAATTTGGATTTTTTTTCTTCAAAATATGTCAAATTTGGGCTACTTTTTTCACAAAGATTCTTTGTA
>Ga0209208_10006183_pt1 | contig 16512 bp, 7 predicted proteins | sample S1TSphfallax_3_FD_187694 | JGI IMG/M metagenome (GOLD analysis project Ga0209208, IMG submission 187694) | Host-associated microbial communities from peat moss isolated from Minnesota, USA - S1T2_Fd - Sphagnum fallax MG (SPAdes) (version 2) | ecosystem: Host-associated > Plants > Peat moss >...
TTTTAATAGGATAGCATTAGGGTTTAGGTTTAACCCTAAAAATGAGGACTAGACCTAATTTGGTCTTAACTTTTCAAGATTCTCAAATGGTGAAGAATTCCAAGTTGTGATCCCACATTCAATTTGGTTACTAAAGACTTTTGGGCTTTTCATGCAATGTATTCAACAAAAAGTCGACTATGACCTCTTTTTTTTTTTCTTTCTTTTTTTGTGTTATGGGTATTAACAACATCATATTGGAAGTGTAGGAAACTATTATGATTTGAAACAAGAAATGTGCCTTTTTTTTTCTTTTTTTGGGGGGAGAAGGAAGAATTTCATGGGCATGGTGAGTAATCCAAATGTTGTGAAGTTAATAAATTATGTGTGATGAGTTCCCTTAGCAAATGCACTACACTTAGGGCTTGAAAAATGCACCCTTACAACCACACCTAGTAGGCATGAGATGATCATAATCCAAAAAGCCATGCGTGTTCGAAACTTGGATGAATATTGTGTAGCACTTGTTAGGAAGTGGGGTACAAATCCACTTTGAATTGGTGGAAGCCCCTTAGTTTCAAAAACGTTTTCTGGAAGGAGAACACTTTCTGGCCTACAATCCACAAGTTATTGCTGTGCTAAACACCCAATGCCTTTCCCTTTATGTCTTTTCCTTTACATTGGTCACCATAGTTTTTCTTAGTGAAAAATTAATCGTGTGTGTGTATATATATATATATATATAATTTATTTATTTATCACATTTTTCTTGGGTTTGAAGAAATGATAATTCCATGTTACATTGGGTATAACTATAAATACTCTTATAACAATTCAACCTGTATCCCTTATTTGGGTCTCAAATGATCTTTCTCACATCCAAGATTGTTTCATTGCTGGTAATCGTGCATCAAATTGTCTTTTACTGGATATTTAGTAGTTGCCTATTTGTGTTTGAAGAAGATCTTAAAGGATTCAACAAGTCAGTTGTGGGTAACATGTTGTTCAAAAATGGATAAGTAGAGAAAATTTATTAGAAGACATAGATAATCAATAATTGTGTTTGGGAATGGGAATATTTGGTTGTTTCAAGGAAATCATTTTTGTTCTTCTTCATTTTCTATTGCCAATTTCATGTACCATATAACAATGTTTCCATACAAGTTTCTAAACTTTTGGAACCCTTTACTTTTTGGCCTTAATACAAATGTGTTTGGTAATTAAAAAATATATGTATTTTTGTATTCCAGGTATGGTTTTGATAGTTAGAGAGGAGGGGTGGTGTGAGGGATGTACATACAAATAGAGTATAGAGTTTAATGGTTGTGAGGCATTTATTACACTATTACAACACAAAGAGTGTGTTTTATGACGGCTTTGTTTTTCACAAAGAGTGTGTTTTATGACGGATTTGTTTTTCACAAAGACCCCACAAGTTTAGGAGGCCCGACCTTTTTCATCTCGTACCCAACTTGGTGTCGGTAAAAGGTTACTAACAACTAGACTAGTGGCCTACCGAATGTTTTTGATTTGAATGTTAAATCCATCAAATGCACGGTCACTAAACCCTCTACTCCTTGAGCTGCTAAGTGTTTTGTGACCACTCCATCTACCTTAATCCCTTCTTCATACAGTTTGGAACTTAGTTAACACGCTTTTATTGCTCTATGGACAATTTTCATGCATATCATAAAATGACACACCCTTTCAGGACACACCCCCCATCGCCACAACCGACCTATTACAAGTGATCCATTGTTGAGATGAAGAGTTTTTGATGAGTTTGACATCATTAAACTCTCCTTTGTTTCTAATACCTTGGTACATTCTCCAAATCAGCGGTGTGTGTTGCAAGGGTTTTTGATTTTAAAAAGGGGTTTAGGGTTTAGGGTTTCCAAAAAGTACCCAATATGAGGACTAGGCTAGTAGTAGTACCTATGGTTCAAAAGTGCATACCAGACCAACACTGGTACAAACGGTGCAATAGAAGGTTGGAAGTTTAGATGTTAAAATGCAGGCAGGCTTAGGCTTGGACGGTGTAGATATTTCGATATTTCTTTGTTTTTTTTTTTTTTTTTGGTCTCCAATCCACCATTTTGATGAATTTCATAATAAATCTGGAACATTCATCATCATGGTGACTGACTGGTATGGTTAAGCTTTACCTGACTAGGTAGTATAAACCTTCTCAAATATTGACTTTACACACTTGTTTTATCCAGCTCATAATATAGGTATTTTATATATATATATATATATATATATATCCTCCAAACAACATATAGAAATTCTATAATTAAGAGTGAAATACCTAGAGCATTTTAGCCAAGTTTTTGTCAGAAGAAGATTTAGCCAAATTTGACTATAGACCTAATATGAAAGTAGGAAAATTTAGGAATCCTCTTACATATTTTTGGCTACTTTCTCAAAGTTGTTGTAGAAACCTAAGACAAGAGATTTCATATATGTGATTTTCAATGTGTAGCCAAACATATAGAAGGATGATACTTCATTTATGGTTTATTTATAGTCGGATTTGGCTAAATCTTCGTAGGATGATATCACCATTTTTACATCGTCCAAATTGCATGCTCATCATAATTGAGAAAAGTGAAGGGCCTACATTATCAACCAATTCAGGAAAAGTAGTCCTTGCTCTCATGAAAGGGAATTCAGGCTGACTAAAGTATGTGAACTCTAAGGAAACGTGGTTGAATCGAAGACAAGAAGTATTTCTTGCTCTTGTGAAAGGGGATTTTGGCCAATTAAAGGATTCAAACTCTAGGGAAACATGGTTAAATTGAAGAAAAGAAGTATTCTTTGCTCTCATGAAAGGGGATTTTAGCTTATTAAAGGATTCAAACTCTAGAAAAACATGGTTGAATCCGAGACAAGAAATAATGGATTCGGTATATGTGGGGTTCCTACTTGAATGGAAGTGCTAACATAGCCCTAAAGAAGACATTGGAATTCTAGTGATGATGAAGATCACAAGTGTAAATCATTGACCTTGGAAAAAAACTCAAACAAATCAAATTAAAACAATAAGAACAAATTACAAACTACACACAAGAAGTAGGAATGTGATGCACCTAATATGCTTGAACTCACAATAGATGCGATCACCTTCCAAATCAAGACCACCATCACCATTGCAATTCAAAATTGACAACACCAAATCAAAACCATCACCACCATCTCATTTCAAATTGCACCTCGACAACACCTATAATTCTCACACTAATAAATTACAATGACATGAAAACCAAAATGATTACACCGTTAACACCCCCCCCCCCGTCTCAACCCCCCACTTTCAAGCTTTGGTAATAACTTTCCATGAAACATATCGATTTTCAATTTGAATAGGGTCTTGGTTCAAGTTGTTTGTTTGTAAATTGTCTAATCGTGCGGTCTTCTTCCTTTTGAACATACTAGATCCAATCTACATAGCCATCATCCTTAGTGTACTATCCCTCCAATAGTTTATATTGTTTTTCTTGTAGCATTAGATTTAACATTTGCATAGGAGCTTCACCATCCACCAAGTGGTTCATCCCATGATCACACAACTCTTATGCTTGATCATTCTTTGTTGGCAAAACCCAAAAAGGATTATCACCTACCTCTTCCTCTAATTCATTTAATTCTTCGTCAAACACAAAGTCATTATTGTAATCCTCATAACTAGAAAGATTTGATTGGAGATTTACTATCTTTGCACCTTCTACAACCTTCCTTTCCAATTGAATGTTGAAATTGTCATTCAATCTTTCAACACTTGTATCTTCTATCTTTGTTTCCTTTAGCATGTTGACCACATGTTAAGAAGGAGAACTTCAACTACCATTTTTTGGACCCATTCCTAACATGTATAACCCCTTTCTCCACATCAACCATGGCTCCAATTCTCATCAAAAAATCCAACCCTAAAAATAGGTCATAACTATTATGGTTGACAACAAGAAAGACCATTTGGTAGACCACTTTACCCATTGTTATAGGGATATCAATGATTCTTCCAAGGGCATGTGTAATCATGCCTAAAGTGGTTTTATAGGTCTCATACCTTGAAACCAAATGAATGATGCCAAGTTCTCTAATCACACTTATGGCCATGATTGACATTGATGCACCAATACTATCAACTAAACCTTCAAGTAAAACTTGATTGATTTTAACCACCAAATGAAGTGTCTTGCTATGATTGGTCTTGTTAATGCAAACCTTCCTAATGGCGAGGGTAGGTATGATTACAACCACTTGTGCTTGAGTTGTCTCAATGCCCTTCCTTTTTCTAGTCAATTTGACCAAACCTTCAAAATATTCCAACCCTCTTGGAACTATTAAAATAGTTTCCACGGGAGTTAGAGAAATTTTCTTTTTAATGTGAGAGAATTTTTTATTTAATATTTCCATCAGCTACTAAATTTCCTACATCCATACCTCCATTATCAGGTTTTTTTATGTTCCTCCTCTTAATGTAATCATATATATTGGCATCCTTCTCTTGGGCATTTGGATGTTAAAGAAATCATTGTGTTTAACTCCACATAGCCAGTTCAACTTTGTTAATGTAGTTTCTTCATCATTGACCAACACTTTTAAGAAATTTGTAAATGCAGATGGACCTTTCCCAATTTTTTTCCAACACCTATCCTTTGTATGCCCCATGCCTAAACAAAAAGATCATTTCAAACCATAATTCTCTATCTTATGCCCCTCACCACATTTAGCACATTTTGGCCTTAAATTAACAAGTTTGCAACATGCAAACACAATGTGCTCTTCTGATTTGCATAGTTTACACTGGAAGCTTCCTAAATTATGACTTATTTTTCCATTTGCTCCCCTCCCAAAATAAATCAACCAACATATCATTTAATGTTTGAAAACACTACTACAATTCATGGTTTTTTATAAGGTTCAAATTGACTAACTTGTCAGTTTGACTAATGGGTGAAAATCCTTTAAGTGTACCACACAAGACAAAAAGGGTTTAATCTTTAATGTAGTCCTTTTTAACCCTATATTTTGATCCCCGTAAAAAAGAATGAGTCAAAAATTATCAAAAAAATTAAAAGGATTGTATTTTAGACCATTACAATTATAGATTCCATCATAATCATCCACAAATGTGTTTTAACATGGTAAAAAATGACTAAGTAAAAAAGACAAAAAAAGTGACATTGTGACAAGATTTTGGTACACCTTAAAAAATTTGGAGCTTAATGGACATTTACATTTTGACTAAAGGCCAAGGGCTTGAATCACACATGTATTTATTGATTAATCAACTTGACTATAGTGGTTCATTTGATTAAATACACATAGTCAAGTTATAAAACCTTATCCAAAATGACAAATGGTCTTTAGTCAAATTGAACATTTACTCAAAATGGCAATGATCTTTAGTAAAAATGACCAATGGTCTTTAATCAAGTTAAAAATTTAATGAAGATGGCCAATGATCTTTGGTCAAATATGACATGGTCTATTACCCTATGAATATACTTCCTACACACTCATCCACCTATTTATTTAGTTAGTTATTTTTGTACCTTTTACCCACCCATCCATCTATCTTTTATTTACCTACCTACCTACATACCTACCTATGTTTTTTCACTTTTGTACAACCTAACTATGTATTTATCCACTTACCAACATATTATTTATTTCCCTATCCACCCACTTACCTACCTCATTTTAACCATTAGGTTTAACCTAAGTTTAGACACAATGTTTAGCCAAAGTTTTGTCATTATATTGAACCATTAGGTTTATCAACTATGTTTAACCACTATGATTAACCATTATGATTAAATTTAATCAAATTTTAGCCATTATGCTTAGTCATTGATTAAATCATTAAATTTAGCACTAGGTTTAACCATTAATTTGAGTTAGTGAATTTAGCCACTAGGTTTAGCCATTAGTTTAAATCGTTGAGTTTAACCACTAGGTTTAGCCATTAATTTAAGTCATTGAGTTTAACCACTAGGTTTAACCATTAGTTTAAATCATTGAGTGTGGCCACTAAGTTTAACCATTGGTTTAAATCACTGAGTTTAGCCACCAAGTTTAACCATTAGTTTAAGTTCTTGGGCTTAGCCACTAGGTTTAACACTTAGTTTAAATTGTTGGGTTTGACCATTAAGTTTAGCCATTAGTTTAAATTGTTGAATTTAGCAACTAGGTTTAACCATTATTTTAAATCATTGAGTTTAACCACTAGTTGTCACATAGGTTTAACCATTATGTTTAGTGATGTTAAATAAAAAATTTGTTAAAAGTTAAATACCTTTGATGGTGTTGTCATTATGAAGGTTTAGGGTTCGATTCCTTGTACTTACAACCTATGTGCATGATTAGAATGTTAGGTTAGGTAGGTTAGATTAAGGTAGTTTGGTGAAGTTAAGTTAGGTAGGTAGGCTAAGCTAGGCTAACACCTACCTACTTAAATGCCTTTTTCAACCTACTTAAACCTATTTACCTACCTACCTACCTACTTATTAATTTTTAAAATAATAATCCAAAAAATAATTTTAATTTAAGTATAAAATTGACCCAATCAAATGGTCCAATATCTACAAATCAAATAGTTAATCATTTCATCAATCATTTTGCCAATCAAAATGACAAGGTTTAATTTGATTACCAAGTCATGCAAGACATGGCCAAAACAACTTGTCCAAATTGACAGGGTCGTTTTTTTTACACTTGTCACTTTTGAGTATTTTTTTACTAGAAAAACTAATAAAAAAAACCATGAATTGTAGTAGTAAGATGTTTGTCAATATTAGTTTCTCCTAGTGCCAATTCTTCTTCTTTCTCTTTCTGTAGAGGCTCATATGGTGTCTCTCCTATCTCCCCCAACATTTTCTCCATTTCAATTATAGCCAATAGGAATTCATCCATGTCTTGGTAGGTGTGAACCACTAGCAATTTTCTCAATTTTGGTCACAATCTAGCTAGAAAATGTTTTCTCCTCTTTACATCCGAAATGAGGCCCTTAACAAAAAACTATTCTAACATGTCATAATATAATTAAACCCTTTGCCTAGGTTATTTATGCATTACATCCATCTTGATCTTTAATTCATCTTCATCATATACCTCGTATTTTAGATGCATTAGTGCCTACAAATTTTTCCAATCATCAGGTGGTGGGTCAAGCTAACGGTACTAATCTTGGGTTTTATCTTTCAAATTGAGCTTGGCAATTTTGAAGAGTTTATTTTCATCCAATTTTTTAACTTCTACATCCATCTGAAGCCTTTTTGTCCAATCAAAGACATCTTCCATGTCTTTGCCCTAGAAGAGTTTGTCCATACCTTTTGGACTAGTCATCCTATCTACTAAGGGTTTTCAACACATACTCACATTCAATGTTTCAATTTCTTAATTCAACCTTGTTTTCTTTTTCTTCAAATTCAACAAATTATGGCCTATACTACTTTTTTTTTATGTTGTAATCCAAATCACTTCTACCAACATATTTCCAAAAGAAGTAGCCATATAAATCATTACAATAGAACCAACAAAGCATATGCAAATCCTTACCAAAACTGAAATTTCTCAAAATGTGGGAGCTCTTTGATCCTACTATCTAATTTTGGTTTATAGAATTGTGGACAACAATTCTTTATGCCAATATCTATTAATATCTAAACATCCCCTACCTTAAGCACTACAATAATCTTTTCCCTAATTGTTCATTGATCTTCACCACGTTTCAAAGGGCCAAGAGCTTGTGAAGAACAACCTAGTTTTTAAAATTTGTAAAATGGACCACTGTCACCAATTGACATTTGAATAAGTTTTTAACCAAAGAGTTGTTTTCATAAAGAAACCAACATGTATAACTCCTATTACAATATCATTGACTTCCCTAGTTGTTGGATCAAACCCTACAATTTTGATGCTTGCAAATCATGTAACCTGTAAGATTATTGTCCTTATACCTAACTTTGCTGGAAACTCCACTTCATTAAAAGCAAGAACCCTAGATTGGATTTTTTTGCTCATGGCTCATCATCAACACCGTCAATTAGTCTTGTTGATACATTTCATGTAAAAAAATCACTATGTCTTCTTTCAACCATGGGATTGAGTAGGTTAGAAACCTAAATGGCATATGATTGTTCATTTGCACCTTCGAGTCACCATTTAAATCCTTGATCTAACCTAAAACAAAGTCTCCAACTTATGAGTTTGGATGTACCTCCACTTGCCTCTACCCTTAAAATTATGTTTCCTTCATGGAACAACTTCTCAACGTTTAATATGAAAAAATTTGATAAAACAATTTGGAGAAATGTAGGCCTTGGGTATCTAAATATCCCCAACCTTGGGGATCTCACCTTTTTCCTTAAACCTTGAAACATCAACACTAAGGAATGTAGGAATTGAAAAAAACCTACATTGGAATTGTCTAACATTTTTCCACTCTTTAGCTCCATCATGTATTTTGATCCATACTTGTGTTTGTCTATCAAACCTTCTATGATTGATTTTGATTGCAAGATCTCCAACTAGTGCTTCCCTTGAATTTGTCCCCATAATGTTCACCACACCAAAGCCATGCCACCACAATATCAAAGATCCTAAAGATGAATTTTGTTATATGTTTGGGCTATCAAACCTACGGATCATATGTTATTCAAATAGTTCTTATGTAGTCAAATTTTGATCATGATCATTACTACTATAATTTACATCTTTTATGCATCTTAAATTTATAATAATCTTACAAAAACTTCCACATTCATTGTCCAAGTCCGATTGACATGCTCTGATACCAAAAAGGAGGGCAATGCGAAACCCACAACCACTTTTGATAAAAAATCATAATAACATTCAACATTTGAATAATTCCACAACAAAATTATACCAACAGTTCAACATTGAATTAAATAACAACTATAGAATTGACATTATGGACCATGAAGAATGAACTCATTTTGACTTCTCTCTCTTGAGCTCATTGGATAAGTTATGGCAATTCTCACAAGCCTAGAAGTATTCTACATTCCCATATTTTGATTTTGAGAACTTGTACAAAAAGATTACAACCTAAATCACCCACTACAAGTTGTATGTCCAAACAATTCCAAGGTTCTTCATGTACATAGCAATTCCTTTCAAAGATCCCACTTGAGTGGGGATTCCTTCTCATCCCATATAACACCTTTGTCCCAATATTGCAGCAACTCTTTCCACCTAACCCAATTACCATAACAAATCCATTTTTGAAACCCTTTATTTGTTCATCACTTTCTTCAATTCGTCCTAAAGCATACAACATATTTTGTCTCTACTTTGATAGAAGGCTATGATGAAATGGAAAATCAAGGCCTTCTATCTTAACATTCCATGGAATTAAAACATTTATCCTTCATAGTCCTCCTTATTTGACTTCATCGCAAAAAAGGATTCACAGCAAACACATATTCATGAACTTGAAAGTTTATAAAAAACACAAATGCAAGAACCAATCAACTAGATTTCTAATGCTAGAACTTAGCTTCACATTAGTTGAAGCTCTCTTCAAATACTAGAGTGCTTGCATTCCATCACCAACAAGCTCCAAAGTAATAAAAGATCTTCATTTGATCAACATCAAGTGTCATTACAACCATGAAGAAAGAAAAATAAAACTCATCACTTGGAAACAACAAAACATCACAAAAATAGAAAATACAACAAATTCAAAACAATGGCACCTTCAACATTTCATGATGATCAATTGTCTTTTGTTTTGGCACTTTCCATCAGTGCAAAATATCATAGCCCTTCATCCATTAGGTCACATCTTCATCAAAACCTTTACCTAAGCCCTGTTCACATTGAAAAAGAGTTGACATATTTCTAGGTTATACCAAGGTCATTTGGAGTGTTTGTCAAAACAATGTCCAAAACATTCATGGTTTTTAAAAGCAATGTGTGTGACAAAGCCAAAACCCCTATGTGATGCCTTTTTTCCATCTGCTAAATATCATCACCATGCAAATAACAGTGACAACAAAGGAGTCTCCCATATTCTAGTAACTTGAAAGTTGTTTTCAAGAGCTATGATTTCCCACCTTTAAGACATAAACATTTCATGAAATCCACTTGAAATTGTTGAAGTAGCATCACAAATCTTTAGACATTGCTTCAAGTGTAGCCTCCCACAAAGATGACTCTTCCTAGACCTTTGTGGGGTGGAACTTGTGGGTCCCCTATCCACAACTCCCAACATGTGCACTACTTGGGTCACCAAGTCAATGTCCACCATAGCTAATACTTGGAAGGGGAGGGGGTGGGAAGGGGCGCATGCATTTGTAGTTGCCAAATCATTGTTGATGCTAGTTGTAGTTCCTAATTCTCACGCTAGTGTAGAACATGTGTAACTATATGGCCCAAACGCTCCTCCAAATCCTGCAAAATGGGCAACATTTGTGTAGATTCTATATGCTCCATGTGAATTAGGAGACACATTTACAAAAAATAAACTTAAAATATGAACTCTTGTGAAAATAAACCCAAAACTCATTTTCTAAACATAACATTTTTTTTTGGGCATAATTTCCCATGAAATTGTCCTTTAGGTGAAAGCTTGTCACAAAATGCAACACAAAAAATCTATCTGTGAAGGAAGGTAGTTTGTTTTGTTTAGTTTTGTACTGGTGAGATCCATGGAACCAGGATGCTTCAGATTGTGTTCTTGGTCTCTTTGGAAAGCTCTCGATGTGGAGGGGTGCATGGGCTTGGTTCCATGGTGTTTGGCCTTGGGGGTATAAAAGTTCTTGAACATTGAATGATTTTTTCACTGAAAATTAAATTAAATGGTAGCTGAATATTTCGGAGGAATTGGAAGGTGCTTTTGGTGTTGTTGGAAAGATCTTGATGAGCAGGATATAAGGGAATTCATTTCGTAAGATTTGGATTCAAAATGTGGGAGATATTGATTTTAAAGTGATTTCTACCGCTGAAAATTCAGATAAATTCCAAAAATCCAGGTTTTGGAAGGAAAAATGAGTCGAGGACATGGGAACACTTGGGCCAACAGCACAGGCCACACTAGTATATTTGAAAACAAAAAGTAGTGCATAACATATCTATGAACAGTCTAGAAGAGAAATTTGATCACGAGCATCTGTCTAATGACACACTGGGTCTGATGATGATATAATATATTTTTTGTGAAGTTTGTTTTACTAAATCACTTGAGGTATTGTGTAAATGGAATTTGGTGATAGTGATGAGAGTGGCATATATGATTGTTAAACCCTAAACCCTAAAAGTTGAAAATTGAACAGCTACCGCACATCCAACTAATGTTTGACACAAAATAATGCACAAAAGGTCTAGTCAAGAAATTTTAAAAAAATTCTACTGATATTTGCCAAAATTGTTAAGAATCACACACTCCCATCCCAACCCATTGGGTACTATTATGAATGCATAGCATGAGGCGTACTTTGCATACATATTGCTTAACTGTTGAAATTCAAGAAACTTCAATTTGAACAGTTCAACCTTGATTGTTTTGAAATTTTTGGACAAAGAAGTGTCGATTATCAATCATAGGTACCGTATTCCATTTATTGGCACTGCCTGCAGAGAACTGAGTATGGCATTGGTGTAGGATTTGGGCATAGAAAAAAGTTTGGTTTGAACTTGACCCAACATGTCAGTGACATCTGAAATGCTATATATGTTTGATGTAATAGATGGGGCATGTACAAAAAGAAAAATGCATGCATCTGGATGAGAAGTTCTAGATCCAAGTAGTATAGTAAGGGAAGTTTTTTTAGTTTGCCAATTCAACCTGCCATAAAGAAAGGGCAGAGGTCATTAGTCATTACATGATGAGCTGCATGTTTTTCATTTACTCAGTAACTTTGGGTTTCATAATTATTGGAATGGGTGGAAGGATTTGCAGCAAGTCAGTCCTTCACTTTCAGAGATGGGCAGGAAAGCTTACCTTTTTACAATTTTATAAACTGACTACAGTAGGTAGGTAATGCCTTCAGGGTTTTTAGGGTTTAGTCTTATGGATACCTAAGTAAGTAGATATACACTACTACACTGTCACTTTGAACTTTCCTGTTACTGGAAAGCCACATCAGATGAGCACCAGCACCTTCTAAATTGTCCTGCAAAACATAAGTGCAACATTTATTGCCCAAAAAACACATCAGGTGAGAACTGGATCAGCTTGACAGAACACCACACTCGACTGCAAAACCTTTCAGTCAGTAGCACTAAACCACTCACATCCAACTTGACTGAGATTTATATAATCATTCATCACACATGGAATCAACCCTTATTAGGGTCAAGAATGCAATCCACATTGTTATACCCAATTCTTTGAATTTTTATTAAATTATTATTATCATTAAAAAATTAAATAATTTATTTTCAATTTTTCTTCACATGTGGATTTTTTTTTCCTTCTTATTTTTTTTCATAATTAGAGTAAAGTGTTGTGGAAATGAAAGTATTGTAAATAATGAATGTATACTTTGGGAACTTTCTTGTTGTATTTGTGACTGTTGGTAATGTTGCTACATGAATTCTAACAATCATTGTAACGTGTCTACATATGTTGAAGCTTAAAATATGGTTCTACTCCTGATGATGAGGCATGCATGACCCTGAATAATGAACAGGCTGCTGAACTGCACCAGAATCTGGCTCACAAGGTTGAGATCTGTTGCATGTTTGATTATTAGAGGGTTTATTGCTTGATTGAGTTTGTGCATTGAGTGGGCCTGCCTCTCAGCCCATGACCTCATTATCCATAGTGTAAATAAAGTGGGCAGGATGTTTTCTCTTTTGTTTCAATTTCTTGATGTGTAGCCCAGTGGTGATCCTCTGCTAGAGAATTTAGCCAAATTTGGCTATTAGTCAGAGAGGAAAGGACAAAAATTTAAGAATCCTGCTATATTTTGGCAACCTGCTGGAATGTATGGTCTTAATATGGCAATTTTTAGAAAGACCATTATTGAACCACCATTACAAATCTGAACAAACTGCCTTTGATAAACCAAACATTTGAACTAGTCTTTTGCTAGATCTGAATATGGGATGGGGAGTGTGTAATTGTTCAATATTCAATAACTTCTTTACCATAGGTGGAAACCAACTCAATGCATCTCTACTTATCGAGGGTTTTTCAAGCATTCAAAGAGCATGGCAAGATTTTCCATGGGTTTTGGAGATTTCAACATGACAACCAAACAAACTATCTTACTTCATAGATAGACATGAAAGTTCAACTTTGGACAAACATATGAGATAAAAGCATGATATCTTTGGAACAATTTGAGGAACACATTGAGAACATTATGTTAACCCGTTGGGAACTGAATGGGAGCACATTGGGGACACCAAAAACTCTCTCAAATTTCTTCTCAATACATATTAAATATGTACAAATCTAAACATATAACATAACCTTTTAAGAGGTTACTTGACCAATACAAATTGTATATATATATATATATTGTAAGAGTTATAATAAACTTGTTTATGAATAGGCATAGGGATTGTGTCAAAATCTCAAAATAGTTATTCATGGTGCCTAAGGTACCCAACCCTGAAAAATTAATTAATTTGGCAAATTTCGGGTGCCTAATCAAACATCAACCTTCTTCTGTAAAAGAAACCTGCAGAACTTAAATTCTACTTGAAGCTTTATGAGAGAAGGTCTAATCTGCACTCAATTGAAGCAAGGAAGATGTTTCATGACAATTGAAGACAAATTATCAAATCAAATGAAGACAAGTTAATTCTCCAATGTTAGAGTAGAAGCTACATATAGCTAAAGAAGCTATGGCAAAAGATAAAGCCCCAAGCCTGGATGTAGCGTTCATGCATTATTTTCCTATCAAAACAAACCAATCATTTGTGACATATTTAGTTTGTTTTTGATTGAGATAATTAAAGACCACAATCTAAAATGACAAAAATGATTGAAACTATTAGTTGATGTGGTTGTTTGAAATAACTAAGATAACTGAAATAATTAGTGGAAAATGTTAAATTCACACCTGATGTCAAGGGGGTGGGGCAGACACACTCAAATTTAATCTGCATATAATTGGACTCGCGAAGAAACGCGTGAAGAAAGGGTGTGAATTTAACCAAAAAATGCGTGAATTTAAAATTCTCCAAATTAGTTGATGTGATGGTACTAATTTGATTTTTGAAATAAAAATTTCATACTTTTTATATAAATAATTTAATAATGTTTGATCTTAATGTTTGAAATCATTTAAAAAGTTAAGTTAAATAGTTTGATCTTCCATTTTTTCACACATCATTTTGTAATATTTCAATTAAATCATCCTATATTTTTATATTTATGTGATTTATTACAAAGTACAAATGAAAACATGACATTTGTAATTTACTTTCATTTTTTTAGCAATTCAGATTAAAATTTATTTAATTGTTGTTTTTGAATATTTTAACATTTCCACATTGTCAAAAGTAACCTCACATTCACAATCAATCATACTAAATGATTAATTTTAATCATATTAATCAAATTGAACAATTCCACATGGGTACCACATACATCACTTGTCCTTCATAATGTCCATGTTAATTAAATAGTTAGTTTTTTAAAGTTCAAATGAACATACTTAGTTTTGATTTTAATCAAATTAGACATTGTTGGTCATTTCAAATAAAGGAACTTGACTCTACAACATCTTAGTTGCAATGCTAATAATGAAAAAACCATGTTTTTACAATAGTGTGATTTTCTTCAAGCTTGATTTTTGAAAAATATATGACAAAATGGATTCACAATTTGTATTTTGGTGCATGTGTGAATTCGGTATTTTAGAAGATCTTGTCTTTATAAAGAATTTTTTCTTTTAACAAAGTTAAGTCATGAATTAATGTGCAAACTATCTTGAAAGTTTGACATTGAAAGAGGGGTGTGCAAGGGCTACACATTAACCCCTTGTTCTTGATGGTTGAAAAAGCTCTCAATGTGATGATAACAAAAGATCAATAGGAAGGGAGACTACGAGGCATCAAGTTCCCAAGGTCTAACAAACAACAATTAATAGTTCAATATGTTGATGACAAGAATTTCATAGTTAAAGCTTCTCAAGTTGTCATTTTGAAACTAGCACAAGTGTTGGGCTTGTTTTGCCAAGCCTTCGGCTTCCAACTCAATAATGAGAAGTTGAGAAGTTGGTTGATTTTTGGTTTGGATGTAGGTGAAAAAAAAACCAAGTTGGACCTAGGCCTTTAAATGGACCAGGTTGCCATCATAATTGGTCTTGAAATTGTTGGGGACCCATTTTGAATTAACCTTGGACTTGATTAGTTAATGCTAATAACTTTTTGTTAGAAAAACTTAGGTGTAAGTTTAAGTATTGGTCTTCAATCAAACTTTCTATGCTTGGGAAAACAATTATGGTGAATAACATATTAGTTTCAACCCTATGGGACATATGTATTGTAATGTGTTTCACTTTTTGAAAAAAATAAGAGTCCACACAAATCCATTCTACAATGTTAAATTTATAATCTTTTGTGATATTAGCATTTAAATGGTAATAAAGTCCATTTATCAAGAGAAATAAAGTTCATATTAATAAGAGCCCAAATAGATATTCCAAATATATGCACTTCTAAAAAAAATCTAAATTTTGAAAAAGACAACTATGTTAAGGATTGATGAAAATATGGTTCAATTTTAACCATTCAAAAATGCCTAATTAGAATTTGGCTTGGATTTTTGAAAAAAGGATTTCACATAAAAGTTTATTGTTTGATGATACACCACACATTAGTCATTATAGATAATTTAAAATGGAATTATGAAATTCAATATGAACCCTCAATTTTATACCATTTTAGTCAATCAACCAATCCATAGTTTTAGACTTCAAAAATCCATTAGTAAAAGTGGGTGTAGTTTTGTTAAAAAATAGTTACATACACTACTATAAAACTTGTACCTTATCCACTATGTTGCAACCCTAGCCTTGGGCTTGCGACCAAAGCAAAAAGGTTGCAAGGTTACGGGCCAAGAGGAAGCCCGGGAGTCACATCACATACTCCCGGGAGTGTAAGAAAGTGTGAGGGAGTGAACCCTCTCACTCCCAAGACAACTCCCACTTTGGGAAATGGAGTCCCAGTTGACTTCCAAAATTTCAAAGAGCGATTTCAGGGGTCAAAACTCAATGGCTTGTGGCGTTCTTTATATCATTAGAAATTTCTTGGAATGTAGATATCTAAAATGGGTTCTCATTGCTCATTTAGACATCCAAAACACAAGTTATGGCCAAAAGAAGGGCCGGTTTGACTCATAACCAAAAAAAGTCGAGAATTGACTCGATTTACTTAGCTACAGACGACATGCGACATACCGTTGGAAAGATCTCGACGAGAGCTACAACTTTGCTTTAGACCACACCTCAATCTGAGGTTTTTTCGCAAAGTTATGGGGCTCCAAAGTCGCGGGAATCCTAACTGGCGCGATTTCGGGACGCCACTCGGGAGTCTCGGGAG
>Ga0209208_10006184_pt1 | contig 16512 bp, 9 predicted proteins | sample S1TSphfallax_3_FD_187694 | JGI IMG/M metagenome (GOLD analysis project Ga0209208, IMG submission 187694) | Host-associated microbial communities from peat moss isolated from Minnesota, USA - S1T2_Fd - Sphagnum fallax MG (SPAdes) (version 2) | ecosystem: Host-associated > Plants > Peat moss >...
TCAGCATCTGGCTATCCAGCGCATATTTCCAATGCTCGGTGACGCCGCCAAATCCCCTCCACTTGGCCATCGACATGATAAAGTCGAGCCCAAGCTCATCGGCCAGCCGCGCCACCTGACGGTTGTAGACATAGGAACCGTCCAGAGGCGGGGTGTTGGAGGATAGTATCCACCCCCCGTTCGCCATCGGCAGGAACACGCCCACATCCTTGCCGCCCGTGTCGGAGGGCAGGCCGAAAAGATTTTGCTGCAGCGTCGTGGTCATGGTCGAGCGCCCACCCCATACCCGCTCATCCTTTTGAAGGTGGGGAGCCAGGCTTGCGCTCCGCAAGGTCGGCGGGACGAGCGACCCCGCTGACAGCCGGCGAGGCGCCGGGCGCCGAAAGCCAGAGCCGTGGAGCTCACGACGCAGCCGCTACAGCGCCAGCGCTGGGCTTGGGCGGCGTCAAAAACACCGTCGCAACCAGCATGGCGAAGGTCACGGCCGCGCAGAGCAGGAACATGCCGGAGAAGCTGCCCAGCGTATCCCGCGCCCAGCCGCCCACCCCGGGTCCCACGGCGGCGGAGGTGCTGATCAGACACATGAGCGAATAGAGCTCCAGGTTTGGCCGCTTGCCGAAATAGGTGAGGAGCAACATGGTTGACGCCAAAAGGGTCAGGCCATAGCCGATGCCGACGCCGAGCGCATAGACGAGCATGAGGGCGTAGCCCCGCGCCTCGGCCAGGGCCGTCATGCCGGCGACCAGGGCGAGCAGGGAGATGATCAGCAGCACCTTAGGCCCCACCTTTTCCCCGATCACGCCGCCGACGACAGCCAGGATCGCGCCTACAAACGCCTCCAGGCTCAGCATGGCGGCGGCGGCCTTGGGCGCAATGCCCCGCTCGGTCAGATGCTCCACGGCAAAGCCATGGGCCGTGGTGTTGATCAGCAAGTACATCGTGTAGGCGCCGACGATGATGTAGAACTGCGGCGTGGCCAGCGCGCGGCGCACCGTCCAGTCGCGCAAGCCGCCGATCAGCTCGCCGGGCCCGACCTGCTCCGGCGGAATATCGGCGGCGGCCTTGGGCTCCCGGCCCGCGGTAGAGACAATGGCGGCGAAGCTCCCCACCATGGCGGACGCGATCACGAACATCCACCAATAAGACCGCCAACCCAGGTGAGCCCCCGCGATGGCGAGGTAAAGCAAGGGGCCGGCCACTTGGCCCAGGGCGCCGATGGTGAAGTAGGCGCCCAGCACCGTGGATTGCCGCTGGAACAGGCCGGTCAGCACGTGGGTGCCCGGAACGGTCGTCGTGAGGGCGAAGGCGATCCCGACCAGCAGCGTCGCCGCCAGATACATCTCCGCGTTTCGCGCCAGGGCCATGGTCCCAAAGCCGCCGATCAGCAAGGCCGTGCCGCCGATCAGCGCGCCCCGCACGCCGATCCAGCGGATCAGCACAGCCGGCGCGAAACTGGCGAGGCCGCAAGCCAAGCCCAGGAAGGTGTAGCCCAAGCCCGCCTGGGTCCAGTTCAGGTGCAAATCGGCCACCATCACCGGCAGGACGACGCCCAGCGAGCTGAACGTACCCGCCGAGACCAGGAAGAACAGCGCGCTGAGCGCAACGAAGGTCAGCCATCGCGGCGCGACGGCCGCCACGGCGCTCAGTCCAGTGCGATCGAGCGGGGCGGCGGTCAATCGACAGCCGCCGGCGTGGGTGTCGCCAGGCGCGTCGCGCTCAAAGGATTTGCCGAGGTCTCGACCGGCCTGATGGAACTCGTCAGGCCTGGCGTGGCGCCTGAAAACCCGACTCCGGCCCGACCGATGGCCGGAACCCTCGCAAACTCCGGCAAGACATGGTCGCGCGCCCGCATGAGCCCAGCCTGAACTTTTCTAGAGCCTGATCAAGCGGATAATGACCCAGGTCGTCAATGGCGACAAGGACGCCCACGTCCGCATCAGGACGTCGCTGTTCGACCGCCCTGCAAGCTAGGCGCGCCCTGACCGCGCGCTTGCGCGCCGCTTTCGATCACCATCTCCAGAACACCAAATAGCTCCCGAAGATCGATCGGCTTTGCAATGTTGCCGTCCATCCCGACCGTCAGATAGTCCGCAGCCTGATGGGCCATGGCGTTGGCGGATAGGGCGTAGATGGGCGTCCTATCCCGGCGCTCTTCGTCTTCTAGCCGCCGGATTTCCAAGGCGGCTGTTCGGCCGTCCATGCGAGGCATCTGGATGTCCATGAAGACAAGGTCCCAGTCGCCCGTTCGCCAGGTTTCCACCGCCTGCGCGCCGTCGGATACGACGACAGGATCGATCCCGACCTGATTGAGCAAGGTCTTCAAAACCAGCTGATTGGTCGGATTGTCCTCGGCGATCAGAACGCGGAGCGCCAGCTCCGCACCGATCAAGGCCGACTGAGGGGGCGTGACCGAAGACTCTGCCGGCGGCCCAAGATAAGGGAAAGGCAGGTCTACCGTGAACGTTGTGCCCTCGCCCAACACGGAGTCGACGCCGATCGTCCCGCCGAGCAGGGACGCGAGTTCGCTGCATATCGCCAGCCCCAAGCCCGTGCCTCCAAACTGGCGGGTCGTGGCGGCGTCGGCCTGGGTGAACTTCGAGAACAGCTTGGCGAGCGTGGCCTGGGACATGCCGATACCGGTATCGGAGACCTGAAACTTCAGCCCCGTCGCCGATCGGGTCGCCACGACCGATATGTGCCCTTGATTGGTAAACTTCAAAGCATTGGAAAGCAAGTTATAGATGATTTGCCGGAGCCGCGTGGGATCGCCCAGATAAATGCCATTCGCCTCGTCGACCTGGAACATAAGCGACACGCCTTTTTGGTTGGCGCTCGTCGTGAAGGAGGCTTGAGCGCCCCGCAAAATTTGTCCCAGATCAAATTCGACGGTTTCAACTTGAAGCTGCCCGGCCTCGATTTTGGAGATGTCCAAAACGTCGTTCAAAATGGCCATCAAGATTTGACCGGACTCTTGAATAACGCGCAGGCGACTGCGTTGAACGTCCGCCAGCTCCCCGGCCGCCATGGCCTGGGCCATGCCCAGCACGCCATTGAGCGGGGTGCGAATTTCGTGGCTCATCATGGCCAGAAAAGCGGACTTGGCCTCGCTCGCCGCCGTGGCCGCCTTCAGAGCGTCTAACAGCTCAAGCTGGACTTTTCTTAAGGTCGTGGCGTCTCGGGTAATCTTGGCGAAACCGACCAGCTCGCCGTCTTCGACGATTCGGTCGATGACGACATAAGCCCAAAAGCGGCTGCCGTCCTTACGAACCCGCCATCCCTCCATCTCAAAGCGCCCCTCTTGACGCGCCGTTTCAAGCGCGATCTCGGGCAGACCTTGCGACCGATCCTCTTCAGAATAGAAGATCGAAAAATGGCGGCCGATAATCTCGTCGCTGGTATAGCCTTTCGCCCGTTGTGCGCCGAGGTTCCAACTGACGACTGTACCATCAGGTGCGAGCATATAGATGGCGTAATCCTTTATACCGTCTACGAGCCGCTTATATTGAGCGCCCTCGTCGTTAACGGTCGAAGCGAAAGCCGCGTTCGGCAAAATCTTTGCTCCACTTGGGCTGGATTGCAGAAAACCATCCATTGATTCGTTCGCTAAAGCAGAGTTCAAGGCTCGTTAGATATAATTTAATTTATTGAATGGGATATCGTTCAAAAGTGGTAAATGTCGCGAAATTATTTGGAGCGCGTGGACATTACCAGACCGGCCCGGCGCCATCGGCAAGCCGGTCGGCGGTATAGAGCCCCAATACCTGGGCCGTTCACAATACCGACGCTCAATCCCTCACGCCTATCGACGCCCGTCCATCGTCCGCCTGCAGAACGCCGTAGACGACATAGCCATTGGCGCTGAACTACAGGTCCTTCGACAAGATCAGCTTCAGCGTGAAATGATCGGTCGTGGAGGTGAGGCCGAAGCCGGCGCCGACCTCCACATTCACCGGCTTGCCGTTGAAATCGACGACGCCGAACAGTTCATGCTGTTGCTGGCCGCCCTGATAGAAGCGCCTGAGCGGCCCGAACTCGTCATACTCTTCGGCCGCAACCGCCCACGTGTCCGAAAAATTGTACGCGATCCGGGACTCCGGCGCGAACGTCAGCTTGGAGACGCCTGTCCAGGTGTTGTCCAGGATCGGATTGACGATCAGGTCCACCTTGCCGAAGCGCCAGCCGACAATCGGGCGGATCTCGGACGTGTAGGTGTAGGGATCCCAGTGCTTTGAGTTGAAGCTGAACTCGAAGTTGATCCCGTAGAAAAAGCTCTGCTTCGCCGCGTCGGGTTCGACAAACAGGGCGCGAAGCTTGAAGCCGTCGATCTGCAAACCGCCCTTTTCGGGCAGGCTATACAGAGGCAGATAAAGGCCGGCCTCCATCCAAGGCGCCACGCCATAGGCCCATTCCGGCACGCCGTTCAACGATTGGTTGGAAACGATTGCGCCGGGGAAGGCGGGCGTTTTGATCCCATTCGGCGTGTAGTTGTTATGGAGCGTGAGGTTAAATACGCCGGGCGCTGCGATCTCAGCGTTATAGACCTGTATCTCATCGGTTTGCGCGTGGGCGAGCGATGCGCCCCCGAGCAGGCCGATGGACAAAAACGACGCCATCGCGGCCCATCCGAGTCTTGATACCATTTCGCCCCCCAATCCTCAGCTCACTCTGACCCCGATCATTCGTCCGACTGCAAATGTAAAAATCGCCGCCGCGTAGCCGATGGCGATTTGGCGGGACGCCGAGAACGCCAGGCTGCGCCCCGTGAAGAGCGAGGTCGCCGCGCCGATGCCGCCTAAGGCGATACCGCTGAAGCCGATGCTCAGGGCGATGGCCATCCAACCGTCCGAAAAGAAGAAGGGCGAGACCGGGAAGATGGCGCCCAGCGCAAAGAGGGCGAAAGACGAGCCCGCGGCGGCCCAGGCCGAGCCGCCCAGCTCGTCCGGATCGATCCCCAGCTCTTCTCGCACCAGCGCGTCCAAAGCCACATCCTTGTCGGAGAAGATGCGGTTGACCACCGCCGCAGACGCCGCCTCATCCAGACCCTTGGCCTGGTAGATCAGCCGCAGCTCTTCCTTCTCAAGTTCGGGCGCGGCGTCGAGCTCATCCTTTTCGGCGGCGATCTGGCGCAGGTGCATCTCGCGGGCGCTGTTGACCGAGAGCCACTCGCCCATGGCCATGGAGCACGACCCCGCCACCAAGCCCGCCAGGCCCGTGAGCAGGATGGCCCGGCCGCTGACCGCGGCGCCCGCCACCCCCATCACCAGGCTGAGGTTGGACACAAGACCATCGTTGGCGCCCAAAACGGCCGCGCGCAGGGCGTTGCCGCCGCCCGACTTATGGCGCCCCTCAAGCTGAGCCAGAGAGCCGCCGGACAGGCCGCCGACCTGCGACGCCGCCGCCTGGATCACGCGGGCGTGGGAGCGTTCGTCGGAATGGAAGCCCGCCTCGACCGCATCGGCTTGGCTGGTATAGGTATTGCCGCCTTTGACCTCGTCGCGCGCCAGCGTCGGCAGCACGAGCGATGGGCCCAGCCGCCGCCCGATGAAGGCCAATAGCCTCGCCCGGCCCGACGGGCGAACCTCTCCCTTATGTCCGCTCGCCCGAAGCTTGTCGCGCCAGAAATCGGCGTGGCGTCGTTCGACGGTCGCCAAGCGCTGATAAACGCCAGAGACCTTCTCGTCTTTTTCGCCTTGCGCCAACGCATCATAGATGGCGGCGCCGTCGGTTTCGTCCTGCAAATTCGCCAGCATCCGCCGCCGATCCGCGCGGGATAGATCATTTGAGTTTGGGACCGCGGCTTCGCGCGGAACTCTGACGTGGTCCATATCCGCACCTCGCCTGAGGAATGAGCGACGATCGTCATAAAGGCAAGACAAGACGCTTGCTGCGGTCATAAGCGTGAAGCTTGAAATACAATGGGCGTGATCGCCAAGACCTCGCTCAAGGCCGCCCCGGGGCCTGGACTACAGCCACAGTCCTCTGGCCCAGCAGCTGGACGCGGGCTCCCGCCAGCTGGAGATCGACGTCGTGTACGATCCACGGCGGACGCTACGCCCCCTTCTGCCCCAGCTATGTCGTCCGTACACGGGCGGACGCCGACACGGTCGAGGCGCGAAAGGACGACGCGGCCCCACGCGACGTCGCTCTAGCCAGCGGCCCCGAGGCGGTTTCCACCGACTGTATGACGCCCGACGCCCCGTTCCCAGGCGGCTATCGCGTAGGCCTGCCCGACGGGGCTGCGGTGGTCTGCAACCCTTTGCGCGCGGCCGGAAAATGCGCCGGAGCGCCAGTCGAGCTCAGGTCGACGGCGGACGCGAAGCCCTAGCCGGCTGCGGCCGCTCGTGGCCTATAGGACGCGATGACGGCCATTGACGACCCCGCCGAGCCCATAGAGCCTGCAAAGGCGCACCGAGCGGCGCGCGTGGCCCAGGTCTTTGCGGTCGCCTTGGGGCTTGGATTGACGTCATTCGGCGGCCCAATCGCCCACCTGGGTTATTTCGAGCGCGCTTATGTGCAGCGCCGTCGCTGGCTTTCGGCTGACGACTACGCCGCCCTTGTCGCGCTCTGCCAGTTGGTTCCAGGGCCGACCAGCAGTCAGGTCGGCTTCCTGATCGGACTTCGACGAGCGGGCTGGGCGGGGGCCTTCGCTGCTTGGCTCGGGTTCACCCTGCCGTCGGCGCTGATGATGTTCGCCTTCGCAAGGCTCTCCTCACAGGGCACCGGCGCCCTCGTGACGTCCGTCCTGGAGGGCTTGAAATTGATCGCGGTCGCGGTGGTCGCCCAGGCGGTGCTGAGCATGGCGCGCAAGCTCTGCCCCGACCTGACGCGCACGGGCCTGGCGCTGGCGGCGGCGACGCTCCTCCTCCTTGTCAACAGCCCCCTCGCGCAGAGTTTCGCCTTGATCTTGGGCGCGATCGGCGGCGTCCTGCTGCGCCGCCATGTGCGCATCGTCGAGGCGTTGAGTCCGCTGCCGGTGGCGCGCGGGATAGGCTTTGCGGCAGGCGCGGCGTTCCTGGCCCTGGTGATCGGTCTACCCCTGGCGGCTCAGGCGGCGCCGCGTTCGCTGCTGGGCGCTGGGGCGATCTTTTACCGATCAGGAGCCCTCGTCTTCGGCGGCGGCCATGTGGTGCTGCCGCTGCTTCGGGACGCCTTGGTCCCCCGATGGATTGGCGATAACGCCTTCCTCGTAGGCTATGGCGCAGCCCAGGCCTTGCCAGGACCCCTGTTCACCTTCGCAGCCTATCTCGGCGCTCTGGTCGCGCCGAACGGATCGAGCTTCGGTCAAATGGCGCTTTGGTCCGCCGCCGCCACAGGCTTTGTCTTCCTGCCTGGAGTGCTGATCGCCACGGCCGGCGTATCGCTTTGGACCTGGGTCGGACGCCATCCGATGGCGCAAGGCGCCCTCGCCGGGATCAACGCCGCCGTGGTCGGCGTTCTGGCCGCCGCGCTTTACACCCCGATTTGGACAAGCGCCATCAATGATCCCCATGACGTCGCCATAGCGCTGATCGCGTTCCTCCTATTGGAACGCTGGCGTGCGCCGCCAGCCATCGCTGTGCTGTTCTGCGTCGCCTCAGCCTTCGCGGTCGCGCACCTTCGATAAGGGCTTAGCCCAGGGCCGACCGCCCATAGGCCGCGCGTAGATGTCGGCGCCGAGGAGCGACCTGCCCAACACGCGAAACGTATCTCAACATTCAACAATACGACACAAAACAGCCATTTAAAATTCATCCGCGAACGGTGCGTGTCGGACTATAGACCAGGTCACGGGGAAGTTGTCTATCACACATTAAAATTATAATTGGTTAACAAGCACCACAAAATGTCGTGGTCGTGACTTCCAGAACGAAGATTTTTGCTGCGATGCAATATTTGCGAATGCTGGGGGATTTTATGACAGCTTTTAATTCATACCGCCTCCGGCTACTGGCTGGGACATCCGCCGCTTTGCTCGGCGCGGCTCTATTTCAGCCCGCGATGGCCGCCGATCCCGGCACCTCCAATCCCGCCGCCCCGTCGGCGGCCCCCGCGACAGCGCCTCCGACGGAATCAGGGGCCGGCGCGGCCAGCCTACCGGGCGCCCAGACCACCGGCGCCGGCGCCGAAGGCACCGAGGTCCAGAGCGTCGTCGTCACCGCCGAGCGCAGTATCGCCGCCAAGACCGCGCCCACGAAGGCGTCGATCGACGAAACCCAGCCCGAGTCGATCATCAGCCATGACTTTATCGAGCAGGTGACGCCGGAAACCGGCAATATCAGCACGGTTGTCTTCATCGCGCCCAGCGTGTCTGGCATCAGCGGCAATGGGGGCGGCATCGGCAACTACTTCAGTACGACAATGCGCGGCTTTCAGGATGGCGAGTACAACGTCACCTATGACGGCATCGCGTTCGGTGACACCAACAACCCTACGCACCACCCCAACGATTACTTCCCGACCTCCACCATTGGCGTCGCCGTGGTCGATCGTGGACCAGGCGCGGCGGGCGACCTCGGCCAGGCCAATTACGGCGGCGCGATCCACTACTTTTCGCCCGACGTGCTGAATGAGTTCAACGTGGAGCAGAAGTTCACCTACGGCTCCTTCGATACCGAGGCCGCCGTCACCACCCTGAATACGGGGCAAATCTCGCAGTTGGGCGGCGGCAAGCTGCTGGTTAACCTGGACGAACGCAATTCGGATACGGAACTGTCCTATTCGGGCGGCGACGCCTTCAACCAATTGGCTAAATTCGTGCTGCCCGTCGGCGACAAATTTGTTCTGACCGCCTTCGCCTCTCACGCCTGGAGCCGCTACAACTTCCCAGACTCCAATGGGCCCGGGGAAACGTTGCAGCAGACAGAGGCCTACGGCAAAGATTTCCAGCTCACCAACATTCCCGACGAAGAGCACTGGTATAAGTATAATTTTGAACGCAAACAAACCTGGTTCGACTATATCGACATCAAGTATCAGGTTACGCCGACCTTAAGCTTTGAAGACGAGCCCTACACCTATTTCTACTCCAACAAGACGCTGTCATCGAACGACAACAGCGGCCTGATCGGGGCCGATACGTCGCCGACCAAACCGGCGGACGGAACCGATATCGGCGGATATAAGAAGCGCAACGATTACACCGTCTATGGAGACGTTATCCGTCTGAATGAACAGCTGCCGTTCGGCGTCATCAAGATCGGCGGCCTGATCGAAAGCTCCTACACCTACCGCCAAAAGGCCTATTATGACCTGACCACCAACACGCCAGATATTGAATACACCCCGGCCAAGGACCCGCTACTGTCGGCGCCGTCCAACTGCAAAACCTGCGAATTCTCAAGCTGGATTCAAGAGCAGGGCTTTATCGACTTCATCTGGACGCCGCTCGACAATCTGAAGATTTCGCCGGGCTTCAAGTACGTCAACTTCAAGCGCGACATCGATGCGGAAGAGGACACGCTGACCGTCAACGGCGCCAGCACGATCGGGCCGGTCGTGGGCTCAAACACCTATCAGCACCCCCTTTACTTCTTGACCGTGAACTACAAGATTTTGCCCTGGTACTCGGTGTACGCGCAGTACGCGACCAGCTTCCTGATCCCTCAGCTATCTGAGCTTCAGGTTCCGGGCGTCAATCTCCAGCATCTGCAGCCGGAAACGACCACCAACTATCAGGCCGGCATGGTTTACTCGCGCGGCAAGGTGACGATGGATGGCGATTACTATCTGATCAACGCCGCCAACACCAACGTCGCTTGTGATATTCCCGACCCTAACGGCGGGGTCGATGCGGCGAGCTGCAACGCTGGCAGTGTTCGCTATAGCGGTTTCGAAGGCGAGGCCGCCTATGCCTTCCCGGTCGGCTTGACGCTGTTCGTCAACGGTTCGACCAACGGCGCCCGCCAAGCCGCCCAGGCCGCCAACGTGGCGGAGGGCATAGCCGGAAATCCGGGACGAACCCTGGCCTACGTGCCCGAGTGGACCGATGCGCTGGGCGCGCTCTACGCCCATGGCCCTTGGCACGCGTCGTTGACCTATAAGCAGGTCGGCAACGAATACGCTGGCCCAGGCCTTGGGGGTTTGCAGTTCAAGCTGCCCAGCTACGATACGATCAACGCGGACGCGGCGTATAGCTTCAGCCGGTTCCAGCTCAAGCTTCAGGTTTTTAACCTGTTGGATAAGCGTCAAATCGTAGACTACGTACCGTCCGGCAACGAAACGGCTCTATTTCAATCAAATGGTGGTTTTTACACCTATCAATCAGGCCGGGAAATACAGCTGACCTTGGTAGGCAAGTTCCGCTAACGTATACGGTAGGCGAGGTCTGATCGCGCAGGGTTCGAAGTCGAGCGTGCAGCGGCGGCCTCTGACCAGATCGTCAGAACGCCGCCGTCTGGTTTACCTGTAGCGGCGACTCATTTTTACCTGTGCGGCCTTATTCATTAGTACAGTAGCGCTAAGTTAACGGTACGTCCGTCACTATCGATCAATTCAATTTGAGTGATCGGACGGTCGCGTCGGATGAAGGTCGTAACTTTTTTCCGCAAGTGGGCGCGGAGCAGCGCCCCGCTCGCCGCGCTCGCCTTATGGCTTTGCGGAAACGCCGATGCTCCCGCCGTCGCTAAGCCGCTCACGCCGCCCTTGGCGAGCCGGTGGGACGCGTTCACGACGCCGATATTTCGCAACCTCACTCAGGAAACGGGTCTGGCCTCCGGCTCAGAGATTTCGGCGCTGGGACAGGACGGCGCAGGCTTCATGTGGATCGGCACCCAAAGCGGTCTGGATCGCTGGGATGGCTATCGATTCAAAACATATAGGCCGGACCCGATGTCGGCCAACGCGCTGCCAGACGGCTACATCGTCACCCTTCACACCGATAGACGGGGGCGGCTGTGGATCGGAACGAACGTCGGCGGCCTCGCGCTTTATGATTCGGAGCACGACGATTTCATCCGGTATGGCGTGAAAGCCGGCTTGGCGCACGCCATGGTGTCCTCGATCGTGGACGATGGCGCCGACGGCCTTTGGTTCGGTAGCGACCAAGGGCTGGGCCACCTAGACACGCGCACCGGCGCGATCCGCGTGGAGTCGCCCGGCACGGAAGTGTCTGCGGTTCTGCGGGATCGAAGCGGGGCGCTCTGGGTGGCGACGCACGCCGGGCTGGTTCGTCGTTCGGCGACAGATCAGACGTTTGCTGCGGTCAAGCTGCCCGCAGATGGGCGCGAGGTTCCGCGTGTATCGTCCCTGTTCGAAGACGACGCGGGGCGCATATGGATTGGCACTCAAGGCCATGGCGCTTACCTCGTCCCGGCCGGCGGCGCCGAAGCGACGCCGCTGCGCCCGTCTGGGGAGGCCGACTCGGCGCGGGCGTCGCGCGCCCTGGCGACCCAAGGCGTCTTGGCCATCACCCAGTCGCCCGACGGGCGCGTGTGGCTTGCCTCGACAGGTCAAGGCGTCTTCGTCGTCGATCCAGCGCGCAAGACGCTGCGTCAAATCCAACGGGAAATGGAGACGCCGAGCAGTCTCAGCGACGACGCCACCCTCGCCATCACGCGGGATCGCTCGGGCCTGATATGGGTCGCGACCATGCGGGGTCTGAGCATAACCAATCCCGGCGAGACCGGGTTGAAGACCGTCTTCGGCGAATCTTCTAGGCCCAATAGACTAGCGGCAAACGGCGTCGTCAGCCTGACGCCCATGCCGGATGGCTATATCTGGATGGGTAAGGCCGACCACGGCGTCCAAATCGTCGATCCCGTCCGGGGGGTCGTCGCCGAGATCAAGGCGAACGCCCGCGACCCCGAACATGCCTTGGGCGATGGCTACATCCGCGCCATCGCGTTGACGCCCGGCGGAACCGTATATTTAGGGAGCACGAGAGGCCTGTATCGCACGACGTTGAAGGCGAAATCCGTCGATCGCGTGCACATACCCAATGACGATAGCCGCGTCAGCGGCTTGTTGGTGCAGGGCGACTTCCTGTGGGTGGCCAATACCGGGATCACGCGTATCAAGTTGGGGAGACGCGGTCAGCCCGTCGGGACCGCGGATCACATCGAGGCCACGTTACCCAACGTCCATGTCGGGCCATTGGCGGCCGGTCCAAATGGCTCCATCTGGGCCGGCACACATAAGGGTCTGGTGCGGCTGGACGCTTCGACGATGCAGGTGATCGAAACCGCCATCCCTGGGTCGGATGCGGACGCGCTGGCGGAAGGCGGGATAACAAGTCTGGTTACCGATCGGCTGGGACGCCTCTGGGCCAGCTCAACGGGCGGCGGCATCGATATCCTGACGAGTCGCGATGTCCACGGCCGGTTGCATTTCCGGCATCTCGGTGTGGAGAACGGTCTGCCCAACGCCAATGTCGATGATCTACAGCTCGCCCCGAACGGCGACATCTGGGCCTCCACAGACGACGGTCTGGCGCGGATCGATCCGAAGACTCTGAAGATCAAGGCCTTTAAGCGCAAGGACGGCGTCTATTTTGGCGACCACTGGGCCGGCGCGGGGACGGTGACGGCGGACGGCGAAATCCTCTTCGGCGCCGTTGGGGGCGTAGACGTCGTTCAACCCGAGGCGATCAGGCCCTGGCGGTTCCAACCCCCGATCGTCATCACCGATGCAGAGGAAGACGCCAAGCCGCTGAGCGCCGAGGCCCTCAATCCTTCGCGGCGGTCGGGGCTGCGTGTCCCACCGGGCGTCAAGAGCCTGCGGGTGGAGTTCTCCGCCCTCGACTACGCCTCCCCGCAAGACAATCGCTACGCCTACCAACTCGTCGGCTATGATCGGGATTGGGTAGAGACAGACCCGGCCCACCGGGTCGCGACCTACACCAATCTAAACCCTGGACGCTATAAGCTCCGGCTGCGCGGGTCGAACAAGGACGGCGTTTGGACCCAGTCCACCCTAAACCTCCCGATCCAGGTTCAACCCGCCTGGAATCAGACGCCGCTCTTCAAGCTGGCGGTCTTCGTCCTTGGCGTTCTGGCCGTTGCGGGTCTCATCTTTTGGCGAACGGCCGCCATGCGCCTCCAACAGCGTGAGCTTGAGCGGCAGGTCGAAGATCGAACCGCCCAGCTTTCAGAGCAGACCGCCCTGGCGCTCGCAGCAAATGCGGCGAAATCCAGGTTCCTGGCCATGATGAGCCACGAGCTGCGGACGCCGATGAACGGCGTGCTCGGCATGGCTCAGGCGTTGAAATTGTCTGCGCTCACCTCCGAACAAATGGGTCAGGTCGAGATGATCCTGCGCTCCGGCGACAGCCTGATGACGATCCTCAACGACATTTTAGATGTCTCCAAGATCGAGGCTGGCAAGCTGGACCTGGAGGTCACGGCCTTCGACCTTGTCGAGGTGGGCCAAAGCGCACACGACCTCTGGATCCATTTGGCGACCGAAAAAGGCATCGACCTGACCTACGAAGTCGATCCCCAAACGCCGCGCTGGGTGCTCGGCGACCCGACCCGCGTTCGCCAGATCATTCTGAACCTGGTCTCCAACGCCCTCAAGTTCACCCACGAGGGTCGGGTAAAGATAAGTCTCGCGCCCCATGGGGCTGGCGTCAGAATAGATGTGTCCGACACAGGTATCGGCATGACGCCTGAGCAACAGCATCGGCTGTTCCAGTCCTTCACCCAAGCCGACGCCTCGACCACGCGACGCTTTGGCGGCACTGGACTGGGGCTCTCGATTTGCAAACAATTGAGCGAGCTGATGGGCGGGGACGTGAGCCTGACCAGTTCGCCCGGCGAAGGGTCTACCTTCACCGTTCATCTGCCCCTGTCCGCGGCGGCGCCGCCCGACGCCAAGGGCGCCAGCGACAACGCCCTCGATCAGCCGCCCTTGACCGGGGTGCGCGTTCTCGTCGTCGACGACAACCCGATCAACCTCGCCGTCGCGCGCGCCATTTTGGAAGCCGTGGGCGCGGACATCACGACGGCGGGCGACGGGTCCGAAGCTTTAGAGATTTTGCGGCTGACAACCTTCGACATCGTGCTGATGGACCTTCAGATGCCGCGCGTGGACGGCCGCGAGGCCGTCGCGCAAATCCGCTCAGGACAGGCTGGGCGGGCGACCATCCCTGTCATCGCCCTGACCGCCGACGTCCTCGGCGGCGACGACGCCCTGCTCGCGTTGGGCTTCGACGCCGTGCAAACCAAGCCCATAGACACGCAACAGCTTTTGGAGACGATCTGCGACGTCTTGGACGCGGCCGCCCGCGCAGACGTCGCCCCTTGTTCCCTTGGATCGCGTTCGGAGGCGACCACGGAACCGGTCGCGGCGCAGCTATGACGGCGCCGTAAGGGGTGACCTGCGCCCTGCACAAGGCGGTCTGACAGTTAGGACGTCGCGCGGCTTAGTCATATGATGGGCTCATGCGTAACGCCGCCTAGACACTGACAATAAATTCTAATTATTAGATCTCAAAATAAAAAATCTCAAAAATTAATTATTAAGAACGCCATGTATTATATACAATATGACGTCATCTAAGCATCCATCTTTAGACATTATTTAAAGGGCCTCAGGCCGGGTGTAGAATGCCTTAAAGCTCCCTTCCGCGTGTGCATATGAACAAAGAGATGCTGCCAACAACATTGCTATAACGTACGACACCCCGAATAGTCTCATATTTTTCCCCTTTACAATTTAGCATCACAATGCCCGAGATCAACTTGAAGACGGTGCTCAGTCGTCGAACAGGGCCAACAGTCCACCCGGCGCTGCGCCTTCGACGGCGACCGACTTCAAGATCGCCCAGACCGGCTCGCCGGCGGCGAGGTTCAGCGACTGGACCGCATCGGCCGTGATCGCCGACAGGAGCGCCGGGCCGCCGTCCAGCGCTACGCGCACCATCACCGACCCATCCGGCCGCGACGCCAGGCCAGCGATCCGTCCAGCTAAGATGTTGCGCGCCGAGATCGCCTCGGGCCGCACCCGCGCCAGCAGCACATCCCGCGCCAGCACGACCGCGCGCACGGGCTCGCCCAGAGCTTGATGCAGGCGCGGCGCGAACAGATCGACCTCGCCGATCCGAAGCCGGGTCAGGCCCCGCTCGCCCATGTGTTCGGCCACGATCCCGTCGAGTGTCGCCGCCGCGTCGGCGCGGCCCGCGAGCAGCGGCAGGTCCGCCCACGCCAGAACGTCGGCCAGCGCGCCTTGCGCCGCCACTCGCCCCTCGTCCAGCACCACCAACCGGTCGGCCAGGCGCACGACCTCCGCCAGGGAGTGGGTGACATAGAGGATTGGCAGGGCGAAGCGGGTCTTTAGCCGCGCCAGGAAGGGCAGGATTTCCGCCCGCCGCGGCGCATCGAGGGCCGACAGCGGCTCGTCCATCAAGAGCAGCGACGGCTGGCTCAGCAGCGCACGGCCGATCGCCACCCGCTGGCGCTCGCCGCCCGAAAGCCGGGCCGGGCGCCGCGCCAACAGCGGCTCGATACCTAAGACGCTCAAGACCTCATCGAAGCGCACGCCGGCGTCGCGCCCTCGCGCCCGGCGCGCGCCGTAGTCGAGATTGGCGCGGACGCTGAGGTGCGGGAATAGCCGCGCGTCCTGAAACACCCAGCCGATCGCCCGCCGCTCCATCGGTACATCGACGCCGCGATCGACGTCGAACAGAATACGGTCACCGAGCGCGATCCGCCCGCGATCCGGCCTGAGCGCACCGGCGATAGACCCGAGCGTCGCGCTCTTGCCCGCGCCGGAGCGGCCGAATAGGGCGGTAACGCCCTGGGGTGGGACGCTGAAGGCTGCGTCGAGCGAAAAGGCCCCCAGCCGCTTGGCGACGGCGACCTCAAGCCCCCCTCTCAACTGATTATCTGGCAAGGCTCACCCGTCGCGCCACGACCTCCGACGCCGCCAGCGCCGCTATGGCCAGGGCGAACGACACGCCGGCGAGCTTGAACGCCGTGGCGTCGCCGTCGGGCGCCTGGAGCGCGCTGTAGATCGCCAAGGGCAAGGTCTGGGTCTGGCCCGGCACATTGGCGGCGAAGGTGATCACGGCGCCAAATTCCCCCAGGCAAGCCGCAAAACCGACGATGGCTGCGGACACTACGCCCGGCGCCGCCAAGGGCAGGACGATGGTCGCCATCCGGTCGAACAGGCCGGCGCCCAGCGATCGCGCCGCCGTCTCAATCGCCGGGTCGATCCCCTCCAGCGACAGGCGCGCCGATCGCACCATCAGGGGAAAGGCCATCACGGCGCTCGCAAGCGAGGCGCCGGTCGAGGTGAACACCAGGCGGATATGGAAGCTCCGCAACAGCCAGCCGCCCACCGGCCCCTGCACGCCGAACACGAGCAGCAACCCATAGCCGACCAGCACCGGCGGCAGCACCATCGGGCTGTGCACCAGGAGATCGAGCACCGTGCGGCCGAAGAACCGACCTCGCGCCAAGACCCAGGCCATGGCCACCGCCAAGGGTAGGGCGAACGCGACAGCGCGTGTGGAGACGATCAGGCTGGTCCGGATCGCGGCCAGTTCGTCAGGGGTAAAGCTCATGCGCCGGCGCTCTTCCCAACGTCAGTCCATCC
>Ga0209208_10006185_pt1 | contig 16512 bp, 16 predicted proteins | sample S1TSphfallax_3_FD_187694 | JGI IMG/M metagenome (GOLD analysis project Ga0209208, IMG submission 187694) | Host-associated microbial communities from peat moss isolated from Minnesota, USA - S1T2_Fd - Sphagnum fallax MG (SPAdes) (version 2) | ecosystem: Host-associated > Plants > Peat moss >...
AGATCCCCATGTCCAACCTTGGTTGGTGGTTATAATTGAATTCCTTAATTAGTTAGATTGTTTTAATCGTCTGCTCTGACCGTATCTAAACATTTAATTTCCAACATATTTTAATTAAGTGTAGTGGTCCAATTATGTTATGTGGAGTGTTTCCAAGGATGGCAGACCTTTGGGCAAACATAGACTAAATCAAACTTGTAAGAAACTTAATAATCCAAATTTGTTGCATTACATAAAGTTAAGGTCCCTTGGAAAGAAAAGGTTCCTAGACAAATTGTGGAATTTCCTCACTTAGCACCATGGCAACTTCCTATAACAAACATTTTGCAAGCTACAACATGGGTAAAAACTAGGTGACTCAAGTCATCCCTATTATAATGTGGAAGCAAATTTACATATATTACCAATTGCATCACCCAAATTTAATTTTCATAGAAAAAACTTTGAAGGATCACCTTTGTGACACCTTGAAGGATTTAAAAATAGGAACTAGTAATGAAGAGGGGTTGGAAAAACCCACATTGCAATGTGATGATGTGCTAGAGCACTTAAGTGCCATAGATGGACATGTAACTAGGAATGTTTTGAAAAGATGTCAAAATTTGTTAGATGGGCCACTTGTATTTACTGTCATGGCCATGAAAGTAACAAAGTTTATAGGATTTTTTAAACCAAGACAAGAACAAAAGAAGGTTTAATTCCAATTTTACTTCACAAAAAAAACACACACACACACACACATGTGCAAGACACAAATCTAATAATATTTTATTGTAAAAACAAAAACAAGATCATAATAAACCATGATAAAAAAATGTACCAAAAATTGGTGTTGAAAAAATTGAAGGTAATGGGAATTCTACCTCTATTTATACCTATTGGGCACTTAGTTCAAAGAAGTTTTTAAAAATGTTTGCAACTTGTATGTGGCCCATGTTCACCCATGTGTGACCCATGTGTATCCATGTGTGAATTATGAGTGAATTGTGTTCAATTAAGAGTGATTTAAAACTCAATTAAAAATGAATTAAAATGAACTAAGAATTATCTAGAAGTGAACTAAAAATGAACTACAAGTCAACAATAAGTGAACTAAGAATTAACTAATAATCAACTATAAGTGAACTAGGACTTAATTAAGAGTGAACTAAAAATTAACTAGAAGTGAATTAAAATTTAATTGGAATCCAACTGAAAATGAACTAAAACTAAACTAAGTGTTAAATACAAGTTCATTATAAGTCATGGATGAACATTGATATGAATGAATTCCATGGTGTTGGCATTTGTGACATCTACATCTTCAACCCCATCATCTAATTTAATTGAACTAGTACCTTTCATGTTTAACCTTAATGTTTCCGTGGACTTTTTGCCATTTGTAAGTGATAATGACAAACTAATGACTAAAGTAAAGATGTTACAAATCTAGTCCAAAAACATGGTGACAATTGTAGCTTGCTTTTCCACAACCTTTAAAATTTGAAACACTTTCATGGTTGGCAAAATTGAGATCAACAATCAAAGATTAAATAAAGTGAAAATTAGTAATGTGCAACCAACTAGAGATTTAAGTGTTATCACAAAGGATGAGTTCAGAATAAAGATTAAATTAGTTTTGGACCTATAATTAAAAATCCCCAATCCAATCATGTGCAATTGGATTAACATTTTGATCACATATGACCTCATATGTGAAGTCCATGCATCTTTTATGTAGGATGTTAGTCAGGAAAATTGTAGGTTGAAACAAATATGAATGTTTTGGTTTCGGTGAATTAAACTTCTTCATGAGGCACCTCCACTTTCTCTTTAACCCACCTATGCCCCACTATATTTGCACTTTAAACCTTGCATGCATGTTTTGTAAGCTCGCACAACATCATGGTCAACATTTGGTGGCAACTTTCGTTGCCCTATCTTATATATAATGAATATCTCCTTGCCCATATAGCCTAGATCTCCCAATAGATATTCAAAGTATTCATTTCTATTGGTGAAATACTAGTGCCAATCCCTATAAACACTTGAGTGTCATAAAATGCTCACATCATGAAAGGAGCCTGGGTAACCACCATCTATGGAAATGAACAAGCTTTTATGGTTTTGGATGACTGTGTTGTTCATTGCATAAATTTTTTTCTACCCATTGAACCATGTACAATGTGCCTCATTTTGCTAAGGCTTGCAAATCTTGATCAATGTCCCATCAATGAACCCAATATACTTTGGCAATTCTCACAAATGTGTCCCTAACCTAACCCTCTCCTCAAGTGTGGGCCATTGGATCTCATTTGATAATGCATGGTTGATGCATGATGCAATGAACAATGCATTATCACATAATGTAGATGTTGACCAATTCTTTGTAAAGGTGTCATACATGGTGACATTGATATGCTTCATGTACAAAATGAAGTTGAAGAGGCATTGTCCAAGTGTCAATCTGGAAGGCTAGCTTGATACAACTAAAACCTCACCTATGATTATGCAATAAAACCCATTAGAATTGAAAACCCTAAATTTCAGACTTCAACACTCTAACCCTAAAGACGAAAACCTAAACCTTAACCCTAAGGCCAAAAAATCAGACTTGAAACCCAACCCCTAAACCTAAAACCTAAACCTTTATTTTAAACACAAAAAGGACCCTAAACCCTAAATTTCAGACCTGAAAACCTTAACCCTAAGGACCAAAACCTAGACCTTAACCCTAGGCCAACAAAATCAGACATGAAACCCAACCGTTAAACCCTAAAACCTAATCTTAAACCTTAAATTTCAAACCTGAAAACCTTAACCCTAAGGACCAAAACCTAGACCCTAACCCTAAGCCAAAAAAATCAATGTGAAACCCTAAAACCTAAACCTTAATCTTAAACAAAAAAAAATTCTACACTTTAAATTTTAGACTTGAAAATCTTAACCTTAAGGACCAAAACCTAGACCCTAACCTTAAGTCAGACTTGAAACCTAACCCTAAAACCTTAAAACCTAAACCCTCATCCTAGACACAAAAAATTAAACCAAATTTCAGACCTAAAAACCTTAATTTTAAAGTTAAAATCCTATAACCTACCCTTAATGGACAAAAATCAGACCTTAAACCCTATTCCTAAAGTTGGCATGACAACTTCACTTGTAGATCGTGAATGGGTTGAAATTGTTGGGACCATTAGAGATGTTGATTGATCAAACTTTGTCAAGTGAAGTTGGTCAAAGTCGTCAACAAATTTGGTGTGGCTCGCATTTTACTCAACACATCTTGAACACTAACCATTGGGTTTACGGATTGCCTCACCCCCTCCTCAATCTCACAAGATGTGAAAAGTTCATGGGAGTTGCAAGGAACCACTATGCAATGGAAAATAACCATGTCTTCTTCGTCCATATCTTCCAATATCTCCTCATCACTTGAGGTAGAAATGAAATTATCACTATTAGAAAAAGAAGCATCATTCTCACTTGAAGAAGAAGACATCTTTGATCTCAAATGAAAATGAGAAGAGAAATGTTTAAAATGAACTCCTCTTTATATAGCCCTCATGAGAACTTAAGCTACACCTTATAATCTTACATTGTCCCTAGTCTACACCAAAGTCCATTGCATTGGGGCTAAATTTTTCCTTATCATTTTACATACACATACAACATAAGCTTCAAACTACATTGCTAAGCTTGGTTTCATCATTAGCTTGCATCCATGGTGTTGCCCACTATAAACCCTACCTTTAAAATGTTATTATTAACTAGGGCCTTAATCTCAAAACAACCCTTTTTTCCCTTTTAAAAATCACCTTTTAAAATCTACAAAACTAAACCCTAAACAATAAACAATAAACCCTAAAACCCATAGCTTTAAATGGTATAAGTTATTAAACCCTCAGTAGACTTAATCATAACCCATAGCCTTAGTCCCCCCTTGCCCCCAATAGCGTAGGTTCCCATGGAACTAACTACTGTAACATTAGCCCTCATATCAATATATAGCCAAAATCCTTAAGCCCCCATGACCTTGGCTTCATAGCCCTAATATGTCCAAAACAATTAAACCTTAAAACCTTGTAAATCAAACCCTAAAATATCGAATAGCCAATAGCCCACAACCAATAGCCAACAACCATAGCCAATTTACAATGGCCATTAGCTGATAACCAATGGGTTTAAAACATAGCCATGGACAATGGGCAATAGTCAATTGGTTATAACCATATCGACAATAACCCTAATGTAAATATCAATAGCCAACACCAAAAGCAATGGGCTATAAACATAGCCATGGACAATGGGCAATAGCCAAAATGGGTTATAACCATAGCCACATTTCGTAGTGTAAATACCAACAGCCAATGGGTTAGAAACATAACCATGGACAATGGGCAATAGCTAAAATGGGTTATAACCATAGCCACATTTCTTAGTGTAAATATCAATAGCCAATAACCATAGAGTATGGCAAATAGCCAATGGCCAATACGCATAGCCAATGACCAATAGCCATGGCCAATAGCCAATCATCAATGGCTAATAGCCATTGGCATAGGCAATAGCCACATAGCACCCTAGCCCTTAGCTCCCGAGCCCTAGCCGCCATAGCAGAAGGTAACTGTGGGCAGCCCGTGGGTGAAGAAAAAAAAAAAAAACCCTGCTGTGGTCAATTTGTGGAACCCATCCTGGGTTTTCCCAGTTTGGACCCCTATTGGACCGCTTACTTTACGGACAACACTAAATAAGGGATGAGGGGTCAGAGAGGGGGCGAAAGTGGGGCCCAACTGGGCACGACTTTACGGGTGACTTTTAATATCTCTGAGTTTTTGTTCGACAGTTGCAGCCGTTTACTGACCTTTTGGACCTTTGGGTGTGTTCACATTTGGTTTAGGGTTTAGTGTTGAAAATGGGGGTGGTGGGGTTTTTTCACTAAGTCCAATAATAGCTTCAAGTCTAGAGCAATTCCACTTGTTGAAACTTGAAACCCTCCTTGAAACAAGTGCCAAATCAGTGGGCCGTTCCACTTGGTCAATTTGGAATCCTTGAAAGTACCTTGGCCAATTGGACACTAATTATATTATTTTCAAATATGTTGAAGATTTCCAAAAATTATTTCTCCCAAATAAAAAATAAATATTTGTGAAGGATCATAGTGAATATTTAGGAATATTTCATTTTGTTGAAATGAAAATTTCAAATTTAATTAATTAATTAATTATTTGACCAACATGTGTTGAATATTTAGGAATATTTCATTTTGTTGAAATGAAAATTTCAAATTTAATTAATTAATTAATTATTTGACCAACATGTGTTGAAATGGCCAAGGTACTACGGTATCGACCAACATGACTAGTCTGCCTCTGCAAAACTAACTTCACCCCTTGTCACCTTGCATTATTAATCCCTTTCAAGGTTCAGTTCACCTGAGATGGGTGGATGGATGGATGATTTTTTCCCCTTTCAAGGGTGGTTCAGTTAACCTGATTTGGGTTGATGGATGATTTTTCCCCTTTCAAGGTGGTTCAGTTAACCTGATTTGGGTTGATGGATGATTTTTTCCCTTTCAAGGTGGTTCAGTTAACCTGATTTGGGTTGATGGATGATTTTTTGCACAAGGCACTACAGGCAGGCAGGCAGTAGCTAGAGTAGAGCTGCCCATCACTGATCACTACCTCATCATCGATCGCTTCTTTAGATCTTCATCATCTGTGCTTCATTTTGAGCAGTTTAAAATGTTAAAATGTTATGGGAGTGTTACCTCAAGTTCTAGAAATCATCTTTGAAGTGCAAAGGAAAAGGAGTAATGAAAAAATAGCAAGAAAAAAAAAAAACTTTTCAACTCACAAAATGCAATTATTTTTCTTCTTTGGACCCCTTCTACTTTCAAAGCTTCTAAATTTCTCATTTCTTGTTCATTTTAAACAATTTTCAGTGCTATAGGAGCATTGTCTTCAATTCTACAAATTGTTTCTGAACTCTAATAACAACAAAGTAACATATAAAGAATTTTTTGGGTGATCGAGAATCAGCTTTGTAATTTTGGATGGCTTGTTATTTTTGAGTTCTTGCTACTTTGGGGGCCCATCTGATTCGTTTTCGAAAAATTTTAGTGTGTTCAATGCGTTAAAAGGAGGGGTTCAAGTTTTTTTTTTTCCAGACACCAGAAAACACTGGAGCCCTCCCCCTTGGGTCCAGCCTGCCTAAGCACTTAAGTTATTGCTCATGAGTTGTTCTACCCCAATGGTGTTGAGTTGAGTCACGAGGAAAGAATGCTCGAAAATCATGGAAAATGAATCTCTCCTGAAACCCAAGTTTGATCCAAAGAGACTGATGATATTCGGGGCAGGTGATTTGATAACCAGGTTATATATATACATGTTGGGCTCAGAAAAGCAATCCTCGGGAGCAACAACAAAGAAACAAGGCGTTACAAACACGTGGGCCCTGCCAATAGAGAGAAGATGTTGTACATCTACCTACTCTGAACACCAAAACAATCCATTCGAATCTGAACAATCTGAAACACTTTCACCAAAGAAAACGAGTTCACCTAATATGAAATTGGTTCTAATAAGATAAAACTTCCCAAAAGTTGGATCCAATGCGATAGTCCATGTCCTTGTGGGGACAAGGCCCATCAAACCAAGGGAGTTTATGGTGCTCCTCCTTTCATGGAGCTTTCAACATGTAGCTTGAAACATTTGATCTGACCATTGACGGTTGACACCTAGTAAATCCCCCCCCCTTTTCCTTTGTCTAGTCAATGAATCACATAAAGCAAAGTTGGAAGCAAAGTTGGAAAGAACCCAAAGGATATTTTGGCTTCCAATTTGCTCCATATTCGAGCTTTCTCTCTCTCTCTCTCTCTCTCTCTCTATCTATCTCTCTCCTTGGGCAATAAAAGGTGGGCACCCAATCCCCAGAGGAAGGGGAAAAACAAAGGGAAACCACCTAAAGGTGGGTACCCAATACCGATAGGAAGTGAAAAAGCAAAGGGAAACAACAACCTAAAGGTGCATTCACACTTGGTCTTAAGGACACTAGTGTTGAGTCCCTTAACACACGATACTAGTCATTTACAACTTAAACTTTACTTATTGTGAAGATTTTATGTTAAACTAACATTCATTTTAACATTAAGCTATTGCCCATTTAACATTGGATGCCACTTATATTTTCATTTAACATTGATTTAACGTCAAGTGTGCATGCACTATAAGTCCAAGTTGAATTCTGACAAAGAGGCAATGTAGCAATTCAACATGCATGGTTATTTGATTTTTTTGGGTGACAATTTGCTTTGATATTAAGAAAGGTTCTCTTGTCATTGACCTCAATCATGCTATTCTTTTGTATGGCACTTTGCTTGGTATAAAGAAAGCTTCTCTCTCTCTCTCTCTCTCTCTCACTTTACACACACTCCACTTGGGAACTTGCTTTCAAAGTCATTCCAACAAAACCATTGCAAGATCAACACAACCCACTATTTGTGCATTTTTTGGTCATTTTTTAAAGCACGGAAAACGAGGTTACTTTTGGAATTATTATTATTTTGTTTTCTAGTGTAAAATCATACTAATTTTTTTTTTAAAATGAGAAAATTCGCCAAATTTTCAATAAAAATAAATTGAATTCAATTATGTAATGTATATATAGACCTAGAAGTTAGTATACATACATAATTAATTAATTAATTAAATTATTATTTTCTATGTATTAATTCACCATTATCCCACATGCTTTCAAATTAGGTGTTGTTTTGGTACTCTAGGCCTAGGTACCGACGGGCACTTAAATATCCCCTAACAAACTCGGTCTGGACACTTGGAAGCTTCTTATTGTTGTTGGAGCATCACATGGTTCTGGTGAGGGTCCTGAAACACCATCAAAACTTAATTCACCAAAAAAATGAATATTATAATTTGTGTTGTGTGCGCGAGGAATGCGTAGCTCCTTTCCAATGGCATCAGGAGAGGAAGAACAAGACGAACGAGAACGACAACAACAAGGAGGAAAAGGTTTTGTGATGAGCTTGTGGATGTACAGAAAGGAGTTTTAGCGGAGTTGGAAGAAGAGAGAGAGAGAGAGAGAGAGAGAGAGAGAAGAACAAGAAAAAAAGACGAGGAGCAAGTACCTTCTGTTGTTGTTGCTGTAAGAGGTGAGTATTTAATTGCGTTTTTTTTTCTTTTTGCTTTTTTTTTTTCTCTGTAGCTCTTCCCCCGTCCGGCCCCGTCTCCCCTTCTTCCCTTTTTTTTTTGCCTGTTTTCTTTTGTCTCTGTCTTGGTTGCTTCTGTTGCTTGGTTTACGTTTTGTTGGGAGTTGAGAAGATAAGAGAAGAGGAGAAGAGGTGCAATTTAGGAGCAAGAATCTGAGGCGACTCCCATGCTTTTTTTGTTGGGGGGTGTTGTTTTTGTGGTTTAGGGTTGCTGAGGTTCATTCTGAGAGAGAGAGAGAGAGAGAGAGAGAGCGGATTTGGGGTTTTGCAGGAGATGACATAGGAGAATTTTTGCACGGAAAATATCCAAAAGAGTTTTGTGAGGAGAGAAAATTTGGGTTTTTGTAGGGAGATAACATAGGAGAATTCTGCAGGGAAAATGGCCCCAAAGACTTTTATCATCATTGATTTTGGTGCTGTGAGAGTTTGTGGATGGCCTTGATTTGGTGCTTGCAAATGTCATGGTATGTGAGTAGATGGGTGATTCCTGACTAAATCATAGTTTTGCTGCTGTGAATTTTATATACCCTGTGCTCTGCTGCTGCTGCTGCTGTTGTTGTTGCTCAGATTCTGCATAGAATTGTTTTCTTCTGGAGTGTGGTTTTCGTACTTAAGTGATGCTGTGTCTCTGCAAGTGTTGGACTGCATGGATCAATGCAAGTGCTGCTTGTCAATTGTGTGTTATTGGCACTATTTTGGGGTTAATATCCACCTTTTGTTGTTGCTATTGTGAGCTTCTTCCTCCTCTAGTGTGCTGTTTTACAGTGACTGCTTGCTTTTGTTTCTTTATGTGGATCTCTAGTGACACACAGCAGTGCAAAGGTGCCTGTGTTTCACTCTGTTAAGAGGACTAGCTTTCTCAGTGCCTTACTTAGAGTCTTGAAAGCAGCTAGTTGTCATCTGCTGCAGTATTCAAGTCATGGAAGATTTCATCTTTTGTGTTCACCATTGGCTGCAATAAACTGTTGTCAAGTGCCTCAAAGGTTGATTTCTTTTTTGGCAGTAGTTGTCTGGCACTAGAATGCCTTAACCTCTGAATCGTCTCTTCTTATTATGCAAATGAAATTTGATGCACTTCAACTTTTTCTGTTGGAGGATGGCAAAATGAAAACTCTCAAAAGTCTTCTGATGGGAAAGTCTGTTCTACAAGTCCTGTTTGATGCAGCCTAGCTATCAGAACAAAATCTCCAGCACCAAGTGTCTGGCTTACGATGATGTATCTCCCTCCCTAACTGCTGCAAGAACTTAGTGTGCAGAAGTTTGGAAATGCAAGGAGTCACACCCCAACTTGATTCCAGGATGTCAGAGGATCAGATTTCCCAAAAGCGCCTGAAAGCTTTGGTACAGTCCTTGGAATGGACTTATGGAGTTGTTTGGAAACTCTCTTCCAGTGATGGGTGAGTGAGTAATTCCTGGCCATGAGAGTTGCAGCGGTCCTTCTATTCTTTGTGATTAAGCATCAGCTTGAAGAGTCTGAGGGCATCTTGACCTTAGGTTTTTTGTCAGTAGGAATTAGCAGTGGAGTGGTAGAAATTGTGCTTGGTTCTGATAGCTGAGCTTGAATTCGTGTGTTTACAGGCTGCTGGAGTGGGTCCATGGCTGGTTCAACCCTTTGAGCGCAGAGTCTGCTCAAACTCTCATGCCACAATTCTATTCCATCTTCAAGGACCCTTGTGCACTGGGGTAAGCTAAGATGACCAACACATTTTTTGAGTGAGAAAAAAGCTTGTAGGCCTTGAAAGGAAGCATGGAATCTGTATAAATGATGGGAGGCTATGGCATATGCCCAAGATGGATCAAGAGAAACCATGGACAGTGTCTGCAGACACTTTATCAGTCTTCATCTATGTTGTGTGAGCTTAAATCTGAAATATCCAAAAAATCTGGTCATGTTTGTGCTTGCAGTTTTTCAGCATTAGCCTTGCAACAAGGCTCCCCTGTTTGGTGGACATCCAACATGGCAGAAATTCGCACAGACAAGTACAAAGCCCAATTTCTGCGGGTAACTTGAAAATCTCCGTCGTGATCAGTCCTATCTTCAAAATATCCTCTTTGTGGCAATCTGTCCTGCTTGCAAAACATTTTGTTCCCTCTATTTATATCCTAGAGGAAAAAAGAGTAGGGAAATCCCTTGATTGCATTTTCAAATAGCCAAGAAATGTAGATTGAGAACTTTCGGTTTGCCAAAGTATGCTCTATTCTCTGACCCTTTTGTGTCTGGCCTCTTGTTGTTACCATATAATCTGACCTTTTTGTGTGTCTGTTTTGTTGGAACTTGGGGGCAATCAATAGGAAGCACACATTCAGGTATGACATCTTCTTTGTATTGTATAGCTTTTGCTTCCTATTTTGCTGTAATTCTGATCAAAGTTGGACAAACCCACTCCTCCCTCAAGGGATTTTCCAAGGTCTTCTAGCACCAGGGCTGTTACTGTTATGGTCCTGGAGCTCTTTTTTAGTTTGCTTGCAAATGGAGGTTATGACTGCAAAATTTCCTGTTGACTTTTCCCTTGAATAAAATGTGTGAGAAACTTTAATGATAGTGTGGTTTTTTGCTGCAACAGACAGTTGTTTGCATTCCTGGGCTTGGAGCAGATGGCATGTATTGTACAGAGCTTGCTACAACAGATTTGGTATGTGGATGCCCATCTTTTCCATGAGATTCATCTGTGCTGATTGTGGTGGGTTACCTAGTATGAATCTTAAACAAGTGGTTCCTTTCACTCTCCACTTTTGAGCTTGCTTGTTATCTATGTCACTTGTTGGTGAAGACCCAGTAGACTTAGGTTCATAATACAAGTGTGTCTGCTTCGAACGTGTTATCACTTTGCAGGTTTGCAGGTCTTAGCTTAGAAGAAGTTTTTGTGGGCGATGTCTGTTGTTGAAAGTACTTGCTTAGAAGTCTGGTGGAGGAGTAATACCCATCTTCATTGTTGGCACAGGTACCAGAAACAGATGCTTTGATGAACAGCTTGCAAGATTATGTATCAACATCAGTTAAACCTCACATGTTAGGGGTGATAGAGTCTCCATTACCAAGCTCCCTAAGCCCTTTGAACCCTGGGGGACAGGGAGACCTCAGCAGTGACCAATTTTCTTCTCTTGGTGTCACTTGTCCCCTCAACCCAGGAACACCAAGTGCACAAATAACGTCACCTGGTTCATCTGGTACTGGGTTCAATCCTTCCCTCAATGTGAACAGGTATGCTCCCCCTGGTGATTTCAATGAATGTCTTGGGAACTCAGGCACAGTTCTGAGGGATGAGGAGCCTTACTTTCTATGGACTGCACCAGGGAACCAATCCCTCTTCTTCGATTACGGGTTTCCAAGTGGGTTGTTTGATGAGATTGATATTGATGTTGATGTTGAAAAAACCATGTTCAATTCGTTGGAAAGTAAGAAGGCAACAAAGTCCTCGTCCAACCCTGACATGATGACTTCTTGCAAATGGGATTCGGACACACTGGATTCCAAAGAAGTTGAGCTGAAGGCAATGACAATGCCAGAGTTTACTGCATCTTGTGTTGAGCATTCTTCTTGCAAGAAGTCTGTATCTTTGCCTGCCACAAATGCTCAAGACCTTCTCGATCTTTTAGCTGGCAATAAGCCTTGTGATCCCCCAGCTACAAAGTCCACATCAACTGTCAGCCGTGAAACTGACAAACAATTCTCATCTTTCTCTCATCTCCTAGAAGCAAGCTGCTCATATAGCACTCCTGAAGCTCCACTAAAGACATCAGACCAGGCAACTTCAAGCATTGACCCATTCTACTTGCAACAATCAACTGATATGAGCTTCATAAAAGACCTCGTAGGCCAGCCCAACAATGTCACCAACTTGCTGATGGATGTGCATAGTTGCAAGCCTGCTCTGCCAGCATCAAATTTTCGGCATGTCCATGAGTCCCTCTTCAAAAGAAGAATATGCTCAAAACTGGCAATGCATGGAGGAGACAGTCGTTCATCACAACAGTCTTTGTTGCAGCAATGGACAGAGAAAATAGTCCCTATGATCAAAGAAGCTCAGAAGCTTGCAGACCAAGGGTTGACAAGGTCATGTGGCACCCTGAGTTCTGGAGAGTGTGGAAGGATGCCAAATCCAGCTCATGATGAAGCTGCCCATGTTCATAAACTTGCAGAGCGCAGTCGCCGGAACAACTTCAATGAGAAACTTCATACTCTATGCACCCTTATTCCCATCATCAAAAAGGTATTTTTGTTTTTGCATGTGTCTGCATCTAAACGTTACAGCTTTTGTCCACTACCTCGTTTGTGTGCCTGTGATAGAAGCACTCTAGGGTTGCCTTTCTTATCTGTGCCAGTGAGTTTATTTTGCAGAAGGACAGGGTGTCTGTACTCGCACATGCTATAGACTATATACACCAACTCAAGACACAAGTTGCACATCTGGAAGAAGCTGGAGGTCCTCTTTCAAAACAGGGCAAAGGCACTGATCACTCCCAATCTCCAGCTAGTACAATATCAATCCAGGCCCAAGAAGATTCAACCCTTGATGTCAGCTCAAGCTTAGGCAGTGTAAGGAAAGTTGCTGTTTGTCCAGACAACGGTGGTGTTGTCATAAATGTGGAGGCCAACAACCAGACAGACACATTGATACGTATATTGATGGCATCAAGTGATTTAGGGTTGGAGGTCCGATCGGTCAATAGTACCTGCATCAACAATGAAGTTCATGTTGCTGTAAATGCAGTGGTATGTGCCCTGTATCTCTTGTCCCTTCATTTTATCAATACAGTTTGGACTGGCTCAAAGTGTTTCAGCTGAAGTATGTCAGTTGGTCATTTTGTTGAAACCCTCTTCTGCTGCCATAATATCTTATTGGAACTTCACTAAAAGTTTAGGAGGGTGTGTCACTAGATGAGGGAGCTGGCTAACATACAATAGACATATGTTTATAACCTTTCCATCTTGCCTCCTCCTGAGAACTGGAAACATCATGAAAATCATTGAGTTGGTGATGTGGGTTATCTCAGGCAGGAGGCGTGCATGGAATGAGCAGCATGAATGTGCAGGAGGCGCTTCAAAGAGTTCTCATTCCATCTAACACCAGCCTTTCTACTGTAACTTCTGATATGGATCACCTTGGAGATGGTTGAAGAACAGCAGTGTGTCACTAATTTTGTTTTGAAGGGCTAACTAATGTGCCCTGTTTTATACATCATGATAAATTCCCTGTGATTGTTGTACTTTTAATATAGATGCTTGGCACTAAAGCTACTAAACATTGCAAGCAGGCAAAGAGACAAAGAGTTGGGCTGTAATATGGTACCAATGATGGCGTGAGCTAAGTAAATCCTTTATCAATCCATGTATCCATAATTAGATCTGTAGGAATGGGCAGCCCATCAATGAATCATCTTATGGCCAATAAAGCTTAGTGGGTCATTTTGGGGATTGTTTAATGGGTTTTGCTATAAAGGGCTATTGTAAGATATGATGCAGGTTTGAACCTTGGCCTCCCCAACTCTCAAGAATGGAGACTATATGTAAAAGTTTTCTGAAAATTGAAGAAGTTTGTTACTGATTATTATACACATATGGAGTATGGCATTAGCTCAGGTACAAACTAGTATTGTTCAAAGGTCCTCCGGTTTTGGGTTTTTCAAAATTTTGAAAGAATGGATGTTTTTCATGAAAGAACAGGCAGAGAACTGGTGGATTTAGGGTTAGGTTAAATATGACTGGTTCTTTGATTTTTTGAAAACCATTGGTTGACGATCAGAACTGGTTTGATCAAAGGTTTCTTTTGATTTTTTAGAACTCTTGATCTTCATACGCCCGACTCATACCAGCCCATTCTTTCTTTGAAAAAGAGAGAACCACACCACACTAGTACAAAGGCTCTAGTGTGATGGGCTTAAGTCTATGGAATATTTTTTTGTCTCATTTCATGTTATTACATTTCAAATTTGTTGATGGAAGTTTTCAGAATTTCATGGTAACAATAATTGTGGTTGTAGTTTTCATGGTAAGTTTTTTCAAGGTTACATATTCAAGTTTTCAGTTGTTAATGGTTACAAGTATCTCTTTTCTTGGTTACAAGTCTCACTTTTTGTGGTTACATTTCCATGTTTTTTTTATAAATGGTAGCAAGTGTACTATTTCATGGTTACATTATACCATGAAATTTGCAATCCACAAAGTCATTGGAGGTAGTAACATTTACACAAACATAATTTCATGGTTGTTCATTTCATGGTGTTAAATCTATTGATGTAAGTTTTCATGATTTCATGGTAGTAGGGTTGCCATAGTTACAACATGCATGGTACAATTTTTTGAGGTTATGTGTGTGACTTTTTAGTTTTTATTGTTTACATGTTCTTTTTCTAACGGTTATAGGTCAAAAATTTCAAAATGACATGTTAACCATTTGTATCCCACAATTCAAAAGGGGGGAATAGTATCATTTGCACAAGCATAATCTCATAGTTAAATGTTTTACAATTCCAGGTGGTTGCTTGAGTAGCTTTGCCCCAACCTCTAAAATGCTTTTTTAGGCAATCCTATTAAGTAGCATATATTGTAGTACCTTTTCCATTTTGGCCATAATTAAAATAATAATATATTCTTTTGAAAATTTGAAAACTTTACTAGTTGCCTTGTTGAAAGTTTAAAATTTTTAATTTTAAAGTTCCGAAATTTATGGATCATTTTATTCATTTGTCCATGAACACTTCCGATCTTAACTATCGCACATGAATTCCAATAACAAGTACTTACTTGAAATTACTACTTGCCTTGAATCATCACAATTGATTGATTCATTTTGTGAGGGTCTAGTTTAACAACATTTAAACTACTTATTTATTAGTACCTATTTAAATACATAAGTACCTATTTGCAATAATATGATGAATTATTATTATTTTCATTTTGACTATATTTGAACTTTTAAGAAATTTGTGATTGTAAGGTTGAAGTGAAAAAATGAAAAAATAAAAATAAAAAAATATTCGCCTAGACTATTTTGAAATGATAAAGGTATTATGGTAGTTATGTTCATTTCTAGCAAAGTTTCAAGCACTAAATTCTTTGCTTAAACTAGAAATTCTCTATTTGAACTTGAAAAGAACTTTCATCCTTAGTAATATTTTTGGTTTTTTGGACACATGCATGTGCAAAACTGAATTTCATTCTTTCCCTAACTATTTTAATTATAATCTTCTATTTCCATACTAGAAAAAAACATTATCAAGTGCAAACACTCAATCATGAGCAACACCCACCCCCTAAGGCCATTGCTTTTGATTGCTTTTCATCAAGAATATTCGTGAAATTTCTCAATACATTGTTTTGTAATCTTAATAAGTTAATTTTTAATATACTATTATGTTAAGGTTTATAATAAAAAAAATTCCAATTGAATATGTCATTTTCAAATCTTTTCAAATTGTGTCTTGAAATTTTTATTGCTTAAATCCATTGGTTACAACTTTGTTTTTGATCCCATGAGTAATATATAATTGAATTTAGTATTATAACCATTTTTTTTTCACAAACATTGTTTTATCAAGCATCTTTCAATATATATTGAATTCCGCATAAATCCAACTTGTGGATATTATAAAAGATAACACTATGAGTTCATGTCATTGAGTGATATTGTGAAATTAGTCAATAGTTTCATCTTTAGGTACTTGATTTGGAAGACTTGCATCCCCTATCTTTGAAACCATAATCCAATGAAACTCAATTGTCGCATTGTCCAAGGGTGGCAATATTTCTTTACATATATATAGTATGAACAAGGTTCCCATGTATGTGCACAAAGTGAGATAAAACTTCATATCGAAGAATTCAAGGGTTGTAACGTGCACATGATGACTAAATAACAAAATCATATGCTTGGAAATTGCATTAGTGGAGTATTTGCTTAAGTTTTCTTTCATGAGGTTGGAAGAGTTGTGTAGGAACATGAGATGAAACAAACCTTTTGATTTTCATAATTTTGTAGACATTGTGTATGTTCTATGTAACAACCATTTGGTACACGTCTTTGAAATGTCTATATAAACACAACATGAAAAGAAGCCTTGTGAAATTCATTAGCAATTGTCAACCTCCTATTATCAAACATTAAGGTAAAAATGTGCTTATAAAGGGTGACTACTTGTGACTATATTTGTTATCATAGTTTCTCAATTCTTTATATGCATACAAAGAAAGGTTTGAATTTAAATGCGTTGACATCAAATGTGTTCTAAATATGTGCATTGATGTCCAATATTTAAAAACAACCAAACATGCAAATTCATGTCATTAAAATTTTGAACAAAAGAAA
>Ga0209208_10006186_pt1 | contig 16511 bp, 11 predicted proteins | sample S1TSphfallax_3_FD_187694 | JGI IMG/M metagenome (GOLD analysis project Ga0209208, IMG submission 187694) | Host-associated microbial communities from peat moss isolated from Minnesota, USA - S1T2_Fd - Sphagnum fallax MG (SPAdes) (version 2) | ecosystem: Host-associated > Plants > Peat moss >...
GCAAAGGATAGTTATTGGTATGAGTGGGGATGTCGGGTATACACCTGATGGAGAACCTGTTAGCATACGGGAAATGATGGAATTACACCCTATCAGAAAATGAACATGACTTCTAGACGGGATGGGGTTTGGATGGTGATCACTCTAAAACAAGTAACTTTTATAGCAAAAGCCGCTGTATTGTTGCTTTCATTCCCGATCAATAATTTGGATTAGCCTCCAATACGATCGCTAACAAGGTACTACTGAGTAATAATGAATATTGGCAATCAATTTGTAATTTTATTGCCCTTTTTTAGCAATGAATTGTGATTAAAGCCAGGAAAAAGCACAAAATAACCACCTAGCACTAAAAACTGCTAACTGAAAACCTTATGACTTCTAACACCTCCAAACCAAATGCCCAAGACTTGCATAGACAGGTTATTGACCTATTGCAAGAAGTCAATACTCTAATTAACCGTGCTAGTAAAGAACTTCAGTCTGAAGATAGCTCAAAAAACAAGTACCAGCTATATCAGCAGAACATTAACCAAGAGATTGGTAGAGTCAAAGACCTAAAACTCAGAATGGCTATTGCTGCACCAATGAATGCTGGCAAATCTAAAATTATTAATGCCATTCTTGGTCAAGAACTTTTGCCAAGTTCCGCTACAGCTATGACAACACTACCAACTGAGATTGTATTGAAAGAAAATGTAGCAGAACCAATTTTAAAGCTAAGTCATGGAATTCGTGAAGCATTTGAAAAAGCATTAGTAGCTATCAGGCAAACAATTGAACAGCGAGGAATCGAAGAAGTTCTGAAGCATATTGGTGAATATCCGCATTTAGAGAATTTACTGCAAAAAATCCATAGTAAGATTGATTTTGGAATCTCAGCAGAAACTTATGGTAGTAAAAGTATTAACGATATCTTGAAGGAAATGAATCATGTTATCCGTCTTTGCAATATTTTGGTAGTATCCCAAGATGAAGATCCTCTTCAATTACTCAATGACAATGAAATTCCATCTATTGAAACTCCTTTCTTTAGAACAGAGCAAAATCAACAATTAGATAAGTTAGGTGATCTTATAATTGTGGATACGCCAGGTCCGAGTGAAGCTGGAGTCAGTGAAAAACTAGAAATTGTAGTTTCCAAGCAACTTGAGCGTAGTCAATTAGTGCTACTTGTACTTGATTTTACCGGATTGAGAGCTGAAGCATCTGAAAGAATTAAAGCAGAAGTTCAAAAAGTTATCAGAACAAGAAACCAAAGTGATTTATATGTTTTAGTTAATAAGATCGATGAGCGTCGTCCCGGTGACATAGATACCTCAATGGTAAAACAATTTGTTGTTAATAATCTTGGATTGTCCAATGCAGATAGGGTATTTGAAGTCTCTGCTAGACAGGCATTATGTGCTAACAATTTTCTTCATCAATTATCTCTCAGCAACCAAGAGCAAAATATTTTAGATTCGGAAGTAGCACAAGCATTAGCTAGAGAATTATGGCCTATTGATTGGGAAGATGAACTTAAAGATACAACTGTAGAGAAATTACAAAAGAAAGCGGTAAAACTTTGGGAAGCATCAAAGTTTGCACCTTTTTTGGAAAATGTAATTAATGATATTTTCCTACAAGTTGCTCCTCGTTGTATGGAGTTCGCTTTGAACCTTTGTCTCAGCCATCTAGATGATTTATGTAATAATGCGAAAAATGATCTAATTTACATCAATAGTGATGCTAAAAAGCTCCGGCAAGCAATTGACAACTTTAATCAAGAACTTTCTATTCTAACTGCCTGTCGTAAGACTCTAGATAAAGAGGTTACAAAAACAAAAAAGCAAATAAACGAAACTATAGATGCAAATCTTGAAAAGCTTAAAAAAGAAGGAAGACAAGAACTTGATAGGTTATTAAAGGGTTATGGTTTGGATTCTGCCAAAATATTATTTTCTAATGTTATGGATATTTTCAATATTTTCAATAGAGATAAAGATGAATTTGAATTTGATAATAAGCAAAATGCTAAGTTATTTGCTGAAAGGATAGCAGATTCAGCGAAAAAAATTATAGAAGTTCCCTTGAATGCCATTTGTAAAGAAACAGAAAAACAGATTGAAGATGAGATTTTAAAATTATCTAAATCGCTAGATGATAAAACTAAGCCCATTATTGAAGCTGCTCAAAAGCGGTTAAATATAGACTTTGATATTACGTTTAATCCGAATATACCTAAACTAGTTGATATTTACATAGAAGTGGATACCCCTGATCTTGAATTTAGAGGATATGGATTATCTGATTTACTCAAATCATTGTTAGAAGATGAATTTGGTAATTTGTTTGTCAAGCTTGGTGCTGGATTAGTAAAAATTATAGCTAACACTCCGATATTGAGTACAATTTATGGTGGAATTAGTACAGTTTTTAGTTGGTTCGGTGTAGATATAGACAAAATTCTGTATAAAGAAATATATAGAATAAATATCATCGTTTTTCAGGCTGAGGTAGTTAAATTATTTGAGAATAAGGTTGAGGATATTAAGAACCAAACTAATCAATTGGTTAAACAAACTTTTGATGAACAGATTGAAAGATACTTTGAGATTCTTGACTCTATTCTAGGTGATTATAAGAATGATTTGGAGGAATCACTGAAAGCTCAATCACTACCTTTAGAAAAATTGGAAGAGTTAAAGAAATCCCTTCAATCATTTTCAGTAGGTAGGGGTAAATTACAAATTGATAATCTGAAAGATAATACTACTTATCTTCTCAGTCAAACAAAAAAATTAATAGCAACCTGAAATAATTAATAGTTCCAATGTAATTTTCAGTAGTGATACGAGACTTATTTTCCAAAGTAGCGATTAAAGGTGCTAAATAGAAATTTGTCAAAACGTTTATAGAATTGCGATCGCCCCAGATAATTCCACCCAAGAGTTAGACCCCATGCCAAGAGTTATTGTGACTTCGAGGATTGAGGGAGCGATCGCCATCAGCAGCGTACTTCAAGAGCCAGTCTCAAAACCACAATTACCCAAAGACATATCTCCGCCTGTTCCGTCACCGGTGAAACCTCAGCCTGTATTTCCTAAGAAGTTGAGTGAGGAGGAGATTCAGAAACTTGAGGATGAGCTGAAGCGCTTAAAGATTAATCCTGAACCATGTATGAACGTTATACAAAAATATTGGGGGAACGTGCAGGGTGCGATCGCTAGAGTTAAGGAGGCGCTTCAGCAGGGTTGGTGTTCCGATTATTCATTAACAGCTGCAAGAAGGGGATTAAGCCTCAAAAAAGCCAGGTGAGTAATGATGTAAGCGAATGGTTTAATTGGGCGCGAAAGGAGAGGATAGTAATTGGTATGAGTGGAAATGTAGGGTATACGCCTGATGGGGAGCCTGTTAACATACGAGAAATGATGGAATTACACCCGATGAGGATGTGAATGTGAGTTATGCTACCAGATATTTTCTTAGGGGAAACTTCGTTGGATTCATTACCTACAGATGATTCAGACTTACTTAGGGAAAATTCCATCCAGGTGGGTTTACACGCCAGAGGGTGAAGATTCGGGAAATGATGGATCTGTACCCAATGAGGAGTTAAATGCACTTGAAAATTGGCATTTTATTGTTAAGTTGGAGGTAAACACGCCTATATTTTCATGAACGATCCATGTGAAGAAATAGAATACCACAATCTTCCGTCGAACCGACTGGAAGACCTTAACAGCTTGACATTTGAGGAATCAGAAAATCTAATCATTTTAAGAAGTGATTATTTGAATATCACTGGGGATTTTTGTGCTGCTAAACTGATGGATTATTTGAGGAGACGAACCGACTGGGAGTTAGAGAACAACCTTACTCCTTGGATAGATATGACATTGACACAAATTCATGAGGTGTTGATAGGTGAGTACAGTCTCAATGTGATTCGGAGGGCGATCGCTCTGCTAGAAGAGAAGGGAATTTTGGAGCGGAGGAAAAATCCTGATAATGGTCAAATTAAGACGTGGCAGTATAAGCTGAATCTGGATGTATTAGATGTTCTGCTTCAACACTGAAGTCCAATCAATGAGTATTCGGCGTAGAATAAGGTTACAAATGTGCTGATAACTTAATATTCGCATACTTACGGTAGATAAAGACAGTGCTTCAGTAGGGATGCTGCAGCAACGCGACTGGGCTGTTTATTGCGAGCTATAAGAAGGGGATTAAACCTCAAAAAACTCAGGTGAGTAATGATGTAAATGAATGGTTTACTTGGGCACGGAAACAGAGGATAGTGATTGGTATGAGTGGAGAGGTGGGGTATACACCAGAGGGGGAGCCTGTTAGCATACGAGAAATGACGGAATTACATCCGATGAGGACATGATGAGTGATGCTATTATGACTTCTTAGAGGAAAGTTTTGCGGGCGTATCCTTACTGTTTATTGTCTCACTAAAAACTCTGATATATCTTTTTGTGCCAAACCTATGTACAGTAATTTAGAGATGTAAACTGTGTCGCTTTAGCATAAATAGAGTGTTAAAGCCGAAAATTGCAAGCTCAAAGTGTATTTAGATAATAAAACCGAACATTTTCAAACCAGTGGCATTTCAAGACTTCTCCGGTCAAAATCTTCGTGGGCGTTCCTTTAAAGGTCAGAACGTAGAGGGAGCGGACTTTAGTCATGCTGACATTCGGGGGGCAAACTTTAGTCATGCTTATCTAAAAGGAGCAAACTTTAGTCATGCTCAAGCTGGATTGCAAAAGCGCTGGGCTATTTTTTTAGGTTTGATTTCGTGTTTACTTTCGGGAATATCAGGATTTTTTGGGCTTTTGAATGGTTATTTCGTGTCGCTTATATTTAATTTTGAATGGCACGAGCAATTTATTGGTTGGACTAGCTTAATTGGTTTAATTGGATTTTATATCATTACAATTTACCAAGGATTAATAGTTGGAAGTGTAGTCTTATCACTAGCTCTAGCCTTAATATTAATTTTAGCATTATTAATAGAAGGAGCTGTGAATGGGGCTGGATCTTTAGTGTTAACATTAACCTTACCCGTAGCTTTATCTGTGGTTGAAGCTATAGTTGGAGTTGTAGCTGTAGCTGTAGCCTTATCAATAACTGGAACATTATCTATAGCTGGAGTTGTATTCATAGCCATAGTCGCAGCTTTAGCTCTAGCTAGACCCGGAGCTAGATTCGTATCTGGAGATTTATCTTACCCTGGACCATTAGTGGTAGTTTTAGTCGTAACCTTAGCTGTAGCTTTAGTGAATGCTTATATTGCTTGGCGAGCCATGAAAGGAGACGAAAGAAATTCTTGGGTTTGTAAGTTTGCCATCGCTCTAGCTACAACAAAAGGTACAATCTTTTACAAAGCTGATTTAACTGATGCTGATTTTAGCCTAGCTTGGCTAAAAAATACTGATTTAAGAAAATCTATACTAATCCGTACATATTTATACCAAGTAAGGATGCTTGGCCGTACTCGATCTGGTAAAACTTATATTCATAACCCACAAATACGTGAACTTGTAGTTACAAAACAAGGACAAGATAAAAACTTTGATCGTTTAGACTTGCGAGGTATCAACTTACAAAAAGCTAACCTTACAGATGCTAGTTTTATTGGTGCTGATCTGAGTGAAGCTAATTTACAGGATGCAGATTTATCTAGAGCTAAATTAGTACAAACTCAGTTAGATAGCACAGATTTTACAGGTGCTACACTGACTGGAGCATATATTCAAGATTGGGGTATTACTAGTGGTACTAAATTTGACGGGGTGAGATGTGAGTATGTTTATATGCGACTCCCTACAAAGGAGAAACCTGATCCCCTACGTAAACCAGATAATAACAGAGAAGTATTTGCAGATGGTGATTTTGGTGACTTTATCAAGCCTATTTTTGACACGCTTGATTTGTATCATAACCAAGAAGTTGACCCCAGAGCGATTGCAATTGCATTCAAAGAACTAGCAGAAAAGAACCCAAATGCAGAACTTGAAATAGTTGCAATAGAAAGACGGGGTGAAGATAAAATATTGCTCCATGCTAAAACCGCAGCAATGGCTAATAAGTCCGAATTAAGTAAGGAATATTTCATCAATTATAATCAACTCAAAGAATTAGCCGAGAATGATTTCAGAGCATTAATAGCAAATCAAGAAACTCAAATTCGTGAATTAACAAGTATGATTAAAACGGCGCTGAAGGGCCCTCATTTTTATGCTAAAACTTATATTAACCAAGGAGATACAACCATGATAGGCGATCGCACAATCAATACAGGTGGCGGTAACTACAACAAGGATATTCAAGGTAACTACATTCAAGGTAATGATTATAGCCGTAACCTGAACATTTCGGGTGAAACTGTAAATGCTAGTGGTGCTGGTGCGTTGAGCTTAGGAGATAATACTGGTACAATTGCTAACACAATCAATAATTATCCTTCTGAACAGAACAAGACACTCGCAGAAGCAGCAGCAGAAATGCAACAGCTTCTTAAACAATTGGAGCAAAATAATCCTGCTGCTACTGATGCGCAGAAAATTACTTACGTCGATTTAAGTAATCCTAGTCTAAAAACCAAAGTTGTTACAGCTTTAAAGGAAAATCCTGGTTTAAGAGGTAGAGTTATTGCAGCAATAGAGGCAGGTCGTGAATCGACGATCGATGAGTTTGTTCTAGAGAACAAGTTTCTTAAAGTTGGAAAAGCAATTTTAAAAGGTTGGATAGAGGGAGGTTCCAAGAAATAGAAGGTTATCTATAATTAGGATTGTAAAATAAACTACAGTATTTGTTTAAATTTGCTTAATTAGCAATAAATGTGTTAATTTTATATGTCATAGGTTAGGGATTAAAGGAACCTAGTATGGCTAATGAGGAGCATTTAAAGAAGTTAAGAGAGGGTGTACAAAGTTGGAATAAGTGGAGAGAAAGTAATCCCAGCGTTAAACCTAATTTAAATAATGCTAAACTTACTTCGTTAAATTTTAGCAGTGCTGATCTTAGTATGTCAGACCTTGTTGGGGCAAGACTTAGTGGGGCAAGACTTAACTTAGTCAAACTTAACAGGGCGAATCTTGCCTATGCAGATCTTCATGAGACAGACCTTTGTGAAGCAGATATTAGTGAAGCTGTACTTGGTATGGCAAATCTTAACTTAGCCAAACTTAGCAAAGCGGTTCTTATTGGAGCGCGATTTGGTATGGCAAGCTTGTGTGAAGCAGACCTGAGTGGTGCTAATCTGAGCAGGGCTAAATTTAACCAAGCTAAGCTTATTAGAGCAGATCTCAGCAATGCTAATCTTGGGTGTGCTGACCTAAGTGGTGCTAATCTTAGCGGGGCTAACCTAAGTGGTACGAATCTTGACGGTGCTAAGCTTATTAGTGCAGACCTAAGTAGTGCTAATTTTAGCCGAGCTAATTTTAGTGGAGCTAATCTTAGCAGTGCAAACTTTGATGGGTCTAATCTTAGCGGTGCTAATTTTATTAGTAGTAATCTATCTAAAATGCGATCGTTAGGAACAAATTTTACAGGAGCAAACCTTACAGGTGCTTATTTGGAAAACTGGAAAATTGATTCTGGTACGATACTTGATAATATTATTTGCGAATACTTTTATTACCGAGAAGGTCACAGATATCCTGAGATAGGATTCTGTGATCTGAATGAGTTTATCAAAATATGTAAATATCGACTAAATATAGGACTTAATTATGTTTTTAGAGACTTTACTCCTGAAATAGGGAGAACAATTCGTATGTCTGAAGAAAAAGAAAATACGAATCAAACTAACTCTGGAGTTGTCAATGATTTCAGGCGCAATCTAAACATTACAGGTGGAAATTTCATTATTAATGGTGCTGGTGCATTGAGTCTAGGAGATATCAGTGGCACACTAGCCAATACTATTAACCAGCTACCGTCTACTTCTGAACCAGGTAAACCTGGAATTAAAGAGTTACTAGAACAACTCAAGATAGCAATTGAATCTGAGTCTAACTTAAGTGATGAAGACAAAGCTGATGCGTTAGAGCATGTGCAGACTCTTGCAGAAGTCGGACAAAAGCCTCAAGAAGTAGCTGTACGGAAACCTGCTAAGGTAGCAATACAAGCATTGAAGGGTATATTTTCTAGCTTGCCTGATCTAGCTAAGTTGGCTGAGACTGGTAAAACGCTAATACCCTTGATTTCTCATATATTTGGTTTGTAGGTAATTTTGTAATATAGTTACTTTAATACTGAGCGATATAGCAAATTGCTGTCCTCTAAGAAAATTGTGGAAGAGAGTGATAGCTTTTGCTGGCTTTACTGAATAGTAAAGAGTTGTGATTGCTATAACTGGATGGGATGATTTTATACGCCAGAGGGATGAGGCTGTGAGGCTTGAGGAGATGATGGATCTGTATCCAGTCATCAAATAATTGTAATCTATGATACTATGATTTTCTTGGGGGTTCTCTAATGGTGAATGGAAGGCGATCGCATACTGAAAGCAAGAAGAATTCAAATAGCGATTATGCTAAACAGAATTAACTTCCTTTAGCGAAAACTTCATGAGACTAATGCAAAAACACTTATTTTTTCAGCATGGATTTATCAGGTCAACAATTTAAAGAATTACAGAATGCGATGATTGATGCTTTTATTGATAAATTATCTTTGGAGCAAATGTTGTTATATAAACTAAACAAAAAATTAAGAACAATTGCTGATGAAGGGAACTTAAAGGATATTATTTTTAAATTAATACAAATAGCAAATACTGAGGGATGGGTTGGAGATTTAGTTTGTGCTGCATATGAATACAATAGTGGAAATTATAAATTAAAAGCCTTTTATCAAAAATATGAAAATCAGCTTAAAAGGCATAATACTGTCTCTAGTTTAGTTGAAGAAACAATTGAAACAGTGAAAGAAAGTCCAAGTATACGTATAGAAAGATTATATAATCAAGGAGTTGTTATTACCGGAGAAAATGTCAGCATGAGTGGCGATCGCAAAATTGAAATTACTGGTGGAACGGTAAATGCTAGTGGCGCTGGAGCATTGAGTTTAGGAGATATCAGTGGTACAGTTGCTAATATTATCAATCAGTTACCGTCGTCCTCTGAGCTAGATAAACCTGGAATCAAGGAGTTACTAGAGCAACTTAAAACAGTGATTGAAGCTGAATCCAGTCTAAGCAATGAAGATAAGGCTGATGCACTAGAACATCTACAGACTCTGGCAGAAGCTGGACAAAAGCCCAACGAGGGAGCTATACAGAAAATGGCGAAAACGGCTATACAGGCTTTAAAAGGTATATTCTCCAGCTTGCCTGATGTAGCGAAGTTAGCGGAAGCTGGTAAAACTTTGATACCTCTGATTGCCCATATATTTGGTTTGTAACTAAGTCGTAGTATAGTTACTTCAGTATTGAGCGATCGCTTCTTCTATCTACTAACTACTGACTTAAAGCATGTAAAATTTGATTGTGTAATAAGTTCATCATTTGCTATACTGAGAGAAATATTTAATTTCTCTCAGTATGAGTTTATCAGGTCAACAAGTTAAGCAGTTACAAGATGCGATGATTGATGCTTTTATTAATAAAGCATCTTTAGAACAGATGTTGTTATTTCAGTTAAATAAAAATTTAAGAGAAATTGCTGGTGAAGGAAGTTTAAAAGATATTGTTTTTAAATTAATACAGACAGCAAACGCTGAAGGGTGGGTTGAAGATTTAATTCGAGCTGCAGCAGAATTTAATCCTGGAAATCAAAAATTAAGGGCTATTAGTCAAGAACTATTAACAGATAAAACAGCAGATAATCAATCATATGATAATTGGCGAACTAAAAAAAATAAACAATTTTTAGAATGTTTAAATTCAGAATCTAAATCTCGCGCTACTTTTGGACAAGCTGTAAACGTTTTTAGTGAAGATCTAAATTTTATCGAAAGAACTGCTTTAGTAGAAAAATTAAATAATTGGTACTCAAATTGGTTACATCATAAATGTATATTTACCATTTTAGGTCAAGAAGGTGATGGAAAAACTTGGGGAGTATCTTATTGGCTGGGATTAAAAATAAAGGAGGATTCTTGCTTTCCATCTGTTATTTTCCTATCATCAAATACAATTAGTAATAATGACCCGTTAGCTTTATTTTGTGATATATTTGTTCGTGATTTAAATCTTCAATATGAACATTCTAAAAAATATGTAGAGCAATGGTTTAATAACTCAGATAATATACCCAAAGTAATAATTATCTTAGATGGAATTAATCAACATCGTGAACATTCATGGTGGAGACAACTACTAGATAAGATTTCTGATGAATGGCTTCAGCATATAGCATTAATAGTTACTTGCCGTAGTGAATATTGGACTAGGAAATTTAATCATTTAGATTACTTACAAATTCAGGCGTATGCCATTGAGCCATATAGTGACACTGAACTAGTAAAGGCACTGAACTATAATAAACAATTAAGTCCTTTAAATTTAAATTCTCTATCAAATAATTTATTAAATTTACTTCGTAAACCACGTTATTTAAATTTGATGCTCAAGCATTATAGACATATTGAAAGTAGTGGTGATATAACTGTTGAACGTCTCATTTATGAAGATTGGAAGGATAGACTTAGAATAAGAAATCTTCCTTTAGATGATGAACAATTTAAAAGCTTAATTAGAGATTTAGCCAAAGAAGTCAGAGAAACAAATAATCAATATTTACGAGACAAAGAAATAGAAGCTAACCTATCTTTTATTTCTAATAAAAACGATGTTTTTCAAGAGCTTATAACCGGTGGTATCTTAAGAAACAGTGGAAATAAAAGTCAAATTACCCCAGAGTTTTTACAATATGGATTTGGTTTGCTATTAGTAGATCGCTTACAGAGTGATATAGAAAGAAATAATAGAAATCCAGAAGAAATAATTGCTGAGTGGATAGAACCGCAAGCAGAAATGGATATTAAAGCAAAAATTTGTCACTATGCTAGTTTAATTGCTCTTACTGATCCAAGACTTCCAGTTACAGCAAAAACTGCTTTACTGAAGGCGTGGATCAATAATCTTAATCCAGGACAAGATATTGAGAAAGAATTTATTGCATATTTACCTTGCGATCCTCTTGCATACATTAAATTGGCAGAAATAATCTGCTCTGATACACATATAAACTCCTGGGCTGAGGAGTTATTAAAACAAGCATTTGTTAAATGGAATAACTATAAGAATATATTAAATATTCTTTCGTCAGCAATAGAAAAATGGCTAGGGTTTATATGTTATTATGGCTTCTCATCTCAACGCCATTTTTTTGTAAATAAAGAAGAACTTAGAGAGCAAATTAACAAACGAGCAGGACATGAGTTGGAACCTGGAACTTTTATGTTTAGTGGTTATAACTTGACTGTAATAGAAGCTAGAATAACTGAAAACAATGGATTGCTTCGCCTCGGAAGACTAGCTTTAACACTAATCTCCTGCTTACCAACGCAAAATTTTATTAAAGCTATTACAATAGGGATAATTGCAGAAGAAATCATGGGAGTACCTGATAAAAATGATTTATTTAATTGGGTTTTCCGCACAGCTTGTAATTCACTATTTAGTAGTATTGAGGCGGAAGTAAATACTTTGCTCACATCACAAAGTGACGTGATTCAAAATGTTGTTTACCGTTTACTCTCATATGAAGGAAGTCAAGAAGCCTATAAATTTCTGAAGAAATTGTCTGCAGACTCTTTTTCAGCTACTACGCATGATAGTTATCAATCATATATCCAATGGGATGAAAGCATTTGTGAAAATTGTATACGTGGATTTAATTTAGAACTTGAATCGATAGCTGCTCATCTAAAACCATTTTGTATAAATCCAGGACTAAGAGTACCTAATGACTTTGGCGAACGCATTAAATCATTAGCAGAAAAAATTTCTACTAATTCAATTTGGTCTACTTTTGTTCATGACTTAGATGATCATAAATATGATGATTTTGAGCCTGTGCTCTGTATCTATGCACCTGATAGCATAGTTCATTTAATTAAAAAAATTACTCGCGATATTACTCAGCGTTCAGGAATAGCATTACGACAATTAAGTCTAAAAACTCTACAAAACTATCTTGTTTTTGGCTCGGAAGAAAAAGATAGCATTTATCAAGTTTGGAAGAATTTTAAGCAAAAATGTAATACGTATAGTAAATTAGACGATATAGCTGAAGGTTATTTATTCTATATAATTATTAAAGATTTAAATCCATCTGAACAATTAACATATATATTAGATAATGATAATATGGCTTGCTATCCAGCATCCATTGAAAGAATTTTCAAACCGATTCAAAATATAAAAACAATAATAAGTTCTTTCAATAATCAAATCGAGCAAATCGAGAAATTAAAACGTCTTCTTTGGTTTATTTCTACACACCAAAAAAATTTAGATTTAAAAACAGTAAATGATGATATTTATCCTCTTATAGAAAATAAGGATAGCTTTTTACGTTCGTTAGTCTTAAAAATCATATATAAGTGTAATGACATTGAAATTATACAGAGATTTATTAATAGTAATTGGACTTGGAATATCGAATATAACGATAATGAAAATCATTGGGGTAGCCTTATCCTTGGAAAGAATAGTGAAGATTTATCTTATTCCTTGTTAGCAAATTGTGTTTGCCCTGTTTATCTTGCTCATATTGTTTGTAATCGAAATATGCAAGTGGATGAAGTCTCACAATATACCAATTTTATTCATTCTATCTGGCTTAAATTCACTACAGAGTTGCTGGAAATATATAAACTTTCAGATGATTTTCCACCCGCCGAGGTTAAAGTAAATTTAACTATAATAAATGTGAGTGATTGCGAAAACACTCCTGTTGTTTATATTTCGGAAAATAATTTTTCTCAATCTACCACCTTCTTCTCAGAGAATGTTATTTGGGGAATGTATAAAGAAAAAAAATCTGCAAAGCAGATGGTATTATTTCAAAATGCTAATATAATACAAACATATAGAGAAGAATTAAATAATATTTTAATAGAGACTCGGTATAGGCAGTTTAAAAATGGAAACTATTTGTTTTGCGAAATTATTCCAATTAATCTTTTAATAGAGATGCTATCCCACTGTCCTAATTTAATAAACGAATGGTTAAACCCTATTGAGTCTCAATATATCAATATCAATAATAAGTCAGAGGATATTGTTCAACTAATGAGTACTTTTTATCAAAATCTATGCTTTGCTTTACTAAAAATCAATGACCGCAGAGCAATATATCTATATAAATATCTTAGAAAAACAAATATGAAAATTACTATAAAAGACTTGCATACAAATATAAGCTTTCTCGATTATATTATTTTTCAAACTAACTCTAGTAGCAATATAGAAAATGAATGGGAGATTCTTTTTAATTCTAGCTATTCAGATCTCGAACTTATGCATCTTACTATTGCTGTTCAACAAGGTTCTGCTTTAAATTGGTTACACTTTTACTTAGAAACTAAACTAAATTCCTCTGCTCCTTTAGATTTTTCACGCGGTGTATCTATATTAGGTTTCTTGGATAATGATTTTGCCTTTAATTTTCTTAATCAGTTATATGATGAACAACCTGACACATGGAGAAAAGATGTAGTCAAAATATCGCTCAATCGTTGGCACATTAATTCGTGGGCTAAACACTGGTTTGATTGCTTTATAAATGCAAACGATAATACTATAGCATGGAGTAGCTTCAGATTATTTTTACGCTGTGTCGATAACCGATTTTGGCTATGGAAAGATAAATTAACTTGCAATAATTTATCAGAAAATGCTCTGAAAATTAGGCTCGACTTCCTGGAGAATAATATGAATGAAGTAAAAAACACTATTAGAAATCGAGAAAAAGAACTAAAAGAATACTTCCTTTGTTACAAGATAGCTCAAGAAATAATACAAGATATATTACAAAATAAAGTTAATGCAGTAAATACGGTTTAAATGGAACTGTAAAATCAAATATGCTTTATTAGCCTAAAATTCTTGAAGTTACAACAGATTGACACAAAGTTTTATATATACTCGTCGCTAGGTAGTGATATGGAAGTAGTGGTGAGATAAAACCCTTATAGTATAAGCATCTTGTCAAATATTAACGAGTAAGATAAAATAGCAAATAATCACTCATAAATTGGATTTTTAATGATAAAGTTTTTGGCAATCTTGTTTTACTCACTCATAACACTCTTAGATAAAACAATAACAGAAACACTGGATTTACCAGACAATATATATGAAGAAATTCCAGCAATAGTCTGTCCTAGTTGTGGTTCTATACATGTGATTAAAAATGGTTCAATTCATAATGGTAAACCCAAATATCAATGTAACTGCTGTGGTCGCCAATTTGTAAACAAGCCTACTAAAACTACTATTTCAGATGAAACTAAACAGCTAATTGATAGGCTATTGTTAGAGAGAATATCCTTGAGAGGAATCGCCAGAGTTATAGGAGTAAGTTGGTCTTGGTTGCAAAATTATGTTAATGATAAATATGGTTGTATCTTTCACTATATAGAGTTTTCAGAGAAATCAACAGGTAAATTAACTATTGAATGTGACGAGATGTGGTCATTTGTTGATAATAAGAATAATCAGGTTTATATTTGGTTAACAATTGATAGAAATACTCGTCAAATAGTTGGGTGCTTTATAGGTGATAGAACTCGTAAATCTGCCCGTAAATTATGGGAGTCATTACCAGCAATTTATCAACAAAATGCCATAGCTTATACGGATTTTTGGCAAGCTTACAAAACAGTTATTCTCCCAAATCATCATCGAGCAGTTGGAAAAGAAACTGGTCTAACTAATCATATAGAAAGACTAAATAATACCTTCAGACAGAGAGTTTCTCGACTCGTCAGGTCAACCCTCTCCTTCTCCAAAAAACTCAGTAATCACATTGGAGCGATCTGGTACTTTGTACATGGCTACAATGCAGAATTAGCAAGCCTTTGAGACCTGCCACTACTTCCGTATCACCACCAAGGGTCTCATGATAGAGGAGGGCGTTAACTTAGATGATTCTAATCTAATAGATTGATAAATCATCCCGATTTTTTTGCAAATAAATGAAATAATATTGTTTGGAGTTAAATATGGTAAAATTATGTTTGTTAAACTCATTCAGTCAAAAATCAGGTCTGTAAACCCCAATCATATTGTAAGTAGTGAGTTGATAAGGTCTAACCTCTACAAAATAAATCCTATTCGTAACACAGACAATAATATTATAGAAGCGGATACTGAAGCGATACTAGTAGATTTAAGCAATGGTAAACAAATATTAGTAGCTTCTGTAGAATACATAATGTTAGATCGGAAACCAGACAAGATATTGGCTACCTGTGACCCTGAACTTTTTAATGGTCTTAAAAGTTTGCTTTTTGCTTAGTATGACAAATAATATTTATCTTAATGTCTGATAATAATTGCAGTCTTGCGCAATACCTTCGCCAAAATTCTGAAATCATATTAGTTTTGTAACAGTTTTGTTGGCTTTCACTCCTAAATGTTTGGAAAATTAGCAAAGGTATCACTAACAGCAATTTTTATTAGATATCTTTTGGGCGTGCAGAGGGTAACAGTAGTCGTCCCAAAAATCCAAAACCAGGTAAATTTCTTACTATGAAAACTCCAGCTCCCTCAATAAGATTACGTACTAAAGGAGGCATATTATCCTTAACCTTTTCAACAAATTCTGTTAGACTTTGCCAAGCTCGCTCTAACCAGGTAGGTTGTCTTTCAAAGATTGATTTATTTACTTCATGAAGCTTATCTTCTACTTCGGTCTTATAGTCCTCATACATTTCCTTATAATTATCAGGAATTTCTCCTCTTCTGTACAAATTAGATACATCATCTCCAATCTTTTGGGTTACTGAATCTATTTTTCTGTGATGCTCTGAATCAGTAAGTTCATTAACTGTGTACTTATGCCATTTAAAGAACATAAGACCGTCTTGCTGATTTATCTTTATCTTCAAAAAATCAATCTCTCTATAGGCTGGCTTGAAAAATCGGTCAAATTGCCGCTTCCATGCACTAGTGTCATTTTGGTTTAAAGTAGCCATACTAAACTAGCAGGTAGTGTTAAATCAATACCTTTAAAATATACATAATCTGTTCCAGTATAATAAGATAGCATTGATTCTTAACAATATTTACCTAATGCTAAAGGAGTAGGATTGTAGTTTTCCGTAGCGAAAACTTTGTGACAATAACGGAGATAATATTCCTCCTCGACCTAACTCAATATCGTTACTGTTGGCGAATTAATGTTTAGAGACATACTACTTAGATATTGATATTAACCCTACGGGTTAATATTTGGTAGATCAATATTTGGTAAAGGTGCTGGTAGCTCTGGGATAAGCTGCCCTTTTCGTGGGGAATGGTTCTTGAATTTAAACTTGTCTAAATTCTTGAATCCAAAATC
>Ga0209208_10006187_pt1 | contig 16511 bp, 14 predicted proteins | sample S1TSphfallax_3_FD_187694 | JGI IMG/M metagenome (GOLD analysis project Ga0209208, IMG submission 187694) | Host-associated microbial communities from peat moss isolated from Minnesota, USA - S1T2_Fd - Sphagnum fallax MG (SPAdes) (version 2) | ecosystem: Host-associated > Plants > Peat moss >...
ATGTAATATCAAAACCATTACCATTCCATCACGCACACAACAAAAGAGGTCCCTATTGTGTGGAAAGGGCCAAAATTGGGAGTCCTTTTTAAACACATTGTTGAATGCAAAGGTCATTATAAAGGCAATGGTTTACCTTTGTGACCGCAAGTCATTTAAGCTCGATGGGTGCATTATGCACCGGGTACCCACTAGTTTCTTACTAATTACTTTATTTTACCATACACATAAGATGTATTGATATTGAACTTTAAGCCATACTTTCCAATTTCAATAAAGTTAGCCACCTTTCTATATTTGATCACCCCACCCAAGGTCATGAATAAACTTGTGATACATAAGAATAAAACAAAAAGTCATTAATTAACATGCATTAACAAGATCACTTGACCACCACCTAATGGGCCCTTACTCTAGTAATGCCTTTGTCCTTGGGCCTTACCTTGTACATATTATATATAAAAAATTGACAAGATTTAATATTTGTTGTTGTTTAAATTTAAAAATCATATGTAGAGTAAATATAATAAAATCAATTGATCATTTTCACATTCACATAGAAAAGGAAAATTTTAGTGTTAATAAAACATATGAAGTGATTTCAATCTTGATAAAAAATTTCATCATTTTTTGCTTCCCATTTTTAAGTTTTCCATTTTCTTAAGGGTATTTTTTTCTATTTTTTAGATATGTATGCCAATTTCCAAGCCCTAATTTTCGTAGAATATATATAAAAAGAATTAATTGTTGCATTGTTAAATGAAACTTTTGTAGGAATTTATGTTCTTTTTCCCCACGAAAAAAGAAAAAGAAAAACAAGAATTTCTAGTCAAGATGATTCATTGGAATTGGTTTTGGTAGGGCAACTTTAGGTTCCATAAGTTGTCATAGATTAAACAATTCCAAATTGAAAATTTGTTTAGCCCATTCCCAAACAAAGAAGCACGGAAAGATGTATTTTTGAAGTTTGTCTTTTATAAGTTTTTTCTTTTCCAACAACATATTCACAAGAAGATTTTGAACACCTTCTCCACCAATTTCATCCCATTTGTCTTCAATTCAGTTTGAATTGAATTGAATTTTAATCCAATTATTGAATAGGAATTGAATGTAATTGAATCCAAATTCTAATCAATGTATTTGAATCCAATTTAGGAATTTTGATTTAATTTAAGTTAAATTCAAAATTGCATTGCAATGATGTTCACACCTCAATTTCATATAACAATGAATTAGTGTCTTTCTCTTCAAGAACATTCAAAAATATTTCCCACAACGATATTTTTTTTTTCCTTATTTTTTGATGTTTTTAGTATTGGTGCAAATAAGGAGGATTTATTACATGTTATGCATTGCATCATACCATTATTATCCTTTAGCAAAAATCAATTTATATCAAAGTTATTTGAACATGTCATGTCATTGACATATGTACGTATGTTGACATTATTCAAAAGATCATTGTTAACCAAGGAATAAATGTCAATGCAAATAAGGAGAATGGCAAAATGCTTTTTGCATTTAGCATGTGAAAAACAACCATGCTAGTGTCATATCGATACTATGCATAATCTTCAATTTCTTTTTATTTATTTATTGTTTCATAGATCATAAATTGTATAATTTTTGTTATTTCTTGTAATTATGTAAATATTGTGTGGGAGTTATATGCACAAAAGGCAAGAGGGAGCAAATGTGAAAGTAGGTTATGAGTTTGGTAATGATTAAATGAAAACATGTTGTGAACACAAAACAAGAATGAAAACTAACCATAGAATTAAAGTTATTATAATTGTGTTTGTATCATGTAAATTGTGGTTTTTGATGGAACATTTTTTTCTCATGAATTTTTATGTTAAGTCATGCACATATGTTTTCTTTCATTGTGATTTGCATTCACTTAAGTAAGGTGTCACACAACTATTGATGTTCATTTCATTATGTGTGCATTATGTGAAAAAAACTAATTGAAATAACTAGTGGACTAAAAATGGATATTCTCCTCAATGTGCTTCTTATGTATTTTTCTTTTTGGTTAAAAACTATTTTGATATATGTTTTTATCATTTGATTAAGTTTTGTGCATTTCATCATTGCTATGAAACACAAGCCATATGATATCAACCCATTTATACCTCTACAAGCACGTTTTAAATCACACATGTATATATCTTTCAAAAAAGAACAAAAAATCCTAAACATTCAAAATCTACATATTTGTCAAATTACTTAAACAAGAAGCAAAAGATAAAATAATTTGAAAATGAAATAATACAAAAGAAACATGTTAATGGTTGAAAAAATATATTTGTGAATAATATTATCATTGAAATCCAAATTTGACATTCTATTGTTATAAACATTATACATGCAAAATGTTATTTGATCCTTGTTACAAGATGTACATAATATGAATTAATAAACTAAAATATCTTTGTGCATGTTATGTGACAAAATCAATGGTTATTGACAATCTATTGGGATAATGGGATGTTTGACAAGTCAAATTTTGTTATCATAAATATATAGAAAGACCTATGTATGAATCTTTTATTGAATAAAAATGATCATTCTATGTATTCATGATCAATTAAGTTTGTGATGTTTTCATTTTTTTTTGAAATTCATTATTTAAATATTCAATTTGGAACATCATTAATTTTATAGATAGATGACCAACATTGTCCTCATTACAAATGTCATTGCTTGATGATAAATTCTAGTAGATTTACAATATAAGAATTATTTGTGATTTTCAACTACATGAATTTAAAATCCTTGCAATTTATGGAAAAAATTTTAAGTATTTTTGACATTGTAGAATAGGACAAAAGATGGAAATGCTACCATAAAACAATAATGATTTGATGAGATCAAATGGTTGTATATTTTTAAAAACTCATTCAATGATCCTTGTCCTTTATTTTATACATTTTATTTTATTATTGGAGTATCTAAAGGCATCTTTGGCATGACATATAAAATTTTCAAAAAATAAAATGTGAATTTAAAAAATAAAATTTTGACATGATTTTTGAAAGTAACTAATTATTCTACAAACATGTGTCGAAGTACCCTTTGTACAACATTAATCAAAAGTATTTAAGTAATCTTGAAAATATCATGAATATAATAAATTGCATGTTTTTTACATCCCATCATGAATTTGTTGTAGGGTTACAATTTTCTTTCAATGTATATCATTAAATGAATTAAATGCACAATGTGATGAAGGAGTTGTTACCATAGATTATTTAGAAAAAGGAAAAAGGAAAGGAAAGGTGGTCAATATTTTTTTTTAAATATAAAAAATGATGTAGTTTGTGTACAATACACCCATGCTTGCAAATTGAGATGGGCAAGACTTTAAAAAGCATAAAATGTTGATCACAACATATAATTCTTTTTGTAATTATAAATTTTTTTCAAATTTTATGTATTTGAAGCATGTTCAAACTTTAGCCCTTGATTTCAAATTCTACATTATTCAAAGATTTAATATTGTTGTTGAATCATTTGCAGGTTAATCATAAATCACATATCTTTCAACCTATTATCATTATGTATCACACCAAGGTTTTGAAAATCTTTTGTGCATGTGTGTTATTTAAATGTGCATGATTCACATTCAAATGAATTTGTGTTTCACCTTTTCATTCAACAATTACACTTTCAAGCTTAATGGCCTATTAAATAATACATGTTATTTTTGTTTTGAAAGATTAATATTACATTATAATTAAATCTTTTATTATAGATATTATGATTGCAAATTATTTTAAATGTTGTAAATTTCAACATTTCGTTTCATATGAAAGGAACATGTCTCGGTGAATTTTAAACCATTAAATTGCATTTTATATTCATAATGCATACCTTTTTTAATGGATTTGATATTGATTAATTTTCATAATGTTCATAATTCCAACAAGTGGTAATATTAAACTCAACATGATCATAGCTTTGGTTTGTATTGAAAATCAAAAATACAAATAAATTGATATGAAATTTTATTACAATTATAAATTCAAAAATAAATTATTAAAAATAGTTAATTATTTTTCAATTTACTAATTTAGAAAATAAAAAATATATATTTACAGTAATCATATTTATATTTATAAATTAAAATATTATATATTGAATCATTAAAAAATTAACTAATTTTTTTGTGATGCTTTGTTGAAGAACTTTTAATCAAAATTAGAAACATATTCAAACCAACATTGAAAATGAAATATCCATTGAAACATTTTATCAAAGTTGACAAATCTCTATTATTTTTTTTATCAATGTTATGTTCATGAAATTAATTAAAATGAATAAACTCATTTAAAACATCAAGTTCATTAATATTTGTAAAGAAGTGGCATTTAACAAATTTTTAACATCACCTCTAGGCATTGGACATTTTAATTTGCCCCTTTTAACTATCCTTTCTTTGGAATGGATAAACATTTTATTCCTTTTTTAATTACATTTCCCCCCCTTAAATTAATAAAATATGTTTCCCCCTTCAAATTTGGGTGTTTTAAACATTAATGAAAACTTGACTTGTTTAATACTTTCAAAGTTTTTTGAACCTTTAAATCACTATGATTGTTGTTAAGCCACGGTTCTCAAAGGACATCCTAAAATGAGATGTTTACCTAACAAACATTCCCAATATTGAACATCCTTAGTCAAAATTCAAATCAATGTGTTGTTTTGGTTTGGGAATGATCCAAGCTTGATTAATAACAAAAATACACCCAAATGACACCAAGGATGACAAAAGATGGGGAAGAACAAATAGATAGGAATGTTAAAAAAGGAACTACAAAATGAAATCAAACAATAAAGGGGTGTCAAAAAAGGGACACTTGAGACCTTAAAGGTGTTCAATTGTACATGAAAAAAAACATTTTTAGACAATAGGGGCCCCCGAGACAAGACATTGAGGGTTGAAGGTGTTAGACACAATGTTGAAAAACACCAAAAAAATAAATAAGGGATGTTGCATGGGTTGCATCCACAATAAAATGAGCCACACCCAACTCCTTTGTTTCTTTTCAAAGGGCAAGGACTTGAAATTGGAAAATTGAAAAGACATGCAACCATTGCACAAAATTCATGGTTTAATCACATATTTGACGTGAACAATATAATTTTATAATAAAATTTAGTTTCTTTGAATTTACAACCTATATTTATATTTATTCAAGAATTTTTGGAAAGAAAATTGTAGATTTATAATTTTACAATTTATTTATACATCAATTCCAATGATGATCTGAAACCATGTAAAGTCTAATAATTATTAAATCTACAATTGTTGATATAACTTATTCATATTTTTATATGTCATTCTTTAATGTATATTACATCACACTATGTAAATTACATGAAAAATATTTAATCCTAAGTGAAGTTAAAAATTTGACAAATGTGTTATTCAAGAGTGATTACACTTATAGTGGCTCATTATATTGCAAACTTACCTCCATGCATGAGGGTTAAAAATATTTTATAATTTATATATTTTTTGAATGATGGGTCAAAAATAAATATCATAGGTGTTAGAAATGTTAATGTTTTAGTAAGTGAAAATTAAATCTCATATTCTAGAATTAACAGAAAAAATAATTTCATGATCAATCTAGATATAATCATAGGCTACCAATGTCTAGGAACTATTTTTTTTATAAAAAATTAATTAATTAGAAATATATATTAATATTTTGACGTTATGTCAATTGATTGTCACTAGTATTGTGAAGGAGCATGAAGCCAAAGTATATGTATATATTTATTTATTTAATTTTAAAATACTAAAATTTTGGTTGGATTTTGGACTCTTTTACCCTGTTAGAAAAAAAAATAAAAAAAAGTAAAAAAAAATAACAGAATTAAATTAAATTAAAAACAACAATTTGTTTTTTTAACAAAGAAAAAGAAAAAGAGGAAGGAGCATGGATGCAAAACAAACTGTCATGGATGAAAAAGTCCGTTCCAGTCAGCAAACGCGGGAAGAAACCCCATTGGTCGACCTTTCCCGCGCTTTGAAAAGCACCCGATGCGCGCTCATCGCTCTTCATGTTCCTCGCCGCTCTTCGTCATCGCCGATCGAGAATTTTGGTGGGAATTGAAGGGCAGATTGTGACGATTTCTTGACTCTATGTCGTGATCAGAGCCTCTATTGCTCGATAGCTTCACCACCCATTTCGCATTATTCAAAGAAGAATTCGCTCATCCTTTGTGTTGTCTTCCGTCTTGTTTTGCTCTGTCGCCTTTGCTTCCGCTGCTCTTCTTCTGCTCGCAACAAGACGATGTCTGACATTCACAGACGAGTTGTGAGGCGCGCATTGCTGCAAACAGGCTATCTGGGTGTCGACCCAGAGAAAGCGAGACGCGGATTACTAAGCTTCAGAAGTCGTCGGAAAAGGGGGAATACGAAAGCAGCTTCTGGAGGAGAAGAGGAAGAAAACTTGCCGGGTCCCTCAGCAGCTCCTTCTTCGAAGCGGAAGCGAACATCGGACCTCGGAGCCGAGGAGACGATCGATGATAGTAGCAGGTCGCCAGTGAAGAGGTCTTCTGCTCCTTCAAAGCTCCCTCCCAAGTAAGCCATTTCCCTCTCTGTTTTCGTCTTCTTTCCCAGCTTTGTGACACACCCATTTTGTCTCTCTCCTCACTGTGGATTGCAAGCTTTAGACTTGAGGTGAAGAACTGAGGCAGAGACTGAACAAGAGAACTCTGCAGATTTGCAGTCTTGAAGGCTTTCTATGAGGGATTGGAAGCTGCAGTGAGTTTGCTCGCAATCCGCTGTCAACGCTGCACTTTCGAATCTGTTTGTTCCACAGTCGAGGCAACCACACAAAGGTACGTACTAGATCCCTGAATTCAAGCATTGCCGGTTCTGCAAGGCTTTCGTTTCCATGGACTTCGACCCAACAAGCACATCTGAAGTCCTTCATTCTCTTTTGGGTTCTACTCCCAGACGGTTTCTTCACCAGCATTTGGCTCAGATCAAGCACATTCTACCAGAAGCAGTGCACCTGGAGTATGTCAGGAGCTGGGATTCAGACTTGCAAAGAAGCAAATGGGATCTTTCCATATCTCTACTGCCAATGCCTTCTCCTGCTCAGAAGGAGGAGGAGGAAGAGAGTGAGCTACAGAGCTCCGAGTTGATCAGCTCTGTTAGGAAACAACCCAAGATCAGCTCCGTGGAACGAAGGAAAGCTTTTCATAGAAGACTGCAGGAATTTGCAAACACTCATCCCGAGGTAACGCAGATGCACCTCAGAAGACACACAGAGAGACAGAGGGTTTAGGGTTTAGGGAGAGCTTGTTGATGTACTTCTGCATGGAAACCAAGTGAGGAGCAAGGAAGAGTGCAGCTGTAGCTAATGGAGCTTTTTTTGGGGGTGTGTTTTGAGCAGCAAGACGATGTACCGGAAGGTCCACTACCTGAACGATTGTTCAAGGCTGGAGGTGCATCTGCGACAGGGAGTAGTTCTGGGAACTCCAAGGTTTTGGAGATCTCTCAAGGATTCACGAGCCAGCCAGGTTCAATGCCTGAAAAAGATGCCAGATGCCACCAGCGCCATGCTGAAGACAATGCCATGGACTTTGAGATGTCTCCTGCAACTACATGTATTCCTCTAGAGATCAACACTGCTCCTCATAGACATGCCCTAATTCCTCCCAAGTCTGAAATCTCAGTCAAAACCACAGGTCACTTTGCACGTTCCTTTCGACCACAGTTCTCCTCAAAAGCTCTGGATTTGGCAAACTGCACAGGGTTGATCTCTAGCAGCAATTCTCAGAACTGTGATATAGTCTCTAGAGATCCAGCGAAGCTCTCGCACTTTTCTCAGTCCTTCAAACCTCACTTTTCTTCCAGGTCTGTCATGGAGGAAGCACATGCAGTTCAGAGTGGCAGTACTGTAGATCAGAATGTCAGCAATGCCAGCCAGAATGCCTCTTCTTCCCTTCTGAGCACACCCATGAAGCCATCTGTGGAGGAATCTCATGCACACAGGTCTGGTATGGTCAGCAATTGCTCCCCCTGCACGCCACTGTGTCCCCAGCCCATTGCCATGAGTACTGATCCCTCCAAGACCCTCTTGTCCTCAGCTAATTCTTCTCCTTCCCATTATCCCGATGCTGTTGCCACCCCTGTAAAGAAGACTGCTACAATGAGATCCCTCACTTTCAAAACGCCTGTGAAGATACCCAGCAAATCCCCTCTTTCAACTCGAGGGCTTTTGGATTCTAAGTGGCATTCAAGCATTGCTGATGATTATGATGCTCACAAACAGCAGGAAGTTCCTTGCAATTCAAGCATCACCCGTGATGCTGCTGCTCAAGAACAGGAGATTCCTCACTCTTCTGAGATGGAGTCAGTTTCAGATGCAGACATGAACATGATACAGTGTCTACCAGCTGAACTTGTGCACTTGGTATGTGAAGCTCCCTCTCTCTCACTTAGTCTCTCCACAAGTAAAATTACTGCAGAGAAAACTCTAGATAAATTTCACTTCTACCATTAACCATGCATCGAGTGAATCATGATGCATGGCACATGAAGGAAACTAGGATCTAGATCTAGATCCTGACCTGAAGGTAAATGTATTGGTGACAGGTGATGGAGGAAGAGAAAAAAGCATCAGAAGAGCGAAGTAATGGAACTTTGAAGCAGCGGCGGCAACAACTCATGCTATCAGGTCTGCCACAACTGTTCAACCAGCTTCGCCTCATCTTCCAATCCTGCAACCGAACTGTCATTCCTCACAACGAACTCATCTCCAAAGTCTTATCCTCCAATCCTGAGACAACAGATCAAGGTACATGCCCACTTTGCCAGATAAGCGGGTACCCACTTTGCTAGATCAAGGTATCTGCTTTGCTAGATCTTCCCAGCAGCCACTAGTGCAGAAGACAAAAACATTTTCTGAAATTTTTCAGGTAAAAAACCAGGAAAATAGACAACAGACATCATATAGAACAGGTGTCTCTTGCAGCTGTTTCTCAGAAGTTGACTGGTGCTAACCAATCAAAAGGACTTTGTGGGTTGGAGCAGGAGAAGTAGAGGAACGATTGAAGCTCTTGCTAGAAGCAGCCCCTGAGTGGATCACTGTCAAGCCATCCCTTGCTGGAGATAATCTGTACAGGTAATTTTCCCCCTTTCCTTTGGAGTTGTATACAACTGGATCATGCATGTCCTTGCAACTTCAAAGCTTGAAGATGACACGTTTGTGCAGATTACATTTTTCAGAGTCAAAAATGCAATTTTGGAGTAAAAACTAGAATAGGATGCCTGTGTTGAAAGCATTTTGAACATGTGAATGATCATCTCATTAGTCATCTGTTTTGTATAGAGAAATGATTTATCTCTTTGTCAACCTGCTTACTAAGATCTGCAGATTCTTATGTGCAAATGCAGAATTAGTAAGAGCGTGGATGTCGTAGTTATTCACAAGAGGCTGTGTTCCACACAATAACATCAATCCAGTCTCCAGCAACAAGCTCCAGAAGAGAAGCATTATCATCACCCATCACAAGCTCCATAACAGAAGTACCCATGCATTATCAGCACCCATCATCCAGCAACAAGCTTCAAAAGAGAAGTATTAGAAATCTCTGTTTAGTATGTGGGAGTCTGTGAGGACCTACCTTAATCTCGATCCTGGAGCTTGCAGTGTCCCTGAAACTTCAGATCTGTGCTATGAAAAGCATTGCACAAATATTGGACAACTTGAGATCATGTACATCTTGTGAAGGCAATTTAGAGTAGGAGAAAATACAAGATAGGTAGAAAAGAAACACTCATAAATTTACTCAGTTTTACTCAGTTTTTTTCGTTTAACAAGGTGCTCATCACATGATGGCTCTGTCACTTATGGCAAGTTCAGCAACTTCAAATCAGCAGCAGTTAAAATAGGAAATGTGAATGAAATGGAAATATGAACTCCAAAAAACAGATTAAAATTCTCTCAAAAATGTGAGAGTAAATGTAAACAACATTGATCATCAACTTGAAATGCGGGATGAAATGAAATTTTTGTTATTCTTCAGATGAAGCCAACAAGAAAAGGCAGAACGTAAGCTAACCTACACTATCAAAAACAACATGCAACACCCTCTGATTTAAATCTACTACCTACTCTATGTCATAAAGCTCGCTACCTTGAACCTCAGCCTGGTGGGCACTTCCTTCCAGAACAAAGTATGAAACATAACTACTCTACACTGAAATGTACATGTTATGGTCATGCAAGATTATTGTGAATTGTTTGAAATCTTTTATCACCTTATCACAATCAGTCAGTACACTATCTCCAAAATAGAACTAACCTGGCATAATCCTTTTAACCAGTGTAACTCCCAGGCACACACACTTACCAGTCCTACACTAAATTGTTCGTACCTTTATCTTCTGTTACTTCAAAAACTTAGGTAGATTATTTGCTGTTGCAATATCTAACCAGCTACGTTTCTTGATATACACAGTGCCAGCAGAAAGAATTTTAACTTGACATGTAAAAGGAGAATCTCGGCCAGCTTCATTGGCGTCATGAGAGCGACTGGCCCGGCTAGTAGTATCAATCTGTGGCCTCCCCTCTCCTGAAAATGAGTAAACTCCAGGCTCATTAGTAACACTCAAGAGAGGCAATTCCTGTTCCAGATCTTGAGCTCCTTGGAACTCCACCTTCACAAGAATAAATACCACAAAAAACACAGGTCAACAATACTATTACATCGCAGTAAACAAGCTTTTCTTTAAACTGGAAAAAAAACTCTTTACTTCCAAATCCTCATTTCTCTGAAAATTCCACCCAGAATCCCATAGTTTGTGGACCCTACAAAAATACAGGATTCCTGTCATTGAGACAAACTCCACCTGCATCTGGCTACTGGCAGAGTCAAAGTCCAATGTGAGATAAAAGGGGTAATAATCTGTATTTCCAGTGACTGCAGTACAAGCAACCAGATACGAAACTTTGCAGATAAACATTCCAAAATCTTCACTTACAAAGGTTCTATTATGGAATCATCTTTAGCAAAGAGGCATTAAGAAGGAAGGGTCTGTTGAGCTCAAACCTGTCCGGAGACCTGTTCTGAGAAGTATAGTGTTACAGTTCCTTTGCTAGCATCAATTTCAACCTGGAAGACGTAAAACATTCTTCAGCACATCAGCAGCTGGATTGGTATCCTGCCATATATTCCAATCACCAACAGTTTACACTAGATCCATGAGAACTTTTGCAACTGTATTGGAACAGTAATATACTGGGATCAGTGAATTTTACCTCTCCTGCATGCTCATGCACTTGCAACTCCACCGAGCCTCCACCAGTCACAATTTTTGCGTTTCTGCAGTCACACTGAAAACAGTTCAGTAACAAGCATGCATCCATGTTTGCAACACACAATAACACAGACTTAACAACATTTAGTGACATCCTTTCACATGATTGCAAGAGAGAGTGGTTATAATATGCACATCTTGAATCAACCTCAGGTTACTCAGTTTACGACCACCAATTTCAAGTGCTTTATTGGGGTTCTGGGTCCTGGAAGTGTCTAGGTCCTTGGACAAGTGATAAGAAGGAAGCTTTGAAATAAGAACATGACACCCACCCATCAAGCCCTTTGATGTTCACACTCCCACCTTCTGTCAACACCTGCCAGCATTGGAATTATGTCAACTTGGCAATCTTGTACAAAGAACAGAAAATGGTTCCAGTGGAAAGAACTCACACAAAAAACACAAGCCAGAAATTCACAAAGGTGCCTATTGAGCAGCTATGACTCTGACCAACCTACCTACCTACCTCAGACCTGCTGAATTCTCAGAAATGACCTGAGGAATTCCCATCTATGAAATTTAAGAAGCATTTGCACTTGCAGCTGAGCTTCACAAAGCTGATAAATAAATTGAGATATCTGCATAGCTGAAGATATAATGAAAAACTTACAAGCACATTGTTTTGAGCTTGAATATGTTTTGCCTGAACAGATCCACCACAAGATTCCAGTCTTACATCTGCACAAATCACACAAGAAGTTTTCAATGCAAAGTCAAGGACAATACAGTTGTGCAATACATGTAATTTGTGGATATGGTTTTCTTGGCTCTGTGATATAGAAAAGCAGGAGCTGACTTGATGTGCATTGACAACCACATGCACAACAACCACCCTCTTATGTTGCAGGTGGCAATCTGTTGCATGTACATAAACCGGTTGACAACAACATGGGTCACAAAGTTTTCAAACCATTTCCATAGAGTGATCCAAGAACAATTTCGCCTCCTCCAGTATTGATATCTAAGCTTATGCCCACCAACTGTTTGATTGACACTCTGCCCCCCACTGTTTTGATTGACGAATCTGCTGAAACCTAGCACAAAACCCCACAACAAATATTTAAAATCAAAACATTGGAATGGAATACATATCTTTCATAAGAATAGAGAAATCTCCATTCTCACGATGAAGAAGAAACAGCAAGGCTAACACTTCCTCAGGAAGCCACAGAAAGAACCAAACAAGGGGAGACAAAAAACAAACAAAAAACGAAACATTGGAATGAAAGTAGAGGAACCTGGACAAAATACACCACCTACCCCAAAATGGCCCCTGCTGGGACCCTGAACTCTACAACCTGAAGCTTACTACTTTTAGTCTTATGACAACATTGAAGCACACAAAGTCTAAATGTCTGAAGGCACATCCAACATAGTGCAAGCAAAAGAAAGGTATTACCATTCCAGCTGTGAAAGAACCTCCACTGGAAGCAATGGTTGCAGTACTCCCCTTTATGTCTCCTTTATGCATTTATCATTCAGTGCTGAAGAGAAGTTAATATAAATATTACATTCAGATACATGGATCCAGCAAAAATTGTCGAAGTTACAGCAGATGATCCATTGTGAGAACCAGCTGGACAACAGCTGTTTTTCTAAACCATTCGACAGGTTCTAGCCCCTGTAGACAAACATGATGTTTAAGTAGCTGACAATACAGTTTTATGCAGTTGTAGAGGACATACCAATCTTAATGGGTCCTCCTGAGGTCTTCACATTCAAGCTTCCTTCTCTCTACAAATATGTTGACAACACCCAATACTTCTTAATTTTCAAAAAGAGCAAGCTACCACAAGGATGCATTCTCAGTTCAAAGATGCATCCCCAAGGGTGCAAGCTTGTGTAGCCACCCTTCCAACCCCATTTGGGTTTTCCAACCCCATTTGGGTTTGCCCATATGAGCAGCAACTAGGCAAACAAAAATGTGGAGAAAAAATACAAGAGAAACTTGACTCAAGAACAGGCAGTTGAGTGAAGTATGCAAACCAGGCTCCGAATGTGGACTGGGCATGTGCCTGCTTCCACAGCTAAGCTACACCACCGTGCAGGCATAGCTGCCTTCACTGCCCTAAGACCTCTGTATTCAGCATCTGTAAATCCTGCAAGCTTGTGAAGCCCTTCCAAGCCCATTTGGTCCATAGTCATGTAGATGAAGGTCCACATTTTACATGGTAAAAACATATTCATTGGTGAAATTATGCATCCACAACTGAAAATTTACAACTGGCTGAGTAAGTCATGAGAAACCACAAGATGGCCATAATGGGTATGTCTGTGCATATGGCCTACAACTGGTATTCAAATATGTATAGGTCTACAACTGCTTTCAAAAGATGTGTATCACCAGGTAAACACAATGATCTAAGAGTCATTGTCAGGTGAAGTACTCACAGACATGATTCTCTGGTCTGGAGATAGTAAGGAATGACCAGTCTCCATCCCCATGATGATGCCAAACATCCCATTGTGCCTGAAACCATTGGAAAAATACAAATGCATCACTCCAGAAGAAACCATCTAAAGTTCTTCAACTTGGAGAAACAACAGATCTAAAAGCTCTCTTGCAATTTGACAATCATACTAAACTTTCCAAAGGTTGCTAGGTTATTGCATGCAAACAATGAGAGTTACTATACATTTGATAAAAAAGGAAATCAAATAGACACAAATGTTAAAAAAGAGGAGCTGATGGTGGTGTAGATGGGGAAAAGGATAGAAGAAACAATAGCAAAAGTGAAAGCTGAACTCTCTCTCACCTCAAGACTGATTTCTTCAAGGTTGTCCCCAACAGTGACATCAATATCCACATCCATGCCAAGCAAATCTATCTAAAACCAGAGAACAAAATATTATGCCACCTGCAGCACCCTTGCACCTGAATATATGAAAATCTTGGACCTTCTTCAAACCCCTACTAAATATACCACAACCTTCATGCTTGAAACACCCACCAATTCCAACACAAGGATTGAACTTGCACACTTCAAACTTATTGCAAAAAAATACTCAAAACAGGAAAAACCAAAGTGACTGAAACTACAAAGGTTTTGAGACAATTCAAATTGTTTTCCAACAAATTTAAGGATTATGGTATGACTAGAATTTCACTGATTGGAAATCAGAGCTTGGAGCTTTGCCCATGCTATGGTAGCCCTATGTTCCACATGGAATTGCATTGCATTGCTCACTCAGAAAGTCCATTTGGGCTTAGAAAAAAAATCACCTTCAAGAGAGCTCCCACGTTGACAGCCATGACTTTGTGGGTGGATATCACTGCCACTGGCACTGTCTTAGTGTTGCTGTCAGTGCTGAAGCATTGTCCCCTTATTTCCCTTCCTAGATTCTTCAGGTTTACTGGTGGTCTGAGATGACACAGTGATCCTTGCAAACATCCCCCCAAGAAGAACTTGAGAGTGTCAAGTTCATATAATGCAATACATGGAATTGCAAACCACTGACAGATTAGTATCTTTTTGAGAAGAATAAAAATATTTACAACAGATTTTGAGCTTCGGAGCCTTACCAACAAGAAGATCTTGCTCTTGATCTAAACCAACTCTAAATCTCTTTACAAAACCCTAAACCACATTGAAAAGAATGAGGATTCTCTTCCAAATATTATGACAGACTGACTCTCCTTAACAACAGATTTTGAACTTCAGAGCATCAACAAGATCTTACTCTTGATCTCAATCAACCCTAATCTCTTTACCAAAACCTAAACCATTAGCCACAATAAAAAGAATGAGAATTCTCTTCCAAATATTGTGAAGCACTGACTCTCCTTAACAACACATATTCTGAGCTTCAGAGCATAGAACTTACTCTTGATCTAGAACAACCCTAACCTCTTTTACAAAACCCTAAACCCTAAACCACGATGAAAAGAATGAGAATTGTCCGCCAAATTGTGAAGGACTGACTATTCTTAAAAACCGATATTTTGAGATTCAGAGCATCAACAAGATCTTCCTCTTGACCTAAACCAACCCAAATCTCTTCACAAAACCCTAAACCATGACGAATAGAATCAGAATTCTCTGCGGCGAATCCTGAGGGACTGAGTCCTTGGGAGAATTGAAAGTGCTTGAACCATTTTGTTACCTTGAGTTCTTTGATCGCTGACAAGGGTGGTTTTCTTGGCTGCAGAGATAATATCATCAGATGAGGGAAATCCTCCTCTCCTCCTCACCCATTGCAACAAAACCAGGGACAACGGATTTCCACGCTGCTTCTTCAGTAGCGAACATGCAGCAACAGCATGCTTCACTGGCGATGCATACGCACATGAAAAACTGGCAAACCTTCTTGCTGCTGCTGCTGCTGCCGCCATTGTATTCACCATCGCTACAAGCTCCGACATTCAATCTCTCCCCTTCGGAACTGCCCCTGTTTTTGGGACTGAGGAAACAAACAACCTCCTGTTTTCTGGGCTCTTGAAACCCTAACCCTAAGGTATAACTGGCCTGCTTACAACTTCTGGGAACCTTCTTGGAGCATGCCTAGTTAGGATGAGTGTAATAAATATGACTAGTGTGAACCCGGTGCATAATGCACCCCGTTGATCACCCCTCCTCACCCAGTCCTTCGCATTTCTCACTCTGGTTCACTTCCACCTATTAAGACCCTTAGAACCCCACCCTCACCCTCTCCCCCCTCCCCCCTCCATAGAAAAAATAAAAATCATGACCCTCCTAAACCCTTAGCCCAAAAAAAGCACACCCAAATCTCCTCACCCACCTTCCAAATCCCAAATCCCAAAAATACCTCCCCATCGACAACCACAATTGTTGTGCGAAAACAGATGTAAAAGTAAAAATAAGAACTCGAGGTTCTTAATAGTTTTTGAGCCCTCGAGTTCGAGGGGACATTTTTATTAAAAGTGATCTGAGTTTCAAGACCTCGATAGACGGACAGACTTAGTGAATCTTATATATAAATTCATTACGTCCGTCTATCTGTGACGTACGTTTTGGAAGGTGGGGGAAGGGACAGGGCGGTGAAGTAGCGGGCGACCCTTTCCATAGTTTAGACTAATCGACGTAGCTGATCACACACACCCCAAAAAAAACCAGCAACCGCCACCAAGCTGGCTACCTACTACTACTACTTCCATCTTCCCAGGGAGAGGCAGGCTCCCGGCATCCATCCGTCCCTCCAT
>Ga0209208_10006188_pt1 | contig 16509 bp, 15 predicted proteins | sample S1TSphfallax_3_FD_187694 | JGI IMG/M metagenome (GOLD analysis project Ga0209208, IMG submission 187694) | Host-associated microbial communities from peat moss isolated from Minnesota, USA - S1T2_Fd - Sphagnum fallax MG (SPAdes) (version 2) | ecosystem: Host-associated > Plants > Peat moss >...
ACTTCCCAATCAAGAAAAGATTGTGGTTGGTTTAAACCTGTAATTGAAAGTCTGAATGGACTCAGCAAACTTTGGTGACTGTGACTTCTTTCCATTACCCATGTCTACAACACCTTGCCCTCTCTTGTAGACTGTATTTATTTTGCAGGTTGCTCCCGAAACATGGAAGGTAGATTTGGAAGGAAGTTTCACATGTTCTTTGGTTTGTGTTCTGACAGGATAACAACAAGAAATTTAAGAGGCTGAAGAAAGCAGGTCACGTAACTGGTGAAAAAGGCTCAGGGAGTATAGGTCTATCAGATGAGGAAGACGGTGGTGTTTGGCAGCGTCACACAGCTGAAGAGCAACTCAAGAGATCTCTTTTTGGAGATGATGAGGGTAGAGTTCCAAAAGAGGCTAATGTTGTCTATTTCAGGTTGCTTATGCAATGTTTTACGGATATGAGGTACATAACACATGGCAGTTTCTAATCTTTTAATGGCAATCTGTAAATGTAGGGGGAGCACCTGATATCAGGGAAGATGAAGAGCTTGAGGAAGAAGAGGAAGAGGAAACGAGTGAAGATGATGATGAGATGGCTGATTTCATTGTTGACGAAGAAGATGTTTATGAGCTTGGGTCCTCTTCTAAGTACGTCTTGTTTAGCTTGAACCAGATTCTTGATTTACAGAATGCACAGCGGCTGTCCATCTACATGACTTGCCTAACCCATGTTGGGTCACTTCTCTTTTTGTTGAGCATTGATAATTTTGAGATGTATGTTATAGGCGGAAAAAGATGAAAAAGAAGAATAAACCATTCAGACAAGCCCGAGGGATCCATTCTGTAGCTCGTCAAGAAGCCCAAGAAATCTTTGGCTCTGTGTCATCCTTGCGTCGTAAGCATATGATGAAGGAAATGGCTGGACTTGATACCGAAAAGCGGGATGAGGAGAATGATGAGGATGAATATGGTTGTGCACAGCAAGCTCCATCGCAAAAAATTCTGGAGAAGCAGTTTGAGCCAACTTTGCTGGAGGAGAAGTTTTTGACTGAGAGAAATGACCATCTAAGGAAAACAGATGTGCCTGAAAGACTGCAAGTATGTGACTAATTTTACCAGTATGTCAGGTTCTATGTGTGTCTTTGCTCCAGATAGGAAGTTTAAGTAATAGAGGGTAGAAGGAGAACAGGGGCATTCACATTGGAGGATTCTGTGACCCTCCTTTTCCAACTAGATGTTTGCTGTCACCATCCATGCTTGCAGATTTTGGAAGAGGCAGTGGGTGCATTCCCAGAATCGGAGACTGCTTCAGGAGAAGCTGAATGGATTTTTGACCATGCTTTTGGCCCCTTAGCTGTCCCAATGCGTTCTGAATTCCAATATCTACTGAAAATGGACAAGGCTGAAATTGTGAAACAAATTGCAAATGTTCTCCTAATGGTACATGATGAGAAGCTGGAGGTGTGCTACTCTCTTTTTCTCTGCAACTTTACTTCTTCTAAACCATGAATATGAATTGAAATCAGCTACAAAACCAGTACTTGTGCAACTGTGTTGGGCATTCCATCTGGAGCCTCAAAAGTATTGTATGGTCAAGCAGGTCTGTAGTTTAGGTACTTTTGTGGAAATTTTGTGTGCAGAGTTTGCTGGAAACAATTGCAAGTTATTGATGGTTGTATTTGGACTTTTTTCTTCCCTTTCTATACAGCTGCCATTCATTGGGATGTATCGAAGAGAAGAATGCTTGGATCTGTTGGGTGAACCTGATATCAATGACATGGATGACAAACCTAAGATAAGATACCATGAGGTTTGTTCTGTTTGCTGCTCTACATTTTGCTGTTTAAACTAACATACAGGTCAATCGATAGGACTAGGATATCCATATTGCTGGGCTTCCTTTTGCCCAATCATCAAATCCACACTGATTATGTTTAAGTTTCTTATATATGTGTATGCTGTGTGATTATGGGGGCAGGCATTGTGGGCTGTGCAACATTGGGACAAGAAATGGCTACTTTTGCAAGGCCGCAAAATATCTCTTCAGGCAGCTTATGAGAGGCGTATTCCAATTGACACCAGAGATGATCCTGAGAAGGAGGATCTAGTGGAGAAGCTCCTTCGTGCACTTATGGATGCACCTTCAGAACAAGCAGTTGATGATGTTGATGCTAAATTCAACCTTCACTTCCCTCCTGATGAAGTTGAAATTGTTGCAAATGGTTTCAAGCGGCCTAAGCGGAAGTCTTTCTACAGCATCTGCCGCAAAGCTGGTCTTGCAAGCATGGCAAAGCACTTTGGCCTTAGCCCTGATCAGTTTGGCGAGAATCTTCTCCTTATGTACAAGGTAGCTGCACTTGTTCATGCAACCTGTACAGTGACCATGTTCGCTTTTGAATGGATGATTTGGATGTGTTTGTTGTGCAAAATTATTCTTTCTGATAATGTTTGTCGTCACTTTTGCAGAAGCATGATGTGAAGGATGAAGCAATTTCTCCAGATGAGCTGGCTTCAAGGTTTTGTGCAACTGCTAAGGAGACTCCTGGAGGCTTTCAGGAACCTCAGTCTGTCATTAAAGGTGCTCGGCACATGGTGAGATGCTGTCCCTTTTGGATCATTCTGTACACATGTTGTGATTCCTAATCCTAAATGGGGAGCTTATCATAGCCTACTTTGTTCTTGAACAATCATGCTACTCACACTAGAGATATTGTTCTCTGTCCCATTTCTGAATTTGTTTGTCTTTCATCATTCTTTTCTTCTTTTCCTTTTCTTGGCTTTATTCTTGGTTTTCTTGATCTTCTCCTCCTATTCATGCCCTGTTGAGCCAGCCAGGATCATGTCTGAGCCTTCCACTACTGTTGGTCTCCTGATGAAATTCAGTACAATGGCCAATGTATGATATTCACCCATATCCACTCCTGGGAGCTGATCAAGACATTGGGGATGTTATGGTATCTGATCAGTCTGTCCACATTTCCTGAGTTTGAACTTTACAAAGCTCAAGGTCTGCATGAGCATCATATCTCCTATGGGCTCAACTTTTGTGTATCTTCCCTTCAGTGAGGGAGCACTCATGTACTGATGTGTCTCTACTTTGTACTTGATTGAGCAGTCTGAGCCATAAAGGATGCGAAGCTTCAATCTTACAGATTGATGGGTCTTTAAATCTGCAGGTGGCTGTGGAAATCAGCACAGAGCCAGCTGTGCGTGAGTATGTTCGTCACATCTACACTGACAAGGCTGTGGTCAGCACCAAGCCAACACCAGAAGGCAATAGTGCCATTGATTCCCTCCATGCATATGCTGGTGTTAAATGGCTTCTGAACAAACCAATAAGTGCCTTTTATGGTGAACAGTGGCTTCTTATTCAAAAAGCTGAAGAAGAAAAGCAGCTTGAGGTCACAATTGGGCTTCCCAAAGACATCATTGAGAACTCACTGACGCAGGAATTTGAGTCATTGTATCTGAGTGAGGGTGTGAGCCTCACTGCACAGCAATGGAACGAACATAGGAGGCAAATATTGCAAGATGCATTGGTCAGCCTTGTCCTTCCATCAATGGAGAAGGAGGCACGAATGATTATGGCTGCACGAGCCAAGCTCTGGCTGGCTGCGGAATGTGGATTGAAGTTATGGAAGAAAGTCTCTATGGCTCCTTATGTTCCTCCAAAAATGGTGGACAATGAAGATCGAAGTGATTCTGTAGTTGTTCCCCGTGTGCTAGCCTGTTGCTGGGGACCTGGTTACCCTGCTACCACATTTGTGATGTTGGATTCTGCAGGCGGGGTTTTAAATGTTCTGTCTACAGGTTATTTGAATATTCGTGCTGCCAGTCCAGAGCAGGAGCAGCGGAAGATGAACGATCAGGATCGATTGCTGAAGTTCATGCGAGACTACCGGCCCCACGTCATTGTGTTGGGGGCTGCAAACGTCCAGTGCCGATACCTATACAGGGATATTGTTGAAGTGTGTGACTTTGCCTAGACCCAGAGCACATCCTACAGAGCAAAAGTAGCACACATGTTTGCCATTGCTTGGTTTGTTTCATGGGACAACATATCAACTGCTTTTTGGGTTGATAGGTCTGAAGACTTTGATCATATTTGTTATGAGGTTTGTGTGGTCATTCTTGCAGGATCTGATGTTCAAACTTGTGGAGCAGCATCCCCGTGATTCAGCAGAAGGGGTGGACATGATAAAAGTGGTATATGGGGATGAATCTATCCCATCTCTTTATGAGAACTCACAGGTCTCTCAGGAGCAGCTTCCAGGACAGCCAGGTGGGTATGGTTCATTTATCCATTTTCTAAGCCATTCAAACCAGGCCCAGAGTGCTTGATGATTGTTTGTAAAAGCTGTAAAGAATCCTCTGTTTTGCAACTGAAGTCTTCAAACTGCTTGACCTTAATGGGCAACTGTGCAGGAATTGTTAGGCGTGCAGTTGCTGTAGGCCGATTTTTCCAAAACCCCATAGCTATGGTTGCTTCTTTGTGTGGCTCCGCCAAGGAGGTTCTTTCCCTACGCCTGCATCCCATGCAAAGTATCCTGAACTCAGAGGAAGTCTATGAAGCAATTGAGTATGTAATGGGGATGGTCACGAACCAGGTAGGCATCGACATCAATCTTGCAGCCTCAAATGATTGGCTATTTGCCCCTCTCCAATTCATTGCAGGCCTTGGGCCTCGGAAAGCAGGGACTATTCAGCGTGCTATCCAAAGTGTTGGACGGTTGAGAACCCGCAAGGAGCTCTATGCAGGCCTACGGCTCATGGGAATGAAGGTCTTTATAAACTCTGCAGGTTTCATCCGTGTTTGTGGGAGTGGACAAGCAGCCTCAGGAACACCAACATGGGATCCCCTTGATAACACTCGAATTCATCCAGAGTCCTACTTAGTGGCAAAGAACATGGCAAAGGCTGCATTGAAGGAAGAGGCGACACGAAATGAAAAAGATGTTGATGACGACTACTTGGAAAAGTCTGTTGAACACGTTATTGAAAACCCTAATGTCTTGTCCACAGTTGATATTAAGGAATATGCCCAGGGTGTGCAAGTCCGTGGTCAAACCCAAAAAATCCACACATTAGCACTGATCAAATCAGAGCTCCAACATGGGTTTTGTGAGTGGCGTTACGAGTATGCAGATCCTAACTCAGATGAAGAGTTTTATTTGTTGAGTGGGGAGAGTGAAGAGACATTGGCCCTGGGCCGGATTGTGCAAGCAAAGGTCAGAAAAGTACAGGAACATCGAGTGATGTGTGTGTTACCATCAGGGCTGCTGGGTTTCATCCAACAAGAGGACCTCTCTGATGAACAAGAAGTAGTACCCAGTGACAAAATGGCCGAAGGGAGTACAGTGACATGCCGGATTAAAGATGTGAATAAGGAGAAATACATAGTAGACTTGACTTGCAAGTAAGGGCCCCAACACATAGATATATGGACATTTTATAAGTACATATGAATACTTTGGCAACAACTTTGGGATTCAGTGCAGTCTTGATTTTATTGAACAGAGCTACAGAAACCTTGAAGTAAATTACCATGTGTATATTACTGATGGCATTCTTATATCTGTGTCCATATGATCTTCCAGTATGGCTGAAGAACTGCTGGACAGAGGACCAACAATGAAGCATTTTTGTGGCTTTATGTAGTACAATGAGCAGTGTTGTTTTTATTCATCAAATTTATCTCTTGATTGCAGGGATAGTGACATGAAGGGAGATTTCTGGGTCAATCATCAACAACGCGATCCTTTCTACTCAGAAGACAAAAGTTTCATGCGCCTACAATATGAGAAGGCCCGCATGAAGAAAGATGAGGAGAAGAAGAAGGCATTCAAACCTCGAATGATTGTTCACCCACAGTTCCAGAATTTTTCTTTGGATGATGCAATCAAGGTTGTTTTCTGAACTTTGATCCAGTAACTGTGCAGAGACCGGTACACTGTTAGTAGAAGTGGTCTATTTTTCTTCATCCTTCTGCTCTTTTATTTCTTACCTTTGGGATAAACATTGGCTTAAAACAGGGAACCTAGTTTCCACCCTAACCTGAGGTTGGTGTAAGATAGAAATCTTATTAGCTTGTTGTATGCAATTGATTGATGTTTTGTGTGGGATCAACTTTGATCTTGACTATAATGGTCAAAAGCTTTTGAGACATAGTTGAATTTGGGATGACTCAGGTCAAAAAGCTCCTATATCTTTCTTAGAATGTTTTGCAGGCTTTGATGGCACTCATATCCAAATATCAATTCTGGGGTGCAGGCTTTGGAGGATAAGGATGTTGGTGAGGTCATAATCCGTCCCAGTATCAAAGGCCCAACACACTTGTCAATGACCCTGAAAATAAGTGATGGTGTTTACAACAACATTGATATTCTTGAAGGTGGGAAAGAAAACCGGGACTTGACCAGCTTTCTCAGCCTTGGCAAAACTCTTACAATCGATGGTGAAACATTTGAAGGTCTTGATGAGGTTTGAACTGCATGACACTCAGCTCCCACTCTTAAAACTAAGCAAATGAAATCATGATCTCCTTGCATGTAATGTATTGCAATTTTGATTGCAATACCAGCTTATTGCAAATATGGTTCGTGTATGCAGGTAATCACCCGGTATGTAGACCCAGTTGTGAGTTTATTGCGGGCAATGGTCCAGTACCGGAAGTTCAAGCATGGGTTCAAGGTGGAGATTGATGACACATTACGATCTGAGAAGGCAGAAAATCCCAAACGTATACCTTACTGTTTCTGTATAGCTCATGAGCATCCTGGTGCCTTCATGCTATCATACATCCGTCGTATTAATCCCCTGCATGAGTATATTTCAATCTCTCCCAAGGGCTTTCGATTCCGCAAAAAGAATTTTGAGAGCATTGACAAGCTAGTATCTTACTTCCAGGAGCATTTTCATGATCCAGTTCCAGATGCATCCCCGAGGGGGTTACTTGCAACCCCCAAATTTGGCTATGATAATAGAAACAGGTGGGATCATGGAGGGGACTCAAGTACTGGTAGAGGAGGACAGGGTCGGAGTAGGGGTGATCGTGGACGTGGACGCGGACGTGGACGTGGACGGGGACGTGGTCAAGAGTATGGCTATGGGAACGGAAGAGGCTCTGGACGTGGTAAAGAAAGTTGGGGCAGTGCACGGTCCTCTCAAGGAGGTGGTTGGGATAATCGGGATAAGGATGCAGAGACAACAACTTCAGGAGGGTCTGCTTGGGATAAGGATGCAGGGACAACTTCAGAATGGGCTGCTTGGGAGAAGGATGCAGGGATAACAACTTCAGGAGGGGCTGCTTGGGGTAAGGATGAAGGCACAACTTCAGGAGGGGCTGATTGGGGTAAGGATGAAGGGAAAACTTCAGGAGGGGCTGCTTGGGATAAGGACAAAGGGACAACTTCAGGAGGGGCTGCTTGGGGTAAGGATGAAGGGACAACTTCAGGAGGGGCTGCTTGGGATAATGATACTGGAACTAAGGATTCAGGAGGGGGTGGCTGGGAGGAGGTTGTTGCAGGCGGAGCTTCCTCAGGGGGTGACAACTGGGATAAGTTGATAACCACAAGCAACAATACAGAGGTGGCTAGGAGTGGATGGAAAAGTGGTACTGGAGCTGAGTGGACTAAACCAGTTGCTCCTTCCAGTGGTGGTTGGGAGGATGGGTCAGGAGGGAGTGGACATTGGGGAGCAGGGTGGAATCAAGGACGGGATGGTGGAGGTGGAAACCAAGGAGATTTGGATAAAGGAGGCAACCAGGCTCAAGTGAAGTCCAATGACAATAACTGGGGTCAGGATGTTGCATCCTCAACACATGCACATGATGGCTGGAATGAGGTTGCTGCTAATCCAGTGCATGATGAGGATGTTGGGGGTAACCAGGGAAGCTCTGGACGATCTGGTGATTATGCATCTGAAGCTCAGGAGCAGAACCCTGCCGCAGGTACATATGGGATCTCAGTGGAACTGGGAGTAAGGTTGGATTCTCTTGAGTGCAGGTGGTTAGGTTTCTTCCTTGCATGGGAACTTGCTGTGGTTGAGGGGGGATGTGTGCCCATACTCTATAATGAGTTATGCATGAATTGGTGTGTTTACTGTCTAACCCACACAGAGGTTTGTGGTAGCAGACTGATAGATCTGAGGAGATTCTCTGTATCTCATATGGCAGGTGATATCAACTGGCAGTCTTTGAAAGCAGACACTTCTAGTGGTGACTGGGGTGCCCCATCGAAAGTGGACACTTCTGGTGGTGACTGGGGTGCCCTGGAACCTGCTGCTCCTGTTGTGTCTAGGGACAAGAATGAGCTGCCAGCACCTGGCAGCAGTGGAGGCTGGAATCAAGACAAGGGTTCAGAACCTGACTGGGATTCAAAAGTCCAGCCACCTGCTTCAACTGGTGTTGATGGCTGGGACAAAGAAGCTGAGGAACCTCCTAAGAAAACAGGTTTGAGTTCTGGCTGGGATGCACCTGCAGAGTCAAGTGAAGGGGCTGGTTGGGGGGCATTCTCAGCTGATGGGGGTGGACAAGACAAAGCATCTGAAGGATGGGATCAGCTGGATTCAACTCCAGGTATTGCCTCATATGCACCCTCCTATCTTTGTGGGACGGCAGTGTGAGATCCTATATAACTGCTGTAGTATTATGCTTCCTTTGCTTCTTCTTGTTTTCACTTTGGTTATAGATCTGATGGCTTCTTGCCTAGTTCCAAATTGCAACAGGACCTGCCTGTTTTTGTAAATTTGAGGTGAGCAATCAATTCAAATTGGTCTACATTGGGCAGTGCCACCCTTGGCCAAGACTGTTTCTTAAACTCTTAGCTTAATGTGGTTTTGCAGGGGGAGGCTGGAAGCAGCAAGGAAGAGGGGGACAACGAGGTTGGGAGCGAGGAAGTGGGCGAGGGGGACATGGTGATCAGTATGGTAGCAATGAATGGGAAAGGCGAACTCCTCCACAACCAGTGCCCCCCAGCCCTGGCTGCTAATCCAAGTACATTTTTCTTTTGTCTAGCAAGAAGGAGAACCAATGGCAAATTACACTGCTCCCTCTAACTGCTTAGAGGAAAGCATAGTAATTCCTTTATACTAACAGAAGGTGACATAGTTCCTTAACCAAAAGAGAGAAAACTACTACATATGTAGTTCCTTAACCGCAAGCAAGAAGAGGGCAACATATGTAGTTCCATAACTAAAAGACAGAAGGCTACATACATACTTGCTACTATGTACATAGTTCCATGACCCAAAGACAGAAGAAGGCTACGAAATGTAGTTCCCTCTTCAGTGAAGGAGGCATCATTTCATGTCCATCCTAAAATTCGAACATTTCTTGGGATTCAATTTTTGGGTTTTTTGTTTTTTTTTTCCTTTTTTTGCAACTGCAATGAAGGAAGGAATTCTACTATATATGTATGAGCCAAAGAAGAAGTCAAGTTTCAGTGACGTGATTTGGTAGTTGTTTTAGCAGGTTAGCCCAAATTGTTAGTGCAAATTATAATGCTTCTGTAGTCATAGTATAATGTATATATATATGTGATAGATATGTAGACAATGTATGTGGGTAGAAACACAATGAAACAATGTTAGTGTTTTCTTTTGTTGTCTTCTTGTTGGCTCTGCTTCTAAAGAGAGAGAGAGAGAAAGAGAGACTATGAATGGTAAGTGGTTTCCAGTTCCCTAGCACTAACTAACCATGGTGGTTAAATTATTAATGTAGTAGGTAGGTCTACTTACCTACCTACTTAGGGGGGTTTTCTACCTACCTACTCCGAAGGTATACCTAGCTACCTAAGGGGTCTATTTACTTACTTAGGTTACCTACCCTAAGAGTTTACCTACCTACCTACCTAGGCTCTCTACCTACCTATCTACTTACCTATCTACCTACCTATTTGCCAACCTAGGTTGCCTACCCTCCTACTTAAACCCCCTACCTTTCTTGCCAACTTATTTGCCTAAGTAAGTTACTTACCTACCAACCTACTTGCCTACTTAGGTTACCTACATTCCTACCTAGGTCTTCACCCAACCCTACCTATTTTCTTATTTAGACTACCTACCTATCTACCTTGGCTATATAGGATACCTATCTATTTACTTTCTATTTATTTAACCTACCTACCTACCCATCTACCTACCCAACCATTAGGTTGCCTACCCACCTAGCCTACTTAGTTACCTACTTAGGCTTAAGCTAGCTACCTAAATTACATGGTACCCATTTACATTACTTATTTATTTAGGCTTTTTACTATGTGGTGATGAAACCCATCCAATCAAAAAAAAAACCAAAGCACCCAAGAAAGGGGATTGAGGAATTAAATGGAAGGACCCATGTCGAAGAAGATAAAAAGACCACCTAAGAGGCAAACCACAAGGGGAACATCGAGTTTTTGAACCCCTTTTATTGCAATAAGCATATCAAATAAAGAAAGGGGAGGACCTTTTGAAAGAATGCCTAGCTTAGAAAAACCTTCACCTACTGCAATAGCATGTTTCAAAATAGGGACCACCTACACACGTTGTAACACCACTAACATCCTTTGCCTATAAAATGTGCACAAAACCAAAAGAGGAAGGTCTCCAATGCATTTCATTCCCCATCCCCTATCGGCACATTGATGAAAAAACTCATTTGCCTATTGGTGTAGACATTTGAAAACTTCCATCGTTAAAAGGAAAAACATGTCCATTGGAATCGATTGTGATAAAGACTATCCTTCAACTGAACTGTAATTATCACCGCAACCCCATAAGAAAAACCAACCCATGAAACCAAATCAACTCAAGTGGCGTTGACAATGACATCTACCAATATGCAAACACCATTAACTAATAACAAAATGTTAATTTGACAACATAAAAATTGTAGGCAAGGGAGGGAAGGACATGGGTCTGCTTTTGCAAAACGTGAAATCTCACATTTCTTGTAATGGTTGTAAAAACATTTTGCACAACATCATGCAAAGTCATCATTTCCTCACCATGTACGCAACAAAGAAAATGGGCTTGCCAACTGAACCTATATCCCATGGCCAACCATGATAACTACAAGTCCCAATCTTGAGTGTGGCCTTTTTGAAAACCATACTTCTGCAATCCTTGCTTCATTGTTTACATCATTTGTTCGACTAACCCATTTTCTTCAGGATGATCTCATGAAGTAATTCAATGATCTATCAACACCTTTTCACACAAATCCTAGAAATCTTTTCGGAATTTCATGTTTTAATTGGTGAGAACCTCAATTAAAGCACCAAACTTGTTGAACATTTTGTCCATAGATGCATATGCAATTCCTTCATTGCTATAATCTAGCAATGGTACCAACTCCAACCACTTGGAGAAGTGCCCGATCATAACCAGAACATATTGGTTATGTTAAGGTGTCAAACTCAATGGGCTAGCAAAATCCAAGCTCCATCAATAACCTAGCTCCATAATTGGTAAGGGTTGTTGTTGGGGTGTTGGTGTGTTGAATGATGCTTGTACTCAATCATAGACTACACACCAAAAAACAAATTGTTAAACTTGTAGTTACATCCCATGCCACCAATATTATGCCTAAAGCAAAATCTAGGTCTATCAAACCCCAAAATGGCCCAATTTCTCATGAGCATATTGTGCAAGGCCCTCACATTGCTCTTGTCCACACATGTAATAAGGAATTACCTTCACATCAAAATTGTTTCACCTTGTGGACATCTCGATCCCACTCCTTGGGTGTCAATCCCACCAAAACCTCACATGCATGTAGATATGCCATAATCGGTAAATATAGATGGATGTCCAATCATCATCATCACTATAAATTCTCATTACCCATGTTGCCTTGGGGTACATCCCCACAACATCCTAACAAAATACATAGATATGTAAAGGCATGCCATCCTTGTACTACCTCCAAATCCACCTCTCCATGCCACCTAGCACCAATGGTATCCTCTTCATTAGAACTTGGGTTGCAATTCAACCCATGGGTAACCCTACTAGCCTTGTGAACAATATCGAAATTGTATTCTTGTAAAATAAGTGTCCACTTGGCCAACTTACTTGTGAATCAATTTTATTCCATCAAAAACTTCAGGGGCTAATGATTAATAACCAAAGTAAATGGGTTACCATATAAATAACACTAGAAAGAAGAAATTGCCCAAGCAACAATGAGGCACTCCCCTTCATATGAATTATACTTCATTTTTATTTTATTATTGGACCAATTAACATACGCCACCACAAAATCTTGACCATTGTCATTTAGCTAGGTAAACACAACTCCTAACCTTAAGGTTTTCCAATTAATATGCAACTGAAAAGGCAATCCTTAAATGGGTTGCCTCAAGATGGGGCCTAAGGAAAACTAAACCTTCAACTCCTAAAATGCTTATTTTTGTTCTTCACCCCAAACATACTCTTGGTCGATTTGCGTTAACTTGGTCAAAGGTTTAACAATGTTGCTAAAACCATTGACAAACATCTGGTAATAATTACACAAGCTTAGGAATGCTCGTAACCAACTAACATTTGTTAGTTGGGACACCTATGAATGGCTTCAACCTTGGCCTTTTGTAACCCCCAATCCACTTGGATAAATCATATGACCAAAGTATTCCATTTGTGTCTAGAAAAATTAACACTTGCCTAGATGAAACTTAAGGTTATGATCTTTAAGTCTTCCAAATACCTCCTACATATGATGTTTTGATCCTTTGATGTTGGGTTGAAAATGATAATGTCATCAATGTAACATTTGGCAAAATTGAGTCCTACCAACACCCAATCCATCACCCTCTAAAATTTTGCAAGGGCATTCTTTAAACCAAATGGCAAAAATCGCCATCGGTATAGACAATCTTTCCTATGAGGATCGATTCCCCAAAATGTCGTCTTGACCTTGTCACCTTCCTTTAATGGCAGTTGATGGTAGCTAAACCTTAAGTTGAAGGCACTAAAAAGCTTGGCTTGATGAAGGGCATCAAAAATCTCCTCTAGTAGGGACATGGCATACTTGTTTAAACACATGTGCTTATTGAATGGGTGATAATCCCCACACATGCGCCGCTTCATCCAATTGCCAAAAATATTTTTTTGGTTGGCATCATTATGGATGTGGCATATTCATCTCTCAACGATTCCACCAAACTTGCATCCATCAACTCTATCATCTAAGCTTGAATGAAGGCCCTTTCGATCTCATTCAACCTATAAGGTTATTTGAAAATAAGATTATCATCCTCCAATATAATTTTGACCTTTTTGTCCTTTCAATTGTCCCAATTCCTTCATATTGAAAGTAAAAACAATTTACATAATTTTGCTATAACCATCATACTTCCTTCATCTCATCTCTTATAACTACGGGGCCAATATTTGACTCTTGTGTCTTTACATTCACATGTACATTGGGCTAAAATGATGGATCATCCCTAGCACCTAAGGTTGAAGATGAAACTTGTGATTGCTATGTAGGTGGTGTAACATTAGAATGGCTTGACACCCTCGCATCAAAAACCTCCTTCCCATTATACCCATAAATCCATGATCCCATAAATGTAAGGATGTTGCCCCCCTTGCACCGACATAACTAACCCAAATGTAGGTGTAACAAAAGTAAAAGAACAATGGGTGGGTAGGAAAGACTATGCAAATTGGACCTACTCAACCCAACAAAGGTTAAAGATTCATGTGAGATAGGAAAGATCCATAACATGTCCCAATATTTGTTGATAAACACCTTTAGAAATCCCTCGCATTATTGTGATGCTAGCGCAAAATCCCATAGCTTGTTTTTGCTCATCAACATTGGGTTCTTCCATCCTTGATGAGTTTGTGTCCCAAATCATGTTTGGACCACCATCTCTCGAAATGTGTAAAAATGCAAAAAATTCAAAAGAATAGGTAAGCTACTTCAAGATAAGCCAACCCCATTGACCATAGCATAAAGTGGTTGATCATTGTGTTGAACGATAAAAAAACTGTTGTCCTAGATCCAAATTGTTATCCACCAGGCATGTGGGTGACCTCATAATGAGTTAATATGTGCTCTAAAGCACCTATGGTGGAGCTAGGTTAGTCCATAACCATTGAAAGGGTGGGCACATGAATGGACTCCTATAACATCCACATACATTGGCTCCTTGATCGAAACCTTAATATGTTGCCATGTTGCCAATATTACTGGTTGAAATTCCCCCAAAGGTGGGACATTTTCCAACACATATGCACATGAGTACAACTGAGTGGTCTGCAAATATTGCAACAGTCGAATCAATTCCTAGAGTAACCTCAATATGGGGTCTGAAAGTCCTTTACCTATGCCAACCTATGATAAGCCTTGACACAACCATTTTGATATGACCAGGTCCACTAATATGATCATTTCCAAATCTTGCACCCCCAACAATGTGATGTTGTTCAATAATGTGTGTCAGTAACCTTGGATCATCGATGTAGGCAACAAGATAGGATGTTGTCAAACCATCATAATATGGTGCATGGAGGCTTGCTGAGCTTGAAGATCTTTTTTTACATAATAGTATTGACAAACCTTGATGTCAGATTGAAGGACTGCTACAAGGCCAAAACTAATGCCTCCAAAGACCTCTACTAAATGAATCCCATCCTTGAAAACATGCCATTAGATAATCCTACAAAGGTCATAATCAAGGTGGTCCATGGCTTGGATCTACAAGTATTTATGGGCTTGGTGATGGCAAAGTGTGCCAAGCCTAATGAATATAATATCTTGCTGATGTTTGAAGCTCTAACAATGTTCCCTGTGATGGTGGAAGATCACGTGATGAATTTTGAATACCTAGCCCAACTTGGGCACATGACATCTCCAACTCATGAGTATGCGGGCTATCCATGACATGGACATTGCCTTCCAACAACTCAAAACCACATGGAAGCCTTGAAATTCATGCTAACATTGTCGAATTGTTAAATTTTCATACATGCCTCGCAATGAAGGTAAGTAGTAGAAAAGGTTTATGACTATCTCATGCCATCCTAGTTGATAATAAGTAATCTCCTCCCAAAAATCTAAGGTGATTCCCAAGGGGTACAAAATTACCCCCCAACTAGCACATCATAGGATATAGCCTGCATAACCATCGATTTAGCATGGAACGTGGTACAATCTATAGGTTTGACGAGTTAATTTGAAAAATGACTTCATGTTTGGTTATCCCTTGAGCTCTCTTTGACCTGCCCATTGACGTCAAAATCTAATACATGCATAACTCCAAATCAACATCGATCAACCCTAGACCTTCCACTATTGTTTTTCCCAAAATTAAAAATTGAGCTCGTAAATCCAATAGTATCCTCTAGGGTCAATAATATCATCCCGAATCACCCCTCATTTAAAGAACACATTCTAGATTTTGCACCACCATTACATTAGGTAGAACCCTTAATCGATCTATGGGTGGACGTGCTAGAAGTTCTTAAAGTTTGGTTGCTATGACTTGCCAAGGTGGTACTACCATAACAAGTGGTTGGCCAATAGGTGGTTGGCTAGCAAATGATCAGCCAACAAGTATCCTACCAACATGTAGTCCATCAACAAGTGGACCAATAGGTAGGTGAGCTTAGTACCAACTCACAGAAGACCACTCACTCTAATAGGGTTGTCAATGGTCATAGGTTTAGGCCATGGGTAGACCCATCACCACCCAACATGCTTGCATTCACTGTCCTTGATGGATTGGCTTGGTTTATAAACTATGACATGTGGCCATGATATAGAGAGGAGTAGAACTCATTTTGGAAGATGTGTGTGTGTGTGTGTGCGCGCATGCACTTTTCTCAAAAATTTCAGATCGGTCATGATCATTTATTGGAGATCATGACTTGATTTGAAATGGGTCATGATGAGAATCATGTACCAAATTTGAGATGTGTCATGATCATCAAGATCAATGACTTCATTTGAGATGGGTCATGAATCAAGTTGATCAAGATCATGACCTAATTTGAGATGGTTCACATGATCAAATTGATCAAGATCATGACCTAATTCGAGATGGGTCATGGATCAGGATCATCACCTAATTTGAGATGGGTCACATGATCAAATTGATCATGATCATGACCTAATTCGAGATGGGTCATGGATCAAGATGATCAGGGTCATGACCTAATTTGAGATGGGTCACATGATCAAGTTGATCAAGATCATGACCTAATTCGAGATGGGTCATGGATCAAGATGATCAGGATCATGACCTAATTTGAGATGGGTCACATGATCAAATTGATCATGATCATGACCTAATTCGAGATGGGTCACATGATCAAGTTGATCACTATCATGACCTAATTCGAGATGGGTCACATGATCAAATTGATCATGATCATGACCTAATTCCAGATGGGTCACATGATCAAGTTGATCACTATCATGACCTAATTCGAGATGGATCATCATCAAGTTGAGTCAGGATCAAAATGACTTGATTCAAGATGGGTCATGATCAGCATCATGAACAGGTTTTTGAGATGGGTGTCATGATGAGGGTT
>Ga0209208_10006189_pt1 | contig 16507 bp, 17 predicted proteins | sample S1TSphfallax_3_FD_187694 | JGI IMG/M metagenome (GOLD analysis project Ga0209208, IMG submission 187694) | Host-associated microbial communities from peat moss isolated from Minnesota, USA - S1T2_Fd - Sphagnum fallax MG (SPAdes) (version 2) | ecosystem: Host-associated > Plants > Peat moss >...
AATTCAGCATTTATTAGTAACTTGGGGCAAATTTTAAAAAAAAGTTTTTTTCTATTACAGCCTTGACTCCTAGTGTAAAAAGCCCTTGGGGGCTGATTTCAACTTTTGCACCCAATAGGAATGCTTGATTTGAGTTGAACATTGGCCTTGACTCCTAGTGTAAAGCAGGCCTAACCTTTGGAAACTTAAAAGGTTGAAGGTCAAAATACCTAGTGATGTATATTGTACATAGTTGAGGTTATTTCAACCTATCTCTTGGGTTATTTTAAAATACGAAGTTAGGAGGTACCTATTGTGTAAGTGTAGGACAACGATCAAAGGCCTCATAGTGACAATATTCAACCCAGGAAAATGTTTAAATTTGAACTGGGAAACCTTGACTTAATCTCAAATTGACACATTAACCATGGTTAGAAGCAACATAAAAAAATTAAAAATTCAAGCATTTTCTTTTACCATGATGGTACCAGTGTAGGCACAGGTTTTAATAATGAAAGGCAGGATGGAGAATGGGGGGCTGTTCACGGAATATGAGGCCATGCAAGAGAAGCTGAGGAAAAGACCTGAATTTCCAGAACTGCCCCAAACCAAGCTCATTATTGGGTCTAAAAGATCTGGTAGAATTTTAAATGGCCCTAAAAATTTAAAAAAAAACCCTAATCATGGGTCTGCTAACCTTTTTGACTAGTTGGTTAAAAGTTCCTCTCCCCCCCACCCCCACAAAGCCCCATCACCTGCACCATCTCCCCTCACCTTACGTATTTGTACCTGTACAGTACCGTATGTGTATTTCCTTGCAGTGGTAGACGACGCCACCTGGGGACTAGTGCGCTTTTGCCTCGTGGGTTCTGTGTTCCGTGTCTCTCGCGGAAGCTCCTCCTGGGTGTCTGGTGCACACAATTATTAAGAAGTGTCAAGTAGGTACCGGTAGTTGAAAGAAGGAGCCAAGGAGTTGTTGCAAGTAGGAGGAGTTTGAAGGAGTTGGGGGTTGTAGGTCATCGTTTCTTGTGACTATTTCAGTGGTTTGTTTTTATTGTTTCACCCCGCCTCCCTTTAGGTTGCTGATCATCATGTTTCAGTCGTTCGTTTGCAGTATGGTTTTTGATGGCGTAGTTGTGTGTGGATGGTTGTTTTTGCACTAATTTGGTGCATGTAGATAATAGGTTGGAATAAGAAAGGTAGTTGTGAATGGAGCTCTGGTATTATGATGATGATGATAATGCACAAACACACACACACACTCTTTCTCTCTCTCTGTCTCTCTCGCTGTCCGTCTCTGTGATCTTTAAGCGATTTGGTAGTTAGATTATTAACGGTGTTGGTTCGCGGTAGTGAATGGTTTTGTGATTTCTTGTTTTGGGTTTAGTGGTGAAAGGTTTTAAGGGTTTGACGACTAGGCGGATTTTTGTTTTTTGGGTGGGAGGGTGGGGAGGCGGCTATGGCGTTGCGAGGGAGTGCTGTAATTCCGCAGTCTTCTTCCTTGTCGCCAGGCTTGCCTCCAGGTTTTGGTGGTGGGGGAGGCGGGGAGTCTTTGTCTTCCTGGGAATGGCGGCAAACAGGCGAGGGATTTAGAACTAGAGCCTGGGGAGGAGGACAGCAGCAGCAGCAAGGAGGGGTGTGGGACGGGGGAGCCGCCGCCATACATGGACGACAGCAACAGCAGATAGCTTCGTCTCACCAGGCAAGTACGATGATGGGGTTAGTTCCACCGGGTTTCGTAGACGACGCGGGAGGGATTGTGCAGCAGCAACAGCAGCGGTTACCGGCGGCGGTCGGGGGTTTTCCTCGGGTCGATATGGTAGGAAGCAGGCATAATTCTTCGTGTAGAGACGAGAGAGAGCAACTCGAGGTTGTAGTGGGAAGGAGCAGCGACTACTCCTCCTCGTTGTATGAGGACTCCAAGAGACGGAGCTTTCGTGGTTGGCCTGGAAACGGTTTGGAAGACAAAGGCCTCCCGTTGTCGAGAGAGGTGGCGGCTCCTCCTCCTCCTCCTCCTCCTCCTCCTGCTCAGATGCTTTATCATCTCCTTCCTCCGGGCTTTGAAACGAAGGAAGCAATCGAGCATTCCAGGAGGCAAACCAGGGTTGTCGAACCTCCTGGTGGTGGTTTTGCTGCTGGTGCTCGCAGTCCATCGCCTCCCAGATTGTTGTATCGTTCAGAGGGTACTTGCTTCAAAAGGGGTCGGGAGGAATATACAGATGCTGACAGGGAGAGATACCAGAGGAATCAAAGATTCATAGATAGTTTTTCTGCAAGTAGTATGCAACCGCCACTTCGGAAGAGGTTAAGGGATGGCCAAGGACCTGGAAGTAGTAGTATGGAGTCTGATGCTCCTCCTCCTCCTCCCAGAGGTCTTTCTGAGACGTGGAAGGGTACAACAAGGAGGGGGGATGACGAGTTCAAAGATGGCCAGCGGAGACGACCACCTTCTTGGTCTCCTCCACCACGGAGAAGACCACCTTCGTGGTCTCCTCCACCGCGGAGAAGGCTGGATGGAAACATGGTGTTCTTGCAAGAGTCAAGAGTCAAGCATAACTCCTCCCACTTTGATAGGAATAGGTTCCGGTCACCCGAGACACTTCGCCCTGAGAGAGGGGTGGCATCCCCAAGGCTCAGGGATCGTCTCAAATTCCCGGAAGATGTGCCTCAAGATGTGTCATTGCATCCCAAGTTCAATGGACCACCACCCAGGCCTTCAAGTCACGAAAATGATACTGACCACCCTGTGAAGAGACATGACTTTGTGCCAAAACGAAAGGCTTCGTACAGTCCTCCACCTCGAGGTAATGATACAAGAAATAGTACAGGTGAGTCACACAAAGGCAGGAGAGAGCTTCAAGACATGGACAATGAAGATTCACCTCCAAGGTTCACCCAACGACACAAAGATTCTGACACTCCCACAAGAATTCAGCAATGGGTACACCCCCATAGGGAGCAGCCATTGAGTTCTGACATAAGTGTGCTCAAGGAGAGTAGTTTGGATACACCACCGTCAAGGAAAAGCCGACTCGGACAGGATACTATTAGACAGGGTTCTGCTTCTGGGAAGTCTTTACTTGAAGGCAGGCTGAAGTATGAAGGTCACCCGGATGATATATCAGGTGGGACTGATCCGAGGAAGGAAGAGCACCACAGGGATGGTAAACAACACACAAGGAGCTTTGACGGAAATCACAAGGAGAAAAGTAAGGTACTTAAACCTGAAGGAAAGAGCTCTCTTTCTTCTAAGATATCTATAACTTCTCCAGATCTCAAGGCAGAGGGGAATACATCATGGAAAAGTGTTTCGCCAATACGACAAAAGATATCTTCTGGGTCAGAGCATTCAAAACGATTGGGGAATGGGAAGATGTTGTTGTCCTCACATATGACTTCTCCTCAAGTTTGTCAAGAGATATCAAGTGTTTTACCATCCAGCCAAAACTGTGAAGCTGAAAAGCAAGAGACTCTGAATCAGGCAGTGAAGGACAGAGTACCAGTAGCATCTATTTTAAGTGAGCAACAGCAAGATTTTTGGCATGATACTAACTCAGACCTGAAAAATATGGGTGTGCAAGAAAAATCTATCAAACAAGGAATCAAGGAATTATCTGCAACACCACAGCATAATTCTTCTCCCTATCCTGTTCCAATGGTAGCCAAGCTCTCCTTCAACAGTGATGAGAAAGATAGCTTGTCAGCAAGGGAGCAGGGCCTGGCAACTACAAAAGCATCTTCAGGAAAGTTAATGCCTGGCCATAGTATTGTGCCAAAGCAACAAGTAGTTCTGGTGAATTGTGCTGAACAGATGCCAAGGTCAAAGTCATTACAGCCAGAAAAATCACACTCAACACCTTCAAGAAGACCTTCCCATTCAGTAGAGGATGGGATCAGCCTTAAGAAAGCAGAGTCTATGGAAATGGACACTGGTCAGCCTATTAAAATTGGAGGAGAAATGCCACATGAGTCGCAAAGATTGTCACAGGAATGGGGGGAGAAGCAAGCAATGAATGAAAATCTGAATGGTGGAAGACCTGTCCAGAAAGTGATTTACACTGGCCATAAAGCTGAGAATGTCAAGGAATTTACCTCAGGGAAGACAATATTAGGTTCAACCTCTGTAGAGGTTTCAGATAAACTGGTGACCATTGTACAAGAACAGATTCCTTCAAGTTTGAACTCCAAGCAAAGGAGCTGGTCACCTTCGTGTGTGGCAGCCACAACAGAAAATCATGGTGATCAACAGGGATCTCTGTGCACAGGTAAGGATAGAAAGTGTGATAGTTCTTCAGGTTTGAGGTCCTTGCTTTTGTTTCCTGAGCCTTCTTTGCAGGACAAGGAGAAAAAGAAGTCTCAGTGGTTGCAAACAGAGGAACGTGAGGTGAACATAGAGATACTAGATTTGAACATTGAAGAAGGTAATGTGAGCCTGTGTCAAGAAGCTCTACTGAGTAAGTTAGGAACTGTAAAGTCATCTTCAGAAGTTGGGGATCTGCTGTTGCCTGATCATTTACAAGAGAATCACCCTGTCTCTCCCATCAAGATTGAAATTTCTCAACCACCCACTGAGAAGCTTGTGGAACAACAATTTAGCAATGAGAAGCCAGAAAGAGCCACACCTTCTGCTGGAAGGCCTGTAGTATCATCTGTAGGTCCAATGATGCGGGAAGTACGACTTTTTGGCACCAACCTGGTTGCAGCAATTCCTGATGCAATTGAAGTTGAGAAGCGACAAGGAAAGAGGCCTCTTGAGGTTTGTGAACCATCCACGCAGGCTCAATTGCCAGATTTTGCTTTGCCTCCAGTTGTGGATGGGAATCAGATTAACACTTCACCTGGCAAAGAGACAATTGGTGCCCAGGATGTCATTGATGCTTCTCCACAAGGATCGACAGAAGTGGTGCCAACTTTTGATGTGCATGACAGAAAGGAAGCAATTATGGTCCAGTCTAAAGAGATGGTATCACCCATGCTACAATTTGTACAGGATATTGTTGCTAAAGGTGAAGGAGAAGATGTCAAGCAAGTGCAAATAAATGATTGTAAACCTTCTGAGAAAGAAACCTTCATTTCCTCAAGAGAAGAGATCATGGTCTCAGATGCCACAGCAAGATGCCTGACCGATGGGGATGTTGTCAGTGCACCTGATCATCATGAAATTGTGCAAACAGAAGTACATGTGCAGACAGACCATGGAATAGAAGGAACCTTTCAAACTGGCCTGTCCCCAAGCTTCAAGGAAGTACACGCACATTCTCCTCCTGGGAAATCTTTGCTGAGAGCAGTTGGTGCAGCACAATTGCCACAGCCTCGATTGGGCACAGGTGGAAGTTCAGCCAGTCATCCTTCTGGAGGTAACATATGGCGTAGAGATTCTGGTGCAGCTAGTAACCCATCTAGTTTGGCAAACACTAACCAAGCTGCCCAGAGAAGTACTCGAGGATCTGTGAGTGTTCATAGAGTGGCAGTAGGCAGCACGACAGCAGTGAACCATCAAGCAACCATCAAGCAGTCTGGTCAGCGACAATCTCCAAAATCTGCAAATGTACCTCGACCACCTACAAGTAGCATGTCCACAAATGCAGCAGTCATCAAGTCATCAAGCTTGCCAACTGCACCTAGATCTGTGGTTGCTCCTGGGTCTGCTGCATATGTGCGGAAAAGGAAGAATACTCTCGTGAGGTTCCCTGCACCTCCGATTACAGGTTTGCCAAGCACTAGTGTCCATGTGAATGTTCCATCAGGGCCATCTAGATCTACTCCAATGGATATTAAGGACTCTGCCTTTACTGCCTTTGATCCCTTAAGCAGGAGTCATGTATCCCGGTCAAGCCAATTGTCAGATTCAACTGTCACTAACTCTACTGGTAAGATGACAACATTTCATGACACAAGCAGAACAGGAGAGCATGATATAGCATGGTTGACACATCCTGTTTCCTCTTCCTCTCAGAATACACAAGTGTGGCCAGCTTTGGTAGACCAAAGTAGATCCCTGCCACCAATCTCTCAATCAGCAGTGTCTGGTTCTGAGCATCTTGCTGCAGAGATATTACAAGACATTGCCCGCCACACGCACACAACAAAAGACACCGCTACTGTTGCTTCCAACCCATTGGATACCTCCACAATCAGACCAAGTAGCAGTGCTACTGGTAATTTGCCATCTGGATCTAGGTTATATATGCGAAGAAAGGCAAATCAGCTCGTTGCTGCTCCATTGGTTCAGTCATCTGTAGTTGTGACACCTCCTGTGCCACACAGCAGTGATTTTACACTAGGGTGGCCACCAGTGGATGTGTATGTCAAAAGAAAGACCAACCAACTAGTGCGTAACAATATTGGCAAGGAAATTAGCGACAGAACTGGTTTGCAGGATGGATCTGTGGGGAGGTTTGCTGATGGACTGGCAGAGGGGAGCCGCCAGAGGAGATGGCAATTCCAAATTCAGAAGACAAAACTTGGCAGAGGTGGCATTCCTATACACCCTACTCTTTTTGCTAGTTTTAGTTGTTTTCTTACTGACTCAAGCTGTGAACTACCATGACAGCAGGCATGTATCTGTGACAGCTTCTTCACCACAAAGTATTTCCAAATGTTTTCCTCCCCAAGTCACTGGAAGTACATCCTCTCTTTGACAAAAAATCACTTCACTGATTTGACCCTCATAAACCTATTTGTTCAAGTCCTTGGAATGAAGAGTGGCGACTTGTATATGGGGGTGTATTTGGGAAATTTACCATCTTTGCACTTCCGCAGTTTTGAGCCAGAAGAAGCGTCCAGCTCGTGGCTCTTCCTGGGTATGGACCTTGGGTGGTGAAAGCAAGGTGCCTGCTGCTGTGATGAGTGCCCGAGGTAGCAGCGTTTCTCCTGCTTTGTTCCCTTGGAAGAGGACTGGTACATTGACGCCTCGTCTACGGAGGCGAAGGTCTTTACCTGAAGCCAAAAAAGGATCACTCCTTTTCCACCTCGGGTACGAGTGTTTGCATTGATGACATCATCTAGCTAAGCAACCCTTGTCTTTTTCTGTTGTGGTTTGCGGTTGCATCAATGAAGAAACCTCACAACTTGATGCCCCTTGGGCCTACACATAAGTAGGTCTTTTCATTGCAACCAATTGATTGCAGTTGACTGAGAAGAAGTCTGCAGGTCATCTTATTAGTCTCTTGTTCACTTGTGATCTAAATGCACATCACAGCATTTTTTTGAGTGTCATCCTGGAACTGGTCCCTTGTAGGCACCTGAATGGGTTTAGGTTTGTTAGGCTTTTGCTCCTGGGATAGCAATCTGTCTTGCCCATTCCACTGTACTTTTCATCTCCTTCTGAAGGATTAGATTTGAAGTGACTGGTCTTAGAAGGATGCCAGCTCATCTAAACCTCAACCAGGCACAGTGTTGTCTTCTCCCTGTCCTGGTTTGTGCAATCTGTCAATTACTGTCTTAAGTAGTATTCAATTTGTGCATGACTGGGTAGAAATAGTCTGGAAAGAACAACAAGAGTGTTGATCATTACTTGTGCTTGCTTGCAGCAAAAAACTGCAGGGATTCCGATCTGCACAGCCTGTATATACTCGTTCAGCTGATGGTTTCTCCCTACACCGCTCAGGTGTTGTAAGTCAGCATGGTGCAAACCTTAAGTGGACAAAATCCCTTGAGAATCGATCCAAGCTAGCCAGTGAGGTCAGCCCGCGTCATTTTTCCCTTTCTGCTTCTTAGTTACCATGTGGTTGCCCTCTGCCCTAAACCTGGTAATTGAAGTCTGTATATGGAGGGAAGTGATGTGAAATATCAGATGTTCAGCAGTCATGATATGCATTGAAGAGAGATTTGTGTGTGTCTGTAACTGCTGTGTACAATAGGCTGCAACAAAGGCAGTCGCTGAAGCAGAGAAGAAAAAGAGGCAGAGGAAGGAGGCAGTGGTTGTTGCAACCACTGCTGCTGTAAAAGCTAAGGCTGACAAAAGAACTGCTCGAAAGGGTGTACGAGCTGCAAAGTTACTTCCACGTATGTTGGGGCATTGGGGTGGACTCATGTATTTAGGATCGTGCTGGAATTTCTTACTTACTACAAGTGTTTCCAGTGCTGATATCATTTTTCTCTATTTCCTCCACGCTTGTTTGTTATGTACTTAATTCATTGTGCTAACATTGGACCTAGAGTGCAATGACTTGTTCTCTCCTTACATGGATGCAGTTTCCTCAGTTCAATGTAAATTGGCTCTGTCTGCTGCAAGGGATGTCTTATTTCTTGCTCATTGTGATTTACCAGGAGAACGGATTGTGTGGGTTGGTTTGGTTGCATACAAAATGGATTCTTCACGGCACACATTGCAACGTCTTCCTGGTATAGAAATACATATTGCTCTTTCTAGAATGTTGATTGACCTTTGTTAAAGACATGTATGGGACTGCATGATTGATGTGGTGTTGCTTCCTCTCACCCATTGCACCAACTTCTCAGTTCTTCTTGAACAATAATCACCTCAGTAGGCAGCCATATTGCAGTTAGTCTCTTTTAATAATGGAGATGGTAGTCTATGTCTGACCGTCCTTACAACTCCTTTTCAGATCTTCAAGGGCCTGCTGGAAATGGTGGCACCTCTGCTTTGCCTGGTGGACTTGATACATCTGCACTTTTGACACCAAAAAGGTCCCAAATTGGAGGAGCTGTGTAAGTATTTTCTCTCTGCGCACTGGCTCATGTGTCCTTCAGGTTTTTCTTCAATGCTTATGATTGGGAGGATGGCAGGTAGGATTCCTACTATTGTTCTTTGCTGGCCACCTTGTGCAATCAAGTTCTCTGGTTCTCACTCTTCTTCTTTGGTAAATAATCATCAAGGAGTCAGTTGAATGGATGTGAATACACATAATGTAAACCTCCCACCTGCAGGTATGTCCGTGTTGGAAGTGGGAATCAGCTTGTGAGGGATCCCAAGACAGCAACTCGTGCATTCGCCAGTGAAAAGGTTCGGTGGAGTCTCCACAATGCACGCTTCCGCCGTGCCAAGAAACAGACATTCTGTCAATTTTATACAAGGTTTGGCAAATGCAACAAGGGTGATGGCAAATGCCCTTTTATTCATGATCCTGATAAAGTGGCTGTCTGTACAAAGTTTTTGAAGGGCTCCTGTGATGATTCAACATGCCTCCTGACTCACAAGGTATGTTTGAATACTGGGTTGCATTGCCCATAAAGTGGACATGCCTGATGAACCTAAAAGCTCAAAAGCCATATGTTAATTGGGAGAATGAGCGAACGTATCAATCATTTCAGCTTCATGGCAAATATAATTTAAGGAAACTGTCAGGCCTCCATTGGTTCCGAAGTTCTGACTCAAATCTGTGCATCCCTAGTGCCTCGCAGTCTTATATCAAGATTAAGAGGAACAAATGTTTACTTTGTCTTGTTGCAAGTGCAAGGAACTTACAGTTAGGTCATGTGCCACTGATGCATGAGTTAGTAAAAACCTTTTCTTTGGAGTGCTGATTTACGAGGCTTGTCTGCTGTATGATTCCAGGTGATTCCTGAACGGATGCCAGACTGCTCATATTTCTTGGAAGGTAACCAACTTTGTTTTCTAAGCTGTAAAACTTCTATGTTGGTTTCTTGTTTTCATAGACAGTTTGATCATTTTCTAAACTTGGAATGTCTAATCCTGTCATTGGCAGGTCTGTGTACAAATGAGAGTTGTCCGTACCGGCATGTTAATGTCAATCCAAAAGCTGCAGTTTGTGAGGGCTTTCTCCGGGGCTACTGTGTAGACGGGGATTTGGTGAGCCATCTTTTTCTTTCTGGACATGTGAACTACTTTAGTTTTCACTAGGATTCTAATGTTTATGAGTTGTGTGGTAGAGAACATTCTACACTTCCTGTTGACTGAACGATTAATTTGTGCTTGTTTTGGACACTTTCTGTGTGGCAGTGCAACAAGAAGCACACGTACGTTTGCCCAGTCTATGCAGAAACAGGAAAGTGCCCTCTTATTGGTACCTGTAAGCTCCATCATCCAAAGAAGAAGGAGCAACACATTGCACCTACGAAGGACCAAAAAATCACTGGCAAGCGGAAACGCCGCTATTTTGTTACGGAAAATCCTATTGGTGACCAAATTCAAAAAGATAGCTCAAGCAAGGAGTTGGTTGAACCAAGTGATGAAATTGCAGAGTTTATAAGTCTTAATGATGTAGGAGCAGAAACTATCAGCAACACAGTTCAGGAGCCTGAAAGGTTTGGGTGGCCGAAGAAAAGACTCCAACTCACTTCTTTGCTCAAACATGGAGAAGCGGTATCTGGGTTGGAAACTCAGCTCAAGCCATCTTTTCTTCTGCAAAAGGACAAAGAATCTTGATAGTGAAGTTCTGTCTGGATTTTACAAACAAGTTGTAACAGGAATATAGATATAGATAGCTTGATGGTATCTTTGCCCCATCCAGTGGTGCTATACAAACAAGTTCTTGTACAATATGTTATTCACCTGTAGATATAGAGGTAGTTAGATGGTTTGCTGATTTGGAATCAAGTATGGGTTTCAGAGCTCTCATGGTAGCTTGCAATTCGTTTATTCTTGATGCTGAGGTCAATATGGGTTAGAGTTTTCCCACAACTTGTGCTGTTCAATCTGAAAGTCTCCTTCAATTAAATTTTGGAAGTGAATCTTTTTCCCATGAAGTTTGAGATCCTGTCAAAAGGATCACAGGGTCAGTTTTGTCAAACCATTGATTTGCTATGCAAGCTTGCAGGCGAGACTTCCAACTGTGGGTGGGACTTGATTGACTGAAGAAGCTGCAGAAAGGTTGCAGTGATTGAGTTTGTACTGATTTGCAGTAGTTTTGTGCAAAGGTTTACTCTCAAGCACATATGTGGAATGATCATATTCCCCTTGGGAGAACTTGTGATGTATGGGCAAAGGTTTACCCTCAAGGACATATGTGGAATGGTCATATTCCCCAAGGGAGAAGCTGTGATGTATGGATTAGTGTTCTTTTGTTTTGACTGCTGGGGTTATTTAAGTTCTTATTGTGAGCACATTGATTTGCTCTGTCTTGAGGTCAAACTGTTATGTGCTGAAGTTCACTGATATGTGGCTAGGTCATTCAGCATACCTGCTTCATGGTATCGGTATTCTGTGGTTGATGTCATGCAAGAATGCAATTAAAATCAAGCCTTTTGTATGCTTACAACTCTGTCCTGTGATTCCATTTTCCTTGCATTTGCTTTCTTTCTGGCAAATTTGTTGGCTCCACCCAGAGGAAAGGGATACAAGTTTGGCTTGAAGACTTAGCTGACTCTCTGAGCTGCGGTTTTGATCAAATTCATTCAAAATTACTTATTCATGTTACATGGTTCCCAGATTTTGTTTGTCCGAGCCATTATGTGATGAGCTGCTTGTTTCTTTATTTTTCAATAATCAGATTGAAGCTCAGAAGCATTGTAATTTGTGGTAGTTGTGAATACTAAAGAGAGACCCGAGTAAACCTTTTTTGAAGAGTGGCAAATGAAGGATCTTTTTAGTCATTAAGTTTTGAGGTGCTACTGGTTCTTCCCCCGGGTAATGAATTTGAACCAGGTATCAATCAGTTCACAGTATGGGAGCAATGGCATGCGATATTTTGTGTAGGTTGACTGAAAAAGGGGATGTGCTGGGAATGTGGTCCTTTACAAGATGGGAGCTGAGTGCTGGATCCAAATTCCTTACCCATGAATTTTCTTTAAGAGGCACAACTGTGATTCATGTGAGGAGATGAAGCCCCTTATTCATGTGAAACAACAACCCATTGAATTTCTCTAGTGTATGTGAAGGGCACTTTCACCTTCATTAAAATTTCCAACTCAACAGAGGATGGCAGCTTACACATAAGGTTCCTTGTGCAAAAGGAGTAATGAAAAAATAACAAAAAGAAAAATAAGCTTTTCAACTTGCAAAACATGTTTTTTTTTTTTCCCCCTTCTCTTTGGACACCTTCCACTTTCAAATCTCATAACTTTCTTATTTCTTATTCATTTTTTAAACGATTTAAAGTGCTATAGGAGTGCCACATGAAGTTCTACAAATCATGCTTGAACTCTAATAGCAATAGAGCAACATACAAGGAATTTTTAGGTGTTTGCGAACCAGCCTTTGTAATGTTTGGTGATTCTTTTTTGGAGTTCTTCATTGACCCTTTTACTTTGAAGGGCCATAACTTTCTCATTTCTAATCTGTTTTTGATTATTATTGCTGTGTCAAATGCTTCAAGAGGGGGGTTCAAGATCTATATGAACACCAGATACAATAAAGCTCTCCCCTTGGATCTGGCCTGCCTTGAGCACTTAAGTGTCTGGTCACTGATTGATTTTCCCTATTTCTTCGAACAATTTGATGAGTAAATTTTTTTTGGGTTTCATAAATAAAAAAATATGTTTTCTAATTTTGAGGATATAATAGAAAAATTCAAATATAAAAATCTATAAAATGACTCTACCTTTAGGCCCTCCTTTCACTTGCACCCATTATTTCAATCTCAAACCTTGTAATTCACAAAGTGGAGTCTTTTTTATCGAATCAAGGCTGAAACTTGATTCACCACAATATTCAATGCACATAAGTAAGCATGGTAGAGCACAATAATAGTGGAGCACTCAAAAGAGAAGAAAAGAAAAGGAAAACAAGATGAAATTCAGATGACACTGAATTTTGTGATAATCTAAGTTTCATTCCTCTAGTATTTAATTTATAAAAACAAGTTCTCACCCCCCTTGATGACCAAACCTAGGATATTGATGTAGTGTTTCCTTCACATTCCAGATATCTCTATTGTACTCAACAGTCAAATAATTGGCAAGTCAAAATATTGAAAACATTGAGATTAGAGAATGGAAATTTCAATATATTTAGGGTTAAGGCTCCAAGTATCCAAACAATAACTATTAACTACAAAAAATAAATATTCAAGTTCAATTGGAAGTATGGGAATATTAATTCCTAGGCATTGTTGACAATGTATTATTTGGTCTAAAGAAATGAAAATATTTTAAAATATTTTGTGGATACTTAACCATGATGTTTATTACTACCCTTTAACCTTGTTCTTAAAGGTGAGAAATTTTCATGTTGATGTTCAAGTCTAAATTTTCCACAACGTCATCTATAATGATATTTATACACAAACATTTCTCTAAACATGTGGAAGTGTAATGAAAAATGAGGTTGTAAACGTTCATATGAATGACAATTTGTTATCTTCCCTTCCTCTGAATCAGGTCACGCCACTGATTCAAGTCTAAATCTGAGGTCACCATTGCCTTTCCAAACTCTCTTGATGTCAAACGTATTTGGGAAAATGATGTCAATGCAACACTCATCCTCCATATTTCTTAAGGTAGCAAGCATGGCTCTAAGCTTCCCTTCATAGGACCAGCAACAACTAATCTAATACACTTGAGTTTGTTCGCCCAAATTGGAGACTTGGAAAAGTTGATATCACTCAGGCCCTGCCCAGACCATTTCAAATTACCACAAAGCTTTAGGCTGAAATCAATATCAGTCCAAGAACAAAACCTCTAATCAGCTCTTCAATTTAATCTTTCCTTCATGATGTTGAACTTCATTAATTTGGCTTCTTTCTAACATTGAAATACACTGAGGTCTTTGATTTGCATCAGCAAAGCAAGCAAAAAGAAACAGCGAAAAGACACTTGAATGAAAACCCTTCAACTTTTGCAGATCAACTCTGGTGACAAAAACTGCACAACACTTCCTCATTGAAAATTCAAATGTTTTCTTTAACATTTTCTTACAGAAAAAACTTTTCATGGTACTTCTGCATGCAGTCCTGAGAGTTGAATCATCACCCTCCCTTTTAATGATCCTCTAATCCTCAATCTTCTGTTCTACTCGATCGTGGCCATCTAAGAAGTCCTTCAATATTTCAGTCCTCAACAACATATCACCTTTCAACTGAAAATCTGCATGGGAGCCCTTAAATTCATACAACCCAACCTCCCAAGGAATCTGTCCTTGCACACTTCCTTCTTTCGGAACTTCCAAAAACTACAGCTACAAAGATAAAAGCATCAAGATCTTCCTTGGCCGATTATGAGCCATCACAATTAAATCTTGAACATAAGCGAAATAATGGTACTTGGGGTGTCATAAAATAGTAAGGACAAAAGACCTTCCAATAAACAAATGGTTTTGAAAGATTTAGATGACATGATTCGTGTCATGGATGTTGATGCCATGGAATTTCATTCATATGAATGTTCATGTATAACTTATAATGAACTTGTACCTAATTTTTAATTTAGTTTCAATTCACTTTTAGTTCATTTTCAAAGATTTTAAACTCAAAATCTTAATTTGGTTTAATTCATTCACCATTGAACATTGAACCCCTTTACACAAAACATCCCATATCTTCACCAATCTTTTACTGAATAGAGTAATTTTTGTGACATTTGGAAGTGTTAAGTGGATGGCTACAAATGGTTTTTTGAACTTTAAAAACATAGGAACAATGTGTGAGGATTTGACCTCCTTTAAGTTCTTAAATGTTTGTTCATTGGCTTCTTTACCCTAGAAGCTTCACTTGACACGATTGAACAAGTGTGGAACCTTCAATTGTGGTATCATGGTGAGTTTAAACTTTAAAGCTTTTATGTTTTGGCCCTCCCTTTTTCCCTTATGTCATTGCAACTTCTACTTTGATCATGTTTTGTTTGGTTAGTGTGTTTTGAGCCTATAGGTCAACCGTACATTCATTGCATGTTGAGAATATGACTCAAGCCCCCTTCAATGTGATACCTTTTGTTACGATTATGATGCCTTATTTACACATTTTGGCTTGACATGCCATTAAAGGTAGTGTTAGGTTTTTTAGGCTAGTTCTTCGAGTGGCGATGATGGTGCCCCATCCCTTTAGGCCCCTTGCCCCCCTCTAGCAACTTGAGCATGGATTTCAATTTGGATCCCCATAGAGCTTTTTTGTTGGGTTCCCCAACTTCAATTAATTCACACATCCCAATTGCCTTTAGATGAGAGGTGTAATTAGCATTTAGATTTTCTTTAAATTGCATTGCATAAGACTTAAGTGATGTTGCTGCATGGCATCTTTTTTTATTTTTCCGTGAGTGGTGCCTTCTCTTGCTTATTCAAGGGGGGGAAGGTTGGGCATATGGAGATTAAGATTTAGTTATGAAAGTTTTTTTTGGTAATTGGGAGGAGCTTTAGGTGAAACATTTGTTATGCACACAAAGTTTAGTGGTTGTCATACCTTTAGTCCCCCCCCCTTTCAAATGGTGCCCTTCCTTTGGAAGCTCCATCCCTTTCTTCCCACTTGGGGCCCCATCATCTTCATCAAAGTTTAACCTTAAGGTGAATAGGGTGCTATGAGGGCTTTCACCTTGTGGTCCCACCTTTGGCCTCTTCAAAGACCATTGCTTTTTTATAGGCTTTTCATCCTTGCCATGTTCACATGCTTTGATAGAATTTTAGCCAAAGGCAAATTTGGATTTTTCTTTAAATATGTTCATGTTGGCATTCATCCATTCAATTCACCTTTTAGTTGGTGGGCCTTCATGCATGGTATTTGAACACCTTCAAAATTTATTTGATTTAAAGGATTTAACCAACAACTTTTCGCAATTATTTTTTATTTGTTTTTATGTTGTTGCAAGGTGTATATTTGGGAATATAACATAGGCCTTTGGTGTTGTGAAGTTGTTAATTTTGGCAAAGCTTTTTGGTGACATTTAACCAATATCAGTAAGTGAAGCTTTATATTGGTTGGTGAACAAGACCATTTGTTTCAAGTTTCATGATGCATTTTTAACCTAGTTGTCCTTTCATTAATTCGAGGTTGTAATCAAACTTGTGAGACATTGGTGCATGATATTTGAGCATCTTTAGATGTTCACCTTGAATGGGTGGTGTTGTAGGTAGACATTGCAAATGCCTTTAACATTGTTTTTCCCATAAGGTTATATTTAGAAGTTGCGTGTTGCAGGTGGGCAATTGTTTCAACTCATACCTTTCATTTGTTCTTTTTAAATGCCCCACAATTTTATGTTTCTTTAATCACCATTCCCCTTAGGGTGATTTTTCTATTATTTAGTCCTCAATCAACACCCGTTAGGAGTATCATTTGGGTGGTCTTCTTTTCACCCTTGTTCGTTTTTGTGCCTTTTGTAATTCAATTGAACTTTTCTTGTCTTGTTTTTTTTTCGGTTGCATATGATACTCACATCATTGGGTTTGCTTCAGTTGTATATCAAATTTTTCATCATTTCTTCTTAGTTAAATTTGGTAGGCCTTGCAATCTAGCCCCCCAAGTGTGCTACTTAGTTTCTTTTGGAGTTGTTTTCAAGGTTTTTGCTTTCATTAGGTTTTTATACCCATGTTGAGGGCATTATGGTTTTGGGTCTTCCTTTGGGATCCCTTTCCTTCACATCTTTTTCTAGGATGTTTTGGATGATGATGTTTAACACATAGATGTCTTTCCTAGGTTGGGGGATGTGTAGGTAGCATTTGGGATTTTCATTTGTTATT
>Ga0209208_10006190_pt1 | contig 16507 bp, 10 predicted proteins | sample S1TSphfallax_3_FD_187694 | JGI IMG/M metagenome (GOLD analysis project Ga0209208, IMG submission 187694) | Host-associated microbial communities from peat moss isolated from Minnesota, USA - S1T2_Fd - Sphagnum fallax MG (SPAdes) (version 2) | ecosystem: Host-associated > Plants > Peat moss >...
TCTACTATTTTATTATTATATCTTGCCCAATGCATCCAAACTATTAAGAATTAGGACAAGGTCCGGGAGAGTCCAAAAAAGTCTAATTAGGGTGGCTTGGGTTTTCTAGGTTCTTTTTTCACAACCCATCATCATCAATCCTTCATTTAAACAAACCAAACCAAGACAAGTAGCTCATGGCCTAATAACTCAGGCCTTTATGGCAGGTTCAAACCAGTGTTGGCCCCTTCTTCCTTTTTAAAAGAACCTTTGGGACTGCCTACACTTATTTGGACATTTGTCTGGTTCAAGTTGGGTGTGTGGGTTTGAGCTTGGTTCTTCAAAATTTTAAATTTATGGTTTTTTTAATTTTAAATTAAGAACTTTTGGGCTTGATTTGAAAACAGGTTCTGGTTCTTTGTGCACACTAACACTCTTCAAGATTGAAAATTTTATAGGCATAAATTTTTATGATAAATTAAAACCAATCACCTATTTATAAAGTTTAGGTTGTCAAGTTCTAGAAAACCTTGAACTTGCCTATTTAAAGAACATAAACTTGATTTTAAGAATTTATTTTCAAGGCTTTGGTCCTAGGAAAATGTTAGTTACAAGGTCTAATTCTTGTGGTGGTTCCATGAGGAGAGTGTTCAGTTGGGTTTGGGTCTCGTGAACATGAATTCTAAGATTCAACACTTCAAATTGGAGAGTCTACTCACTGTAGTTCAAATTTCAAATAAAAAACTTTACTATATCTAGAATTAGATGCATGCACTTTCATGAAACATGCCTATTCATCATATGCAAACATAGATCTTCATATGTCACTCACACATTTGAGTTGAGTTTTTAAAAAAATGTTGGGTGCAAGCATACAAAAGTAAGCCAAAAAAGTATATGTCGGAAGTAGAAAACATAAAATTGTCAACTTTGAAGCATAGAAAGTAAAACCTAATCTTTCAAAAATACAAAAAAATTATATGAGTGTATATAAGATGGTATGGATATAAGATGGTATGGTAAAGCTTAAGATTTTGTGTTTTCTTTTTTTTCAACCTACTTTCACACTACTTTCCAGATTTATGTTGTTGTCCCATATTGCACAAAGTAATATAAAAGTATATTAATTAATTATCATTTGACCAAAAAAATCATATTCCTATTTTTAGATTGGTAGAGGATTGTTTTGACATATTATATGCAAGTATTAGTGTTTGGTTTCACATAGAAAATCATGTTTTAGATGTATAATTTTGTTAATTTGGGAGACTACTTTTTAGAAACTTCACATTATCATAATTAAAATATTAAAGTTTCAAAAAGAAAATATCAATATGCATGATAATTCAAACATCAATATCATAACATTTGAATAGTTTGATTTTGATAAAACACTATACATTAACTTGCAATAAATAAATAAAATGATGAAAATAATAAAATACATGAAATATGACCATATATGGTTTATTTAGTAAAGCAAGTACATTTTAATATTTGTAGCATTGCTAAAAGCTTTAAAATTAAAAAAATGCAAACTTTACTTTTCACCTACTTTTATTTTTTGATCAAGGATCACTAATTGGTTTACTTTAGCATGCTGATGCCATGCTTAAATCTTGCCAAAGTATAATCTTTTCCCTACGAGTAGGGCCAATGATATTTAATATGAATATGTGGAGGAAATTGTAAGGTTAAAAACTTGTCTAAAAATGTTAAGTTTGTACACCCTTGGTCAAATTAAATAAGCATTTATTAAAAGCTCCAAATTCCTATCAAAAGCTCCTTACACTTTGCATGTCTTTTGCATGGGTAGCATGCAAAATACATGCGACATTTAAATACTAGTCCACTAAGGTGAATCTACAAAATAATTCAAAGCACCAATTCAAACAATCTCATTAGTCATATAACTTTTCTTCACACCTAGGCACAATCCTACGAGGTGAAAGCACACTAGATAATGACCTTATACAAAGGTCACATTAGAATGTTTTTTTATATCTTTTAGATTATATATATATAAGTTTTGAAATATTAAAAAATGGACCCATTTATGTAAAACTAAGGCAATTAGCTTTTCAAGAATGTGAAGAGCACATCAAAATTGTGGAAACAAATAAATAATAGACTTCTGACTTTTGGCAACAATTTTCATTGCAATTGTAAAGCTCATGAACACAAATTTTTAATTTACAATGTATTAATCCTATGCATTTGAAACTTTGCAATATTGCATGATTAATATTATAAACTAATCAAGATTTCAACAATTTTAATTATTTAATTTTTTTAAAAAAAATTTAAAAAAATTATCTTTTTGGAGTTTAAAAAATGTTTTAGAACATCATGACTTGAAATTGGAAATGGGAAAGATGTTAATTTCAAAAACATTTAAATATTCATATTATAAACCAACTTTCAACTAAATTGGATATGAACTTTCAATATGGATTATGACTTGTTTAAAATAAAACACCTTAATGTGCTTCCACCTTAGGAGGCTATTTCAACATTTAAGATGGTGCAAGCACTCAATCTTGAGCCACCATCAAAGATTATAGTTAAAGATAATCTGGAAAATGCATAATGGCCAAATATTATGTTCTTTTGTTATGAGAAATTTGAAATTAGTTTTTCAAAGATTTTTAAAATTCTATTTAAACAAGTTATTAAAATTAGTGTATCTTTTCATGTTTAGTGTCAAAAGGAATGAAGATTTGGTATATATGGGGTCCTTGAACAATTCTAAAAGTAACTCTAAAAACATTTTATATCTATTTTATTTTCAAGCTTAGCTATTCACTCCTTTTCTAATAAGTACTTCACTTTTTTTCCCCTACCCACTAACATGAATATGAAAAGACAAATTAACATGTGCCTTTTCATGTTCATGATATTTATATTAATTCAAATTAAATTAAATTAAAATTGAGATTGACATAAATAATGATAAACTATTGAAAACCGCATGAGAACATAATAAAAGGAAAAAAAAGAGTTGATTGTCACTAGTAGTGCAAAGTAACGTGGAGCCCAACTACATTATCAAAAAAGAAACTACCAAAAATCATATATTACCAGTCAATAAATATAGGGTTAGTTGTAAAGAGTTTGTCCCAAAGACTATTTAGTAGCAATTTTCGGTCTTTAGATTTCATTTGGTAGCAAAAATAAAAAGTATTTATTCTAAAATTATTAGTTGGAATCAGCTAGGGGAAAAAAAAACCAATTAGAAAATTTTCAATCCCAATGTTGAAAAATTATGTCATAGTAAATTTTAATGTAAAAATTTATATATATATTTGGTTCATGAACCTTAGCAAAATGGATGTGGATCATGTTACATTCAATTTATATTGGACAGGATTTTGATAAATAGTTTCTGTCATAATTTTGTGAATCCACTAGGTCCAGAGAATAGGAGTGCATTTAGCAAATGGCAAAATCTTTGAACTTTGTCTTAAAAAAAATTCATGCAAGAAGCAACTTGCGTTGCATGATACAATTAGAATCCACAAAAATGTGACAAGAATTGAAGTTTGGAAGGTTAGAATGAGTGAGATGGAAGGGCTAATGAATATGTAGGTTTGGGGACATAGATATGTATGTTGGCTATTGTGCTTGCACCCCTTTTGGATGCATTACAGAAACCATCCTCTTCTAGAATACAAAGTCTAATTAGTGTTGTGTGGTTTTTCCTTGTTAAGAGAACCTTTTGTCCTAGTTTTGACATTGGAAGATAGTAAATACTTGGGCTTGACATGTCTATGCACTAAGTCTAATGACAATCAATTGATTAAAAATGAATAATTTTTGTGAAAATTAAATTCCATTTGAATAAAAATATTGATTGTCATTGCATGCAACTTTAATTGAATTGAATTTATATTTAATTGAATTGGATTCAAGTATAATTGAATTAAAATTTTAAAATGCAATTCAAATACATAGAATGGAATTTGACTTCCAATCCAATTTGACAATTGGATTCATATTCATTTAAAAAGAAATGAGATGCAAATTGGTTGTGAAGGTATTGAAATCTACTCATGGATATGGTGATGAAACATTTTTAAAAAAAAGAAAAAAGCATAGATTAAAAAAGGCACCTTTTCTATGTCTCTTTACTAAAAACTGGGTTAAATAGATTCTAGTTTGGAATTGTCCAAGTGATTACTACAACTTATGAAATCTAAAGTTGTCCTACCTAAACTAGCTCAGATGAATCAATGTCATTGAATTTGTTTGAGCCTAGGGTTTTCATGTGAGGGTTTGAGCTTAATTCTTTCCATTTCTAAAACCTTTTGATTTGATTTCTAACACATTTCTTCGAATTCAAGAAACTTTGGGCCCAATTTAAAAACCAAGCTAGATTCCATGTACACACAATATTTCAGAATGTGTTAGAGATTGTATAGGTTCAAAGCTCCTAACCAGAAATTAGAAGAAGGATCTATATATGTACAAAGTTCAACAACTAATAAAAATTGATGCTTAACTATAGGTTCAGCTTAGTTATCAAGTTTTCTCAAAAAATGCAAATTTTCCTACTAAAGGTCCTGACCCAGTGTTCAAGAATGTTTTTCCATAATTTTGGATCTAGCAAAAGACTAGTTTGACAGTCCAATTCTTGTGCCAATTTCAACAAAAGGGTGTTAACTGGAAACCATCATGACACTGGTCTGAACCTGGACTTGATGTGAGATTCATGATACAACTATGTTAGAATGACCATGACTATGTTAGAGTGACCAGAAATGTTGCAGCATATATCTACATGAGGTGCAGCAGGAGGAGCTTTAAACTTAGAAATTTTGTTTTGCCTGATTGAACCCCTGGGGTTGTGATCAGTAGAGAGATGTCGTTCAAACCATGTCTTGTTCCATAGTACTTTCAGTTATGAAGGATCTTATCAGTATTGGGTGGTTCTTGAATGGTTCCAGTTGAAGAACGGTTCCAGTCCGGTTCCACACATAATGGATCCACCAACCCAGTTCCAGGTTCCATTCTTAAAAAAACAAATTCCAATTCCTCGGCCACAGTGAACCAGCACCCACCAGTGCACCATTTAAGTGTTTGAAATGCACACTTCTTAGTCCTGGGAAAAACCTGAGAATCTGATTAAAAACCATCTCAGGTATCAGATATCATTGTGAACATGGTGAGAATTCTGTCTGTCTTGGAGCATAAAATCCTATCCAAAAGCAGAAAGATTCAAAGACCCAAGACTCCATTATGAGATTCAAGTCTTCAGTCTCACACCGTATTCAAGAGGCCAAAGTAGAAATGGGGCATTTTCCCTGACGTTCACGGTAGAACTGAGGAGACTTCCTAATACATATGCCCTTGAATATAGGCATATTATAATCCCAGCCTTGATTGTCAGAGAGATCTAATAAGAAGTTATGAGTTCTGTATGCTGCAGTTATGTTAGGTTCTCTGGATGCCAATGGCAAAACACAGAATATGTCTGGGTCTAACTCTGGGTGTAAATGGTGCATGAGGAGCTCCCTTTCTGACATGTGTTGCCTATTGTTGGGGCAATTCAGGAGCACTGCAGATGTTTCATCATGTACCAGTGCTCCCATCATCGGCTGTTGTGACTTCAATTTAACTTCATCAACTGCTGCTAATCTTTTGCTCACAGTTGGATGTTCTTCAACAACAGGTGGGGAACAATGCTTCTGGATGGGTCCTTTGGCTCTTGGACAGATACATCTGGGCTGCATGCTGATCTGGGAATATTTGCCTTCACAATTGGCTCCAACTTTGCTGCTGTTTCAACTTCTATCCCAGACCCAGTTGTGGTTGCACTTGAGAAATCAAAATCTATTGGAGTGTTGTCCCCCAATCCGTCATGATGGATTGGAGTGTAAGTGTTTGGTTCTGGAAAGCTTAGATTAATGCTTTGGTCAATAAGGTGCACCTTGGGCCCCTTGTCCTGTCTTGTGAACTTCTGACTCAATACTGCTGAGTAGATGGCTTTCCATATTGAATGCCTTGACTGTTCTATCTGCAATGTCAACGATTTTTTGTGTTGGAAACTGCACAGTTCTTCTAAATTTGCCTCTGGAAAACTCTCTCTCTCTCTACTCTGTGGCTCAATGGAAGAGGATCAGTGGCTTCCTGTTGCTGTACCGGGACCACTTCCAGGTCCATCCTGAAAGGATTCTCTGCCTCCTGAATAAACCCCCTTCCTGTCAAAAGATGGTAATGCTTTTGCCAATCATCGGGTCCACACTGCCCAGATTTCAACTCCACAACACGAAAGATATGAACTTTAAAGACTAGTGTCCCAGGGTTTGGATCCATGAGCTCAAATATGCATGCATCCCCTTCCTCCAGGCAGTGGGAGATCGAAAAGTCCCGGAAGCTTTTCAAACACTGTGATTTCTTTCTGTTTCCAATCCACCTAGCTGTGAAGGATTGGCCTGCTGAGTCTACAAGTGTCACCCGCATAAGTGCACTTGGAAGCCATCTCTTTGCAAACATGCATGGTATTGACTGCAGAATTACGAAGCCACAATGTACTTGTGTGAGTGGCTGAACAATGGCAAACATAACAAATAATCAGCCTGTTGTAGAAATTGGAAGAAGCTACTGTGCTTGTCATCCCAGTGTGTATGTGCTTTACAGAATCAGACCAATGCGGACAGTAGAAAGATTTTCATGGGCACCAGTTTGAGGAGCGGCTTACAACATCAAAGTGTCGATAAACACTGGACTTGCGCATGATCACTGTAGTACTTGGGTTTCGGGTTTCAAAAGCTCTTGCAGTTGCTTCTGTATGCCTCCGTTCCTGCATTGTGATAGGGTGTCTCCGAGAACTCAGTGACCAAGAATAGTTGAATGGCAAGCCCTTGAGCACCCCGTCATCTGCCCAATCTGCGTTGCCTAGAAAACTGCTTGTTGCACTTGGATCAAGTGGTACAACAGCTGGTGTCACAGGTTGTTTCATTTCTCCACCCATGATTGTGTTAGGACTTTCGGTCCCTGGTTGATCCTCCAAAATCACAATTGGGAAAATATGGACCAAAAGCGAAAGCTCATCCTTCTTCACAATTTCAAATACACACACATCACCCTCGTCTAGTTGATGATCCACTGAAAATTTCCGCCACCCAGCACTGAGTCGCCTTCCGCTGGAGTTTACAAGCCATTTCACTTGCCATGCACCTCCAGCTGTGTCATACAATATTGCATCTGTTGTTACATTGGGCATCCCTGCAAGACCTAAATTCTGCATCACATAACAGAGGAGGAACCCTTTTCAAATACAAGGATCAATAAGACAAATTTGGACCCCTGGACAGACACCCAGAGTTGTCTTCTTCAGTCAAGAGACAAAAATGATATAAATGGCAGGAAGATGGGAGAGGTAAAAAGGATTCTCACTTACAACAGAAAACCCAGCACACACTTGAGAGTGCTTCATGACAATGCGGGTATGTGGGTTAATGATAGAGACTTCATGTGCCAAGTCAATAGCAGCTTGTCGCTCTGCTTTTGTTGGAGGACGACTCCGAAATAAAGGCACTTCCCGTATTTTTACTCGCTGCTGAAGCAGAGGATGTCCTTCTCCTGTGCAAGAAGCATAGAAACTATGCACTAAGAGACCACCCACCATAACAACAATCGTCTGTGTTACAGACTGTTGCAAACTAAAGATCAGATTGACTGTAAAGCATACTTCCAGAGAAAACATACCTGCTATACTTGTGGGTTCTATCTTTTCATCACTCTCATCATCAGATAATTCAACCAGTATGCCTTTTTGTAGGTGTGCAGCACCATCCCCACTGTTTTTGCAGCTTGTACCACAATAGGATGTTAATAGCTTTTCTGCGAGAAAATAAGGTGTTTGCCCTTGTCCCACAAAGTTTTGTGATTGTGATGCACTGTCCCTCCAACCAATTCCCCTTTGCTCCATGGTAATGGTACCAGTGGCATCCTTCTAGTGTGGCAGACAACAAAGGTCCAAATCAGTCCTCAGAAATCTTTTCACAAGAATTTTCTGGAGAATGGGATGATCCATCTTTTGAAGTTAAAAAGAACAAAAACCACCCAAGAAGAAAAGGAAGTCCTGGAAGCTATTTTCTAGGCTGAAGTTGGCTTGTGAAGCTTTCTCAGAGAAGACTTCACTATCATCTGGTGTATGCATCAGAATTGATCTCAATGCATTTGCATAGTGCATAACAAGTAAAAACCCCACCATAATGTGCCTGGAGCTGGACATTTTGTTCATAATGTGCACTTCTGAGTTGGGACTGCTATCCTTTCTAACAACCCGAGCATCAGAAGCTTGAACACACTCCATTGCACAAAGGCTTTCAGACTCTGGTGCTTGACTTGACATGTGAGAACCATAGTCTCTTCCCTGCTGCACTGTGCACAGCTCCTCATATCCAGCACTCTCCTCTGATTCCAGAACTTGGGCTGTTGGGAACCCTTCCAATCTCACTGGTGCTGCTGACAGGTCACAGACTTGATCCTCCTCCTCCTCCCACTCATATTCTGAATTTCCAAACTTGCCATCATATTTCATCCTCATACGAGATTGCCTTAGCAATTTTTGTAACCTCTTTCTTTGCTCCTCGATTCCCCTCTCTGCAACTCCAAGCACGAGTTGTTCAATACAAGGTCTTTTTTTCCTTTGTTGATCAGGAGACTTGAGTTCACTTGGCCTCTTCCGATGTTGGACTCCAAGCTCAGCTGGTGCTGCTGTCATGAGAGCTTCTTCACACCCTTGCTCAGTTTCATTGATTCGATTTTCCTCACATGAAAGCATCCTGTCAGCAGGAGCGTTGGAATGTGGTGGGATTACAGTTTCTCCACTAGTACCCTGTAAATTGGCATCCGTCTGCTTACCGGCAGCACTCTCAGCATGGACCCCTCCTCCTGACTGAAAGGTTTTCTCACAACCCAATTTGTCATAGAACTTGATGGCAAATACTGAATCTGCAATAAGAGTACAAAGAACTGTGTCACCGGATTCAATGTTCTGGTGCTTGACAAATTCCTTCCAGCCTCCCTGGAAACTATATCCATGGTCATGTGCAACCACTGCCTCACCCATAAAGCCTGTTGGCCCTTTTAGGGTTACAGTGTCCCAAATCCGACAGTCATTGGATGCCATGAACATACTTGGAATATGCTGCAAAACCCAAAATTTCCTACCATTATAATTAGATCTTCCAGATTTTCAGAATAAATGATTTTCCAAAGATTCTATAGTTCATTCTATCCTCTGACTGTCTCCCCATTTCTCTGGCCATCTGCTCTGCATCTGCTTCTGATCAGATGCAACAGGAAAAAAAATTAGGGCTAGCATTCTCAAGTTACCAAGGAGCTTAAGCTGTTGCATATGTCATCATCCCCAAGGAGTTTCAAGAATGAAGGAGATCCCAGTGCAGCTTCATTTGTATCATTTCCATGCCTCTCAAAGCAGCTACGCCTGCAAATTGCACATGCCCTGAATGCCATGTCATCGAATGCACTGCTTTCCATTCTGCTGGTGCAGCTGAGCTCTGTGAAAAATCTGATCCCCAGACGAAGGAGAAACAAACCAACTCAACCTTAGCCCTCAAAACACCATGCCCTAATCCAGCCCAAATCAACCCAATGGGCAGATTGTGAGCGAGACCTACCACTGGCAGCAGAAAAACAAGGAACTTTGTTCTTGTTTTTCTTCACAGCAAAGGATAGGGAATCTGTATCATGACCTAACAAAAGAAAAACCAAAAGGACCCAACAGAGCAGCACCCAATTGCAACTCTGCCTTGTAACTCCAGATAGGTGTATGAAATTTGTATCCTCCTCTTAGCTCTAGATTATGGATTTTCTCCCTCCCATTTTTTCCTGTGAAATCCTTGCAACCCAACATCCTCAAAAGACTCAGATAGCACATACCTTACATTGATGTTCCTTGGCAAAGATGGGGAACAAAACTTCTTCTTCCTCAACTACTGATGTTCTTGCTGCTGCTTCTTCTTCCGACTGTCAGTTCCTCAGCCTGCTGTTGGTGCTGTTTCAGTTGCATTTCTGCTGCAAAAAATTGTGCAAACCTTTGCAAACAACAACAACAAATTCCATTGCAAAACTCTAACTGTCAATAACTATGAATCTGCAAGTCCAGCAACCATTTCAACACTTGGTACTGAAAAGTTTCGCTAAATCATGAGAATACAATAGGCAGATTCCACTCTTACAACAATAATGACGACCAAAACCATCAAGCATTTCCAGAAAAAAGGAAACCCCACTGATCTGTGATTGCAACAACAAACCCCAAAATAAGAAATCAACCAACCACTACCGCAAATTTTGCCCAAAAAACATAATAGTGACAAAAATAGTATACCAAAATCTGGTTACCACCATCACTTTCAAACCCATGAATCCAGAGACAAAATTTGGCTGAATTTTCTTCTGGATGATTTGCCTCTTTGGCCACAACACAAAATTGAAGGAAAAAACAAAAAACCCAAAAAACAAGGGCTGTGTCAGATTGTGGCCTTACTTGTCATTTACATTAAAAAAGTATCTAAAGGCAAAAAAGAAGAATTCTGAAAACTCAAATATTTCACCATGCATGCAAAATTTTACCTAATCTTCAAAAAATCCTCTGAAAGAAACCAAAATCCTTCAAGATATTATAACTCTATCATAACTAATATCTCAAGTTTCAACACAAGCCAAAATATCATCTTTCAAAAATCCTCACATAAAAATAGACCTATTATTATTATTACATAGTGGCCAAAATCCCTTAAGCTACTATACTCTATAATGAATCTAAACACAATAGTCTTGGACCCCTACATAGACTACAAACCTGGGTATACAATATTGATTGGTATGAGTACTGATATTGATGAACATATTGAGATCCCTGAGGCCACTAGGCCAAGGGAGGTTGAAAATTTTGAAATGCCCATATAGTAGCACCTTCTGCAATGAGAATCCATGGATGATAACTTATAAGGATGTGTGCATCACCATCAACCATCGAAAGTTACATACGACAAACTTTTGGCAGTTGATGTTGATGGAGAATGAGTGTGCTTTTGTTGTTTTTATGATGTTTGTTTTCTTGCAACTTATGAGTGTGTTGGAGTTTTTATGATCAATAGCGCTTGATCTTTTTATGGCTTCTATTGTGGGTGAGTGTTGTGTGGTGTGTTACTGTTGTGGGGATTTTTTTGGTTCGACGTCAATCAAGAGCTGGAGGAGTTTGAGCTTAAGTAACAAGGACTTCGAGAATATAGGCGGGTAAGTATTATGAGTTTCTATTTTGGTTTTGTGGTCGACTTGTTTTACTTGATGCTTAATAGTATTGGAAAGATGAATGTCTAAAGGTGAAGACTATGGTTTTTCAGATGGAGGTTATGCAATTTTTGCTACGACATGTTCCTTTTAAAGAGATAGTTTAGAACCATAATTAGGTGTCTTTGATCAAGGGAGTGATGAAGTTCATTAGGGATTTTGAGAACATTTGTATTTGGCAAAACATGTTTGTGTAAGTGGGATGTTGTTTGGTGAGATTTAGATTTTTGTGGGGGTGAAGGAAAAGAATACTCAAACTTTTGGGACCTTCGAATGTGTTTTGTGTTTCTACTCTCTATAGGTTTGATTGGGGATTCCAAAAGAGAAAAAATGGGCAACATTTGTAAAGCTTCCTGAAATAGGATATTTTCATGATGAGTTTTGTATCTTGGGGTTTTCAATTTACATCATCATCATTGGGAGTTGTTGGTTTTGTGTTCGTTTCTAGGTTTATTGTTTTCATCAGTGCATATAGATCATGGTGCGAATGTGTAGAACATACTTTGTTCTACCAATTAGGTCAGTTGGTGTTCAAGAGAGTGAGATCAGAGTCATCTAACCCTTGTAGACCTGTAGTTAATGATTTATGCATAGCTAGTGTGTTTTTTCTTGAGTTTGTATATTCTAGCCTTCTAGAAATCAAAGAATGTGCAGATTTTGTGTAATTTGTATTTTAGGATATGCAACATTAATTTGAAAGTAACTTTTGTATGATCCTATCTTTTTCATTACATTTCCCCTACATAAAGACCAATGTTGAACGGGTATTTGAAATATCTAGATATCCACCTTGGATATCAGTTCAAATATCATCCATAATATTTGACGGATATCACTTTAGGTGATATTTGGGTTGATATCCAACTTGTTACTTGTTGGATATCATGTTCCTTGATATCTGAGGTTGTGTTACATATAAGGTCTTGATATCCAAGTCAGATATTACATCTAAACCTAAATTAAAATATCAAATTAGTAACTAAGTTAGGTTAGTATTTAGGTTAGGTTGTTAAATTAATAAGTGATTAGGTTAAAAAAAAGAAAAAGGTTGCAATTTGTAGCCACCACAATCCAACATTTGTGTTGGGGGAGAATAAAAAGGCCACAATTGCCTTTTTAATCTTCTCACTATCACTTTTTTTCTTGTTTTTTCCCCGTTTTCTCCCTTCTTCTTTTTTCTTTTTCTTTTTTTTCTTTGCTTTACTCTCACATTCTCTACTTGTCAGTAGTTTCCTACCTTCTTGCAAGTTGTTGTAGCATTTGAAGTAAATTGTTTTTCTTTTGTTTCATCTTTTATGTTTTATATTTTTTGTTCCTTGAAGTAAAATGTTTCATTTGTTTATTTTTGTATTTTTCTTTTTTTGGATGTAATTTTACATCATAAACTTACAATATCACGAAATTTCAATTGAATCCATGCGAAAATCATAAAACAATATGTCTATGTAAAATCTCTGAATTTCAAAGTGTAAAAATGCACAAAAAAATACATATTACGTTTATGTAAATGATATTTTTTTTACTTGTCATGTTTTGATGTGAAATACATATGATTTACATTTTAACTAGATTTGTGCAATTCTCATGATATAATTTTGAATAAAACTATATGATTTTTGTGAATTAAAAATGAACATTCATATATATCATTTAAAAACAATGTCTCATGTATTTGAATATTTGAGATATTGAATATGTACAAATATCATTCATATTAACCATAATAAAAAATTTGTACGATTTTTGTACAAACTTATAAAAACTAGATTTCATAGAAATTTGTATGAACCTATGAAGCTTAATAAATTTGTGATGTAATTTTTAAAGAAAGAAAACAAATGACATTCTTCTTCAAGTAATTTCTTTTGATTTTTATAAGTTTTTTCCCTTTTCTATTTGTTTTCTATTTTGTTTCTTCTTTTAAAATTTTTTTTTTCAAAAATTTTGTTTTTAAGAAATGTGTTTTTATTGTATTTCCCTTTTCATTTGTTTCCACTCCATTTTTATATATTTTTACTTTCATTTGTTTATGTTTGTTTCATATTCCAGTTTTTTTTTCTAATTTTATGTGTTTTATCATTTTTTATCAATATTTTTTTGGTTTTAAAAATATCTATTATAATGAAAATAAAAATATTTCTTTTAACTTTCATACATTTGAAGTTTGAAAAAAAAGATAAACCTCATTCTTTTTCAAATATGGTTTTTTTCCCTTTTCTTTCATTTTTTTCCCATTCTTTTATTACTATTTTTTAAAATAATTTTTAAAATTTCTATTTTACATGTTTTCATTTTTTTTCCTATTTTAAGTGTTTTTTTTTAAATATCGTTTTTCCCATGTATTTTATATATTACATTATTTTTGTTTAAGCTTTGTTTCACTATTTTTCTTTTTAATAAATTTTCTTCTTCTTTTGAATTTGAAATTTCTTATGTTGTTTTTTTTCCCTTCTTCCTTCTCAAGTTCATTTTACAATTTTTAAAAAAAAACTTTTGTAGATTGCAAAACTATAAAAGCTTATTGAGTTTTTCACCTTTCACATTGTAAAGGGCCATTTATATTTTTAACTTTTTGCTTATCATAGTCATTTTTTGATATGAGAAAATGAAAAATGAGTGATCATGTTTTTTGTAAATTTTTTGTAAATGTTTACATGCACACATTTAGACTTTAGGATTTTTGTTCAATCCTTTTATAAACTTTACTTTTGTTTAGGTTTCTCTTTTTATCTCTACAGAACATTCTGAAAAAGAAAAAGTGGAATGGAAAATGTATCATGTGAAATATTCATGAATGAAGTAGAAACTAAAACAAACCTAATGGAAGAAAAAAATCCCAACTTGCAAACCTAAGAAAATGTTGTCCTAGAAGATGAAATAGAAATAACAAAATTGCAATTGAAAAAGTTAATGAATCAAAGGAATAATTGAAGAGGCCATAACAAAAATGCATTTTGTTGGTCTTTCTTTGTGTGAATGATAATAAAGAAATAGATAACAAATGTCATCACTTGATGATATGTTTTTTTTGTTATCTTGAACCTATTGAAACGTGTAATAAAAGAACAAAATCAAGGAAAGATTTAATATCTTATTACAAGACAAATGAAATAACTTCCTTGAAAAATCCACATATGTTGTTTTCTACAAAAAATTGAAGAATAAGTCAACAATTCTTGGAGAGGAAGTGTGGAGAGATGACCAATTACTAAACATCTAAGCATATATAGGTCATCAATCTTTGATTTTTTTGTTACTAAAAACCCTTGAAAACAAGGTGATGTTGAATAACAATGTTTTAAAAAGATCTTAGTTTGTTGGTTGTCAAAAATAATTAATTTACCAATAATGGTTTGTCAAAAGTGTATGGCTAAAAAGGCGTTGTATGCATTTATGTCTTTGGGTGCAGTTGTGACAAAAAACTAGAGCATACAATAATCAAAACAAGGAAAACATATATTAAATTGTAGGGACATTTTTAAAATTACCCATTGGCTTGAATCTATGGCCACTTAATTTAGATCTTATGGCCATTTAAATTCCTACTTTCACCAATAAAGAGAGGCTTGAGGTTTCTAAAGGGTCATATCACTCTGATTTTTTTTTCTTCAGCCCACTAACCTTCCTTCTCCTCTAAATTTCCTTAGACCACATAAACCCATAACAACATTAAATTTCCATAAAAACCCAAGTCCCAGATTACACTTTATAACATAGACCCATGAATGCAAATAGATTGCATAAACTAGTACTCATGACACCATCCTTCAAATTGACAACACATAAAAGCAAGAAAACAACACATTTACGTGATCCACCTTGTAAAATTCAACAAATTATGACTATTTTTCAGAGTTCCCACTAATTAGGGTGCTTTCTCATGATATGTAGATCAACAACACTCACACGCAAATCAGGACACACACACATTGAGAAAATTATAGGTCATTCTTGAGACCCCTAGGATCTTCATCATCCCCTTCAAACCCAATTCCTAGATTAGATTTCTACCTTTCAAAATACATTTCGTAGCGAATCTCTCTATACTTCTATTAGAGCACAAAAATCTAGCCCTCCTTCTCTAAAAACCTCTACCCAAAACCAATGCATCCCCCTTCCCCACTTATTTACTTTTGTTATTCTTTTTTTTTCCGCTCCACAACGAGAATTTCGCTGGCTCCCCATTGCTTGGGAGCTCCCTTGCCTCACATTCAACCAGCGTCCAGTAATATCCATTGTAGTTCACTCATCCCAAATAAAAGAAAAGACATAAAAACATCAAAGTCATAAACACCACTGCATTTCCATCATTCCTTTTCCTTGTTTCCATTGTTGTCGTGTGTAAACATTCCTAGATGAAAACATGAGAAAATGTTCTTCCTTGAAACCTTAAAACTTCTTCCTATTCACATCCAAACGTTAAAGTTAAAAATTTCTTACACAGTTTCCATCTCGAATGTTTTTTCAAATGATGTTTTGTTAAGTTTGGTAAAAAAACCAAACAAAAGTATGTTTTACCTTTACTAGATGATTGTATAATTGTAACAACAAGCTTTGATCTCTAGATGTCCAAAGGTGCACATGACATTTTTACTTTGGTTGTTAATTTCTTAAAAGCTAATTGGCAACCCAAAGATATCACTATTGGACTTTTTAAAGCTAGTGAAACAACCGAGCAAGCTTTTGTTAAAAGTTTGGTTGAATTCAAGTTGATACATGTGGTTTGAGAAAAAAATTCCAGCTTATGTTAAAGATGAAGGATCTAATCTCAGTAATATGACTATTGTTTTGAAATTAATTGTGAACTATGAGGCATAAGTACTTGAGGAAAATTACTAAGGAAGTTGCTTTGTACATGTGTTTTTTAAAGCATGTTAATATGTGACTACTGATGAAAAAGTTTGCAGAAGCTTGAAATATGTTTCCATTAAATCTACCTAGGTAGATTGGAAAAAATGCATGTGAAAGGAAGGTAAAAGTGGAATAATGACGCACTCCCAAGTCCCGAGGTGAACCCACTTGAAGGTTCACCAAAAAGGTAGTTGCGGAAAGTAGGGACTCGGAAGGCGCTCTCGGCTTCCAACTCTAGAAAGGGGTAGAGGGTCGAGTTGGGAGCCCAGGGATTAGACTAGGAAGAGGACTTAGTAGATCAAGCACGAATTTGCATCAAAACAAACCACCCACGTGGTTAGTTCACATT
>Ga0209208_10006191_pt1 | contig 16505 bp, 8 predicted proteins | sample S1TSphfallax_3_FD_187694 | JGI IMG/M metagenome (GOLD analysis project Ga0209208, IMG submission 187694) | Host-associated microbial communities from peat moss isolated from Minnesota, USA - S1T2_Fd - Sphagnum fallax MG (SPAdes) (version 2) | ecosystem: Host-associated > Plants > Peat moss >...
CCCATTGTGGACCATGCCGTCTGCCAGATCTCGCAGAGCAATTTTGACAATGCTTTTAAGAGACCTCGGAGTGCAGTGCACGATTGGTTGGATGAATTACAAGGCACGTTGAAGAGAGCAGCGGTGGAAGTGAACAAGTGCATCAAGCAACAGCCGGACCTCAATCCTGTGTCCAGATACAATACAGGGAAGAGAATCCTAGAGGTGACAGAGAGTGTGAAGAAGCTCTTAGAGCAAGCAGGTATAGTTCTGTTGGCTGTGACGCTCTCGGAATCCGTAAGAGCCCAAAAAACGGAGAAGATGATACAGGAGCAACATGAGATGATCGATGTTCAGCTCAATGACGAGCTTGACCAAGTTCAGCTCAATGACAAGCTCGACCAAGTGCAGCTCAATGACGAGCTTGACCAAGTTCAGCTCAATGAAGAGCTTTGCAGATATTTGCACAACGTACTTGTAGACATAAACTTGGATGATCCTGGCAAAGACTTGTCAACATCAAAACGAGATGATCGAGAGAGGGCTCTCAAAGAACTGGATTTGGTGGTGAAGCGGGCAGAGAGTCTTATAAGGAAATGCATGTGTAAAGACTCATCGTGGCTTGATGCAGCCATTACCTTGGCAAACATAAAAGAGGAGATACTGGAGATTCAAATCGAGCTTTCATGGTGGGCAAATATGGTAGAGATTGCATCTGTTCAAGACTTGGACTCAGGAGAATCTGTAGTTCAAAATGCAGTGAAGGCAATGAGAAAGCAGAGTGCCCTTCTTGAATTTTTGATGAAAGAAGGTAGTTCTTTGCAAAGGGCAGCTGAATTTGATAAGGAGAATCTAGTTTCTAAGCTTCTTCGAGTGAAGGAGGAGCATGCCAAGGAAGAGGATCACAAGTATGTTCTTTCTGTCTACTTGTTGTCACAAATGAAAGAAGATATTCACATTGTTGAAATGGTACGTTCAAAGTTGAAGGATGTTACATGGGGCGAGCCTTTAGGTCACGGTTCATATGGCGCTGTGACTGGGGTAACATGGTTTCAGCGCAAATGTGCGGTGAAATTTGTGACGTCATGGGAGAAAGAAGTCAGCACTTTGAGTCGTTGCAATCATCCACACATTGTGCAACTTTTGTGGCATTGGGAGGAGGAAAGTGAAGCCTACATTATCATGGAGCGTATGCCTCAAAACCTTGCAAAACACATTAAGGTCCAAGCTCGGAAAAGAGGTGGTCAGCCATTTGAGTTGCACGTTGCCATTGACATAATGTTGCAAGTTGCAAAAGCCATGCAGTATCTCCACAAGAATAAAATTGTCCATAGAGACCTCAAGACTTCAAACATTCTTGTCGATGATTCTACTGAACGCTATGTGCTAGTGAAACTAGCAGACTTTGGGCTGGCAAAAACGTATGCCAACACACAAACTGTGGGGACTCAAACAACTGCGGGCACAACAAGGTACGCTGCACCTGAGGTGAACTTTGATGATGATGACATGATACGTGGAAAAAAGACCAGGTTTCTCACAAAGGCTGATGTTTGGAGTTTTGCTATGGTATGTTCTGAGATTCTTACTGGTAATATCCCATTCAAAGGCATGGATGTGAAGCAAAGTGAAATTCATGTGAAGATTGCAGAACCAAACTTTAGACCGCTTTTGCCAAATGACTCTTGTTTCGATTACCTACGATTCTGTATCACTAGTTGTTGGAGTCATTATCAAGAGAAGCGGCCAGATTTCTCCACTATTTGCCAGATGCTGAAGCTTGCAAAAATGTTGAGCTTGGGCATCACTTCCTTTGACAGTTGCAAGTCATTATTCTCTCGGAATCCTCCTATATGGATGGATCCAAAAAATGATAATCTTGAAAGCAGGTATTGCTCAAGTTCATATAGTTGTAAATCTACTCAATTTTTTTATTTCTTTCCTTCTGTAGTCAGTTGTTGGATTGTGTAGTTCGTATGCTATATTGTTGACATATTGGGTCATGCTCCTCTATGATTAGGGAAGTTTTGTTTGTCCCTTTGTACCATAATATTCCCTTGATATCCATTTCTAGTCCACATTGAGAATTTTTTTCTCCATGCTTGATCTTTTATAGCAAAGAATGTTGCTTGTCAACACAGGTGCATTTCAGCTTCCATGATTGGAAAGGATTACTTAGAATATCGCTCACCATTGAAGTATTGCTCACCACTACTAGGAGAACCTTGGTGAGCTCATTTTTTGCTTATAAACATGTTGAATTTTGATAATTTGTTTTGCCTAATTCTTGTCAAATGCTTGCCTAATCAAATGTTGGTATTGTAGTTACTTGTTCTGATTTTTCATGGTGATCAACGAGGGTTTATGCCTTGGATGTGTCTCTTCTTAACCATAATTTCTTTTGAAAATAGTGAAAGATCACTTGTTCTTTATTTGATTGACATGTTAATAAAAGCATTTCAAAAAATTTAGGATAAATTCTATCCTTAATTCACCAAGGATTTTAAATGTCCATTGTGATAGACTAGCAAAGTACAATGTAATGAAGGTTCATAAATGGTACACTGTAGATTATGATTAAAAAGCAATGGAATAACTTGAGAATGTTAATAATTTGGTGAATTTGGTTTGGTATTTTGTTGGTGTAGGTTGGATGTTGTGACTACACACCCCTTGTCACAAGGTAATAATAAATGCCTTTTGTTGATAATGAGTTGTGATAACCTAGTTCAAAACATTTAATTAATGCTTTGTCCAAACTATTTAGGAGACTTGTTGAAAAATTTGATATTGTTTCCTTATATTTTAACCTTTTTCATATAAAAGGGTATGAAGTTGAACAATCTTGTTTTTCTCACAACCTCTTCATAGGGTACATAGATTTTCTTATTGAATGAAAGAAATAACTACTTACAACTTTGCAACATGTGTGCTATCAATTTGATCTTGTACTTTAAATTCAAGTTATCTATATCAGGGTATTGATGGAATTTATAAGTATGAAGATCCATATGATGAAAGTCTTGCAAAACTTTTGTAATACTTGATGGTAAAATATACATGTCTTATGATTTCTTCATAACTTAAACCCTTCTTTCTTATTGTAGGTGGCTTTCATGATGCTAGACAGGTGTGCCTCTCTAACACCACACTTTTGTTTACTTGTTAGTTTAAACTATATTGAACCTTAGGTGATTTACTCTAACAACGCTAAATCACATATAGTGACATGTTAATTTGAAGGTATATTAGTTCAAGGGTGACTAGATTGCTAAGGATTTTTTTAAAATATCTTCCAAATCTTGGTTGTACAACTTTTGTGTTTCATAAGTTGAGTAATCAAACAATGGGATACTAGTTATGGGACAATTATTTCAATTCAATTGAAACAACAAATCAACCAATGTCCCCTGATGAATGAAAGTTCATGACATACCATGAGTTGGAGAACAAGTTATATAGAGGTATGTCTTATGAATAGGTTCACACACCTTTGTGGACATTGAACATATGCCATTAACAAAATATTACTCATCTTTTAGTTGTCCAATTTATTCAATTTTGAAATGAGATAAAAGAGGCTACACTCAAATGATCATTGGACAAGTTTGCCATTTTACAAACCCACAAAAATGATAGGGCTTGGTTACATGCCTTCTCATTGGACATGCTAAATTAATATTAGAACCTCCACTTTCATATCTTGAAGCCCACTCATTTTCTATAGAAGATTTTGTTTTTCATTGAATTTTGTTTGCATCACCTTCATTTATAACAAAGTGTGTGATAATGACGGACTTTTAAAACCAGTGGATAGATTGACTGTTTCACCAACAGTTGTTCCACCTATATGTCCAAAAGCCTTTTCCTGGACCTTTTATCTTGGGCAATTTGGTTAGGTACCAAGACATTTTCATTTTGGTGTTTAGTTTGATCAACCTCTCATCACCTCATCCAAGTTCGTTTTACATAACGTATTTGATAGATTTGACACATTCAAGAATAATGTGATCTAAAATCATTCACAGAATGTCTAATCTTGTTCTAGCTTCGATTTCCATGTTAGTCACAAGGATTGACTAGTTACTATCATGTTCCAATGGAATTTCAACAAACTTTATACTTAGATGCCAACTATAATTAGATAATTCTTTATTCTATCTTCCACAAAATGGCATATCCTTTTACTGATCTATTGCAATTGTTGTTGGTGGCCATAAGCAGGCATATTGGATAGATGACCCTACTGGAGGTGTTTCTTATAGCATAGCAGCAAGAGGACTAAATGTTTGGTGCAACACTGAGGAATATTGGAAGTGGATTCCTCCATGCCCGGGTGCTAGGTTTGTCTCAATTGATCATCAAATCTTGGATATTCTAAATGAAACTTCATAAAAAACCTCATAAGCCAAACTACAATTCATAAGTTTCATATTAATGTAAAAAGTGTGAATGGACTCATTTTTAATTATTTGCTTGTTTATCTTATGTGATATAATATGATGCATGTTTAGTTATGCTCCACACCAAGGTTGTTTGGTGTTTCAAACAAGTATGTAATGAAATTTGTGCCATAACTATTGATAATTGTGCAGGTCGAGTGAAGTGGCACACTTGCAAAAGGTTTGTTGGTTTGAGATGGGTGGTTTGATAGATTGGCCTCTTTTACCAGGAGCATATACTTTATCATGGCGACTACAATTGACACCAGAGGCATATCATGTGGAGGACCACGGTTGGTTAAAACATCCTGTTGTATTCGAACTTGGTTTGAATAAGAGCACACCATTCAAACAAACAATGCGTTATTTGGCCAATGAAGATGTAGAAAGGCAAGAACAGCTTGGAACAAACTTGACACCTGTTCGTTTGGTTGGAGACAATTGGTTTGAATATGACGCGGGGGAAATAAATATCATGGATTCAGGGGAAAATGCAAATTTCTCTTTTTCTATGAAAGAAATTAACCCAGACAAGGGTTTATGGAAGCGTGAGCTTTTGGTGGATGGTGTCGTGCTTCGTCCAACTTCATTAGCCAAAACAATTGGTCAAAGTTTATCTATTGGTGAGCTTGCAGAAAGGCATAATAATTTTGTAAACCAAGGGTTTAGGTACCTGTAAATTATTTGCATAATGAAGAATAAAATGTAGCCAGCTAATATCAATTCATGCACCGTGATAACACACTAGAATAAACTTCTAGTAACTAGTATCAATTGCACACCAAGGTTGGTTGTATTTGAAACATTAGGGGTTGCTACCTTTTGTGTTTTTTTTGGAATAGTGCAAAAAGGAAACATACAAGGGAATTCCATACTAAAATTTCACTTTTTAGTATATAGGGAATGGACATTATTTGAAATTGGTCGGGTGGGTTTAAGGACCTTGTGCCTTCTAATATTTCAAATTTTAGAATCTAGGGAGCTAATGAGAACCAAATTGTTTTTTAAAGATCTTGTGATTTATGTAATTTCACATGTTTAGAGTCTAGCAAGACTTGAAACTTTATGACCTCATAACCTACATAAAATTTACATGTTACAATTTAGGGGGCTACCAAATAGGGGATGAATGGTGCAGGTCTAAGAGGAAATGTGTGATAACCATCCCACTTCATTTTTGGGTTTGTATTTGTCAAATCTAGTGCATATTAATTCTTTCTCAAACAAGAACCTAATGTTGCTCTTAACACAAAGGGCAATATAAGTTTTGTTAATAGATGCATGATGAAATGCCAACTCCCAAGTCCCAATGGATAACACTAGATTTTTACTCATAAAAGGACCTAAATTACCATGGTGGTTCTTTTTTGGTCAATTTTTTTAAAAAAAATTGGTGGGTGTGCATGCACTTGTAAATTTCCTAAAGATCTTGTTGTGATTTCCTTACTAGTTGTATGTCTTTTGCTTTTAAAGGACCTATAATGAGAATTATAATCCCATATATTTTTTGGTTTGCAAAGTAACCCACCTAGCATAATGTCAAATGATTAGATTTTTTGGGCCCATTCATACTGTTGTTTATGAACCAAATGCATAGTCTTGTCCATTTATAAGCTGGAATTGAAAAGATTTTTATGATAAATGGCCACTACTGATCTAAATAGGATTATAAGCATAAGATTCCTCACTCCCACTCTTACCAAGGATGTGCAATATTGGATATTCACCAACATAAAACAAAATTTCTCAGAGTGCTGCATAACTTATGGAACCCAATACCTCCATAAGCAATGGATAAATTACCTACTCCATAGTTTTGAGACAATGATAGATTATGGATATTAGGTCTACAGATTCTGGTGTAATGATTCCATTATTAGTAGGCCCTAACTTGCTTTGAGTGTAGGGTTACACCTGAGGCCTTCAATGCAAGTCCCTAATTCAACTTGCCATCATGAAGTATACCTAGGCAAACTGGTATTGAGTAATGGACGCATCAGCCTTTTGTCAGGTTTTTTTTCATGATGGTGGCATTGCCAATTTCAGAATTTTCTAGTTACATATCTATCTGGGTATTTCTGTTGTACTGGGTATTTTTTATAAATTGTTACTTCTTTTTCATATAGTTGGGGCTTGTACCAGTTTTGTGCGTGTAAATGGTTTGGGACTTACAGTCCGTGTAAGTGTAAATCCCATAATGAAATTTATTTACACTCTGTGCAAGTGCAAGTGGATAAAGTTTATTTACATTTTTGTAAGTGTAAAAATAAATTTATTTATATAGTTTTACATAGTTTGATAAAAACGATGTAAATGAAAATATATTCATATTTATATGATTTTACATGACTCTGTAAAACAATGTAAATACATAACCATAAAAAAATGTAATTTTTACTTGAGGAGATTCAAAAAAATAAAAAACATCAGCATTCAAGGGTGGGGGACCTCAGTTTTCGTGGTGAACTGAGTTTCACCCTGTTTATCATTTTTCTTAGCGCCTCCATTACTGGTCCTACTTGTAAAGCCACTATAATTAGTCTTGAACCTTGTGCATTAGATGCTGATTTTCAGCATTTCATTCCCAGATCTAATAAATTTCCTTACTTTATGGATACCCCTGAAAGAAGGGTTTGGGTGAAAGGAGGCCCAAAGACAAGGTGACTTTTCAAATAATTTTAGTATTTACACTTACACATCCCAAAACATTTACACGGGGCTGTGCAAGTGTATGTGACAAATATTTACACTGGCCTTATGTAAGTGTAAGGTAATTGATCCATTGAAACGAAATTGGGCGATTCATATATATATATTTCAATATACACTGCAACAGGATAAGTGTAAGTGTGAATTTTTTTTGACGTGTAAATGATTTACACTTATACTGAATTTACACGCCGTATATACGGCTATTGACACTTACACACACAACACTAATTGGTACCCATGCTCTGATGCTCAAAGTTCTCTGGGATCCTTCTTCATTTGGGGGATCCCATGAAAAGTAGTGCAATGAATGTTTTATAAAGCTAGGAACTATTGTTCAAGGCATTGTCTATTGAAAATGCATGGGTGTTGTAGCTACATATTTCATTGGCGTTGACCAAAAATCTTCACACAAACCCATGACAATCTGTATAGTGAAAACCGTTTGTAATCATTAAAAAACTATGGAGAAACTGTGTTTGATTTTGTTGCAAATTGATGTCAAATCTTATTGGAGATTTTGCAAAAAGGTTGACAAAGATGCATGCATATATGGTAAACTGAGCTGCAGTTTTACTGCCGATTTGGTGAAAATGGATGGCATTGTTGTTTCATATCCAATCCAATTTCCATTGGAGTTTCATAGAAAAATTAACACAAGCTCATGAGAGAATGTATGGTAATAGTTGTTTGCAGTAGTATCACAAATTTGTGTAAAAAATGTGAGCTATTGGTGCATATCCGAGTTAATTTTCGTTCAAAACTCTTGAATATGTTGATAAACATTCATGAAAAATGTACAGTAAATCATGCTACAATTCCCTTGCAGATTTATTGAAAATATATGACTATTGTTAAACTACACTGGAATTTCCCAAAAATCTTGTCACAAATTCATAAGACATTCTATGGTAAAACACATTGTCAATCATATTCTAGACATATAAAAAATACACAGGTGTTACTGTTACAATCCAATTCAAATTTTTGTTGGAGGCTTTCAGAGATGCTGTCAAAAAAATCAGGAAATATGTGTGGAAACAATTGTTACTATTTTTGGTTGCAAAATCATCTGAAAATCATGGGGAATTTTTTTGTTACAAACCAAAGTTGAAAAAAGCGTTGTTAATTACACCAGATGTAGGAGTATAATAGGCAAATAATGTGTGCCTCACCTGGTCCCATCCCAGCAGAATCTCAAAGAAATTGTTAATGGAAGCATGGGGAATACTAGGCATGTACAGCTTGACACTAACTTGTCATTGATGTCCTGCATGACACCAAAACAATTCACACTCTTAGTTAGAAAGATACAAATGTGATAGTCACATCCAAGGCAGTCTTGTCAAGAATCCAATCTGCATTTTGGCAAGTTGGGAGGGACCATTTTTTTTTTGAAAACTTTGTATCTTGTCAATAGGTTGTAGGGGAGGTTACCGCCCTTGTGAGAGTGTGACCCTCCTTCAGGAGAACACTTGAGTATGGGAACCTCCACAAATGGAAAAATCTCTCCTTTTTCTTTCCTTTTTCTTTCCTTTTTCTCTTTAATTTTCCTGATTTGTCCCTTTCCTCCTTGTGTTTTTGAATTTTCCTGATGTGTCCCATCAAAAAATCTTTCCATGGGAACATAAAAATATAGCGGGATCTCCCCCACTGCTTAACTCCCTAGGGATCTTCTGATGGGGGAGATCCCTCAAAATACAAAGAGAAATAAAAAGAGAGGTTTTCACGATCAAATAAAAAAATAGTAGAATGGAAACAACTAGTAGTCATTTCAAAATATATTACTAGCCCTGAATGGGGGTGAATATGTTTTGTTGGTACAAAGACCCACTAGTCATAGAGGACCAACTACCTCAAGTTGTTGGCTATGTTAGATTGGAAATTGTATTATGCATGCACTACTGTCACATCAAAACCAATGTCTTTGCACAACTTTCCACCCATGTGTGTCTGCAACAAGATTATATGTACTGGCAGGATTGATATAGTCTAAGCGCATAAGAAAATGTGTGAGCTTATCTAATTAGCTCATGTGCATATACACAAATTGCTAATAGAGAGCATAATAATCTAGCTAGGGCCCACCTTCCTTGTCAAGGAGGACAAACTCTTTGCAATTAAGCAAGTTGTATTTAATACATGGAGTAATAGTTCATGCATATCTTTTGAGCACATCTCAGTGTCTGCCCTTAAATTGTGCAATTTAGAGCGTTCTTTAGTTGCCATTTTAAATTTAAGAATTGGCATCTATATTTGTTGTATTTGTTCTATATTTGTTGCTTTTGCTGATTAATTTGTGCTCGGCAACAAGTGCCCACATATTTTGGAAATGGGCATAGATTATCTTCATTTGTATTATTGAATTAGGTGCAGAAAGAAGCTAACCATTCCTCCATAATTCCACCACACTTGCACCTTCTAAAAGATTTGGTGCCAATGCCCCTATTATACCAAAACCTCCTGTTGGAAAACTTAAACATTGCATAGGTTTCAGTGTTTGAAGGAGTCAAGTTGAATCTTTTTGTAGAGGTCCTGATTCAAGGTTGTATATTTTTAGATGGGGCCCAGTTTTAATGCTTTATAGTTTATATAAACCTCCAATTGCACAACCTCCAAACTTGAGCTCTATAGTCGGCAATTCGACATGATTTCCAAATAGGATCAAGTTCAGATTTTCTTAAGGAAGCTGATCAGGAATGGCATTCAAGGTTCCATTGCTGGAATGACAAACTGATATTTTATCAATTAAATTGTTTTGTGGGAATCATTTCTCCCTAAACCAGACAATGATGGTTTGGACACTACTGTCACCAAAAGAAAAGGGATATACCTTCTTTCTGTGTGAACCCCCAATTCTAGGCATACAAGCACTAATGTATATTGCTGAAGTTTTACTTAGATAGAAAAATTTACTTCCCGTATTATTTCATCAAAATCCTTAGTGACACCTAAATTTGATTGTCTTATTTCTATGGACCACAAGGCATCAGTTTCTTTTTCAATTTCCTCTTTAGGAATCACCAGGTTGCTTCATAGGAATGGCAACTCATACCCAATAACAGAAACCCCATAAAGATTGATTCACCTACTTCACATGATTCCTTTCAGAGATTGGACAGAGATTCAAGGTAGGGTCAGTAAGTGTATTCTATTCTCCAATATCCCTTTTCTCTCAAAACCCTCGGACCCCCCACAATGCACCCGGTACTCTCTCCTCATGATGAAACACATTGTACACTCACCATCTCAAGATCCCCAAAGTCATCAAACATGAATTGCCACGCAACCACTCCAGAAATCCTTTACACGCTCATCATTTCCCTTGTGTTGGTCCCTAAAAGAAAAACATGCAAGACCTTTAAACCTCTCCTAACATTCTTGGCGCAACAAAAGTTCAAGCGTTGAGATTCTTATGATCCAACAGTTTTAATCAAGTTCTATCCTTAGCTAATTACAACACCAAAATCCAAATCAACTACACACTTACTAATTATCTTGAACATCTAGCAATTTAGCTTCCTTTCTTCACAAAAATTCCCCCCATTCTATACTCTTTAACTAGCATCATATATATTCCTCCAATCCTCATCCCTTTGCTCCCCAAAATTCTTCTTGCCAATCCCTTTGTAAATCCGTGATTCACACAACTCATGAAGAGTCTTCATTGAGCAACCAAAATCATGTTCCATCACTAAAACCAATTCACAATGATGTATTTGCAATAACTTACAAAGAAACAAAACAAACCAAAAACAAAAACAAATTAGAAAACAAATTTTTCGACACCAATGAATCATCGCGTCACTAATAGTTTAGCCACTAAGCTGAATTACGGTTTGTAGCCTTCATCCACAGAAAACATCTAACATTGTTTTTAAGTTACATTACCATTTGAAATGATTATTTTAAAAAAAATCTTTAGATAATGAAACTATTGAAACCCAATATAACCAGCCAAAAACATGCTGCTATATAAAACCTATAAGTGAAATTCAAATATGAAAGTGGTAAAATCAAATCTTGTTTTGAAATTTTCAATTGCCAACATTTGAAAAAAAATTGAAGGAAAATTATTGGATTTCTATTCATGATTCAAGAAGGTCAACAAACATTATCATGGAAAGATGTTTAAATTTTTTTTACTCTCATATGTATCTAGTCAAAAAATATTTGTTGAAACGTCGAATGAATGATTAACACTTTGGTTACACCGCAAAGATTTCTTTTGAATAGCTCTTGCCAATAACATAGGTATACGTTATGTGTTCATAAAAAAAATAATCTACTCACCAAAGTCCTTGGGCCTCTAATGGCTTTTGTTGTAGTTACACATTTTTTCCAAGTAATGAAAGGGTGTAGTGGGGCAAGAGTTGGGGTATATTTGTCATTGAGTAGTTGAAGTTTTAGAAATAATTAGACAATTACAACCACTATTCGTCAAATCACTTAAGAAAATCAAAATTAGTATTGGGATTTGAAATCACATTGTACTCAATTCCTGAAGTCATTATATACGCCATGGAATTGAAATAGTTGATTGTTTAAGTATGCCCATCAAAAAAAAATTATAGTTTTATAGTTGAAGTGCATAGTAAACTTTGTAATATAAGGATGTAGAAACATAATATAAACAATCATGAAAAGTAGGAATAATAGGGCTAGAGTGAACCAATAACCACCAATGCACTAGTTGGTCGTTCTATCCACTGGATGGGTTAAGTTTTTTCATTCGGCATCGAATGGGGTTCATCACAATCCATTTCTTTTCGTTACTAATCATTGTATTTTTTTTTGGGTTTGTTATTGGCTGTTTTTTCCTTGGACCTATCTTCACACATAATTACCTTATTCACCTTCCTACCGTCATAAATATTGTGCCAACCTTGGTACCTTACTAATTATCCCCTACTAACATAATTACCTTAATAACTAATTATCCTACTAACCTAATTACTATACTAACCACCTACCCTAGTAACCTAGTTATCCCATTAACTATATAACCTATTGACTTTAACTTCCTTACCGATTTAACCATTGTACTAACTACCTACCCTATTAACCTAGTTATATTACTATTTACCAACCTTATATATACAACCACCCTATTGACATAAGTACTTTACAAACCTAATCACCTTGATAAGGTAACTTATTTCCTACCTATTAACTTGTTTACCTACATGCCTACCCATGTTAATAACCTATCTACCTTGCTATTTGAACTTCATTTCTACTTATTAACTTGCCTACTAACCCAATATGCCTATTTACCTACCTATGCACCCACCTTCCTACCTACCACTATGTTCACCTACCTACTTATGTTTTTTACATTGCAAAATACCTAACCAATTACTTACTCACTTTTCCTAACCCCCTAGCCCCTCAATCCTACCTACCAATTTATTAAGGTTCACCTTAGTTCATGGATGATGAACATAGGTCCCCATATGTAATTATTACAAATAATTTATAGTGGAAACAATGTCATAATTGCAACCATTTTAGTTTAGTTAATGCATATTTTACTAAATTTTGTTTATCTAATTTATGGAATGGACATTACAATACATCTTTCACATATAATTATTATAAGTATGTATTATTGGATTTTGGTATAGGTTTAAGGTTGGGACACATAAATTAGTTAGCAAGTTTTTCACAAATCTATAGTAATTAATCTAAACTAGGCTAAATTTGGGGGGGGGGGCTTTTAGGGTTTCAATATATGTGAAATAATACAATTTCATTCCATATATTTTTCAAAAAGAGTGGAACAAATTAATTGGAGAGATCACACAAAGGTAAGAAACATATATTTTCTTTTGGTTTTTTACAAAATTCATTTGATTATTTTTTAAGATTAATTTTTTTTTATTAGTAAATATTTGTAGTTTAAAAGCTTTAAAATTTGGTTTCTAAATTTTTTCTTGTATTTTATTTTTATTTTACATTATATAATTTGTATACTTTGTATACTTTTTTGGGTTTAGGGCATATATCACTAGGATTTTTTTTGTTAAGGTTTGTATAGTTAGGGTTGTAATAAGGCTTATGGAAAAATATCATTTGGATTTTTACACTTGTGTCTTATAATTTAATGTTTAGGACTTTGGTTCATATATATCAAGGCTTAAGGTTTATACTCTAGACTTTGCTCATTATATTGGTTTTTGATTTTTTTATCTGTTTATATTCATAACATAATCATGAATCTCCTTTGTTTCCATATGTTCCATAGTTGTTAAAGTTTAATATTTCCTAATTCACTTTTGTTTAAATGCAATACCTGTATCATATTATGATAATTCGTTAACCATGAAACATAAAATTATTTTTAAAATATTTGATTCATTGCCAATACATCATGAAATTCATGTTTTCAAAATTATTTATTCACCTTATAGTATGATTTAACATACATGAAAATGAACATAATGCAAAATTGGTCACATTGATGATATAATGGGTTAAGGTTTAATGTAAAATTTACTACTTAATGTTATAGTTTAGGTTTAGAGTTTGCGACATATACATTAATCAAGATTTCTTTTACAAGTTTATAATAATTAAAATAAATTTAAGGTGCATTTTGGGTGGAATTTTTAGGGCTGAAGCATATGTAAAATAATGCAATGTCATTTTATATTTTTAAAAAGAATATGAAAAAACTTAACGTGGAAAAATATTACCAAATGGTAAAAGACATACTTCTTTTGTGTTTTGTTACAAATTTTATTTAATTATTCAAAAAATTAAGGCCAACTTTCTAGTTGGTGAAAATAAGTATGTGTGCAAGTATTGCAAAATTATATAAATACCTAGCACTAAGTCCAATACCCATATTCAAGTTCATTTTGATATCACCCATATGTGATTTAAGTAACCTGAGGTGTAAACCCAACCTTAAATGCAATGCCCACATGTAGGGTCATTTTGAAATAACTAATATGTAGTGTAGGTGGCCTTTCAATGACAAACTACTAATCAAACCACTAAAACCAAACTTCCTCTGCACATTTGTTCAATGTTGAGCTATCCATCTTCCTCAAGCCTTGTGTCTCACATCTCCTCAAAGCTCTATGCTATTCATGCTTGGGAGCTCTTTTGAATTCTGGAGATGGTGTGAGCGGGAAATGAGGTGAGGGAGGTATGAAGGGCGAGGTAGGTAGGAAGGGAAAAATTTGGGGCAGAGAAGGGTGTTGAAAAATCCTTGGGTAGGGGAAGAGGATGTGTTTTTGGTTCATCCCCAAAACGATTGGAACAACCTCATCCTGACTTGGTGCATTAGTGGCTGCTGGTTCACTCCAACTGAATAATAGTGATGTCAAGTATAAAAGAAAACAAGTTTTATTGTTTAATGCATTTTCCAGCTAGGCAACACACACTCGAAAAATATGGGACTAATTTGTATGCACATGTACTTTTAAAAAGAAATCGGAAGTTTGATTTTGAGAACAACATCTTGGAATCGTTTGGGAAAAGAACCAAAATTGCAAGAATCAGTGCTGGGTTTTCAAAAAACATTTTACTCAATCACATTTACATTGGGGGGATGGACATTGAGCAGGCCTTTCCCTACTGGCGAAATTTGGCCAAAAAGAGAAATTCTAAATTCTAAATTCTAAACTGAAATGATTTTAAAGGTTTTTAATTGCCAGAAGAGAGTAAACAAATAACAAAAGTTGCATTTTCCCCTCAACTCACAGGATTTGTGCCGGACAGAGCTCAATGAAGGGTGTGTAGTGTGTTGCCAATTTCAAGTACCTGATGGGCCATCGATGGAAACATTTATGGTTCAAGTCAAAGTAACCTAATTCAAAATTAGTTCAAAGCAATGTTCACTACATGTGAGTTGCATTTTCGCCCCAATTCACATTGAGATCATGGTAAAAACCAGTGTTGGCAGGTTACTGCTTAGTACCTGGCTAGGTAGGTTATTTGAAGAAATTCTGGTTTCATTTTCCCTTTTGTTTCCAATGTGTTCAATAGCACCTTCCTTTAAAGTTCTCATCAAGTACAAAAAACAATTGGTGTCGCTCATAAGGTTGGTGTGAGATGATTTTCACACTACATAGGCTTGTACAAGTCATATAGTTTGAAAGTCCATTTCAGCGTTAAATAATAGAGAACATCTCTTGGCAATTAACTTCAGTTGCAAAATTGACATTGGGTGCCTTTCTCTGAAAGGCCAATGACAGACTATTCAATTTAATTCAACCAGCACCTGTACTGGTATCGTGGTAAGAACTGAAAAACCCATTTTTTTTTGGGTTGTTTCTAAACATTACAAATATGGGTGCTTAAGACTAAAGTTTGGTTTCCATTTCAAATACAAAATTTTCTATGTTCAAATATAGGCACTCAGAGGCCACATTCAAGATCATCAAGGTATCCAGTGGAAAGGTACCTGTGATGGATGACCAGACTTTTCTTTATTTGCAAAATTTTGCCAAAGAGAAAAATTAAAAAATCAATATATCAGAAATGAAGTGTTTTTGTAGGTTTTCAATCACGAGAGAAACAAAGAACATGTGTTTTTCAGTGTGTAGCCATGTGTTTCTTTATTTGCAAAATTTTGCCAAAGAGAAAAATTAAAAAATCAATATTTCAAAAATGAAGTGTTTTTGTAGGTTTTCAATCACGAGAGAAACAAAGAATATGTGTTTTTCAGTGTGTAGCCAAAACTACACAAGGATGACTAAATATTTAGACTTCATATCTGGTTTATGGTCAGATTTGGCCAAAATCTTCCTAAGGATGATTGTCAGGTTTCTTACATCTTCGTATGAATGAATTTTAGTGTTTGTTTTACAGGTGAATTTTTCCCAACATTTGACCTATTCAAACGATTCAAGTTGTGCAGGTGTAACCCATCAAAACACGCAAATTGGAACCAAGAGTGGCAGTGGATGGTTTCCCACTCCCAGGTTTCCAAGCCCGGATTTAGAATCTAGAGTATAACTATGAAAGCTTGGAAAACCATGGTGAAGAGGATTAAAGAGGGCTCACCACATCTTGTGGAGGAGATTAGGTAGGCACATAAATATTTGGTGAGCCTCTCAATTTATGGGAGCTTTGTGAGTGTGAAACATGGAAACAGGGCATGGCAGACGAAAGAACTGGGCCCTCTGCCATTGAGCTTGACTTGGGGGTGCAAACAGCGTACAAGGCCAGGTCTGCCTTTGTGTTCTGAAAATACAAGAAAAAAAGGCTGGGAGCTTTGTGACTGTGAAACACGGAAACAGGGCATGGCAGACAAAAGAACTTGTAAGGAAGGAGCCATACGCTTAACTCCATATGACAATATTTTGCAACAGCTGCGTCCTTGCAGGAACTGGTGAGCCACCAACTTTGCAGGTTTGCAGG
>Ga0209208_10006192_pt1 | contig 16505 bp, 16 predicted proteins | sample S1TSphfallax_3_FD_187694 | JGI IMG/M metagenome (GOLD analysis project Ga0209208, IMG submission 187694) | Host-associated microbial communities from peat moss isolated from Minnesota, USA - S1T2_Fd - Sphagnum fallax MG (SPAdes) (version 2) | ecosystem: Host-associated > Plants > Peat moss >...
ATCTGACCTATCACCAAAAATACAAACTATCGTCAACAAGGAGAACCATGTTCAGCTTAGTATTATAGAGAGGAAAGAAAATCACTGGACTTACTGACTCGAGGATCATTTAGTTTGGTAAGGCTGTAGTACTTCCCATATGTGCCTCCACCTGGCTTGGGTAAATCAGTCAAGAGGCTACCAAATGGATTCTCCGTAGTTGCAACAAAGACAAGGAATCATCAGAAGAGTCTCTATCTCTGATTGTAATCTGCTCATTGTATGTGTACACCGGGTGACAAATCCAGTATGGTGAATAATCATCGATCCATTTGCAAAATCAGAATAGGTTGAAGTTTGTTGAAAGTGGAGATCCGATCCAAAAAACGCTCCGTCCTATTAGAAGCGCAAGGAGCTCTAGGCACGATCTACTTACCGTGAGAGGAAGCCATCCTTGAGCCGCATTGCAAAAGCCCGGAAGCCGCGGATGCCAGCACTCGAACACCACCCGGCTGCTGCTGCCTCCCAGATCCAAACCATGGGAAATCTCGGACCGTAATCCTCCTGCCAGTCTGACGGGCCAACCCCACAGCGAAAGGGAAGGGAAGATGAGGGGACTATCTCCACTTCAGCAACATCACAGAATTGGGAATTAAAAATGTGAAAAGGAAAAAAAAAGCCCAAATCCCATCTCGCCAGATATATTAATTTATTACTTGCAGTTCTTTTTTTCCGTAAAAGAAAAGGAACAAAAAGGGTCGATATGAAATCTCGTAATATTGAGGAATCTCGAACGTGATTTGGGACGTGGTCTAGGACATGGTTCCTTCGCGAAAGAAAGGACCTTTGAATTCTGGCCCGCTCGACAAAAAAAACTACCCTCCACACCTTCGAAAGAAGTTGTTTCTGTTGCTTCAAATCGGCTTGTAGATGATTCAGATGAAGGGCGGAGAGAGAGAGAGAGAGCATGCGCGCGAGCGAGAGAGCTTGGCAGTGCATCTCTCGAACTAAGGAACCGTTCTCAGTTTTTCTTTCCTTCACACAATTTTGGTGCGTGTTTCTCAAACTAGATAGTTCTCTCTCTCCCTTATCTTCGATCTCTCGCTGCCGGTCCCTTTGTACTCTTTTCGCAATCTTAGTCTTTTGTGCTTCGTCTGGGAGAGCCTTCGTGCGTTTCGTCGACGATAAGAAGTTTTGAATGTTGCGCTATGATACTGAACGTGTTGGCTCTTCCAGCAGTTTTTTTTTTTCCCTTTTGTGTTGAGTTGTCCTTGGCCTCACCGACTTTCTTTCTTGGAGAGTTTTAGCGAGGGAGCCCCGCCGTCCCGTGGGAGTTTTTCGTTGCTTGCGTCTGCTATAAAGGTGAAGAATCCTCCTCTGCCATGTCATATTGTTTCTTCATTAGACATCATGTCACGCGACAGCATTCTCGCGTTCACCTGTCTATTCGTCCTTTTCAATCTGTATGCTGGTGCTCACAGTGGTATTACTGGAACGCTCCGCCCCATTTTCTGGCTCTATTCGTCGGGGAAAATTTCAGGAGACTACGGTCGCGCTTGTTCAGTATCTTTGTTTGCTTGAGTTTCTATTTCGTTTGTACTTCTCCTCTTGTCTGTTTTTCCATGAGGGATGGCCAGCTCTGTTGGCGGCGTCTGCGAACTGTCTTGATATACAGGCGTTTTTTCCTGCTCTACTGTCAGTTTGTGTTAAAGTTTCTTTCTCAGTCTGTAGGTGTCCTGTTAGTATGTGGTTCATCCTTCTTGGAACCCACCACAAACTGAAGTATTTCATTGCAGTACATTCTGTCAGGTGTTCAGACTTGCATCCTACTATTGCTTGAATGCATCCCGGAATTGCACGTTACTATCCATGGCAATAGCTCACAGCAATGGAAAGGTGTTTCTGTAATATTAGGCTCAAGAAGGCTCCTCCTCAAACTAAGGTCATTTGATGCTTGCTTGCATGAGTGTTGCTGGCTTTGTTGACTCATGCAGTTTGTGTGCTTATTTGTTTCACTAGACAGACATTTGTATCTCTCTAGCTCCTTTGGGCAGTGGAGCAATTTAGGTTCAAGACTTGAAGGAAAGGCTGGTAAGTATCCACACAACTCAACTCGCTGGTTTTTTTGCAGGAACATATGTTTTCAAAAAGTGGGACCATCAAGTAAATTGCTCACAAAGTGAACCTTTGTGTCCTTTTCATGCAAGCAAGTGAAATAAGTTGTTGGGGCATGGATTTGTTCAAAGAAAGCAGACTGTATTGCACAAGGAAATAGTGGAGTTGTTTTCTTCCTCATTATGAAAACACTCCGCGTAGAGACCAAAACTGCACTTGCAAATAAATGGCTTTTGCTGGCTTTCAATGTCATTAGTTCTGTCTGGTGGGTTGAAGCAACAGTGTTGAGGCAGGTGCCACATAAAGCATATCCTGCAGAAACCTTGGTTGGAAAGAAAGCATTTGTGCTCTCAGAGTCTTCTGTTGAGAAAAGGCAGTGCTCTGGATGTTGCAATGCACATCTCTAGCAACAATCATATGAGGTTTTAAATGAAACCAACGGCAGCTGAAGCCTGGGACCTCTCAGAAATTGTGGAGCTACTTTCTCTGTTAACCCTCCATTTTCAGGGGTGCTGGCAGTTACTGCACAGTCCAAAAATTGTCCTGCTATGTGGACCTGTCCTTTGCTCTCTCAAATATCACATTTCAGTTCCAGCACTCAGCACCACTGGCAAGCTCATATTCTTATTTGTTGTTCGGGGAAGGACTGGGGGGCTCAGGGGGAGGAACCTTGGACCAAAACTGGGCTCCACCCCTCCTACCCCATCACACTCTTATTTCGAACAAAGGCAGCAAAATATTCTGAAACAACAACCAGGGCAGCAGCCAGGGTTCATCAAGCAAATTGGTGCTGGTGGAGATTTTAAGTGGACTGTTGGTGAGGGACACCGGGCTTCAAAGCAAGCAGCAGCAGCAGCAGCTGGAGAGCGCAAAAAAGCTCTTGCTGAGTCAAAGGCAGCCACCACAACTCCAATGACAGGAGTATTCAATGGCAATACCCCTTTCCAGTTCTCTAGCAGTGATGACAAGTGATTTAGATCGCTTCCTCCTACAGAGATGCTCCCAAGACATGAGACATTGGGAGGCTACATATTTTTCTGCAACAATGATACCATGCAGGAAGATCTTAAGCGTCAACTCTTTGGTGTGTGCCCAGCATGGACCTTTTGGCTTTCTCACTTCCTTCTATTTCATTACCTTTGACAATGAAGATTTCAAGTCTTAACTTGGAATTGAGTATGCTGCAAATGCTGGGCAGATTGTAGAGAAGGAACAGAACTTGGGATTTCTGAATCCTTCTTTCTTCACATTTTGTCAACAAAATGTTTGTTTGGATGATGTTGGTGTATTAGCACCAATACCACTTGAGGTGAGCAGAAAATTCTGAGTGCAGCTCAGACAGCAGCTCAGAGCGGGACAATAGCATGATTACAGTACACAGAGAGAGAGAATTTGAGAGAAACTGCTTTGAGATGAGGCACTGATAGAGATGTTATGGAGTAGCTGAAACATATTTTTCTATGATTTTTGTAGATTGGGGACCCTTAGTGGATGTGGTTGGGTTCAGAGAGGACAGACATTACCCTTAACGCCAAAAGAGGCAGTCTTCATGAAATTTGGTGAGGTTACCAATTTGAAAATGGCAGGTTGTGCTTTTCCACCTTCTATTCACCCATCATGATGGGTTCTGTTTGGTTGGATGGGAACAGTTAGATTTAAGGCCATGATGGTAGCTTGGGGAGATTTATGCAGAAGGTGAAAGTCTTGCATGCTCTTTGAAGAAAACTGGAGACCACCCTTCCCTCACTGCCCAAGTCAAGAATTATATCCAGGGCAGCCAGTAGCATCTGCTCAACTTTGGGTCACTGTTCTGCATGAGACTACAAAGCATGGTTGAAGCCTCTGTCAACCAAGAGTGTAAATGTAGCCATGATTTCGAATCTGGTTCTCAATTAGATCATTGTTTGATCTGCTACTGCAGTACCAATCATCATGCGTAGCTCTCTGAAATGCCATTGTTTGCATGTGAGGGGATCATAATCTTCTGGTTGAGCAGCCCATCATAACAGAATAAAGTCACCCTGTTTCTTGAACTCCAAAGTGCACAGATTGATGAGCTACCATGCTGCAGAAGGCCTACATTCTCCTTGAATTGTGGTTGTCAAGATTCCTCTCTGTTTTGACCAACCCTATGGTTGCAACTGGAGGAAGGAAATCCATTCTCTCTATATATATGGAGTATTCAGAAATTCTGAAAGCAGGTTTTTCAAGTGTTGGGTGGGTATCTGCTTTGGGGGGTAAGAACTGCAGGTTCCTATTGTGGTGAGTGAAGTCTTACTACTTTGAGAGTAAGCTTTTTTGCAGAGCTGTCCTTAGGCTGAGCATTGAGGAGGCAGAGGAGGAGCTTTGAAAGTGCAAGGAGGAGGATTATTCTTTGCCGTATGGTGGGAAGTTTTGCATGGAGTGAAGCTGCAGTATGGAGGAGTTCAGAAGGTCTGCACACTGCCCTCTACTCCTTGAAACAGTGCATATTAATTGGTTTGCATGTTTACGATGAAACTGACCCTGCATGTTATTACCTTCACATGCAGGGTCAGTTTCATGGTTGCACAGAGATTGCACCTCATCAAGGAAATGGGAAGAGAATTGGGGCTAATGTCCCCTTGTGAAGGGTGCACTTGCAGTTTTGCTGCCGAGCTCTTTCAAGGGTTTCACAAGGAGATGAAGGAAGTACTGGGCCAGAGCCACAAATTAAAGGCACGGGTGCTGAGGTTAGAGGCAGAGCTCCCTCTTGTCGAGAAGGAGTTGCTCTTTGAAACCAATTAGACCCATTACTCATATTCCCAAGGTAGGTACCCTCACTCGTCAAACCTCTGCGAAAATGATCACCTACTGATAAGATTCTTTCGCTTCTTGCTGGTCAGTAGATTATAGTGTTATAGATTTTTGCTTGCTTGCCACTCTGATGCGAAGATTGCTTCGCCTGTCAACACAGGTTCAAAGTGGCATAGCAGCTTGCCATACGAACCCAAGTCTTGCACACAAGGCGACATACCACACTTTCTTCGCCACTTCTACGAAGAATGTCAGCCACCTCCCCTCCTCTCTCTCCTTGACAACTAAGCTCTCAGCATCCAGTTTCCTCACACCCTCCTCTTTCCTTCCTTTGCAAGTCTTGGGTGGTCTAACCTTCTGTTGTTGGATCATACACAGTAGCTATTTTAAGAACCATAGAAAAGAATATCAGTTTGATCAGTGCAATGAGAAATGAGATTCTGAGCTTCTCTGACAGTGCACCATGGAAGGATTGAGCCCAGATGAAGAAAAACACACACCCCTGGGATATATGGAGGTTGCAGTTTAGAGACCTGAATTTGGAGACTATGAGATGGAGTCTTGATGATTTTGAAATCCTATGGCAACTGTTTGTCAATATATATGCAACATCATTGAGATCATAGTGTCCAGCTCTGGAGTTGGGCCCTCGTTGTTTGAGGTTCAAGAAAGTTCATTTGTGGGATTGTTTGTGCTCAAGAAAGCTGGTTCCATCTGGTAGCTAAAGTGTTTGTTGCAGTTGTTGAATCCTGCCTTTACTGAACACGTGTGGTGATGTCTATGTCACAGGATATGTGCCTTCTGATGTGGACAGAAGTGTCCTCAACAAGGTGCTCATGGTACCTGTTCATCTGAAGCATTGGCTGCCACAAGTATGAAGAAAAGAATTCTGATGTTTGTGCTCTACCTGACGCTGCATCATCATTTTCAAATTATGTGATGCTTGATGCAAAGATTCTTGTCTTCCTTGAGGAACTTGAGGAAGAAGCTTGAGCATAAAGCTTCAGAAAACTTTGGACACCAAGAACTAAATTTTCTACGAGCAACCCTTCTGGAGGGCAATGACAATCTGAGTTGATGCAGTTGACCTTGCCTTTTGATGCATCTGATGTTAACCTTGTTGGACTCTTCAATGCTTGAACATTATGTGGAGGAGTTCATGTCATAAAGCCAAGCTGACATTCAAGGCAAGATTCTAGGTGCTTCTGGCTTTTGGGCTTCTGTTCAGTTCACCTGGTGTGGCGGATTATTTTGGGGACAGCAAGTTCAACTTTCACCTATTTATTTGGTCAAAGTTTTCCAGTGAAATTTTATAGCAGCAGTTCCAGAAATGGGTATGAACCATAAAAAATGTGAATACAAGCTATTGGAAATACATTTTTTTTATGGCAAAAGAATCAGCATGTGCTATCAAAACAATAATAAGGCGCACAGGCAACCTGTGTGAGTATTATGACAAAAAAATTATTTTTATGTTAATTATCAACACATTTCACAACGCATTCCAAACAATGTTTTAACAAAAAAAAATTATAACATAGACCTAGATTATTAATTGTTCTATGTAAGATGACACACTGCATTTGTCAACGTCATTTACACACATTTTCAAAGTCATTTACACAAACCTTCTGCAAAACACGCATGCATTACCACTGCAAAACCACATTTGACACACTACGGTTTTTAACCACAATTCACATATGTTTTTCTTAATGTAAGAAATGGATTTCCAACGGATTTTCTCAATTCGGAGGTCCCTCTTGAACCATGAAACAAATTATGAAAAAAGTGCTGGAAATGCGTTTTGAGAGTATGACAAATGCATTAGTATAGGGCATTTAACAACTTTTAGTTGACCGATGCTTTTTAAAAAGGTATTAAAACGCAATTTTCTTAGTTTACACATGGATTTCCCAAAAAATGGGATGAGGGAGCACCCTCAAAACCATGAAAAACATATTGAAAATCTATGGGAAAAACGTTGTTAAAGGCTCAAAGTGTAGTAGTGACCCACCACAGTATGTTACATAACATACCCATTGACTTCATCACTTCCTGGCAATGGATGGAGGAGGCTAATGTCAAACATTACCCAACTTAGCAAGCTGAGAAATGAAAAATGGAAAAACTCAAAAAAGAAAGGAGGAAGAAAACACAGAGGGAAGCCTGATCATGCAGATGTCCGTGCCTAGGTTCGAAGCCGATGCGCTGCACAGACTCCCACGGTCTAGTCTCTTTCTCAGTGGCGGCAAATCGCCAGATTTTAGAGTCCTCTTGAAAACAGGACACCGCTCCCACCCAACTTGTTGAAGAAATGTGGATTTGCAATTGTACTGAAAGACCAGACCCAAACGAACGGAACCTGCGAAAAAAATATTCGCAGGCGTTTGGGAGATTTGTGTCCATACAATGGTCACGTGCAAAACGTCCGGAGGAAAAGGGCATCGAAGATAAGATGAGGCTGACTCAACAAGCTGGAAAGATTCGACACGGACTCGGTAAGGTAAAAGTATTCGACATTGAATTTGAGGTAAACTTCAGCATTCGATACAAGGTGATACTCTCTTCAGTGATGCCAAAAGTCAACAAACAGCGTTTTGCAAGCAGTTGGCGATACCGTCAGAGCGCTTTTTTGGTTGTGCTGGTATAGCTACATGCACCCACATTGGTACCTTCACCTTCTTGAGTGAGGCCTCTTATTGGCCAAATTAAACCCAAGGAATGCTAGATTTGAACTTAGACTCTGATTTAGTCTAAGCAAGGGATATTTATGATTTTCGAAGCAATTTAGATGCATGTGGGGGTTTTTACCATGGTACCAGTCTGGGCACTGGGTGCCAGTTCACCCTAGGCTACATTTATCCCCATTGCAGATAAATGGCGAGAGTCTGGTTAAAGGGGATCAAATTCTCAAATCTGTGGCCGGTGGCGAGCATTGATTTGATCTGTATTCACAAGAAAAGAAGTAGCAGAAGAAGACATTCTACAAAGAGAGCACCGAAACTGCTACGGAAAGAGAGATAACACGGATATCCGATATTGATTCCTTTCTCCTGTCTAGCACCATCCAAGCAGGTAAGCATGACTCACGGCATATTTAAGAAGCTTCTTAGAGTTGCATATCGACAATCCTATAGAGAAGTACTAGGCCCAGTACGATCTCAACTGGGGAGGGCGCACGAATCTTTAGCCTGCAAAAATCAGCAGCAGAAAAGGCAAACTAGAAATTCCCGAAGCAGAAGGAATATTAGGAGTCTTTTGTGTCCATTGAAAGGTCAAGTACGGAAGGAAGAAAAGCTGGGAATCCAAAATAAAAGGACTAAAGGTACTCGACTCAGCAAAGTAAAAATATTCGACGTTGAATTTGAGGTACATTTCGTGTCTTTGTGCGATGCCAGAAGCCAACCAATTAGTGGGGTTTTGGCACTCAATTGGCGGTAGAGTCAGACCTCCTTTTGGTTGCTTAATATGTCAGACTCATAATCCCTATTGTAGACATGCATGGTGAACGTCTGTTTACAGGCGATCATTCTCAAATCTGGACCCTGGAGATCAATGATGTCATTTGGATTCACTAGACAAGAAATCTAATTAGCAAAAAGAAAACATTCGCTAAAAAGTGGACAAGAGCACCGATCATAACAGGACCGATGGATGATAATATAGGCTTAGCAACTAAAATAAGTAAAAGCTTTTTTATGCACAACAGTCAACTGCTATCACGGTAGTTTATGAGCCCTGTGACGGTCAGCCATCGAACGGATTTCAGTTGTTGGCAATTTTGATCCTGGCACAACTATCGACGATTAACATGTAATGATGAAAAATGAACTGGCATGGCATCAGTGTTGTTTTTGGGTGAAATTTAGTTTTCGAGGAAAAAAAAAACTTGTGAAAGTTCACAAAAATTTTGGGTTTTAAATGTGAATTTAACCAAATAGGTGAAAAAATGGTAAAATATAAACAAAAGGAAGTGTATTCAGCAATAAAATATTGAGGTTTTAAAATGAAAAGACTAACAAGTAGACAATTTTATGAAAATAATAATATTACTTTTGGTACATTATTTTTTAACTTTTATTTGTATGAACTTTAAGAATTAAATTGTTATAAACATGTTCTTAAAAATTATTTGCAAGTATTTAAATTGGACTTAAAATTTGTGGCAATTTTTAAATTGTATTTTAAATATTTAAAAATAGGTGAAATGTTTTTGCAAAACAAGTTATTTAGGTTTATTTTAAGTATTTCAATGTTGATGTTGTGAACATTTTTATTTTATTTTTTGGTTAATGGAGTTTGTTTTCATAATTACAATCATCTTCAACTTTTGAAAAATGACGTAATTATTGGAAATTTTTTAGAGTATTTTTTCAAGTCCAAATGATATAACACAAATTGTTTTGAAAAGTTAAAAGGAGGTTAGAGATGCGCATGGAAAAAACTAAAAGTTTCATTTGTTTTAAAGAATTATAAAAAGGATAGACGTTTAAAAGATTTTTTTTCTTTTGTTTTCAAATAAAAAACAAGATAACATGTACAAAATATTTTTCCTACACCCAAATTTTTTATATTTTGGAAAAACGTTTACACCAAAAAAATGAAAAAAGATCAAAACAATGCCAAGTGGCTTTCACTTGCATGAAAAAAAATTATTTTAAATAAATGCTTATTATTTGATGTTTAGAACCTTTTATCAAAGCATTTTATATCTTGACATGGACACATGAATTTTTCAACATGTCAACAAGGAAATAATTTGGGGAGATGAAATGATGGGATTTATGTTATTACTTATGTTATTAACATCTACACAAGGAAAATCACAATATCAATGCAAGTGCATCAAAACTCAAATGAAAATTTAATCGTGCTCAATGAAAAGCCCAATACTCAAATTTCAAAGATAATCACACATGATTTATCATGTTTCCTTGATAAAACTTCATTTTATTAAATCAAAAAGTAGAAAACACATCACTTCCAACAAGTGATGTGAATTACACAAATTTTATATGCACCAATTATAAACAATTTATGGCTACCTTTGGTAACATTCTTTAGGTGAAATCCATTTGTATGGAAACCCCATCGATGTGTGCACAATATGTTAGATGATAATTTGCGTCTTTAGATTCACCTCACATCATAAATCACTTTGCCAAATGACATTTTGATTGGATTGTCCAAGAAATATTATGCATTCCTTTCCAACTCCTCTTTAGGTTACCCCAAATTCGCCTTGAAGAACTTTCATGTGCATAACCCACACAGTTTCCTTCCTCAACCATCATCTTCAAAAACCTTCTCTCCATGCAGTCTACTTTGGAATTCTTACAGTTTTCCTGCACATAAACTAGAACATGGGTCATACACAAGGTCTCCCCTGTATAGGGGCTACTCCAATTGTGTTAAATCCTACTGAAGTTTGTTGGAGATCCTTCTCCCACACACCAGCAGCCATGTGCATTTGCGCACAATTTTCTTCTGCAACCTGCATTCCCCACATAAACTTGGAAAAAATCAACCAAAATTGAATACTTGCACACTCTCTTGCATGTCTAAAGACATGACGTCAAAGAACACTCCCTTGCATGTCTTTTGACTTGCAATAATAATTGCATATCGTTTGCATGCAAAATGCAAGTCCTAGTTCACTAAAACAAATCTTTAAAAAATTGAAGGTACCGATTCGAAGAATGTCGTTGGCCGATAATTTTATATTTTTTGCACCTAGGCACAAGCCTATGACATTATTACACGTTAGTTTACTCAAGTTAACTCCTAAAAAGAATTCAAAACTCCCATTCCAACAATCCCATTGACCATTTGGAATTGTTTCCACCGCCAGGAACAAATCTACTATTCTACAGACACTGTGTGCACTAACATTATGGTCTGTGAAGGGGCAGGGTCAACTAGGGCCTACATTGATACCATGGTAAAAAGTACAAAGGATAAACTAAAAACCCTGAATATCCTTAGGTTGCTTCCACCCATGGCAAAGATCCAGTCATTTTTGGCAACTGAGAACCTCCAAAACCATTTCTTTTCCAAAAGTTTGGTTTCTAATTTCTCTTTTTGGTGGAATTTTGCCAGCAAAAAAAATAAGGTTGAAAAGCCCTTGCCTGCAAATGCACTAGAAAACTAGTTGGAAGTTGTTACATGGTATGGCACGGCACTGTGGCTGAGGGCTTTATAGTACGTAAAATATGCGTCAGACTGCTCTTTCTTTTTCCCCACAGCTATCATGAGAAATAAAGCGATAAGAACGGGGTCATTTGTTGATGGGTATTCATTCCACTTTTAACACCTGCTGCAATTTTTCTAGGGTAATTGGAGGGCACCTTATGTGGTGTGATTTTTCAGAGGGCATTTCACTTATCCAAATGCTCGTCCGGCTTTCATTTCCATGATTCCTGGACCAAGTATCTTACGAAAAAAACAATTAACAAAATTAAAATTGCAAAAGGTCTTTATGCTTGGTAAAGGTCGTGGAGCTCACACAAGAAGCTTTGTCCAGGCTTGACTTTTTGGACTCGTGTTGTGTTATTCGGTCTCAATTTTACAGCTACACATACATGCCCCACCTTGTACATTTTTACTTACACGATTTGTGATTGAACCATATACAGTAGTTACACTTGAGTGACGTAAAAATAAATTCGCCTAGGTAAGCCCTTTACACTTACACAAAGTGTAAGTCCTAAACCATATATATGCACAACACTGGTAGACACCTAGTCATGCTGGGGGCAATTTCCTCCATGCCTGTGCTACAAATAGCGGGTCCTGGGTCAGGTCAGGTTGCGAGTGATATACTTCTCAGTGGCCATTTGTGCAGAGGTCAGGCTTGTGGTGCGGGGGGCTTGTGGTTGCCAAAGAAGAAGGCTTAGCAATCAGAGGGGCTTGCGAGCAACATCCAGTTTGTGTTGGAGGGAGAGGGGGTAGTTTGAAACTGGGCCCTTCAAGGGCGGTTGTTGGGATCAGCCCACCGTGCTCTGCAGTATTTGCTCCTCATGGCACTCTGCAGTATGTCTCATTCCATTGTTTGTACTATGAAGCTCGTGGTGATGCTGCTAACTTTCCAGCATCTGCTGCTGTTGGGCGTTCTTACATTATCCCGCCCGTCAGAGACGGCTGCTCAGGCTTATAATACTTCCGGGCCGTGTGGCGGCATCCTTACTTTGGATACTCAAGAACGTAAGAATTGAATCTTACGCCTCTATCTTAGTTACAGAGGTCCAAAAGCACACAGCTTAATGTACTTCAGATCTATGCTGACAGAAATTGCTCACCGCGAGTTCAAGAATATTCGGACTCGTTTTTTGGACTTTGACCTCCAAAGCAGTACTTGCAGCTTGCACACTCGACGTCTTTTTAAGTTTTTTTTCACTCAAATGGAGTTTAGTCAAAGGTTTTGAAAAGTGGAATGTTTTGTATGCATGTGCACTAGTGAACGCACTATTCAGCCTCTACGCTGCATGGAGCGACACACCAAACATCCTCAGTCAACTACCTCAATGGACACCAAATATCCCATCCAACAATAGCTGCTATAACCCTTGTTACGAAGGATGGTATGGAGTTATGTGCGATTCTCTTGGGCTAAATGTTATTGCGTTGTGAGTTCATAACTTCCTGACCCACCGTGCCAATCAATGAAATTAGTATTACTTGAATGAATTCCAGGCTCTTATATATTAAAGAAGCACCTGAGATGAAGAGGTATTTTGAAAATACGCCATGCAATGATGAAATATTTTTAATATATTTCAGATGAAGCTAGTTTCTCTTTGTTGAATGTTTTGGTATATATTAGCTTAAATAGTATCAAATGTTTGCTGTGCTGCTAGCTAGATATATGTGATGTGAATATTTGATATGTGATATGAATATTTATTACATCTTTCAATGCTTGGGCTAGCTTGTGTACCACACTTTTGCAATTCAGGTATAGCAGGATCTGTCTGTGAGTTTCTCAAATTTGCTCCAAAAGTCGGGTTAAAACTCTAGATACATCATTTCAGAGTTAGAACTGCCAGTAAATTTACTGGTTTTGTAGTCATGAAGAACTAGCCAGTTTGTATATTTAGGTACCTCCTCAGGCATAATTTTGTGTTTGACCTTACGACCTTGTAAGATGCCAGTCAATTCGTCAACAGGATCTTACAACTTTGTAAGGTACCAGTTTTCAAGAAACAACTAGCCGGTTCTTCATGCAGGAGAAGGGTCTGCTTTCAGACCCTTCTCCTGTACCAGCAGATGTGCAGTTCTCTGGGTGTTGCGTTCCTTAAAAAGTATGAAGAATTTATTGAAAGAAATGTGCAGAGCCCAATTGGTTAAAAAATGTGCGGGTCTTGCAGGGAGCTCATTGACCGGAATCTGCAGGGCCCTTTGGATCCAGCAATTGGAAACCTAAGCCAGCTTGCCATACTGTAAGTGCTATCATTCTATCTTTCAGACAGATCGAGAGATTTTGTACAAGTATTCTTCTAAATTGCAATTTAGATCTATGTGGAGAACAGAGGAAAAAAACATTGGATTCCAATAGTTCGAAAGGAAAAAATTCTTTGTGTAAACTTGTGATTTGGAAAGCAACTGATTGATAAGTCCCATGAATATGGACTTTTCCCACTAACCAAACTGGTCATCGTTCATCATGCTTGGTCACACTCGTGAAATCATGTGCAGAACCGTATCAAACAATCCAGGACTTGTTGGGCCACTCCCATCCACAATTGGACAGCTCCAAAACTTAGTATTACTGTAAGAACAATTCTTCAACTTCAATTGATTCCTCGTTACATGGACCCCCAACTAGTTGGTCCCTTCTGGGACCTGGAGTGGAGGTAGGCCTAACGCCGTCTTTATTGACTACGTCGGTCTCTCTCTCAAGTAGAGTAGCACTGCTCCTTCAGCACTAACTTAAACGTTGTCAGCTTGGGTCATTAGAGAGAGTCGACACAGACAGAGCGGATGATGATATTACACTCTTCCTCTGTAATAACCTAGTTCATTAGCTATTAAGAAGAGGTGAGGACTTCGAAAATTTCACATAGCCTGTTGTCTCCAGCAACTACAAACACACTGAATGATTGCTAGTCACAGTATGAGAATTGGAAAAAAGAACAGTACTAATTTGGAACAGTTGGACTATTTACAGGATCTTAACAGACTGTAGTTTTCTAACGTTGTAGACCAAGCTGCCCAGAAAACTGAATACTACTTAGGCTACTACATATGGGGTGAGATAAACGAACCAGCTGGTAGTCAATATGTCATGATGCATCCATTTAGCAAGGGCTTGTACAACTTATGGCAGCAAGAAAAACTAAAGCCTAGGACTAAATCTTCTGCTGCTGCCACCGCCGTTGCGATAGAGCTTGCATATAATTATGGACTGTGAAACAAATCTTTACTTTGAAGGTGTTAGAAATGATGCCACGTGGCACTCTGAAAATTCAGATTGCGTTTTGAGGCCTCAGGCCTACCTCCGCTAAATATTCTGCACGTAGACTGAATTTATGGGGTGAAGGAATTTTGCCCCGGCTCAATTAGAATTTACGTTCCCTTTGGACTACACAAAGATTTTAGTGACCAGTTACGTTGCTTTTGCTGCTTGTTATTCTCTCACACTCTAGACTGCATGTGACAGGGATCTTCATAATAACTCTTTGAATGGGACTATACCAGTTTTGTCCGGATTAACAAGTTTGAATGAATTGTGAGCTACCAATCATCAATCTCTCTATTGACAGTTGGGCTATGGTTGCAGTGTTTCCAGACAATTCAATGACATTATATATGACCATCATGTTTTCCTTGGATACAGTTCCAGCAAAGTTTCTTTATCTTTATTTTGAGTTGTTTTTTTGTGATTTTATGTCAGGCGCTTGAATGCCAATGCACTCACAGGACAACTCGCAGATGTCTTCCAAAATCTAGGTAGCATGAACATGACCAACAAAGTAGTGACAGCACTTCAGACCTTGGATTTGTCCTCAAATCGATTCACGGGTGTCTTCGAAATTCCAACTATCTGCGAAAGGTTCCTGCTTATGCAGCAATTGTAAGTGGTTCAATCCTGTACAACTTTACTATTCCGAAACATGGGTCTTGCAAGAATTCAAAATCAGATTCATGTCGTCTGAAATTAGTCTTGCAAATGAGAATTATAGCCAATGCAAATGTCAACTTATATGTGTAACTTCCATAGTTGACAGTTGACCCTACTATAGTATTTAAGTCTGCACATGAGGAAGTTGTACTGTACCAAAGACTTGGAGTCAAGTGCACGCCTTGGTTTGATTGATGCAGAAATCTGAGTCGAAATCAACTCAATGGAACTTTGGATTTCAGACAATTTTCATCCACTATTGGGGTGTCAGTTTCCATGCTTGACCTATCATTCAACAACTTCTCAGGGGATCTTTTAACAATCAACAATTGCAACACTACTAATTTGGCCTGGTTGGGGGTGCTGTAAGTGTACATTTTCTTCCAAATGTTGTACTATGTGCCAGGCACTAGCTACAACAAATACTTGATTGCTATGGTCATTTGATTTTACAAATAGTTTTTGAATGCAATCTTGCAACTGTTAACTTCAGTTATTCCCAGTTAGACTTTGATATTTGAAATTTGGATGGAAATTGCTGGTGTCAATTTAAGGAGTTGCAAATGGGTAGAGATCCTTCTGCCATAAATATTTTCATCTATTAGTCTATAAACTGTTGACATTGCGTAAGGGATCTTTGTTGTCTAACAATTTTTGTGGGTGCATATTTCAATGCTAGAAAATAAAATGCCTGATGGCAAATATCCTTCTCAAATGTCGATGACTGCAGGTTGATTCTTATTGGGTTAAAAAATAGAATACTATATTTAAGAATGTCAATTCAACTGTTTTGTGTGACATTTTATATTCTTGCAGGCTATTAAACAACAATCAATTGACTGGAGATTTTCCCAACCTCACATTGGCAACCAATCTCACCACCTTGTGAGTACCTTCAGAACCATGTTAGCTCTATACTGGCTGATGAATCAAGGAATACTTTAAACACTTCTAGGACTTTTGGGTCCTCCAACTCACTATGCACCTTAAGAAAGATCGCAAGTACACAGTACTGGAATAATTTTGCAAGGCAATGTCACCTGTCAATTTGAAGGAAGATCTCAAAAGATGTCCCTGAAGTGTAAATACCCAACTAGTACAAGGAATTAAATACAAAATAGCTTCCAAGTGTTTGCAATGCAATGGTTGCTATTAAAAGAAACTTGTAAGGTGTGTTTTAATAAATTCTCTAGGGCAAAAAATCTATGTTCAACTACTTCCAGTTTTCCAAATTTGTTAAATGAGCTGAATACATTGGTTGTGAAAGTCATCATTACTTTGATGGCCTACTGTTACATAAACTTGTCACTTCTATTGTTTTGTGTTGTGAAGGAACCTCAGTTTTAATAAACTCAGTGGATCACTACCACCTTCCATATGGGCAAGTCCAAGTATCAGTGTTCTCGATCTATCTGAAAACAATTTCTCGAACAACCTTCCGAATCTACCAGTTGTGAATGAGAGTATCTTCATTTGCCCAACGTCTTTGACAAATTTGTAAGCAGCACTTCAA
>Ga0209208_10006193_pt1 | contig 16504 bp, 10 predicted proteins | sample S1TSphfallax_3_FD_187694 | JGI IMG/M metagenome (GOLD analysis project Ga0209208, IMG submission 187694) | Host-associated microbial communities from peat moss isolated from Minnesota, USA - S1T2_Fd - Sphagnum fallax MG (SPAdes) (version 2) | ecosystem: Host-associated > Plants > Peat moss >...
CTTTACTTCTAGCAACCATATCTTGCTCATTTCTCATTCATTTTGAACGACTTCAAAGGCTACAAATGTGCTATCTCAAAATTTATAAAACTTGTTTAAAGTGAAAAGTCAAAAATAGTAGTTGAAGAACTTAAGCTTCAAATCATATTGAACATTTATGAAAAAATCCAAAACACAACCCCCTTCACTTTGAAAGGGCATATCTTGTTCATTTTCCATTAGATTGTAGCATTTTTTACAAATTTGGATATGTTAGGTGGAGGACTACAAAATTGCTTGAAATTTCAAAAGGAACAAACCATGGACAAGAGAGTTATAATGATCCAATATCATTAAGTGTTCAGTGATAGTTGTGTCTACCTGAGGTTAGAACTAAAATCTTTATCCCATATTGTTTGGTTTCCATTCCAAGAATCCAAACTATATAAAGGAATGCACTAAGATTGTTGGAGAACACAATAAACATGGAAAATGTAATAGCCATTTGGGATGAACCAATAAAAAAGGTTCAACCCTAAAGGCTAAACCAAATGAAATAGGATTTCGTTTATTAATTGCCATGTGGTTTAGGTCTATGCCTAACATAGGTGCCTAAATCTAGCCCTAACTTAAGCCTAAATTTAATGGCCTATGTTTAGGTTTAATGTAGGTGCCTAGGTTGAGACCTAACTTATGTTTAAACACCATGCGGCCTAACCTATTGATGTGGATGTGCCACGTGTCATTTAACTATTTGTTGACCCCACATTTTATGAATTTGCCACATGTCAACATTGTGAGTGTGCCACATGTCACCAAACCACTAACCGAATATTGGATTTACATAATTGCAACATAATTACAATGTTCAACTTACATTATTGCAACCTAGTTGAAATTATAATTATATTTTTGGTTGATGTCATGATTAGTCAATGGATGAAGTTCATCCATTATTCAAATGCAGTTGACAACATCCATTGATTATATTAGTAGAACAATTTTCAACTAAATTGGCAAGTAATGACACGTAGTGGCTATTGTTATGGTGTTGACACATGGCATACACTTTCAACTATAAGTTCACTTTCAATTTGTACTTCTCAACATTACTAGTTAGATGTTGCGAAATTGCAAAAAATATATTGCAATTATATGTGTAGTTTTTGACTTGGTTTTGTAGTTGCAAAAGGGGGAGTTTTCTACTAGTCTGTGTTCAAGTTATAAAATCCAAAAATTTGAAAAGATGTAGAACTATCTGTTTTGTCCTACCATCCTCTTCTATACACATGTTAATTCAAATTCAAAGTTTGAATTAGGTTATTAAACAATAACTAATAGATAAATATAAACAATCAAAAAATTCAAAAAGTAGTTACATGCTCAACAACCACATGTTTTGTTGATTACATGTTTTGCTAATATTACTTGTTGACATGTCAAGTGCTACCACTAGTTCATGGACAAAATCTAGGTAACATTATCCCCCTCAGTGAAAGTACATTTTGTTGTCAAAATGCTAGCTCCAAATTTTTCTGTCAACTTCAACCTCAACAACATGTTGATTTGTGGTTCCTTAAAATTAGTTAAATAATAACCCCCTCCACATGTTTATTAATGCCTATTGGTTGGGCTATTTTTTGTTGTAGACATTGATTTATTAGGTGTGTTGACCAAAGTTGTTGGTGTAGCAAAACTTTTGATGTGTGTGGTGTGTTAGAAATCAAAGTAACCTTTAATCCTACACCTATCCAAAGTGTGTTAATGGTGTAGTAACAAATGGTAATTCCACTAACTCAATCCTACTGCTAACCATTAATATTGGAGTGGCAACAAGTTGAACAATAGTTGAAACAAGTACATGAAAAGGTATAAATGTTAGACTACCTCCTCCTCACATAAAACTAATCAGTTTAGTTGTTATAATAGGTTATTTCTAGTTGCAGGGTAGTGTGGTCTCTATGGATGGACTTTTTCATAATGGAAAGCAACCTATGCACATTGACTAAAAGGTTGTTTTTGATTGAGTAACATGTATATTTTGAGTAATCAATTCGATTATGATGATTGATTTGACCATATGTCAAATAGCCCTTTAGTATAATTCGAACCCCAAAAAAACCACCTTAATCAAAAGGCCAATTACAAAAGGGTCAAATAAACAAGCTTAGTCAAAGTAGCTATTGGTTTAGTAAAACAAAAACCAACCCACTTACCTATCAACCTACACCTTCACGCCTACCCAACTAGCCACATGGTTACCTACCTGCATTTCAAATCACTTTCCTATAAGAGTCAAAACTAGCTATAAGGAGCCACAAAGGGTGTTGGATGTTAGAAACATTCAAAAAATTTAGTGGAAATGTCTTTGCCAATTAGAAAGTCATTGTAATTACGGGAAGTTGTGTTGACATACTAATATGAATGTTGACAAATTCAAATTGACAAACCATTTGCTAGAATTCCAAAGTTTAATTGGTGCAAATGACTTTTGAAATAAAATATTTTATTGGGTATAAATTTTCAGCCATACGGTTGTGTGTGCAACTAACATGCAACTAAATGTGTACAACATGGACATATGTCATAAAAATAATGGCCTAAACTTATACATACTTAAATTATTATACTTAATATATCTACATAGGTTATGTAAAATAATATTATGTGCCTATAATACTAAGGTTAACCCCATGCTAACTTAGTTTAACTTAAACTAACCTAAGTTAAAATAACCATAGCTAAACTAACTTAGGTTAAATAAACAAAAAAGTTAAACTAACCATGGCTAAATTAAATTAGGCTAAAATTAACCATGCCTAATTTTATTAGGCTAAAATATTTATGGCTAAATGAAATTACGCTAAAACTAACCATTGCTAAATTAATTAGGCTAAACTAATTATGGCTAAATTAAGTTAGGCCAAAATAAATATGGTTAAATTAAATTATGTTAAATTATTTATGGAATAAATTAAGCTATAATAGTTATGGCTTAAATAAATATGGCTAAATTAAGTTAGGCCAAAATAATTATGGCTAAATTAAATTAGGCCAAACCAATTATGGCTAAATTAAGTTAGGTTGAACTATTTATGGCTAAATTAAATTAGGCTAAAATTAACAATGGTTAAATTAAACTAGGCTAAACTAAATTATGTTAAATTAAATTAAGCTAAACTAAACCTAGGTTTAAATATATATTGCAAGTTTTTAAATTATATTTGTCAAATATATTTAAATGTTTTATTTGGCAAGTAAAAAATTTTAATTTTATTTTAGCTGGAATATTTTTCAGATAATGTAAATTTGATTAAACAAAACATTATTTAGAATCAATTAATATGATAATATTAAAATCTTTCCTAAATGTTCATAATTATCAATTAAATGTCTATTATAATTATAATGAAAATCAATTATATATATAATCAATAGGTATTATATATTTAAATTTTATTATTTATGTTAAAATATTAATGTAAATAGGCTACACGAATTAACCTACAAGTACATAAACATCTTAAGTTAATTACTAGTTTAAGCTAGATAATAATGTTAAAATCATATTTTCATTAAGTAATTATAATTATTAATAATATCCTACAATCATCTTTGAAGTGCAAAAGACAAGGAGTAATGAGAAATTAACAAGAAGAAAAACATGAAAAATATGAAAAATAAGTTTTTTTCCAAATTACAAAACGTGTTTTTTTTCCTTTCTTTGGACCCCTCCTACTTTCAAAACTCATAAATTTCTTATTTCTTATTCATTTTAAACGATTTAAAGTGCTATAGGAGTGCCAAATGAATTTCTACAAATCATATTGGAACTTTAATAGCAAAAAAATTAACATAAAAGGAAGTTTTTGGGTGTTTAAGAATCGGGCTTTGTAGTGTTCAATGGTCTTTTTTGAATTTTTGACCCCCTTTACTTTGGGGGGCCATAACTTTCTCAATTCTAATCTATTTTTTACGATTCTTATTTTGTTAGATGTGCCAAGAGGAGGGCTTCAAGTTTTGTTTAGACACTAGAAGCAATAGAACCCTCCCCTAGCTGCTATACTCTAATACATTAGTTGCATCTATGTGCAATTAAGTTGGTTCATGAGGTTTGCAATGGAATTTTTTATTCCATATCCTTTGGCTTCCAATTCTATTTGGCTTAATATATAACTAGGAGCAATAACTTTGTAATAACGAAACACCAAATGCCATTGGGGATGAGTGAATAAAAATATCTTGATGTTTATGAAATGGTTAATCTTAAAACTAAAATTGGATTATTTTAATCTTATTTATATTGTTTAAACCTAGCTATGTTCAACCTACTTACATACTTAAGTACGCCTATTTACCTAATAGGGTTTAATAGTAACCTACCTACCTAGGCAACACATGTCAACATCTTATTAGCCATAAATTGGACGATTTAGATTTTATTAATTAATATTTAAATAAAATAAAATATGTAGGCCTTAATTTCCACGTGTCACCATATAAGTGGTGTTTTTAAAAAATAAATGGACACTTGTTAAATGATCAATGAACGTTCCATGGTGTGCCACGTGTCATCATCTTAGTGGCATAAATTTTAATTATTGAGATTTTTCCAATGAATTTTTAATTTTGAAAACACAAAAATAATTAATTAGTGACACATGTCCACAAGTTAGTTGTCCAATTTTTAAACATGTGTCATATTTTTATTAGTTGCACTGTGGTTGCAAGGAGAGTTGCACATAGGTGCAACTACATTTGGATTAGTATGTATGGATGAGCATGTATATTAACAATGTATATACATGTTGCATACATAGTGTCACATTCAATTGAATGTTATGTGCAACTTGTTTTATGCAACTACACAAATTTGTAGTTGCATGTGTCACATGCAATTGAATTTTAGTTGCAAACGATAGTTACAAAACAAAAAATTTCTAGTAGTGATCATCCGCATGTTGCAAGTGGTCTATTTTGCAAAAGTTATAAGATTTCAATCTTGGAGGTTTGATATTATTACATATCTATCCACAATTGTGTGGGTTCAATTAGTTCAACTATGTTTTTCATTCTTGATTTTAATTGGAAATTATGCTTTTCATTACCCCAATTTGTGTGCTTTTGGTTACATGTGGTGGTTTGGTTTTGGATGGGACTGCATCAATAAATTTAAATGGGACAATACTTAGGAATAATGCTTAATGACTTAATTTTGAACCTTGTTTACCCAAAAATATTGGCTATTTCTTTGTGAGGATCAAACTCCATTATTCCAAGCTTAAAACTTTGTAACAAAGCTTGGAAGAGGCTAATAGACAATTCACAATGGCTACACACCAAATTTTGTCTTCTTGTTTTGCATTTTGAGCAACAAATTACTTTATAAGCAAAAATAAGACTACAATGGAAGAATCGTGAATTTGGAAACTATTATATGTACAAAGGTGAAAACTACTACATCTTTTTTGATGATTCCAATGGGGCATCAAATGACTTGTAGTAGGACATGTTTCATTGAGAATAGCTAGATGGTTGTTATTGTTCCTTGAATATGATTTCACAGTAATGTATAAGCCAATCAAAACTCATGTCGTTATAGATGCATTATCAAGATTACCGAGTATTACAGAACCCACAAGTGTGCCTAATCAAACCACAAATGTAAGTTTGTTTTATACGAGGCCTAAATGGTTAAATGATGTAAAAGAATTTTTGAAAACAAGACATCTTGAGGGCATGTTATCGGTGTAGCAAAAGTAAATATTGGTAAGGAGAGCAAAACCTTTTACACTAAAGAATGGTGAATTATATAAAATGGGCCAAGACAATAGATTGCAACAATGTTTGACAACTATAGAAGCACAAATGGTGATGAAAGAACTGCATGAAGGACCTTTAGGAGGGCATTTTGTAATTAAAATAACGCAAAGGAAGATATTGGATGTTGGATATTGGTGGTTAGCTATGTATAGGGATGTGCATGATTACTATAGATCTTGTGATGGATGTCAAAGAACAAGAGGATTGGTAATTCAAAGTCTTGGAAAGTTAGTCACAAATTTTCTAGAGGAACCATTTATGAAATGGGGACTTGATTTTGTGAGGCCAATTACGCTAATAGGAAGATATACATGGAACAAATATATTCTTTTTGCCACAAATTATGCTACTAAGTGGGTGGAAGCAAAAACATTGATAACTAATACAACAATAGTCACAACAATTTTTTTGTATGAATGCATATTAACCAAGTTTGGATGTCCTTTAACTATACTCATAGATTAGGGAGTTAATTTCATTAATGATGCCATCAAGTGTTTAACAAATCATTTTCTAGTGAAACATGTGAGTTTTACAACTTATTATCCTTGGGGGATTGGGTAGGCTGAGTCTACTAATAAGGTACTTGGGACACTGTTGACCAAGTTAGTTAGTGAAAATGGAATAAACTAGGCTAAGCATTGTCTATAGTGTTATTTTCATACATAATTGCATACAAAATAGCAACATGGTATACACCATATCAATTAGTGTATGGATTACATCCATTAATGCCCACAGAGTACATTGTTCCAATTGTTGGTGGAAATGAGAGAGACAATACTCCAATGAGAGTTTTAATTAGTAAAATTGTAGAGCTCAAAAAGTTGTAGAAACAACAAAAACTTAGTAGTGTAATAGAACATTATGGAATCAATAAAAGAATTCGGAAAAACAATTTAGTTTTAGTGGTTATGTACTGTGGTTTCCAAAGGGTAATAAGTCACACCTAGGGAAGTTTATTAGGAAATAGTTTGGATTGTATAGAGTACAATATGTGTTGCCAAATAACATTGTGTTATTGGTGACCATTGAGAAGTTTGAAACTAACCTTGTGTTGGTCAATGTGAATTAAACCTCATAAATAAATGGAATCTAAAGTTCAGAAAAAAAAAAACAACATATGCCAATATATTGGGAATAAAGTGTAGGTGGAATTCAAGAGGCGAATTTTGACACAAAGGAGGACAATGAAGGATGTGAAATATAAAAACCACAAATGAAGAATTTTAAAGATAAAAAACACATCACAGATCCAATAGTGAACACAATTTTTTTTTTGATTTGCAAATGAACAATAATTACAAAAGTGTGGGATTTGGGATGTAGAAATCTAAAGATGATATGTTAAGCGTATCAGCTAAATCAATAGTAATATTCATTAGGAATATTTGCACAATCAATAGATAAATCGGTACAATCACCACATGTGTTTTCACAATCAACAAATAAATGCACATAATCAGCAAAAGGTGTACAATGCGAATGAAGTGGAGTAAGTATAGATAATGTAAAGAGATTATAAATGTGGAATAATCAAAAGATGAAATATGTGACGTTCATTCATAATGATGATGCTAAATGCTTCCACGTGGCTGTACAAGGGACACAAACTTGTAATGATGGGTCATGTTAATTTCAAGGATCATGTGTTAATTAAAATACAATTGGTAGATGAAAAAATGAATGTGATGGACAAGATGTTCAAGGATAAAAAAAAACGAAGTAATTGTCAAAAGTAGTTTGTGTTCGTTGTTGGAAGTTGTGCATGTTTTTTAAGTTTTGGAATTCACAATAATATGAATGTAGAGAGTGCAATTGAAAAACTATAGCAAATAGCAAGGGAAAAGGAAGCAAAAAGGAGTGAGCATAGATGAAGCTTGGAAGAGGAAACAAAATTGTTGAAAATAATAGAAATAGAAAACAAGTTGAGAAGAGTAAAAAGAAAAGGAGTGTTGAATATTCAATCGTTGGCTATAAGGTTGTTGTTGCATTCATCATCATCTTCAAAATGTGCAAAAGGGACAGTGTATAATGAAAAAATACAATTTGCATAAATGATAATTCAAGACATAGATACAATTGGAACATTTGTAATTGAGTTTTTTGTGCAAAAGCATATGACATTGGCATGGAAAAGAGTAGACAAGACCAAAAGCTACATTAGTAAATCCGATGTGCATTAAAGAATCAAAGGAAGATGAAGTTGAGGAACAATATTTTGTGGAGGCACAAACAATGCAAAAGGATGCAAGGGAAAACAACATTGTTGTGAAGGAAAAACATCTATCCACATAAGTGCAGTTGAAAGTACTACAAACCATAGAGGTGTAAACAATGGTAGAAGCATAACGAAAGGCAATGGAGATGCAGCAACATGAAGCAAAAGTGGTAACGAAAAGAAGATGCACAATCTTGGACATAACTACACTTATGGAGAAATGGATTAAAATTCTAGACCCTAAGCAATTCATTTGTTTTGTCAGGTATTACAAAGTTGTAGATTTGCACTTGTAAACTCTTCTGCAAACTAATGGAATGCAAAAAGTTTGGGTCTACCATATTCTATCAGATATCCTACGATTATATCTATCATTTAGAGGAAGAAGGTACAATATTTTAGCAACAAAACAACTATTACATTGGTGAAAGTAGAAAAAGGGTAGAAGGTAAATTGGGCACATATTATATTCAATAGTCTGTGTAGTGAGCTAGATAGGTGGTATAAGTATGTTAAGGAGAATAAAGGGGATAAAAAAGATACTTGTCAATCTGCCTTGGTATTGGCAAAAATCTTTCAATATCTATTTGTGCATCAAAAGGAAAATCGACTAAAACCACTAGCCAAGGTTAAAAGAACTAGGGAGGAGATGCAAATAGCATTGGAAAATAGAAAGAAAGTTGCAGCAAACTTTCTAAGAATTGCTCTCAAAAGGAAGAATAGAGTTGAAGAAGGAAGAGCCTCAAGCTCAAAAGTGAAGAGGGAACAAGAGAGCACAAATTTGAGGTCACAAAAAAATGATGAGGGGTAGAGTGGAACCATATGTAATGTCAACAATGGTAGAAGTAGTTAGACAAACTACAATAGTACCATAGATGACATCTCCATAGGAGAGACAATTGAGGGAGCAAAGGCAAGAAATACCATAGATGACATTGCCACAAGAAGGATAGCTGAGGGAGCAAAGCCGAGTTAAGAGGGAACATGACATAAGGTTTCCAAAGGGTGAAGAGCATCTACATTTTAAAGGGGATGTATGTGAAAATTGGATGGAGACCGTTGCAAGTTCGAAACATTTTCAACATTTACAATAACATTTGCAACAATAATAACAACATACACATGAAGGTCTACATGCTACTGAACTATAGATGGAGAGAATGGCGACACAACTTGCTTTTGAAGAGTTCAAACCAACAAAACTATAGGTACCACCTATTAGGCTAAAAACTGCAAAGGGATTCCCATTTGAATTTGAACTAAGGAGGATAATGGTATAGGAATTGGGATCATTTGCAAAAGAATCTCAAAATCCTACGACATAAACAAGTACACCAAAGTTTGAGGAGGAGGTAGCTGTAGAAGAATGACAGCATATAAAATAACTGAGTTATTTTAGGCCATGACGATTGTGAGTCTGAATATGGGGAATTTGACTTTGGAGGTGAATACTTTGAAGAACAAATTGGCTTAGGGGGAAAGGAGAAGGAAGTGTTATAGGAGGAATTGGATGAGGAGAAAGATTTCCAAAAGGGGTATAAACATAATGTGGAAATCTGGAGGAAGAATAAAGCATAGACTAAGCAAATTGATAAAGTGCTCATTAAGAAATTGCAAGATGAGAATGAAGAGCTCAAGGGTAACAAAACATGGCTAAAGTCATAGGATGAAAAATTGTAGAATTTAAGGCTGAAGGTTGACATCTAAGAAACCACAAAGAGGAAGTAGATAGAGGCACTATTTCTTCATGACAAACAACATGAGGCTTTGGATAGTTAGGTGAAAGCACTGATTGAAAAAAAGAAGGAGAAGGAAAATGTTATGATAAATTTGGCATTACAAAATCTGGAAAATGTATCTTTGTTGTAGTTTGAGGAATTTAAAAAAAAAACAAGATAAGCAAAAAAAGAATAGTTAGTGGAGGATAAGGAGTATCAGAAAACTCTGTAGCACCTATAAGCACAGTTGGAGAAGGCACAAAAATAGAGGAAGGGTTTAGATCCAGTTGGTATCAACAAAAGACTAGACGATTATAAATACATGTTGCAATATTATACCTTGATGAAGATGAAGAATAAGATGGATTTTGAGGCAGAATTTATAGAATGGAGGGAGGTTGCAGAGTAATATTTTACAAAGGAATTAGAGAAGAATCTAACTCAACATAAAGCTAATGAAAGAAATTTTAAGTACAAGTTGGAAGCTTATCAAAATAATTTTCTAGATTTCATTTGTGGTAGTCTAACAAGTACAAAGGTATCAAGCCAAGATGAAGAGACAAAATCAAGGCCCAATGGAACAATTCAAGAGGAAGAAGTACAGATTGAAGAATCACAAGACCTCAAAAAATGAGCAGTTCAAGAGGAGGAGGTATAGCCAAAGATATTGCAGGACCTTAGAAGAGGGGGTCAGGAAGAAAAAAAATCAAAGGGAATTCAAGAACAAGAAAAGGTGGAGGCTATTCCGACACTAAAAAAAAAGATATCCAAGATACAACATTTGGAAATAGAACCACAAACTAAATTAATGGGGAGGAGATTGGAACTATAGAACAAAACATAGATATAGACCCACTAGTTTTTGTGTAGATTAAGATTATAAAACTATAGTAAGAGAAATAGATGTTTGAAAGGATATAAAATACTTTCATTTAATTTATATCATTTTACAAGGATTTTGGGGATGGAATCCAAAGTACAAAGGGGGTAATGTTAACGAGTAGGATGAGTATGTGATTTTGGATCAACAAAGCAATTAGGATAGGGACTAATTAGGGAATTTTGTTAGTTTGAATTTTGAATTATTGTCGTTTTAATCATGATGATGTGACTTGGGAGAGTTTTGGAGAATAAGGAAAAAATATGAGACACAAAATTTTAAAGGAGAGGAGGAGGAGCTATCAATACTTGCAATAGAAGATTACAAAATTTGTTTTGATATAACACAAATTTTAAATGTTGTTTCGGTTTTTTTTTCAACAAAAATTAGATTATGTTGTAATTTGGATTCATGTTTTTAGTAATATAGAGAAGCACAAACTTTTATAGTGAATTCTATGTTCATCTTTTGTGTGAATTTTTTATAATATCAATTATGATGAAATGAATCATAATCTTGTTTCTAGAGCTTTTTTATAATGAATTCTGAAGTGTAGATTTGGGTTATATGCAATAACCATGAATATGATGTTGAAATGAATGGTAGTGTCAAGTTTGTAGAGATTTAAGACAAGAATAGTGAACATATGCATGTGAAATGCAAATATGTTGTTATAGTAGTGTGAAATATTTTGCAAGAATTTAAAATTCATTTATATTAGGGATCTTATCCCAAAGAACACATTGTATAGAATGATGGGTGTTTTGCACAATTCAAAAGTGCAGGGGCGTGGTACTTTGTTTCTAAGTATCCACATCTTATTGTTTGTGAACAAAGGCCTAAAGGGGTATAGTTGTGTTCGATTTTTTTTGCATTCAATCATGGGAAGGGTGAGGTTGACAATGCATGTGTATTTTTGAAACGAGTGATTCACAAGGAACAAATCAAACCCCAAGCATTAAGGTTGCAAGATGCCCATGATGTTGTCACTTTCTGCCAATAATGAGTAGGCATGTACAAAACCACATAACCCTCATTTGTTTCTCCTTTCATCAATCACCATTTTACAATACTACCATGCATAACCATAAGCAAATTGCCAAGAGTCATATGTCTGGACTATTTAAAAAAAGTAAGCCCAATCTAACCAAGTTAGAATGCGTTTATGTGTCATTGCAATTTAGGTGGGTTTTGAACTTTTGATAAATCCATCCTTTGATTTAGGTCCTTGGATGGTCTTGAAAAAATTGAATGTGTTTGAAGAATCAATGTTGTAGGTGTGCAATGACTCCTAGTTAATTAATGCATTGTTTTGAAAGGATGAAAGCAATTGTGATCAAGTAAAAATGTGTTTAGGAGTAATTACATTAGTTGTGACTTATAGTTCTATGAGAAATCAAGTTACTTTTTGAAAGGGCAAGTTGGGTGATTTTGTTCATGCGGGAGTGTGTTTTTGAAGACATGCTTCAAGTGCAAGATCCAAACTACTAAAATTCAATCTATTTTGAAAGGACCTAGCCCATTAATCAAGAAAAAAAAAAATTGGAGCCATTTCTAAAGGTGCTTCTTGGATATCTAACGAGTCATTGTTGAAAGACAAGGTCTTTGAATGTGGTAAAAAAATACTTTAGTTATTTAAAACATTTGCTAAATGCAAGCACTAAAATTCAAAAGACCTTAAGTGATTGTGTTAATACTTGGGATGTTTTTTGAACATTTGAAAATTGTATGCATTGAATGTTTGAAATATGTTGCAAATGTATACAACTACATATGTTTAGGGATGTTATAAGGATTTTAGTAACTTTAAATGAATCATTGTTACAGGTGTTGTCAAATCATTGAGGAATCCAACACATATTTGAATGACACTTGAGTAAATTGGGTCCAATCCTTTCTAGGTCCTTTTTAGGTCCTTGTGTTTAGTTCTTTCTAAGTCCTTTTTAGTTCCTCATGTTTAGACCTTTTTAGGTTTTTTTTAGGTTTTTTTTAGGTCCTTATGTTTAGTCCTTTCTAGGTCCTTTGTTTCAAACCTTTCTAAATCTTTTATAGATGTTTTGGTTGGATAATCCTTTCCAAGTGCCTTGGGTCAAATCATTTTTAAAATGTGATTTGGATTTAATTTCTCTTATTCTAATCTTGTTAATTCACTATATTCCCAATTAACACATATTTCAAATGAAAATGTTGGAAGTTCATGGCAACCCACATAGTTTATATTCAACACTTTAGGGCTAAAGTTGATGTACTTGGCTTTTTGGTTTACTAAATAACTTTTTTTGTACAAGTATGACACATGCAACTCACCCAAATACTTGGAGGATTGTCAACAAGGTGTTTTGGGAAATTGGCATAAACAATGTTGACAAAACTCAAATTCATGGTTGCAAAACTATGGCAGGGAGTAGAGGAATGCACCAAGTGATGTATTCTAGTGAAAAACATTTATTGGACAATTTGTTGTTAGCAAATAGGTTCAAATAATTGTGTCACATTGATGTTCTTTCTAAAATTATCTCTTATGTGTGCATAGATCAAAAGTGTCTCAAGCCAGGATTCCACATTGATACACTTTCGTCATTTGTCATGTTTTTGTCACCTTCTTAATGGCAAAACTATGATTAAAGAGTGTGATTAGGAATCACATGTGACACCATGGGAGATCTTTAAGCTTAATGTTGATGATAGACCAACAACCTGTCAAGTCTAGTTGGAAATGGAAGAAGAAATTGAGTATGGAGTTGAGGGAGAGGCCATTGCTAATAATGTTTTTGTTGGTGACAACTTCGTTGTACCATGCAAAAATGGCAATGGAGAGGCATTTTGGCTATTGCTTTGTGACAAACCAAAGCATGTTGTGAAGGACACCTTCACTAATGCTTACAAAAACACATATTATTAGGGAGATGAGGTCATTCATGGGCGATACTATGACCAACTTCGACCAAGGAGCAGGACATATATTTTGAATGATGAAGCACAACTTGCTTATATTTATTTGCATTTGGTGTGTGCATCAAAGTTTGCACTAACACCTACTGCCCATAATGTTAGAGGCATTCATCCAATATTTCAATTGTCGGTTAATACTTTTCAATTGATTGAAAAAATTCTTGAAGACCTAAGGCTCTTGGATGGGGATCTTGTTGCCTGATTACTTCCATGATGGTTTAGGGAGAATTTTTCCCTAGATGTACTCAAGCTTTCACAAGTGCAATGAATAGGTTAAATTTTTGATGTTACAAATGTTGATTAATGGACAACATGCAATAAAAATGAAGATTTAATATGATTTAATTGCTAGTTTTTTGTTTCCTTTGGAAATTTTGTGAAGTAGGTCAATGAACATATGTGTTCTTTCTTGAAAAATGGAGTAAGGGGAACATGCATACAAAGGAAGTAGGATTGGACTTAAATAAAAAAGAGGAAGAATAAGACGATTGAGCATTAGAGTTGGGGAATGATAATTCTATTTTTTGAGAATCTCAAGAAACATTACAACATGAGTAATGCTTATTGTCTAGTTTTTTGTAAGAGTATTATGTGGGCAAAAATTCTTATGTCTTGGATTAATTTGTAGAAACTAATGAGGTCAAGTCTCTTTTGTTTCTATTGCATCTATTTTTGTTGCCATTATTGATGTAGGTAGTTCTTGGGCATGAGATTTTGCAAGTATAGTGAATGAATGTGTATGGTGGGATCAAAGGTCATGAGTTAGTGAATCAAATAATTTAATGAATTTGGGTTAGTGACTTTGTTCCTAAAATATGGAGGAGCCTATTTAATTAAACACATAAGAGCATGGAAAAAAAAACATTAGAGCTTTTTCGTATGTGAGTATATCAAAAGGTGTTTTACAATTTGATGAATATGGAGTGAATATTGAGTTTTTCAATTTGTATGCAAGTGAAGGTTATAAGGCCACTTGAGAATTGGTGAATAGGTCTAAAGTTGTATATAGTTGCAATATATTTCAAATGTTAAACAATCATGTTTTGCAAATTGGCACCTCCTAACCACACTCAAGCATGAATATAGTCATTAAAGGGCTTCTTGAAAGATAGTTGTATAAATTTTAGATGTTCAAAAAACATTTGAAGTCTTTTGAAGTGCCTACATTTTTCATATTTCATTAGGTAACTAAAACACCAACTCCTTCAAACATATTAATGTCCTTATTGAATCATTTAATTTACTTTTCAAATAGGGTTTGGGTTGCATATGGTCTAAAAACACTTGCAACAATGCAACAACACTACAATCCTAACAACATCATTCAATGGACCCTTCCAAGTAATTGCAAGGGTTTTGATGGGTTCAAGAAACACCTAGATATGCCCTCCTGAACAATATGCAACATCCATAAGCGAAACCATGCAAGGTCCTTCTAAACAATTGTTGCATGCTTCAAATGTTCAACAAGCAAAGATAATCAAAGTGATTCTATGAATACTTGAATGTGTTTTATAAATTCTTTATAAAACCACTCAAAGTACCATTTCAAATATTGATCAAAAGTTTTGAAAGTACCTCCAACAATGAGTCAATTAAACATACTACAATAACATGTGAAGTAATTAAATTGACATGTTCAAGTGATAATACTTTTACTCTTGCATTAACACACACACACATAACTTGGAGGCATTTTATTAATCTACACAATTTGAAACAGTTAAACCACCCTAAGGGCTAAGCAAATTAGTTTGTGCCACATAATACACATAAACAAAGACATCATGTAGACCACCCATGAAGGTTGAGGAGATGTGTTTGAACCAAAAAAATTCATAGTCTTGAATCGTTTGACATTTGCCATCATTTTAAAAAATGATTTGAAGAAAAGGTTTGCAATGAAAAACTTATGCAAGTCACTAAGACTTAAGCCAATTGTCAAAACATAATATTGCAAGCTCTAATCACTCATAATCTACATGTTCCTCGATTTGGCTTATTTATGATTAATTTTTTATCATGGCTTTGTGTGTAACAAAATCCAATTGAACATAGCCATGTTCAAGTCTACACACAAAATTGTTTATATTGAAAATTTGCAAACATGAACTAGGGAGATAAGTTACTTAAAGCAAACCACCTACTCAATATTTAGAACTACTTTGAGTTTGCATGCCCTTTCCTACAATTGCTTTGCATTCTTTCATTCGTTCAAGCACTCTTCCCAATACCTTTGGTTGATACTTAGATGCCCTGCCCTCCTCTTCATTTGAATCTTGTTTTAAACTATATGACTCCACTACCAACTTCATCTTCTTCTTGGATGGTTGGTCCTCATCCTTAGGCCCAAGACACAAATGGGTTGTCTTTCCATGGGTAACCTTATGGGCTCTTTTGGATTGGCTATTTTTCTTCAACTAAATCTTGGTTTGCATTGCCTTTGCTTACTCCAGGTGTGATGTCCTTAGATGGGGTGGACATGGTTTCTTCTATTGCAATGCCCTTGGATGAGGTAGTTTTTCTTGTTGTAGATCCCTTGTTTTTGGATGGGGTTATTTTGGCACTAGCTTCTTGTTGGGCCTTTGTGAGGATTTATTGCACACCTTCACCACTAAGATATGCACTCACAATAAAAGACCCGGTTGGAGGTGGAACTACTACGTAGTGTAGTCTAACAAGTAAGGTGGTTCGAAGTAAGTAATGAAATTCACTAAAAAAAATCTAATGCATTGTGTCCAAATCTCATGAGTTTTTATTTTATTTTATGTCTTTGACCAAAGTTAAGCCCCGAAACTAAAAACCACTTGCTTTGATTGAGGAAAACAAAACAAACATCTCAACCTCTTCTACTTTCAACACCTGCAACTCCCTCACAGCAAAACCGATGACGCTGAATTTTTGAGAGGAGCTTTTACACCTTCCAAACTA
>Ga0209208_10006194_pt1 | contig 16503 bp, 15 predicted proteins | sample S1TSphfallax_3_FD_187694 | JGI IMG/M metagenome (GOLD analysis project Ga0209208, IMG submission 187694) | Host-associated microbial communities from peat moss isolated from Minnesota, USA - S1T2_Fd - Sphagnum fallax MG (SPAdes) (version 2) | ecosystem: Host-associated > Plants > Peat moss >...
AAAGTAAACAATTTATGGTTTTTTTTTTTTTGTAAATAAATGAGGCAATGATAATAGGTTATGCACCCTCATGGATTCCTAGGTCTAATTTGGAGATTGTTGGGTTTCTTACAACAATTCTTAAGTATTTTCAAAACTACCCTCATATAGGTTTACAACATTAATATCATCTAATTGTTTTTAATACCTAAAGGGTTCTTAAACATACCTACATAGTAGTGTTGGTCAATTTTTAGCCTATAGATAGGTAGATCTTCAAATGTTGGATGTTGAACTATTTCAACGCTATGGAGAATTTTTGCAACAACAAATTCCTCTCCACTTTGTTGATTATTTTCAACTTCCTCCACTATTGTGTAATCTTTTTCATCTACATTATTGGGTCCAAACATGGTTAAACTAAGACCCACATTCGCCTCCTTGGTGTTTTGCTTAATGATTGCTTAGTCCAAAATATTTTCAAATATATCCTAAGGATATTCCATTTGTAAATTTAACAAATTTTTAAAAAATTCCTTTTGAATCACAAAAATGTTGCATTATATTATCATAATAAAGTTTGATTTAAATAATTTCCCAATTATATGTTGTTTTAAGTCCATTAAGGAGTCATTTATGTGTTTTTCAAATGTTAAAAACATTCGTTACATTGCTAAAAAAATGTTTTAGGTATTCAATATTCATTAAATTTGTTTCAAACTTTTTCAAGTGTTTCCATAGTGTATTAAAAACATTGTTGTATACATTTACCAAACATTTTAAATATTGACTTGATTTAGCACTTAAAAAAATGTAAAATTAAACAATTGTTACATTTGAAATGGGTCCTAGTAGCATGTTTAAACCATGTTCACATTTGCTACAATGTAAACTTCTATTGATTGAATTTTGCCATCCATTGCCTTTGGGTTGAAAGGTCATATACATGTAGTTATAAATCCAAACTTGATGTCTTTTTGTGAGTGATTACTTTAAGGCCTAATTTACCCATCTTGTTAAAATTATCTTGTTTGGTTCCATGTGACTATTTTAAAACATAGTTACATCCCTGACCTTTTTTAATGTTATCTTAAAAGGCTTAAAACAAAACACATATAATGGTTGCAATGCATGTGATGTGTGCAATGGCAGTGTGATCATGTCTAACCTTAACTCTTTTATCGATTTTATTGCTTTTAGGGTAACATGCACTATGCCAAAAATGTCATTTTATGATTAACCTATATGATTACAAGCGACTAAAAATGGCATAAACATTGGGTCCAAATCAACTTCAAATGAAATAATTGATTAGTGGAGTCGACAAGGACTAGTCATAGAATGACATTTTGGGCGTAGTGATGGCTACTATGCCCATCCAAAATCAATAAGTGTCGGTTGATGAAAAACATTCCGCATGGAATTAATTTATTAAAGAAATAAATAAACTTTTTAAACAAAAAAGTAGTCATCCATGCTATTTTTTGCGCCCTCCTTAGGGAATATGTCCCTCTTTCAACAACATCCATTGCTACCTTTAAGGCTTCGTTTGTCTACATGCCTCTTTTAGTTGTTGAAAGCATTTGATTCAATTGTGGTGTTAATATTTTGCTTTGTGATTCAAGAGTAAGTGGAAATTTTTCCTTGTTTATTGCTTACAAGTCCAACATGCTACTTCATCACCTACAAGGGACTATCAAGTTCATGATTGTTATTTTCTTTTTAGTCCTAGCTTTAGCATCTTGGTGGAGTGTGATATGGCCTAACTAATAATATGCCTTTCTTTTCCCTATAAATGACCACGAACCTAGAAGTGTAATAAATATGGAAATTTTGTTATAACATGTTCCAATAGTATTATATTAGAATTTATTAGATCATAAAATTTTGTAAAATCATCCCAATTTAAATCAACATCTTCTATTGATGTGCACATAATGAAAAGAAATATGTATGAGTGATTAATGTGACTTAGCTGAAACCTAACTCTCTTGAATCGCCTTGATGTAACATTTCAAACTATGGATTCTTGGATCTAATGATAATCTACATATTTCTTGAACCTTTGATTGTAAATATGATATATAGTTTCAATTTGTACTTCTGAAGTTGATTCTTATTCAACATGCTTTACTTTCACCTTGTTTGGATTTTTTTTTACAAATCTACTTTTGAACCTAATTCTTATTCTTTTACTTGCTTTACATTCTCTATGAGACATGTTCTTTGCAAGTAAACTTTCAGATTTAAACTATCACTCTTTACATGTTCTACTTTCATTAGTAGGTCTAAATTTCTTGACATTACAACATTAGGAACTAGGAATTCTAAATAGAGTTGGATCTATTCTTCTACTATGACTTATAGACACGACATAAAGCTTAGATTGAAAGTAAAAAATGTTCTATTCATCTATATATGAAGGCTTTTGGTGAAGCAACCCCTGACTCCGCCCCATTGTATTTTTGGGGATGTAAATGAAGCAACCCCTAACTCCGCCCGCTCGAACCGTCATCCATCCAGCCGGACGGACGTTTCATCCATCTCGGCCACAAGCGAACCGTCGAACCTAACTCCACCTCCAACTGTCACGGAATCCAAAGGCGCAAAACCTCCCACGGGGGAAGAAGAAGAAGAAGAGTTCCCTGTGTAACTTCCTCCTCCTCTCCCTGGCAGCAAAAGGTAAATTTGAAACAGGGCAGGGCAGGGGCAAGGGCAGGGCAATGCAGGGGTAGGGCAGGGTAGGGGCAGGGCAAGGCAGGGCGTCCAGGGCAGTAAAAAATAAAAAGTAAAAATACAGGCACCCACAGGGGACTTCACAGTGGCCTTCGGCCACGAGGCACACACTAATTTGATGTAAGCTTTGCTTAATAAGCTTAAACTTTGATTTGTGCCTCTTTTTTTTTGTGGAGGAAATGCAAAGTGCTTATGCATAGTAGAATATTTAAGGACTCTCCCTTGGGGACTAATAAATGTGTTATTTTGGAGGATTCAAAGATATGATGTCCTTTGTTGATCCTTGTGCATTGTATCCTTGTTGGGGTTCAAGGTTTATTGACGAGCAATTGGATGCCTTTTAATGTGAGCATAAACCCCCAAAACCAAACAATCATTTTCTTTTTCACTTATCTTAGTTTCATTTTGTGAAAAAAATTCATCTCACCCCTAAGAATGATCAACATCTTTCTTGTCACCAAACATGACTACATATAATACTATGGCATCTTTTTAATTATTTTTTTTCCCACACCCATAATTTCACACACAAAAAAAGATTTTGTTTGGATAATATAAAAAAGTTAAACACATTTTTTCAAAATTGGACATTTGGTCATAAGGTCATGTTAAAATGCTTGCAAGAATGAATGCAACCATTGATTGGCATTGGTATACACAAGAGGGGTGTTTGGTCACTAAATGATGTTCAGTGGGGGGCATGTTTACCCTAGGTGCTTCGATAATAGATACGAATTGTCATTAATTAATGTCATAAATTAAAAAGGCCTTCTAGGAGTTGAAATGCCTATCACCATGCCAATTGAATGGGAGGTAATCCAAAATTTCATAATTATAGTTCTAAGACACAAAAGTTTATTCCAATTATAATGGTACATTGGAATTAGTGTGAAAGGAATACCTTTAGGTTTCAAAGTCATCCTTTTGGATGACAATTCAATGTAACAGTTTCTAAATCTATTCATATTTGCCTTTTCATATCATCACCTTTTCAATTGTCACATGTGACAATTGAAAAGATGATGATATGAAAAGGCAAATATGAATAGATTTTGAAATTGTTACATTGAATTGTCTTGCAAGATGATCAAATAACACAAAAACACAATTGGTGGAATAAAACATGAATATTAAAGAACACATAGTTTATGAAAAATATCCTCATGACAAATTTGATTGTATAATAATTTCACAAATTGTGAAAACAATTTGAATAAACACAAACACAAAAATTGTTGTGACATGTTAAAAAACATGTGCAAAACTATCATAACACGAAATTGTGATGAATAAACATTGTAAATAAAAAATTGTCATGAAATGATTAAGGAAAAAATTGTCATTGACATAATTAAAAATTATTAATAGCATCATGATGGGTAAACAAAAGTTGTGATGACATGATTTTTTACATCACAAATTGTTGTCACATATGATTCTTTGAATTAATACTAATTTTAAGAGCATAAAATTGCAAGTGGAACACTGGACAACCAACTTACAAATATCCACCTCACAAATTATAGATAAGAAAATTGGTAAATTGAAGTTTGTTATTTGTTTTATTGGAAATGGAAATAATTTCATTCAAAATAGATATGATCATGGCATTTTGTTTGATATTGTATGATTCAAGGAAAAAATGCAAACATATTAACATTCCAACCGTAGGTTGAGCATCATTAATAATGTAAAGCAATGTGGAGCCCAATTGTAATTGGACAAAGTTGATGCAAAAATATTCATCATGAAAGATATTGTATATGGTTTCAATTTTTCAATTTCAAAATGTCATGGGACATGTGAAACTACATACCATTAAGTTTATAATTCAAAGTTGTATGCACCATTGTATTTTTAGAATCAAAATATAATATCATACCCTATTCAATTTGCATGATATTTTAATCATCAAAATTTTTGTAGATGAAAAGAAATTACATATTCAATTATTCTTCTTTAATAAATCATTAATTTTGAAATATGTATATATCATAATGCATATCATACCAACTATTTGTGACTTATGGCAACTATTAATTAGTTTCATTGATTCATTTCGAAGCCCTATGATCTATCTGAATAAGATGAAAAAAATGTATTTACCTATGTAGGTCTAGGCCTAGAGGTAGGTTTCAAGTTATCATAATGTTATTTTTACTAGTTTGTAAATTTTTCCAAAGTGGCATTTTTGGGTGAAAATTTTGCATTTTACGTTGAAAATACACATTTTTCCTAATCTTTCTTCAATTTTTTTTGCAAAATAACAAAAATTCGCCACCAAATTTTTTTATAAAAAAACGTTGACTACTCCTTCACCAAGATCTTAAATTTATGACCACAAAAAGTTATTATTTTATGACATGTGCTTTTAACACATTTCAAAAATCACTTCAATTAAATTTCTAATTTCTTGGATTTGGAATGGATAGTTGAAAAAAAAAAATGGATTAAAAATGAAATGTTCAATTTAGGTGACAATGTGGGTTGAAATTTGAATTAAAATTGATGTTGAAAAGTGGGAGAAGTTTTTCAAAAGCATTTCTTTTCTCAAATGGAATTTGTGACGACATATTTATATTCATCATTTTTTTTCCAAGATGCAAAAATCCATCACAAAACAAAACATGTCATTATTCATAAAGTGTAACATCTAAAATATATCAATTGCAACTTTTTAATTTTATTTTCAATCACACATGTTACACTTTTGGTTTTATGCAAAATGTTATTAGTTGCATTATATTTTTATTTGTGATCTACTCAAACATCTAGAAGTATGCAATAAAAAGTTTAGACACATGAGGAAGAAAAAATCCCCTCCTTGTGAATTTACCAAATAATTTGTATAAGATGTTATTAGTCACAAATAGTACATTTTGGGTCACAAGTTATACCTTTTTTTAGTTGATGTAAAACATTTTTGGTCCAATGTTTTAAATAATTTATTTACATATTTTATATTTTCATATGTATTTTCAAACATATGTATTATCTTTTTCATCACATGTAATCATTTTGGGTCACAAGATTTATATATTTTGTCATGGGTATGTGTTTTGGTTACATATTTAAAGGTATATTTATGCATTTAAAATTTTATCACGTGCATAATGTGTTCAATCATAAATTAAAATGATCATTTTTATTCCTTTCATCATACTTCAAATTTGTATGCATTTTTAATTTCTTTTTTTTGCACCACACTTTCAATCACATACAAAGTGTGGTTTTTTTTTTTTGAATGTCATCCAAAAAAAGAAGAAAAAATCAGGCAATGATGTTTGAGTTCTGGAAGCCAAATTTGGCAACGTATCATTGTTATTGACTTTCAACCTTTGAGTCATTCTACTTATGTGGACATATTGTCTACTTGTATGGCCACAACATGCACACAATTTATTGGGATTGTGAGTTTGGACCAGTAGCAACAATATTAAGACAATATATATTTTTTGTTAATAGTTATTTTTAAAAATCCTTTGGAGGGATTGGATGGTAGGTTGAAAAAGGTAAAATTTGAAGCAATTGCGGATTATTCCCATAACAACTCCACCACTATTAGCTCCCATCACATAGTTGCACAATTCATCATAATGTGAAAGATTGGAATTTGGTAAAATTTGAAATTTTGAGATAAGTGATTACGGTGAAGGTGTAGAGAAGCGATTGGCAAATAGTGTTCCTGGTTAGGATGGAGATGAAAGCGATGATGCAATTTAAATTTCAAGACTACCCCATAGTTTCATTATAATTAGTTACAAAAGTGGAAACAATATGTCACTTCAATCTCCTTTGACATTCTTTCTTGCTTCTTCAATTCAACATTCATTGTATTTGTCATGTCTAGAATATGAGTGCTAGATTGTTGTTTCTGTGGGTTGTCAATCTATTCATTTTCTATAATTTTAGTAGTGCACATGTGTGTCACTTTCGGATCACACTACTTGAGTGGACATATTTGGGCCACATGTGAACAATATGGAATGCTTGCACTTCTTGGGATGGTAAGCTTGGTCCATCAACAACATCAAGTTCACAAAATCAACCTTTTTTGGTAGCTATCTTAAATGCAACATAATGGTGGGATTATAGGTCAAAGAAAATGAATGTAAATTATTTGGATTTCAAACTTAAGGATGTGGTGCATGACACATTTTAGGTTTAGGATTGATGCAATCCCTAATGGGATGACCTTACAATGGCACCAAGGAGTATAGAAATGGATAACCTTCCATGGAATAAAAAGCTTGCATGAATTGTTTACATTAGTCAACATGAAAATGCAATTAAACATAAGAAAAATTACAAAAAGATGTGAATCATACTAAGTTATTGTTTGTTCTAATGTTCAATGCATGTAGGTAACTAGGTAATATAAGCAATTCCATTGGTGTATTGTATAATAAAATTTTGATTAAGAAAAATCAAAAAATGTAAATTTGGCTTAACAAAATAGTTTTGACCCAACATTTTTGCACAATATGTTGAGGCTAGCAAAAGGCAAAGCAAAAGTTTAACATCTACTATTGATTGGGTTGCTATTAGTAGTTTCCCACTTTTTCCAATCCCAATTTTACTTTTATGGGTGAAGTTGAAGAAAAAAAAAACCAATATTGAATGTGAAAGAATAATGTATGGTCACATAGCATAGTACCTTTTCCAGTTAGAACAAATTATATTATTTTCACTTTTGTCAAATTTTTCAGGAAAAAAATACTAAAATTTGAAAATCTTGAAAATTCAATTAAGGTGGTCAGATTCAAACCCATTATTAGTTCAACAAAGTATTGAAGTCTTTCATCAATCTAACCAAAAACATAGTAGGAAATCGATGAAAACATTAACAACATTTTTGAATTTAGTCCTTATATGTTGTCGAAACCAAAAACTCAAACACCAAATCAAAAACTTCAGATTATATTAATTATTTGGCACATTAATGTTGAACCCGAAAAGGTACTATGATATTGAATGTGGGTGGAATGGTTTTAAATAGGTTGTAGGTGTGTAGATTTATGGTATGGTAGTGGGTTTCTTTTTATATGTGGTTTTTTATTGCAAGTACCTACAACTCCTCCCACTTTTCTTTCCAAAATTGTGTGTCTAAAATTTTTCCCTATTTTTTGTAACTCTCTCCTTTTGAAAGTCCTTAGTTTTTTCATCATGATCAAAACCAACAAAAATTGAAAATTCAAATTAACAAAGTTCCCTAATCAATCCTTATCCTGAATGCCTTGTTCATCCAAAATCATGTACTAATCCTACCCCCTTAACAAGCAACCTCAAGCACTGCACTTTGATGAAAATAGTTTGGAAGATGTGCATGTAATTTCAAATTAAGAAGGGATAATCATTGTCATTTTAGACTTGAGAGATCATACGACTAATGAACAAAGTGATTCTTGAACATTTTATTTCAAAGCTAGTTGTTGCCTTTCAATTGCCACAAATGTTTTATAAGATCATTTTGAAGATTAGAATGAAAATCATGGTTTTCAATTTGAATGGTTCCTTCAACATGATCTTAAAATGAAAGCCCTCTTTTAAATGTTATGTTCTTTCTCACATCCAATGATGGTTCTAATTTCAAAATTTGATCATTTTCTATTGTCACATTGTGCAACATTATAAAGGCCATCAAGATGTTAGTTATGATTTTCTAGTTTATTAAGATTTGCTAGAATCCCAAATTGTGTTTGTAGAATTTTGAAACACCACTCCACATCCTTGCATGTAGTTTTTTGTGAAAATGTTTCCACTTTTCACCTTAGGGTTCGTGGATGGTCTACATAGATATAGACCAGTGAGGATAAATTCCATCAACCCACAAATAGTAATGAGGATACCTAATGCCATTGACTTAAAAAACCAAATCTATGTCTACATTCATAAACAAATAAAAAATTAGTGGTGATCTATCCAACACATTCAAGTCATTATTGCCAGCCAATAATTCAAAAATTGCATGTTAAATCCACAAACTTTGGTTGGGCAAATATTTCCAAGATAATTGACTTATAGTTATTTTTGTCAATGAACTACCCTTGCTAAGCAATGGAACAATTCTTCCAACAATAATGCATATAGTCTAACAAAGCAAACATGCTAGTGAAACTCTATGTGCATTAATCACCATTTGATTTTTTATATTAGCTCATGATGTTGTTGCATGTATTTAGTTTCAAAGAACTTTCACATTCAAGCATTTAATGGTTGTGTTTTTTTCGTTCAATATTCATTAAATGTGTTGGCAACCAAACCATAAGCCAACATTCTCATTGCACTTGTACATTTTTAAATGGAAGAAAGATCGACAACTTTGTAAGCATCTAACTTTTGCAATAAGAATCATGTGCACACACATCTTGCATGATCTTGCAAAATAAAAATCAACGCATCCTATAGTGCATTTTAGAAAATGATTCACCATAGTTAAAAGTTGGTGTGAAATAATCTTGTTTAATTCATTGGTGATTTGCTACCCTCTTTTTTTATGTTTGGTCTACACCTAGGCATTGACCTTCTATGTTTTTGTTGAGGTGTTTCAAGTTATATTGGACCTAGTGTTGCATTGAACCACTTGTCCTCATTCTCATTGTTTGCCAATTATGCTCTCAATGGAATAAATAATTGGTTTTTCTAACATTCCATGGTCAATTCTATTATTAAAAGAAGAAAAACAAAATGAAATACTCTATTGGGTGATGGAATTAAGCTCATACAAAAAATAATGAGAAAGATGAAAAGTGAAGAAAAATGTTGATCATTTGGATAAACAACATAAATGACAAAAATGATGAACAATAAGTGGGGTTGCTTGTTGGACAAGCCAACAAAAGGCATTGCCAACCCTTGAAAGTAGCGTTCATTGTTCAAGTATTTGGAGTAATGTAATGCCAATGGTGGAGATGTTTTGACACATTACTTAAAATGAAACCCATCAAAAACTCAAAATGAAAAACAATGCCTTGTCAAATTGTTTGACAATTTGAACATGAATAGCAAATTTCTTTAACTTGAATATTGTTTCATGTTACTTGTATTAAAGAAATTCATTTCATATTATGAACAATTACAAGTTTTGATCAAAACCCCATTTGTTACATTCAAATCATGTAGAACCTTCTCCCTTGTAACCATATAACCTCCCTCTTTTTCTAACATCCCTAGAGCAAGTTTTGGAAAAAAATCCTGTCCGCTACATTAAAACCATATATAACCTTCTCCCAAGTAACCCTATAACCTCCCTCCTTTTCTAACATCCCTAGTGCAAATTTGAAAAAAAAAGAAAAAAAGAACCCCATCCACTCCATTGAAATCATATATGACCTTATCCCTTGTAACACTATAACCTCCATCTTTTTCTAACATCCCTAGTGTAAGTGTTGGAAAACAAACCCCCCATCCACTACATTAACATCATCTATAACCTTCATTCTTGTAACCTCTTTTATTAACATCCCTAGTGCAATGCTATTTATCATATTTTCCACATATTTGTCAGCTATTCTTGAGAGGATTGTTTTTTGACAAAACTCATTTCAATGTGAACACATTTTCATATATTTGAAACTCTTCAAAAGTTATCTTGTAATTGTTGTTGCAAAGGGTAATCTTTTGTTTTGTTGCATTTGTGAAGTTGGATTTTATGTATATGTGTGATTTTGTTGGTTTGTTGTTTGTTTTTGTTTTGCTTTTTGGTGTTGTGGGGCATTCAAGCATGGACCTCCATATCTTGGTATGTGTCCATCTCTTTCATTTTGTGAAATAAAATAAAAATAATTCATTTCATTAAAAAATTTATAATGAAATGAATGTTCATGAAAGTTCACATTTAATTAAGCAAAACAAGATGAAAACATGATGAAATAGACCAAAAAATAAAATAAAATGTTGCAAATGAGAAAGTAGGGTCTTTAATTCATAGGCATCAAAAGTCAATTCACTGAAGCAAAAAAATACCCTTTTTGGCACATTCATTGTAGATTATTTTTGGTATTAAGTTCTAAAGTTATCAATATATAATTATGGTTTAGAATGGTATTCATAAAATAATTTTTTTTTCACCTCTCCATTAGTTTTCCTGTGGGAAAAAGCATATTTCCCAAGTTTTAAAAATATGCTCGTAATATCAACATTTTCACATTAAGAGGTAAACTTTGAAGAGCTAACCCACTCATGTACCAAACAACTGTGCTAACAATCAAAATGATGAAACCATGCCCAGGACAAATTAAAGAACAAACACCCACTCCGAAAGGGGGAGAGAGAGGGAGGCAAGGCAAAACCATCAAAGTGGGACCCTTTGGAAAAACACATATCAGCAAAACCCAGCAAAGTGTAACCCTTTTGAAAACCCAAATCAAGAGCACCCAGCAAAGTGGGCCACTCTCAATCCCATTTCATCCAAGTGCCTTACCATAAATGTGTTGTCCACTTGACTCAAGCTAATGCATAGTTTCAAAGTCCACCTGGTGCCTCCTTTCTTCTCTCTCTCTCTCTCTCTCTTTCTCTCTCCCCCCCCTCCAGAAAGGAAACAACAGTGGCAGCAGTAGTAACACACAAGTGGGCCACAACTACAAAGTGGCCCACTTGGCCCACTCAAGTTACCTTTACAGGACCCAAACACTCTAAAGTGGGCCGGGGGATCAGAATCTTTGTGTGCTATTAGTTTTCCGACTAGAGTAAACCAGCACCCACCAATGCACCAGTTGACCATTCTGTTCATAGGATGGGTTGCGTTTTTTCATCCAGCTCTTGACATTATGTTAATCAACATTGTACCACAAGCAACCTTTTTTTAAAGTTGTCAACCTTGAAGATCAATGAAGATCAATGCCCACATTGCTTTTTCATATTAAAGTCATTTTGTTGCATTATACAGATGCAATCATATCAAACATTACATTTTTACTCATTTATGTTTACATTATAGTGACCGTGATGGATCCTTTGAGGCCCATATTGAAGTTATGCACATGGGTCAAAATCAATTCAAATGAACCAAGAATTATGTCAAAATGTCAATTTTTTCCAATTTGTTTTCACATTTGTCTATGTGGTGCCATTTTAATGGCATGTTAATCATTGCAAGTCGTGATTTATAAGTAATATGGATGTTATGAGGTCTAAATTGAATCATTGCATGTTCCAATTTTGAATTTTGGTTTGAGCAAAGGACATTTAACAACTTCATTCATCAACATTACTTTGATAATAGGGCCCTCAATTATCATAATGCAAACGTCATCATTTTCAAAATGGGTCAAAACATGATTAGGGTACCCCCTTTTGAATATTAAAAACTCATTCCTAATGATTCAAATTTTTCTTTTTTTTCATTTTTCCTCTGACATGTTTTAGATTTCCTTTTTTTTCTTATGTTAAATGAAATAATTTTGTTCCAAGTTTTATACATGCATCTAAATATCTATTATTTTCAATTATGATAGTAAAAATAATAAATTTTATCCAATGTGGGCCATGTTTTATCAATGACCCAAAATTCACCAAAAAATTCATTTTTTTGAAATTTTTTACATTGCAATAAGGCACTTGGTTTTTGTCACATTCATACATTTTATGTACATTAGTGTTTAAGGTGTTTGTGGTAAGAATCTTGGGCCAAAAAAAATTATTTAAACATTCCTTATGAGTCCTTGAACTTAAAAAAAATAAAAGACAAAGTTTTAAATGTTTTTCCAAAACTTAGTAAGAATCCTAAAACTTGTTCAATTTGACATGCTAGGCATAGAATAATACCTTGGTAATGTATTATCCATGAAAAAAAATTAAATTTTCAATATGAATGTGCCATTAAATTACAACATGTTTTAAGTGAAGGGTCCATTAGATATAAAGGAGACAATTATTTTCAGTACCTTGACCATACTTTGATTCAAATAATAATACTAATGGGAGATTGTGGGACACATCTAAAAAACACTCAATTTTTTTATAAATTCAAATTTTTATTTTATAAAATTCAAGGTTTATTTAAAGTTCACGAGTCATTTATAATATGTAAATGTGATGCAATGTATATGATGTTTAAAACAAAATTATATTTTATATTACAATAAATTAAAGTTTAAATGGATTTCATTTTTAAATTTATTTTTTTATGAAAAATGTGTTTTTTAAACAAAAAGGACTTCAAAAGGACAATAGTACTTAATCCCAAGAAATTAACACATTGGTTTGTTAAATTTCGTTTGGACCCACATTAACAACATTCCACCTTCATGGAGAAGAATTTGCATGCATACACATTCCACATAAAATTATTGAAACTTTAACATATGTGACTTTTTTTCTAACTCCCTTCCTAACTTGTTCATGAAAGTACAAGCAAATCCAAAAGACCATTTTACCGTAACCTCAAGTCAAATAGCAAAACAAGTTGAATCAAGTGAAAAATAAGTGACACATGGTAAACCAAAGTGATAAAAAAAAACTCATATATGAAAGAAAGCCTACAAAAAATATGCAAGAAAAGGTTATGCTACACTTTATTTCAGTTACACAAGTTCAATCATTGTGAAAGAAGTCAAAATACAAGAGGAACAAATCATTTGTGAAATTCATGATCAATCAAAACAAAATGGACAACATTAGACATCATTCTCTCTCCAAACCATGATAATGAAACAAACAAACATCACCCATCTCTATAGCATGAAATGTTTTTTTTAAAAACTAAAGGCAAGAATAAAAAGTTCTACCATTTAATTGTGATAGATGATTGACTTGGTTGAATTGTCTTTAGGCTTGAGACCCTATTTTCATTTCATTGGTCCCTATGACTTCGCTACTTGCTCTATTATGGTGGAATGATATCATTCATCAACATTAGCACTACTAGCATGTTGATGAATGATCATTAAGTTTTTCAAGGAATAGGTAGCATCATTCATCCAAATCCCTACCTATTCCTTGAGAAACTTAATTACTACTAGCACATGTTTTTACAAAATTTCAAAATGGAATAGGGTTACACAAGCAAAGGAACAATAAAAATTTGATTAGAACATGAATGTTTTGCATTAAATAGTAGTTGAACTTCCAACTTACCAAACATACTCGATCAAAATCAACACATTTGAACCTTTTAGCTTTCCAAACACACACCAAAAAAAACTCAATCTTTTACAAAACATAAAATAAAATAATCCACAAGACCCCAAAAAAAAAAAACTTTGAAAATATTTCTTCTTCTTCTTTTTTGTCTTCTTTTTGGTTTTTGTCTTCTATATATTTTTCCTTCTCTTCTTCTTCATATCTATTTTTTTTGGCTTCTCCCTTTTGTCTTCTTTTTCTTTGAATTTTTTTTTTGACAACAATGACAAACTATAAGCGGTTGTTATTGTCTACAACTGAGGGCCATGTGAATTTCTTTTTATAAAAGCCCAAGAATGAAAATCACATCAAAAATCATTGAAGCTCGAAAGGGTGGCAATGGTAAAAAAAGGGTGATGATGGTGCCTTGGCACCACCCCCAAACACCAAAAACACACCAACAAACTCCATTGCAAAACAAAACAAGAAAAAATAAAATTACACACACACACACATATATATATATATATATGATTATGAATGTTTTTTTCTTCTTCCTTGTTTTTGACTCACTAACTTTTTCCTTTCCCCTTCCCCTTTTTTTTTTCCCTTTTTTTTTTTTTTTTTTTTTTTCCCCTCTTATGTAGCAACAAGTTCTTAGAGCAACTCACTATTGTTTCTCAAATCCCACTCAAAACCCTCAAAACCGAATGGGGACCAAGTTGGGTTGCATCCATCCCCACATGAAAACCAACCCAAAACAGGTTTTCTCCAACTGGTGCAATGGCGGGTGCTGGGTCAGACTGGCCCACACGGGCCAGACACAAACAAGGGGGAAGAACTAGTTACAAATTCAACACATGGTTCAAAGAAAGCGCCGTCGATAGGATATGGATACGAAAGCGAATGCACTGGCCAGGCCACTGCATTCTTCTTCTTCTTCTTCTTCTTCTTTTCTGCAACAGATTTTCTGGTTCTCTCACCGTGGCAATCAATGAATGGCGGCCTTCTTGATCTTCACACAGCTAGCTAGATATTTGGGTGTTCTTTTCCAAATGGGTCGGCAGATATGCTAACCTGACTTGGTGGTAGTTGCCACTCGCCAACTAGCCTACACACGCAGCTGCTTCCCAAAGTTTCCCAACTCCTCCGTCATTGCCACGTGCTTGCTGATCAACAAACCCCAAGCAAGCACCCGATTTTTTGTTCCGTGAAAAAAGTTTGAATTCCGATCTGAAACTTGGCGATCAACGAACCCAAGCCAAGCAATCACAGGATTTTTGTTCGGTGAAAAAAAAGGTTTGAATTCCGATTTGAAACTTGCTGATCAACAAACCCAAGCAAAGGGCACAGATTTTTGTTCCGCGAAAAAAAAAAATTTGGAATTCCGATCGGAAATTTTTTTCGCGAGAAGCGCAGTTCGTCGCCTTTTCTGTAGCCGCGATTCCACCAAGCTACTGCCACCTGGTAGGAAAGCTTAAACCCCGTTCACATTGTCAATAATCCGTCAGGTCATCATTAGGTACTAACTTTTCTGCACGAGTGGGAATACGGCTATCTACACGTCATCATGCCCAAACCCAAACGTACTAAGCCCATTGGCCAGGGGCCCCATTTTCCTCCCCATTTAGTTTACTAATATATTTGGGCCCGGGGGGGCGGGGGGGGGGGTGTTGGCCATCCTAATAAGGAAGGCTGAAAATAAAAGGGGAATATTTGGGAGTGAAATTCGGAACAAACATTAATTTTTTGTTGCTGCGAAACTTTTGCACAATTGTGGAAATTTTTAAAAATTATGTTGCCTATTCCCTTTTTCTTTGGGATAAAAAAATCACCAAATGTGAAACACAAAATATTTGAATTTTGTTTTTTTGGGCCCACATTTTGATCCAGATTTTCTTTTGGTAGCATCTTTTAAAGCAGTTTTTAGTTCACCATTTATTGCGTGGGATCGGTGTTTTTCTTTTTCTTTTTCTTTTCACCAAATTTTGTGTTGTTGCTCACATGATTATCGTCCATTAGTATATTCAGCCAAATTTGGCAATATTGGAAACATGACTGTAGAAATCCCTAAGTACCCTCTCATTCATTCTAGGGAATAATTGTGGCAAAATTCTGTGAATTTTAAAAAAAAATTCTTAATTTGGAATTTTTTTCCCAAAAAAAAAGCAAGGATGTTCTCACAAAATATTTCTTTTTCCAAAAAAATTTCCACAAAATGACACAAAAAAATTCACCAACTAAAGAAATCAATGCTTGAGATACTTGATGTTATTTTTTGCAACATCAAAAAAATTGAAAAAAAATACCGAGTGAGAACATACATACATACATACATATTAGGATCCAAGTGTTAAAACCGACGGTTCTACATCCAGTTATTGAGAACTTGACTGGATGCTAAAAACTCGATCTATACCTTTACCAGTTCTAAGATTAGGGTTTCGGAGTTTTTAGGGTTTAGGGTCATGATAAAACTCTGGTAAAAAATTCTAAGCCTTCTACCCGCCAAGTTTTGATAAAAGAAAGCCCGGAGGACCTTACATGTGCAACACTAGACCATTTCAAGATTTTTCCTTGGTCCACTAAACTCCCATTCCATAATAATTTTGGGACCCACATTTAAGAAAAAAATACATTGGATGCCACCTTCAAAATCAAGGTACCTATTACTCACCACAAAATGTAAAGTTTCACTTTAAATTGTACTCCCTCCCCCCCCCCACC
>Ga0209208_10006195_pt1 | contig 16503 bp, 14 predicted proteins | sample S1TSphfallax_3_FD_187694 | JGI IMG/M metagenome (GOLD analysis project Ga0209208, IMG submission 187694) | Host-associated microbial communities from peat moss isolated from Minnesota, USA - S1T2_Fd - Sphagnum fallax MG (SPAdes) (version 2) | ecosystem: Host-associated > Plants > Peat moss >...
CCCCCCCCAACTGAGGAGAAGCATTCGGTCATGATGCTAGAGGACAGACACTGCAATATCCTGCTGCTACTTCTTCGTCTTTCTTCCCTACATAGCATCTTGACATGGCCACATCGGGAGACATGGCACCTCCTCCTCCTCCTCCTCTCTTCCTCCTCCAAGCTGCTTAGCAATAGAACTGTTGCCTCGGAGCTCATGACAGCCAGTTCAAACTGGGTTGTGGTTTTCAAATCCAGCTCCCTTGTGCCTTGCCAATTGTTGCTGTAAGGGAGTTGCTTGTTATCAGTCATTGAATGTCCAAAACTTGGCTTCTGAGTTCTTCATGGAAACAACGTCCCACATGGTGCTGCACATCTTAGTTGTAAAGGGGTCACCATCATGGCATCATGTGCCTTTGTGTTTTTTTCTTCTGCATGCTTTTTTCAAGCATTCAGAAATCCTTTTCTTCAATATTTTTTGTATCTGACCTAAACTCTCTATTTTTGCAGGTTTTGCAGAAAATTGACAATAGCAATAGGATCAACTTGATGTCGGTTTTTTCTCTTGTACCATAGTCAAGCCTACATGTGGGCATCGGAGGCTTGAAAACACAACGATGCTTCTTTGTCAAGCATCATCAATTGTACACTACAGTCCCAAAGGGTTTTGTACACCCTTATTATCTCTCTCAAACTTGTGAGTGAATCTAAAGTTTTAACAGTAATCTGCAAACTTCATCCCTCTGTATTTGATGGGTTTGTTGGCTTACTACTTTTGTCCTCATCTTGACTTTGTCTCTTGTAGTTTGGATCAAAGTTGGTAGGCATACTCAAACATTCAAGTATGAAAATTGTAAAACTAAACCAGACTTCAAAATCTTTGTCAACTTTACCCAGATTCCATTCACAGGTTCACAAGATTGATCCATCCTTCTAGGAACCAGTCTTCAGTATATTCATATCATTGCTGACCAGTGTGTGGTCAGTGTTTTGCTGTATTGCACATGTTGGGTGATTTCAAAACCTCCATCTCTTCTGCAAATTGGCTCTGAAGCTCCCTCTTTTTACCCCAAGTGGTAGCCAACTCAGACCATGGTGACCCATCTTCTCTTTCTCTGTAACTTGGATGGTTGCAGGCACACAGAGGCCTTCTGGTTGAATTCACCTACTTTGCATCATTTTGTTCTTACCTGTACTAGGCCCATCGATACCTTTTGTAACATTACAGAAAAATAATTTACCTTCCATAAATCATGTACTCCCCTAGACCCTGGTACATTTGTTTGCTGTTTATCATGACACTTCCATGGTTGGCTTTTGTAACATTACAGAAAAATAATTTCACTTAAATCTCATGTACTCTCCTGGTACATTGTTTGCTTTTGTTCAAGGTATTTTGATAGTCGGCTTCTGTAACATTACAGAAATTAATAATTTGACCTAAATATCATGTACTCTCCTGGTACATATTATTTGCTGTCTTTCGTGACATTTTGAGAGTTGGCTTCTGTAACATTGCGGAAAAACAATTTGCCATGAATATCATGTACTCTCCTGGTACACAATATTATTTGCTGTTTTCTGTGACACTTCATAGTTCAGGAGAACCTGATGTGGTTTTGCAGGGATTGTCTGGAAATAATTTGTACTCTACATTGCACATGGTAAACACTAGTAGAGGCCCTAATAGGGCTAATAGGGGATGTGGGTTGAGATGCTCCTAATCTTCGCAAGTTTGAAATGAACATAAATATGTATATTGGGTTGGGTAGTTGAGGTCCCAGTAGGGGGTCTGGGTGGAGAAGCACTTAATGTTCACAAGTTTGAAAATGAAAACAAGTATGTACAATTGAGTTTTGGTCTTCGGCGTTTCCCTGATTTTGGTGGTGATTTGTTTCTGAATGTGTATATTGTCTCTAGTTCACAAACAGATCGAAATGGACCCAATATCAGTGGGTCTTCTTCATCAATGTTGCATCCAAAGAAAATATCAATAGATACCAAACCGAATGTTGTATTGTGTCCACTTCTTGCCAAACAGACACAAATGCAACAAGAGTGACAACAAGTACTGGCCAAACAGAAAAACAGTGACAACAACAACAACAACAACGGTCACAACCTTTGTCAGTGGCAGTCACAAAGTTATTAAACGTTGTTGCAAAAACATGTCAGTGGTTGTTGGAGAGGCAAAAACCAAAGACCCTAGAATGTAAACATTCAGGCTCTTTTCAGCAAAACAAAACCACGGAATGAAACTAACACAATATTTGGACCCAGATCTCACAGAAAATTCTGACAATCCCCCCCCCCACTTGGACTTGAAACTACTAACTATCGTTCTCTAAAAGGCTACATCTTTCATGCATATAATACAACTTAACTCCCCCAATGATTTTCATCTGTATTCTTTAAGATCTCAATTGTTTTGCAATATGTTTCTGCTCTAGCAAAATGTGGTAACTTGGTATTAATTACATTCGGGGAAGTATTTTGTGATTCGGTATTGTGGTGGGGATGGTTTTTGGGTTTGGTTTTAGACTTTGTATCTTGATAATGTGGTTTTGTCTCAACATAGAATTGTTGCTTTTTTCATTTTAAGCAACCCAAAAAATGAGCTCAAAATTGATTTGCTAAACTTGGAGCTCAACTCATGCAACATTGACACACTCTCATCAAAAAAGGAAAGAGGGGATGAAACTCAATTTACCACCCAAATTGGTGGAAAAACTAGTTTGGGTCCCAGTTATCCCGTTTTGTAAAATTTCATTCCCAGTTACGCATTTGATGCCCTATTATGCTGAAACTGGTCGTTCTTGCCCCCTAATTGCCTGACTTTAATGTCTCAATAACAATTAAATTGTTTGTTAAAAGATTATGGGTGGCTAGACACCAGAAAAGCATCATTAGTTTCATGAAACATGTGTAGGGTAATAATACCTTGGTGGCTTCAATGCAAATTTTATTATTTTCAGGAATGCTGAAATTTTCACCCAAAAAGAAATTCAAAGAACAAATTTTTGTGAAGATAAACGAAGAATCTTTTGGGACATTTGGGAATATTTTATTTTTCAAAATGAAACCTTCAAATTTAATTCAATATTCGCCAGACATGTTGAAACTGCCCCTGTACTATAGTATGTGTTTCAAATAGAGCCTCAAATGTAAATTGGATCATTGACGACACAAGCTCACACAAATGCAAACACATGGCATTGAAGTTATGCTTGCATACAATTTTGTTATGACCACTTGCACACTTGAAGTGTACTCTTCATTTGGTTTGCACCTAAAACAAGTTCATCACACATATCTAAAGACTTTATCATATGGGGGATATTAAAACCCGTACACACTTAAAAGTAGGTCAAGGCATCAATGACAAAAACTCACGCAAGCAAACACATATTTGGTTAAGATCACCTACATGCGGAAGGTGTTTTTATCACATGGACTACACACAAAAAAGAAGTCATAAAGTATAACCAAAGCTTTACCTTATTTTGATCATTTACCAAGTCCACAACCATGTCAAAAGCTTCCTTCTTCAGCCCATGGTCCTCCAAACATGTCATGGATCCATTTCATTTTTAAAAAGTGTATGTTATGAATGTTATCACATGAGTTATTATAATGTGACAAGCAAGATTGAGCTCCCTTTCCATGATAGAAAGGGTATGAAAATTTTGGTTTTTTTATTGAAGATTAACACACTATATCATCCACCGTATGCTTTCTATAAATGAAATATTGCTGCGTCTCTTTAATCTTTAGTGTCTTTTCCTCTAAATATAAGATGTTGGGAACACTACATGATCCTACTTGATTTTAATCTATATCCAAAACTTTTCTAACCCATAGTAGACAAATTAACAATAAAATTTTCAAAAGGAGTCATTTTCACAACAATGAGTCGATAATGAGTTCCTATTTTGTTGGCCATGCCTACCAAGGCAAGGATATTGTGTTTACATTCATTACAAAGTATAATAGCTTAAGGGTTTTTTGGCACCTAGGTAGTAGGTCTATTTTTATATGAGGGTTTTTGAAAGATGATATTTTGGCTTGTGTTGAAACTTGAGATTAGTTATAGAGTTATGATATCTTGAAAATTTTTGGTATTTTTTTTTTTTTGAAGGTTATATTTTTGCATGGTGAAATATTTGAATTTCCATAATTCTTCTTTTGCCTTTAGATACTTTTTAATGTAAATAGCAAGGCCAAAATGTGACACACCCCTTGTTTCAAAAGTTCTAGCCTGTAGTTGACAAGGTAAAACCCGACAACTTCTATGGAACACTCTTGTCTATCAAAGTTTCCGTCTATCTGGAAAATGTTGACATTTACAAATATTGATATAATGGACTCAATTTTCAACTAAGTATTGATAATATTTGGTCTTAAAAATACATCTTTGTTGTGAGTTATTTTTGTACTTTTAGTTCACAAACTATCAACAACTTAATTGGAGATAAAATAATATCTTATGGGTACCACAAGAAAAGTATTAACCTGTCTAGTTGTGGTGTCATCACACACACACATATCCTATATCTTAATTCAATAAGTCTGTCCATCTGTCAAGGTCCTAAAACTTAGATCACTTTTAATAAAACTGTCCCCCCGAACTTGAGGGTCTAAAAACTATTTAGGACCTCGAGTTCCTACTTCTTACTTTTATTTTTACATTTGTTTTCGCACAGCAACTGTCGTCGTCGATCGGGGAGATATTTTTGGGATTTGGAGGGTGAGTGAGGAGATTTGAATGCGCTTTTTTTGGGTTAAAGGTTTAGAAGTCATGATTTTTATTTTTTTCGTGGAGAGGGGGAGGGGGTGAAGGTGGGGTTCTAGGGGTCTTAATAGGTGGAAGTGAACCGGAGTGAGAAATGCGAAGGACCGGGTGGGGGGGATCAATGAGGTGCATTATGCACCGGGTTCACATTAGTATATAGTAATAAGCTAAATATTAGCTTACTAATGAGTACTCGTGACCTACGAACACTGTGAAGTCCCTTGGTTTAAACCGTATTTATTTCAAAGAAGCATTTTGCTTTAAACAGTTGCACGTTGTGAATGTACCTTCTTGCAGAGCCATTTAGGAGATGCATGCAGCCTCATAGGAGGGCTTCTTCGTTGTAATCTCTGTATCATTGCGCACACCTCTCTGAGCTGCTCGTCAGTTGGCATCCGTTGCATGCTGTTCCTCAGATCAAGCAGCATGCCTCTCCCAGGCAAGACGATTTTGATGGACACACGGGTCCTCCAAAGGGGCCTTCTCTTCTTTTTTGTTCATTGGTTTAATGAGGGTTGTTGAGTTGAAGGGGGGAGATAGGTGAAAAGGTCCGTTCCCATGGGAAAGGTAACCAGGAAAACACGTTTATGAAGGGCATGCTACCTTAACCCCCTTACCCCAAGGAGGATGACCGGACAGACAGACACCTAAAATATTATATATATAGATTAAGGTATTTCAATAAGGTAAAACCAGTTCTAATAAGGTAATTGTGAATCTTTATGAATGCTTATATTTTTTCAAGCCAAAAAAGAAAATATTATTTCATACCCACATAGGTATGAAGATCAATTCCTTCATTTTTCTGGTAGAATCATTCATAATATTACAACGCATATTACAACGCTTTCGTAATCCTGCCACTGGTTTCGCAGAATGACCTAAGGAGAATATGCAGATTCCGCCATTCTGGCACGGTTGCGTCGTCTTCTTCTTCGTCTTCCTCGCTCGCGTAGTTCGGTTTTCGACGCTTTCGTTTTGCGCTTCCCGCCAGTGTCTCTCTTGTCTTTTCCCAGGATATCTTCTTGCAGAAGCTGCTGCTGCGATTGGGTTTTTGTGGAGTTTTGATGTCTACCCATTTCCTATAAAATTGGGCAAAGTTCGAGAGAAAGCAAGGTACCTACCAGGGTTTGGAATCTCTGAATTGGGGTTTTTTTGTTTTGTTTTGTTTTGCTCTGGTGGTGTGTTTTTTCGAGCTTCACCATCCATCGTTTTTGGTGTGGCCGATTGAGGGATGACCTGCTTTTTTTTTTTCCCGTGATCACTTTTTTGGGTTTGGGTTTTTGGCGGACGCAGATTTTGTTTCATGTGTGCGGAGTTGTTGTTTTTGAGTGTGAAGAAGAAGAAAAAGGAAAAGAAGAAGCGGTTTTGTTCGTGGGTGCCTTCGTTTGATTCAAGTGTGTATTTTCTTTTGTGATGCCCCAAGAATGCATTTGGCAACGGTTGCCTGGTAAGTAAATATCGTGGCAAATGTATTGCCGCAAGGATTTCGCAAAACCCCAAATGTATCATGTGTTCTTTCCTGGGTGCAAGTATTGATGATATTTGGGTTTTTAGATTTTTTGGATTTTGGAGCTAGAACATAATTACGAAGTTGCAAAGATTGTAGATACTTCCACAATGCATGAACTCTCATGAATTCATCCCTTCCCTTCAGAGATCGTGCATGCATGGCAGAGAAAAAGTAATTCTGAAGGTTCTTCCAGCATTTGCTATGAAAAAATTCTGGTTTTTTACGTTAAGCTATCATCTATCTAGTCCCTAGTCCCTCACTTTCAGAAGGAATTCCCATGGCTGCCGAATTAATGTGTTGGCAACAAAGTGTATTTTAGGGTTGCTTGAAACCATGAGGGTTTTGTTCTTTTTTTCTGGTGGGGGGTTTTCCAGGACACCGGAACTTGAAGGGGCGTGCAGGGCACACAGCAACACTTGTTGGAACAAGGATTTTTGTCGTGGGAGGGCGCAATGGAAATGTGTTCTTCAATGATGTGTGGGTGTTTGATACAAAGATGGAGAATTGGCAGCAGGTGCAAAAGGAGACACCCCTGAGTCCCAGGGCTTATCACACCACAACCCTAGTAAGAGATTCAGAGCTATGGGTCATCGGTGGCAGTGATCACAATACCATGTATGGTGATGTGCATATGCTCAATACCGACACCCTTGAGGTAGATGACTCTTTTCTCTGTGTACTGGGCCTAAACCCTAAACCCCCTCACACAATCACTACTAGTAAAGGTTCAAAAGGCACACAATGGGGCTTGAGCATGGAAACAGGATTTTAGATTCAAGACAATTGCTTTTACAAATAGTGTGCTACAATCTCTTTTGCGAGTAGTGTGCTGGGCAATGAATTCTGTCAGTTCAGGTTTTTGAACACTTTGATCATCAAGTCTGTTTAAGTCCCTAAAACCCTAAACCCTAAATTCTTGTGGCAGTGGGCAAGTCCAGTTACAAGGGGTACAGATGTGGGTAGGCTCAGGGGCACACATGCAGCTGTAGTGCACCCGCTGCATCCATTGGCCATTCTAGTGTATGGAGGCTACGGGGGTGTTGGTTCTCAATGGCTTGATGACCTGAGCATTCTACACACAGGTATTCTTGAGACCACAGAAAGAAAAAAAGGAGAATTGGGAAAGAACATAACCCAGTAACATGTACTCTAAAATCTTCTATCCTGATCAGATTCTGCAGAGCCTTGGTTTTCATACCACTACTGAAAAATTACAGAAATTGTAGTGAAGAGCAAAATGGCAGCTGTTGAATGTTGTGACAAGGTGAGAGCTGATGTTTTACTGAGTACATTCTTGCAGACAGGCTGGAGTGGAAACAAGTGTGTCCCAAAGGATGTCGCCCATCTGCACGTGGCTACCACACATTGACCACCATTGGAACTTATGTGATTCTCTTTGGTGGCAAGGGAGAGGCTGGAATTGTCCCCTCTGAAAAGAACCTGAGGTATGGGCATGTCTGTAGAAAATTCTGCTGATTGTTGCTGAACTCCTAGTGTCCTTAATTGTACTGTTCTTCTAGAGGTTTGCCTGGAATCTTATAGATAAGTCCTTAGTCCTATTGACTTAAGATCCTCCTGATATGTTCCTAACGTTGCTGGTGCCCAACAAAATTATGTAACTTCCTCTGAAAGCTTCCAATCCAAGGGAAGATCTTTCATGTGATGAGCTGTGCTTATGCCCTCAGCATACTTCAATGCAAAAGAGGTAGTTGCAGTCTTATGATGGTGTCATATGTGGGCAGTTTGTATGATGTGGCAACAGATACATGGAGCATGCCAAAAGTGCGGGGGAAGGCTCCAATCCCGCGCTCCAATCATTCTGCTGCTTTGTTGGGTGAAAATCTAATAGTCATTCAAGGGGGCCGTAATGGAACTGAGCGGTTGAGTGATACATTTGCACTTCAGGTCTGACATCAAAATCATCTAGTAAAATGCAAGTTTTGTGTTTCTCAATGTTTCATTATATTGAGATAAGTTTCTGGAAAAATATCACATATTGGTTTTGTGAGATGGTTGCAGATTTCAGTGTCATCACCAGGAGGTGCAGGGAGTAACCTGTTTTCTTGGCATACAATTCTGCAAGGCCCAAGTACCCCAAAACGTCGAGGGCAGAAGCGGGCTGAGAAAGCAACATGGGCAGATAATCCTGGTGGGCGAGCAGCACATACCTTAGTTGCTTTGGAGAGGTCGCTCTATCTCTTTGGTGGTTACGGTGGTCAAGGTCCATTTTCTAAGTACCTGTGAATTTCCTACCACCTGCAATTTTGCTTTGGTGCTTTAGATCCTTTGCAAACCACACTGTGTTCTGTCAAGTAGTTGAAATCCTTGCCAGCAAATGATATACTTTGCAAACGAGGCCAGTGTTCCATTTGACAAGCTGAATCTCAAAACATGACAGATTTGGTAAGACTATCTCCCATGTATGAGCTTCATAAAACAAACAATAGTAGCACTGAATTCTGTATTACAGTTGTGTCTCATGAAAGGTTTACATTGTGACATGCAGGGGTCACATATGATGATATTTATGTACTGCGGAATTTCCCCAAGCTTACAGGTTTGTCCTCATCCAACAGACATTGAAGCTTTATCAATTTTGGGGATTAGCTAGTCTGCCCATCTGGCTGTCCATGTCCTGGCCCTACTACTGACAATTTTCCAGAATCAAACACTTGTGGGTTAGGTCAAGTTGGATCAGTGAGCTAGTTGTCCTGCTTATGTTGGTCTCCTCTTCAGGACTGACAACTTCAGAGGATGTGGATTCAAAACACTTGTTGAAGAAAGGGTGTGCCTGTGCCAGGTGCAGAGAGGCTAGTATATCAAGTCACTGAAGACCCTGATCAAGAACCTGTACAAGGATGGCGCAGCACCAAGCGACCCCGACAACCTCCTGCTGACAATGCTGACCACTTGACCCATACCTGTAAGGCCATTCCTGACAATGCTCAACTCAAATCTCATGGCAGTAGCAGGCTTTAGGGTTCAGGGTGAATGGGTCCCAGTTTTTAACTGGGATAGATTGAGCTAATGTTCAAAGAGTTGTGTGGGCTTGTTCAATAGTTTGCAGGGAACATGAAAAGTTGAGTTTTTCAGGTGCTCCACCAATAGCAAATATTTTGCAAGGAAAGGACTTACTTGATGGAGTCAAGGAACTCTTGGCAACAAGGACCCACTCCACTCTAGAGGACCAGTCAAATGCGCTTACTGCCCGTGAACTGGAAATTCATAACAAGGAGATCAAGAGCTTGCAACAGATGGTGGAGTTGTTAAGACAGGAGATTCGAACAAAGGTGGAAATGCTCTTTTCAACTTATGTACACCATTCAGTTAGCTAGAACTTTTTTTAAGACCTTTGTGCGACTCTGCTGAGGCTGTGTTTCTGTTTGACATTGTGGATGCAGATGGTGGTGGAGATGGAGTTGCAGGCAAACAAGAGGGTTCTGGAGCATGATATTGAAGTTCTACAGAGACAGGTCTGCTGAATTGGAGCTCCAGTTTGTGGTCCCTTCACTCCACTGTTCATTCTTAACTCTAAAGTTTCTTGTTAGAACCCTGGATGGTTCTGCATCTTTTGTTGTTTTATTGTGCTAAAGAACTCATGAAGGAATTTGCAGCTCAAAGAGCATGATTGCTAGCATGGTGCCTAAAATACGAAGGTAGAACTTTCACTAGAAAAGAAACCCATTTGGCTCTCAGGTAAATGTCATAACATATCATGGGAATGGAGATATGATTTGGAGTAGGAACTGCTTGTTTATGTAGGATCGACGGCAACAGACTGAAATTGCAACCTTGAAAGCAGCTGCACAAGCTTCAGCTGCAGAGAGAGACAAGGAGAGACATGACAGCCTGTTAACTCTCCAAGCCACTCAACAGCGACTTGAGGAAAAGGAGCAGGAGCTTAAAGAGGCTCAGCAGGGCAGGAAAAAATTTGAACTGCAAATGGAGGAGCTTGCACGGTATGATGGGTTGATGAAGGGTTGATGCTTTTTTGATATTCTACTGGTTCCCAGTCTTAGCAAGTTTGTGCTGCCAAAGAACAGAGTACACGACAGAGTCCATGTTTTGTTGTGTAGTTACTTGTGATCACTAATGAGAATGTCTTCTGTGAATCGTGCTGCAATCAGATCTTTGGAGGAGACACGAAAAGGGCAGTTGGAGATTGCACAGGAACGCAATGAAATCAAAGCCAATGTAGACATCGTTTACCTTTCAATCGTTCCTTTTCCTCAAGTTTTTGCCCCAAATGTATAGAGTTTGTTGCAAATTCTCAACGTTACTGAGAATGTGTCGATCATTCTCTGAAGGTTGTTAGTTGGATCAAATTGTTCTGAGGAGTCAAACCAATTTCTTTTATGAAAAATAAATGTGTGTTGTGTTTGCTTCGATAGGTGCAAAAGCTGGAGAAAGAGGTGGAGAAGCAATTACGGATCATTCAAGTTCATGAACAACAAGAAGCCACACTTCTCCAGGTACCTCACTGCTGGCCTGCAGAGAGAAAATATGTGAATCTAATAAAAGGATGAAGTGCACAGGTCTCTCATATCATCTTTGATGCCCTGAATGTGCATCTGAATTTTGGGAAGGCCTGTGGTGACAGCAAGCTGCAGAGTTCACATGCTCCAAAGAGCGAGTGCTTACAGAGCTTGGAGCAGCCAAGGTTTCATCCCCTGGACCTCTCCTTCACAACCAGCACTTGTCATGTTCTTGGGGTTAGTTCCAGAGGTGGAGATTTGTCTATATGTTGCACCCTCTTCAGCTTAATATTTTGACATCATGCCATTCTTAAGGGTGTTGTTGCACAGGAAATTCTTTGGGGATCTTTTTTAGAACGTAATTGTTTTCTCTGACTTTTATTCATCTATGATTTCTGTCTTGGTGAAGGAATCCACAAGAGCACTTCAAGAGACTGTAGAGCGGCTAGCAAAGCAACTTGAGCGGGTATGACCCCTGAACCAGAATGTTGGATTCCAAATTGTTAATGCCACCTTTCAACCCATTTGCCATCAAATGCACTTCTGTGTGAAAGAAGAAAGGGTGGTGACATGATTGCCATAACAAACAAATGAAAGAAAGCTTAAATGGATGGGCATTGCAGGAGAATTCAAAGGTGGATTCTTTGGAACAGGAGAGGGAAGAACTTAGGCGCTCTAATTCCATACTAACAGCCGAACTCTCAAAGGTAGGTTCCTTAATCTTTCTTGGTGCAGACAACTGTTGAGGTGACAAACTGTTGCAGATAACCTGATCTATCCATCGCCTCTATTAGTAGCTGAGGTCTGAAACACAATGTCCCATAAAGAAAGCCATGAATTGGAAGGTGTTCTAGAATTTTTTCCTGTACTATGTATGTGTAAGGTGTGGATCCTTGAATGTCTATTGAAAATCATGTGGAATTTGGATGGTGAGCAGGTGACAACAGCTCGAAATGCAGCTGAGGCTGATGTGGAGCTTGTGAGATCAGAGCTACGTACAACTCGTGCTTTGCTTGAACATGTAAGTAAATGCTAAAGGATGTCATTGCAGAGGATGACCAGTATAGTTACTGTACACTCTATGACAAGCTCGTTATGACTTGGCCACCTTACACTAAGAAACTTGTGTGGAGGGAGGGGCAAACAACAACTACTATCTATGTACCTACCTAAATGGATACCTGAGCAAAAGAGTTTTAAATGGAAAGTAGGAAGTACGAACTGGCATAGGATTTGTTGCTTGTACCATGGTGATTAATGGTCCTGAAAAAAATTGTTGGTTCCAAAAATTATACTAGATGTTCTGGATGTATGTAAGGATCGTCTGTGTAGAATATCTTGTTGAAATATCATTCTTAAGATTGTCAAATTAAATCTCCTACTTTGCAGATTCATGTTTTCAGGGGATGTGAAAATTTTGCAGAGTGAAGGGGAAGTATCAAGGCTGAAAGAAGGTGGAGAACAAGCACGAGAACACATTGCTACTCTGCACACTTCTTTAAGCAAGGTGAAGATTCTGCAACCACCTTTCAAGCTTATGAAGCTTGTAACTACATTACCTAAAACTACAAAGTTATGTTACATTAGGGAGCACACTCATGAAAGTACTGGAGCAGAACAGGCAGCCCTTGCACAGCATTGAAGATGTTCTGCTTGGAACAACTTTGGCCATGAATGAACTTCTCTTCATCCCATTGTAAAAACTGTAGTCTAATGATGGAAATCTATAGTTCTTGAAGTTTTGGGTGCTGTGTGTTTGGAGAGCATTGCTGGATGTGTGTTGAGCATATGCTTCATTGTCTTGTCGCAGAGTGAAGAAGACTTGAAACTGCAACGCGAAGACAACAACCGATGGAGGTGAGAACAACCATCCCAGTCCTAATTGTACCTCCATGTTACATATGTCTGTTTGGTTTTGCAACATGTATTGATACAGATTCCAGCACTCTGCAGATCTATGGTGAGGGACATAGAGGAGTTTGAGCAAGCACAAGCCCGCCTCATACAAGGCCATGTGGAGAAGCTGCGATGTGCACGTCAATTTTGCCCTTGCTAATCAAGGGCAATTGCAGTTGATGTCTGTGTAGCTGTGTGGCCCTTCATACAAAGGCCCCAAAGCTTGTAATGCTTGAGCCTTGTGTTTGCATCTCTCTGTATTGGATGGCATAGAGAGCCTTTTGGGTGAGGCTATTGTTCTTACCTTTTAAAGCTTCTTCTTTCCCTTGGTATATTATGTTACACCCAACATTGAAATCACCCAATTAGCTTAAATCCCTTCTCTGTTCTCAATGGCTGTAGACATGTTCTATATGTTATGGCCACCCTTACAAAAGTAAATATGCATGGTGGGGAGCCATGGGAGCCATTATGCCAAACGCTCCTGACAGTAGTAGTATTAGGTACCTGATCCTCACGTTATGTTTAGTCCAAGGATTTTACAGGTGATGTCTTGTTCATAACTATCATATCTGCTATTCTTGATGTATGTTTATCAAGTTTTATGATGTCTCATGTCACCTCTTCTGAATAGGAAAATGAATATTTTGTGTTTGGTTACTCTTGATGTGCCCCCCTTAACTCTTCATAGGATAATGTGAAAGTTTAGTTAGTAAGTGGGCAGTGGTACAAGATTACACAACTAAACAGAATAGCTAGAAGTAGTAGGGTACAAACTACAAACAAGACTAATGGAATTTGAAACAAGAGGTTTGTACTTGAGAAGCTTAACCTCTTGCCAATGACAGAAAACTAGCTCAGTAGATAAATCACACCACAGGTGAATGACTGCTACAATTGCCTTTGAAGAGACCACTTGCAATCAAATTATATCATGCTGACAATTTCATGCACTCAAAAATCACATTACATAAATTTCTGGTCATGCATTCCACAGTTATTGCTCTTCAAATTTGCTAGCTTATGCATCATACAATCATGTATGCACACTTAACAAACTATTATTGGAACTTCTACTCCATGTCTATGTACAAAAACTAAAAAATCAAGACCCAAAGCTTTCCCTTGTCAATACCCTTTAAGAATCAAACTATCATTGACGCAGCACACATAGTCTGCACCATCAAATTACCTAGCTGCTGCCCATGGGTGCATACAAAGATACAAGGGCACAAGGTTTCCAGTTGTGCTCACAATTGCTTGGCTTCCACCACTGCGGTTGATCTCCACTTCAGCCATTGCTGTTTGGTCTCCAATGCTGATTTTGCAGTTGACATCTGATGCTAGTGTAAATCCACTTTGAAGTTTGTCTGCCTCCTTCAAATGTCCTGAGAAAGAAAGGCTTGCTCAATGGATGGCCCTAGGGGAGGAGAAGTTGGTGAAACTCTAATGGCTTGATGGGATAAGATCAAGCAATGCACAGTTGAGTGTCCAGATTTGTGTGCCTAGAGCAGTGAGGAAGAGAAGGGAAGCAACTGGGAGAACTGCAAGACTCATAGAGACAACGGAGAGTGCAATGCTTGGCCGCATGATGAGCAATTGGCTTTCAATCGTGCTTAGTAACAGGCAAATATCTGCCCTATAGCTTGCATATGCATTCCTCTCCCACTCCATCCATTCTTTTGGCATGTCATAGAATGTTTCTTGTGTTCGCAAGCTCTGTATGCGCTTGCGCAGAATCATCATGTTGGCATCTACCATGCCTGAACCACCTGAGGAAGGGTGAACCAACAGATAGATAGTGCAAACTGTTGCCAGTCAGTGTTCAGACCCTTTTTTATTTTCTGTACAGTGCTGTTTTTTCCTTACAAAAAGGCCTCATCCGTCTTGCTCTTTCAACATGAAAAAGAGAGTAAAATATTCACATAGTGAGCATTTCTAGAGATAGAGAATCCAAGCTAAAGACAGACTTGCTGCAATGTCAAATAAAGAAGCTTAGAGCATTTCTAGAGATAGAGAATCCAAACAAAACACAGACTTGCTGTAATGTCAAATTGGCATGCTCTGATGCAACTACAGACATGGAATTACAAATCCATCTGTGTAGATAGCTGGTAGGAAACAAAGAATCTTAGAGATAGAATTCGAGCAAAAGAAAGACTTGCAATATCAAATTGACAGACTCTGATGCTACACACATGGAATTACACATCTCTTCAGATGCACATCATCAGACAAAGGGGCAGAGAAGTAAGAGCAATAAGAAGAAGAAAAAAACGAGGGAGGTCAGCACCTGTACCAGCCGATTCAGACTCCGTACCAGAAGCACGCACTACGCCACTCCGTCGAGGTTGTTTGCTGAAGCGATGGAGGAGACTCCCTCTGGGCACTCTAAAAACCCTATCTCTCACCACTGCTGCTGCTGCAGATTGCGATGGTAGTAGTGGTAATAGTGAAGAAGAAGAAGAAGAAGAAGAAGGCAATGCGAGCATGGCGGTGCCATCCAACGGCACAGTCACAGCTCTTACCGCCATCTCCAAACAAAAAGCAAGATTGCAAAGAAAGAAAAAAACCGCAAGAAAACCCTAGGTTGTAATTCCCTTGTCTGAAACAAACAACAACCAAACCCTCTCTGTCTCTGTCTCTGTCTCTGTCTCGCTCTCTCTCTCAGAAATCCTTGAACGAAGACGAAGAAGAAGAAGAAGAATTCTGTTGTATGAGTTTTGGGGAATTGTATTAGTTTCTGGCCGGTGTGTAGTAGCAGCAGCAGCGGCTGCAACAATTCCTAGAGCTAGAACAAGTTCCCAGAGCTCCTCCAACAACTAAGTGCAACAATTGCTGCTGCTGCTGCTGACTCCTCCCTCTCCCCCCAATTCCTTTCCTTTCCTGCCCCTCCCTGCCCTTCCCTTCCTGCCCACTAAATAAATTTGGAAGAATTTATTATTTATTATTTATTATTTCAAATATGTAAATCAATTTTACCTACCAACAACAGCCTGTCTGACCTGACCTGACCCAAAATTAAATTTCTTCACCGACCAAATTCTACCTGAATTTATTTAGGGTATTAATGTGGCAAAGTTGATAATCAAAATTAAGAAAAAGGTGGTCTAATAAAATAATTATGAGTGCCAAGTTGCCCAAGTTGTGGACAAATTATTAGCAAACCAACAAAAAGGTTTTTTTTTTAATTATTATTATTGGCCCCAAGTTGTGGATAAATTGACAAACAAACAAAAAGGTTTTCCTTTTTTTTTTCTTTTTTTTTGGGGCCCAAGCTGTGGATAAAAAGGGGGCCCAAGTTGTGGATAAATTGTCAAACAAACAAAAAGGATTTTTATTTTATTTTATTTTTGGGTGGGGGGCCAAAGTTGTGGGGAAGCTAAGTTGCCAATTTGTGAACAAATAAGCAAACAAATTATCTTGCTTTTGGCTAAATTGTGGTGGGCAAGCTAATAAGCAAGCAACAACTCTTTCTTGTTTTGTTTTGTTTTTTTTCTTTGGAGGTCAGGAACCAGGACTCTTCTGTGGTGCTGAAAATTGACAAAAATCAAGACCCAAAAATCTCTTTCCTTTTTTCTTAGCCCTGCCTTTTTTTGTAAAAAAAATCTCCAAGTGGTCCAATGTTTGCTTTTTTTTCTTTTTCTTTTTTTTCCATTTTTTTTTCAAAAAAGGAAAAAAAAATTCTTTGGGGGGGGCAAAACAAAATTTATAAATTAAAAATTAATTAATTTTCTTTTTAAAAAACGTTTTAAAACCACATTTTACACTTTTAAAACCCTAGTTATTTTTCAGGTTTTCCTTCTTCCTTCTTACACATTCCACAACATGGCCAAAATTAGCCATCTA
>Ga0209208_10006196_pt1 | contig 16501 bp, 10 predicted proteins | sample S1TSphfallax_3_FD_187694 | JGI IMG/M metagenome (GOLD analysis project Ga0209208, IMG submission 187694) | Host-associated microbial communities from peat moss isolated from Minnesota, USA - S1T2_Fd - Sphagnum fallax MG (SPAdes) (version 2) | ecosystem: Host-associated > Plants > Peat moss >...
AGAAAACAAAAAGTCCCTAGCAACGTGGTTAGAAACGTGGAAATTTTGGGAAAAAAATTCCCCCAAAATGGCCAGATTTGAAGGAAGAAAGTTATGAAATTGCCAAGATTTTTTTTGGACAATTCTAGCTTTAATTCTTCTATTGAAAGAGTCATATATAGCTAATAGGTTTAAGTGGTTCGCCAACATGTAATAGGATTTCTAGATTTTTTTTATTTCTTTATTTGTCTTGTTGCCAGATTTGGGCTAAATCCTCTTATGTCTGCTCGCCACTTTTGGAACAACATGAAAAAATTGAAAAATAATAATAATTAAATAAGTAAGTAAACACCGGAGACAACCTATCGTGTTTGATTATATTTTAGAATGGAAATGATTCTGTGTGGGAAAGAACCGCCGGATATCAGTTCCCCGTGTTTATGATAACCGCCGGACACTGGGCGAAACCCTAAAAATACCTTACGATCCTCCACCACCACCCGCTTCCTTGTTCCTTTTTTGTCGCACGTGGCGTGGTACTGCCGTCAACAGTGAGCGTTGTAGCAGGAATCCAATGCAAAGCTCTGGGAAGCAAAGCAAAGCAAAGCTCTCATTGCCGCAGATGCCACCCACCCATTCTCGAGAGCAAAGTGCATAGCGAGATTTGACGACTTTGCATTTGCTGGAGCTCAGTTGAAGCTGCTTAGAATCGAAGCGCCGGAGTTGCTTCCTGAGTATTAGAACTCTCAGTGCGGCCAGCCCACGTCGTTGTGGTTTGAGAGAACTGCATTGCGCGTCGGTTGTTTTCTGGAACCCTTTCTGCAATGGCCTGCTCTTCAGTATTGCAGCAGCTTGTTCATTGCTCAGTTTTACTGTTCGTCGTCGTCGTCGTCATTGCAGCTCTCACTATTCCACAATGTGAAGCGAGTAGGTTACTCGAGAATCAAGCAGCAGCAGTAGCAGCTGATGTCGACGTTGTGAAAGTCTCTGAACAAATTGCAACTCCTGTACCCATTAACGTCGCTCATGATGTGGTTGCGAAAGTCTCTGTACCAATTGGGACTGTACCCACGAACCGCGCTAGTGATGTTGAGGTTTTTGGAGACGTGAGCCAAGTTGTTGATGCCTCTGGCGGCTCTGTTGACGGGCGTATGAGCAACTACACTCGACGAGTGTTGGCGGGCTGTGGGACAGGGAACCCAATCGACGACTGCTGGAGATGTGATCCCAACTGGGAAAGCAACCGACAGTCGCTAGCAGACTGCGCGATCGGGTTTGGCCAGAACGCCATCGGAGGACGCAATGGCGAAATCTACGTGGTCACAGACGAGAGTGACGACGCGGTCACGAAGCCCAAATACGGCACGCTGCGATGGGGAGTCATTCAGACGCAACCTCTGTGGATTATCTTTGCACGCGACATGATGATCACACTCAAGGAGGAGCTCATCATGAACAGCTTCAAGACCTTGGATGGCCGCGGCGCTAATGTGCATATCGCAGGTGGCGCATGCTTGACGCTGCAGTACATCTCCAATGTTATTGTCCATGGACTCCATATCCACAACTGCAAATCGACGGGAAATGCAATGGTACGTACTATTGCTGCAACCCAGCTCTTCATCTTCTTCAGCTTCTTTTCCAATTTCTGTTTGAGCTCTTGGGTCGATCGTGTACTGTGATTTTGGCTAACACTTTTCTTTTTTCTTTTTTCTCTTTTTGGGGTGTGTGCAGGTGATAAGTACACCGACCCACGTCGGGTACAGAGGAATGGCAGACGGAGACGCAGTGTCCATTTTCGGCTCGCACGACTTGTGGGTGGATCACAACTTCCTGGCCAACGCCGCGGACGGTCTGGTGGATGCCATTGAGGGCTCCACAGACATCACAGTCTCCAACAACTACTTCAGTAACCACGACAAGGTGATGCTCTTGGGTGCGCATCCCAAGGACAGCATAGACGTCAACATGAGAGTCACAGTCGCCTTCAACCATTTCGGACCCAACCTTATCCAACGCATGCCAAGGTTGGTACCCTCGTAAACCCTAAACATTCCTCCTGCACCAACGTTGTTGCTGCTGCAACACCAGTTAATATGACTTGGATGCCTGCTTCTTGCTGCTGCTCCGGAGCTCTCTACCTCTCGAGTCCCAGCCTTTTTTTTTCCTCTGGCTAAATTTAGTGATTTGGCTGAAAGAAATTTCTGAGATTGTCTAAAACAATGTGTTTTTTATTCGTCTTTCTCGGCGTATCTCTACAGTTCTTTTTTTTTAATATCGCCAGACATTTTCCATTGGGTTCTATCATGTAGCCAAAACTGTGGAGGAAACTGAAACTGTCAATGATGATGATGATGATGATGACGACGACGATGTCTGTTCCTGCAGATGCCGATATGGGTCGTTTCATGTGGTCAACAATTTCTACTCGCAATGGGAGATGTACGCGGTGGGAGGGAGCGAGAACCCGACTATCAACAGCGAGGGGAACTATTACGCAGCTCCCAACAATCCCTTCTTCAAGGAGGTGACGAAGCGCATCGCCGATGGCGGAACCAAAAACGTCAAGGGCTGGAAGGATTGGAACTGGAGAAGCGTCGGCGACATCTTCGACAACGGCGCCTACTTCGTCGACTCCGGAGCTGCCGCTAACGACGCTGGTCTGTACGCTAAAGCCACAAGTTTCACGGCTCGTCCGGCTAACATGGTTGCCGTCATGACTAACGATGCCGGCCCCCTCATGCTATAACCTGCAAAGCCAGCCACAACATTCCAAGTGCAATTTCCAACGACTGCAATATTGAACTTGCCCAAGCTTTCATCATCATCTAGGAAATTAGGTCAGTTTCTAGTGTTTGATTTCTTTGCTTATTTTCTTCTTCGTCTTTTTCTTCTTTGCCCAAGAACAGTATATATTATACTGCAAATCATCAAAGAAAAAAAGAGTGAAATTTGCAATGCCTAGTGAAGAATCAATTGCAGTTTCTTTTTCTTTTGCTGATTAGATAACATTTCATAATAATTTGTTAGAATTTAGGAGATCCTGAGCCAGAGGCTGCTCTTGAATTATGTGACCCTCTTTCGGTGCTCCTGAATCCTTCCCCCCCCAATCCCTCATATGTGTTGTACAATACTTTTACTTCACTCTGATAGTTCTAGCTACAGAATTTAAGCTTTGGACTTGAATATCATGGAATTTTTGGAGTCAGCTTATTTCATCTGCCATGCAGACTTATGAGCAAAGTTTTTCTTTACAGCTCTTCACCTGAAGTTGCAAACCCAAAAGATAATTATTTGGGATGTTTTTTATGCAAATCTACCCTGCAGCAGAGTGCACTGAGTGCTGCACAAAGTGGTACCATTTTTTGGAACTTCTGCAAGCTGCTGATGCTTCCAAGTCATTTTAGACCAGTTATGTTGTGCATATGATATTCAGTATCAGACAATGTGTTGCCACCTTTCAGATCTTTGATGCTTCTTTCAAAAGCTGATGCTTCCAACTGATTTAAGACCAGTTGATGTTGTGCATACAGTATACAGTACTGTACAATGTGGTGCCATTTTTCAGATCTTCAATGCTTCTTGCAAAACTGATGCTTCCAACTGATCTTAGACCAGTTGATGTTGTGCATACCACATTGGACAATTGCAAGAGCTTTTGTATTACCTTCAAATTTGCATTGATTTTGATTCTGAAGCCCCCTTAATCTCAGTTAAGCTACTACCCCTACAAGTGTAACCAGTCAAAGATGCTGGCATGTTCAGTGTTTTGAGTACATGTACAAAGTTTGTAAGGTTTGAACTATGCAATCTCATATTTAGCCTTGCTTGTCATGAGCATGATTCGTGCTGTCTACAGTAGGAAGAGTTCAGTATGTATTGCAAGGTCTCACACACATATTTGACTGCTATTTTGCATCAAAGGGCATTCATGTTTCAACCAGTGTTGTGTGGGTATCAAAAATCGCACCAAACCCCTGCCAGTTAGTTATCAGGGCAGTTCTTTTATTCACATAAAAATGAAAATGTATGAACAAAGAATCAATGATCATAGATTTCAAGGCCAAAGTTTCCCATTAGAAGTGAAGGAATGTGAAAAAGTTTTACATCAGTGTTGAGGAGATTCACAAGCAAATGCGAGTATTTTGGTGTTTCATTAATAGAATATTACACACTTGTTAACAATGTAGAAGATTATAAATCACAAGTCAAAAGTTGTTTTTACATGGTAATAATCTAGTACCCACATTAACAGCATTAGTGTTGATTATAATAAAGACATCTTCCGACCTTCCACAAAGTCTAGTTACCCACCATCTCAAAAGCAATATATTAATCCCATAGGCTTTGACATGAGAGGGCTAATAAGTATCAATTTCTACAAAATAAATTATATTGGAATATTTTTGCAACAAAAATTGTCCTCCAAAGTTTGTAGTTTGAATTCTACATAAAAAAATACAAAGGCTTCTACAATTTATGACTACAAAAACTATTTTATATATCCTACACAAATTTCTTCATCAAACATCACAAATTGTATCAATGTGTTTCACATTTCAAAACTAAGATTTTATGTCCAAAACAAGACAAAAATCCACATTCCATTTTTAAGTTTCTCTTCTCTTTCTATAACCCTACATTTTTACCATGTATAATCTCCCATACACAATGTGACAAAACCTCCTTATGAAAAAAGAATTCAAATTTTCCCTCAAAAACATAATTTAAATCCTACTGAATGATTACCTTAATTTTATTTTTAAGAGCTTATGGTTTAGTGCTTAAGATTCTTAAGCTTTTGGAGAGGTCTTAAATTCAAACCTTGTTGTTTTGATAATTGGGGATTCTTAGGTGGTAGCATGTTTACGATTGCATGTCTTTTTTTGGGATCTGGTAGTTTGCCTTCCTTGGAAACAATAAAACTGAAAATCATCGCTAAAAATACCATAAATGCACATTTGTCCGGATTTAGACTATTGTCATATTCTCTACACTTTTGAAAACATAGTTTGAGCTTCTGCAAATGACTTTCCATGTAAAGTCATCTAAGAATATCTTATAAAACTATCCAAATACTTTCAAAATGTTTTGGTCATGGCTCTCTGATATGTTGGAGGTCCATTTTTAACTGCAAATGGTATCACCTTCCATATAAAAGCCCCTAGTATGTAATAAATGCAATCTTGTATCTATCCTCTTGAACTATAGATATTTGATGATATCTTGAATATCCATTTAATAAGGAATATGTTTCATACCTTGCTACTGTGCTCAACACCTTATCTATGAAATGTAATGGGTATGGATCCTTCTTTGTGGCTACATTTAGTTTTTTGAAATCTATACAAATTTTCAGCTTGCCATTTTTCTTGAGTACTACTACTGTGGGTGACAACCATGTAGCTTCTTTTACATATTCAATGAATCCAGCTACTAACAATTTATCTATATATTATTTGACTATTGTAGCATAGTTTGGATTTAATCTGTACCTGGCATGATGTGTTGATGGTATAATAGTGTCTAACTCAATTATGTGTTATGCTAGCTCTGGTGGAATCCCTTTCAAATTTTTATATGTCCATGCAAAAACATCTTTGAATTCCTTCAACAATTGCTCCATTTCCAGCACCTTGTTTATTTCCAATTATGTATTAATCTTCACCATTTGTGGTTCTGCATCAATTCCCAAATTGAGCCTCATCAATTGTTGATCTTTAGTTGACATCCATCCAGCTATTTGTAATCCCTATGCTTTGATGTTTATTGGAGTTTCATCCACTACAACACTCTCTAGTTAATGTTTGTAGTATGTCTCTAAATACACCTTATCATATAGAATTATTTTTGGCTCATATCTATTGCAAAGTATCTTCTTCTCTATGCTTTGTACTTCAGATCCCTATCCTGAAATACTCGTCTTCACATCTGTATCCATGATCCCCACATCTGTGGTTTTCATAGATTGAATTGTCTAAGGTAACTTGAATGTTCCTATGGTAAACAATTTTGGCTCTTTAACAAATATGATATCTTCTTCTTCTTCAGTGATGTCATTTTGATAATTGTAGCACAATAACACTTATGGTCTTCTTACTTCACTTCCCAAATGTTTAGTAACTATAATTGTTTGGATTGTCCCATTCGTTGTATGGTAACAATGTTACTTCCCTAATCATGTGCCACTTTAGCGTCCCTCAACCATGGTCTCCCCAACAACATGGAATAACTAAAATCTACCACACTACTCTAAAGTACAATAAACGTAATTATGTAAGGAATAACATGAACATATATCTTCAGATCTTTGATCAACCCCACTGGTTTTGTCGTTGTTTGATCTACCACCCTTAGATTATATGGTACAAGTTTAGGCTTTTGAAGCCCCAACCTCAATTTCAACTGTTATGTAATAATATTAACTCCAAAACCTCCATCCAACAACACATCTTTTATTGTATTTTTCCCAATCTATACTTGGATAACTACCATATGATTATTAATTGCTACAGTAATTAGTCACTACTTCTAGAGTTAAAGAACCAACTTATTTCTCTATGGTTGTTTTACTTACATTTTGAGTTTTCTTTGGTTTCAAATTTTGCCAAAGATAGCTCAGGAGCTATTTTAAGCAACTATCCTAAGTTCAAAGTATAACTTGTTTCTAACATCTACTTACCAATGTCCAAAAAAATCTCTTCTACTATGATCAATTTCCCTTATGAACCCACTACTTCTTGAGACTTTTGTGCATCCATAAGAGTAGTATTTGGGATACTAACCAAGTTGTGTTCCATCCCTCCATGGATGTGGATGGCCCTTTGATTTGGGTTTGTGTTTTTTAAATCTATTGAATTGTCTTGACCATACACTACTTCAACTTCTCTTCTTTCTTCTAATTAACAACACTCATTGTTTTTCTTGGCTCTTTATCTTTGAACACCTATTCTTAAGTTACTTTACTTCTTATGGTAACATTAACATCCACCACATTCACATCCGTAATGATATTTTATGTCTCAACAACAGGTTGAACTTTTATTACTGTCATGAATTTCCCTTGGAACATTTTTTGCATCTCAACAAACTTTGGACAATCTATCATTTTACGGCCATTCAAGCCACAAATGTGACATGCATATGAAGATGTCTTCTATGTTTTTTGACTTGGTTATGCTACTTCTGTGGTCGCCACCGTGGTTTGTTTTTTCTTCTTCCTGCATGTTTCCACATTGTGATTTATCATCACACAATTTATGCAATGTTTGTTAGTCTTCCCTGTATCATTTTGTGTTTTTGTTGGTACTGCTTGTTAATACTTTGTGGTATTAACAATGCACTCCTTGCTTTTGCAATAGTCATACCTTCTTCACACAACATTGTTGCCTCTTTATGTTATTGTAATGTTGACCGTTTCATTCTTGTAATTGTAATTCCGAGGTATGATTGAAAACATGTTCTCAACACAATAGTTAAAAGATTATTTGTGGTTGATATTTGTAGACCATGAGCTAACTTCTAGATCCTCTCATAGTAAACTCACCCACTTAATCTCCTCCTACTTCATGTTCTTCAGCTCCATGTATATTTGCTCATCATTTTGAATCTTTTGATAACATTTGTAAAATGTTTGTGTAAGCTTTGAAAAAATACAATTAGGAAATTCTAACATGTAATTATGGCACCAGTCCAATGTCATATCTTTTAATGTATATATAAATGCATTGATGATATACTCTTCAAAAGTCTCTGCATTTGCTTTTACTATAGAATTGAACACTTTGACGTGAACTTTTAGATCAACATTTTTTTTGAAATCAAGATACTTAAAAGCTACCCTATTTGGCCTAATATAATGGCCATCTTTATGATCAAGAATTGGTGTAATTACAACAATTGGTTTTCAATATCCTCCTATTGAATACATGACATTTGTACTTTTACACCTTCCAACAACCATTAAGTTCATCAATGGTTAATTTGTAGTCTTGTTCCCATGAGTAGTCATTATCAAATTAATAAACACCTTTGAGGTATGCCAACAACTCCAATAATAACTGCTGGTAGCCTTGAACTTTGACTCAAATTCCTTCCTGCCAAAACTCCACATGATTCGCTACCCAATTTTGTTGTAGATTCAATAAGTATTCCCCTTCTGACAACATCTATGCTAGGTGCAACAACCGTTTCCACTCCTGTGGTTCTTTTACCTTCATTAAGTGATTGAGTAGTTCCTATTCCAACATGTTGTTTTTGAGTTTCAACAACTGTCGCTTTTGACATTATTAGTGAAGTTGTGTTGACTTGAGATTGACGTTGTTCCAAAATGTGGTTACCCATTCATATCCTCTATGGTGTAGTATGTGGATGTGAATATTCCTCTAGTTTTCTACTCCTTGCCTAAATGAATGAACGAATTTGTTGACTTTGTGGTCCCAACTAGCTTCCCAACTCCATTCCTCCAAATTTATTTTTGACTACATGAATTCCTAATTCCTATTCTTGTGGTTGATCTATTAATGTTCTTACCACATTCTGTAACTCCATGTGCTTAACAATACCTGCTCTAATGTGAGAAGGCACAAAAGGACAATGCATGATTACATGTCCTTCTTTTTCACAAAATGCACAGACCCTTGAAAGTAACCTGATCATCTTCAAATCCTCAAATTCATGATCCCGTGTTTCGGCTACATGTTTTGTTTGATCCAACTTTGGATTCCCTTGATAAGAGTATGATTACGATACTTCATCCAATGCATTCACCTATGCCTTTGCATACTCAGATGATCTTGAATAATTTTCCTTAGTCTTTTCAAACACATCAACATTGGTGTTTTCATCCACCTTCTAGTGTTCCACTAATTCATAGTAATTTAAAGATACAAACTGATACACAAACATGGGTTATATACCTCTTATAACATCCCTCCCTCAGCTAGTCACTGACTTTTAACTTGAGATTTCCTACAAATGATTAGGTACGACAAAAATCCATGCTTTGTCTTGATTTCTACAACTTTGAACCACAGATTGTAACTAAGAAATATATTGCATCCACTCATTCGGATGAGTGGTCGACTGCATCTTTCTCTGTGGAGATCATCGTCTAGAACTATGCGTTTTCTAAAGACCCCCAATCCATATGTCTTACCGTATCACTTCTTGTGGTAGAAACAACCTATGCCTTGAAGGACTTTCCTTTGTTCTCAAGATTCATCTATCCAACATCAAATTCTAAGATGGGGTTTTTGTAAGCCCTAATTGTTCCTCTCCATTTTCAAAATTGTATTCTATTTGTCTTTCAATGACTTGCCAATTTGCCTCCAAGTCCAATTGTCACTATAAACTCCAAGTTACCATCCGATTCATCTTGTTTCACAATTCTTTGTCTTTAGAGTCTATAAATTGCTTTGCAATCCTTACGATGTCAACCACATAAAACTCTGATACTTTCTAAGGTACCCCTTAAAATTTTGAATTAAAAAAACAACACTACTTATCTGAACATTCTCATCGACAATATACAACAAAATTTGTAGAAAACCTTCCCATTATTGAAAGAAAGAACAGAAAAAAAAGAAAATTCCCCACAAGATGGTCACCAAATGGTAGAAGTGAACTTCAAATTCTTGTAAAATATTTCACATTACTGCAATAATAGATTTTCATTTCACATGCCTATGTTCATTATTTCTATCTTAAGTCTCAACAAACTTAACACTACAATTCATTCCAACATCAAATTCATGGTTATTGCATATAACCAAAATATGCACTTCATAATACATTGTAAAAAAAACTCTAGAAAAAATTATAATTCATTTCATCATAATCTAACACAATAAAAAATTCACACACAAAATTGAACATAAAATTCATTATAGAAGTCTGTGCTTCTTTGTAATACTTAAAACATTAATCTAAATTATAATGTAATCCCATGTTTTGTTTTTTTTTAAATCCCAAAACAACATTTAAAATTTGTGTTATATCAAAACAAAATTTGTGGTGTTCTACCACAAATACCTTTAGCTCTTCTTAGTCTTCTTTCCCAAAAAAAAAACTCCATGTTTCTACTTCTTCTTCTCATTTTCTTTTCTACAACTCCCCCCTTTAAAACCATCCCAAGTCACATCATAATGATCCAAAGCAACAAGAATTCAAAATTCAAACTAACAAAGTTCCCTGAGTAGTCCCTATCCTAATTGCCTTGTTCATCCCAAATCACATACCCAACTTACCCCCTTAATAGGAACTAATGTGGTTTCTTGTCTTTTGGACTCATTTAAGCCATGCATTCATTCATGAATCCAAATGCAACACCACAATTCAACTTGGAAACCACAAAGGTCGTAAAACCCATCAAGGCGCAACTCACGCAAGGCAATGCAAAACCATCAAATGAGGTGGTATTGGGTGCAGTTTTGGAATTCACAAATACAAAGTTTGAAGAGATATTCACAATATGTGAATTAAACAACATGGAAGCCAACTTGGGCAAGACCTTTTTAGACACCTACCATGTTCATATTTTGAAAGGCAACTCTAAATTAAAAGTCATTGTTAGGTTAGCTAATAGGTTGATTAACTTAAATGTGGAATACTAAGCTAGGTTTACAAAGGTATTCATTTAATCTCTTTGCAAGAATTACAAGAGTATACATGTTTTATTTTTACACATGTGGATGATTTCAATGTCAAAGCAAAAACCAAAGGAAGCAATGCATGGCCTACTTGTATTTCCAACACAATTAATAATTTTTTGGATGTTTTAACGAACTAATTTCCACACAACTTCCTTTTTGTCACAATGTTGATCATAAAATTAAAGTGGTGCTAGGTGCATCATCACCTTCTAAGTCACCTTACCAACTTAATGAAAAAGAGTTTCAAAAGTCCAAAAATCAAAGCAATGACTTTGTGGAGCAAAATTACATTTGACCAAGTAAATTGCATTATGGAGGGTCTTGGCATAATAAGGTGTCCAATTTTTGGTGTCACAAGGGTAGTTTGGGGGGGTACCTTTAAGTTTGGTACAATATGTGTTGAGATATGATTGAAAATTATAAAAGCGACTCATTTAACTAATTTATAACATTTGTGAAATCAAATTTGAAATTTTGAAAATAAAATGCAATCATTTCATTATAAGGTGGACCTTTAAAATGATGTAACATTTTCTGTCACAATCCATAAAAAACATTTATGAATTTTTATTACATAACAAACATATGTGAAATGTTTTTCTTTTCCTAGTATGACTGTGAGGGTATTATAATGTTAAAATAAAGGCTTACAAGTAAGTTTAATATTTTAATTTATCAAGATTCTATAAATTACCAATAGTTTATAAAGTTGATGATTTATTAAAATGGAAAAATTGTTGTTTTGTAAAAAAAAGGCATTATTACCCTATATAACAATGGCCAATTATAAAAATTAAAAAACCCATTTTTTGCTTCTAACTTTTCCCCTAGCTGATCAAATCAAAACATGTGTCACAATTTAGAAACTTGTAAGTTTAAGTTTAGGTATTCCACTTCCCTCTTACTTTCAAATGGACAATTTTTGTCACAACCTTAACTTTGTGCTTGTAACTAAAGTAAAAGCTTGCAAAGCTTGCAGGCCAAGAAGGAAGCCCAGGAGTCACATTTCATGCTCCCGGGAGTATAGGAAAATGTGAAGGAATGAACCCCCACACTCCCAAATGAGCTCCCACTTTGGGAGTTGGAGTCCCAATGGACCTCCAAACCTTTAAAGAGTTATTTCAGGGGTCAAAATTCATTGGATTAAGAATTTCATTATATCATTGAAAAGCTCTTGGATCGTAGATGTCTAAAATGGGCTTGCATGACCTATTTGGATACTTAAAACATAAGTTATGGCCCAAAAAAAAGTTGAAAGTCAAATTGCCAATTTGACTCCACTAAAAGTCGGGAATTTCCATGATTTCCTTGTGTGGAGGTGGCATGCAGGTGGTGTGCCACATACCATTGAAAAGATCTCAACAAAGGCTACAACTTTGGTTTAGACGTCACTTCATCAAAAGTTTGCACATAAAGTTATGGGCCCCCAATTTAGGGAATTTTGGGATTCCAACTTGGGAGTCTCGAAACAAAATGACATTTGGGCATTAGCCCCATGGCCAGGCACAAAAAATATTACAAGGGGGAAGGTGGTGGCTTCCCCCAAGTCTAGGTCACGGTGAGTCTTGTGAATCTGTGTTTGCCCTAGGTTCGTCCATGCACCAAAATTGCTCCAACTATACACCAACCAACTTGTTGTTTGGTTTGTGCAAATTCATGTGAATAATTGACCCGCTTGTCATTTGTTCTAATCCCATCTCGAAGCTCCAACATGCCCCTCTACCCCCGAAGTGTTTTGAACTAGGGAACGTGTTCCGACTCCTTATCCTTCGTTGTTTTCACCTTTGGACTCACAATTAAGTCCGTCAAGGAATTTGGGTGTGCATCAATTTTACATTGCCAAACACTAAACATTTGAATTCAAAATTCAAAAAAAATAAAAATTGTGGACTCTACATTTGCCACTTTTGATACCACCTTAGTGTGCCAAGACCTTGGAGCCCTACTTTTATTTGTGAATAAAATGAATGGTAAATTATGTATGTACATATATTATCATGTTTTAAATAAAATTTCAATTAAAAATCATTACCCCTTGCCCCAAATCAATGATATTTTTTAGCATTTAAATGGGGTTCATTATTTTAGTTAAATCAACTTGAAGTCGGGCTACTATCAAATCTACATCACACGTGTGGATGTGGAAAAGATAGCCATGAAGACTAGGTATAGTTTTTATGAATTCTTGATCATGTTGTTTGGGTTATGTAATGCACCTTCAACTTTTACAACCTTCATGAATTCGATCTTCGTGATAAATTAAACAACATTAGTATAATTAGGATTTTGATTTTAATAAAGTTGATTGTTTGATGTGGGAACCCTTTTAAACAAAACAAGTTTATTAATGGATGGAGGGTTAGAGAGAAAAAAAAGATCACAACATTAATTGTGTTTAGGTTTATTGGTGATGACTAATGAGAGAATGCAATTAGTTAATAATGACCCATGTTAAACATAAAAGGCAACACTCGAATCTTGTGGTGTAAAGTATTATTCCTAAATTGATATTGGGGAAGGGTTTATTGTTGTGAGGCATGTCAACATTATTGGACAATATTTAAAGACTATTGAAATTATCAGTTGTGTTCCTCATTAGAGCTAAGCCAAAACAACCCACCCGAACTTTGATTGAAGAAGGGAACTTTCATTAAAAATATACCTTTTTTTTAATATATAACCTTTGGAATGTAATTATGTGGTTGCCATTGGGGAGCATGGAGTTTTGAAAAAAGAGCATGTTGAAAAACTATATTTCAATAGAGTTTAGAATTTCAAGTGGTAAGGTGAGCACAATGTTATGTTTTATGTTAACCACTAAATACGATTTTGTTTTTGAAATTTTGACCATTATGAACATTGGAATTGATTTAAAATCAATATGGAGAGATAAATTGCAAGTTTGATTTTGTGTCTAAAAGGAATCTTATTAGGAGGCATCATAATAAGAAATCATAGTCTTTTTTATCAAAAAATTCAATAAAGAAAACTTCCATTTTGGTCTTTTTACTCCCTTGTCAAATGTCATTTTGAACTTGTTGATTTTGACTAGGGGGTCATGTGACATTTTGATTAATCAAAATGACTAATTGTCAATTTGACCACTAGTCAATTAAGCCATCATTATTTATGGTTTGATTTATGTCATGTGTCACCATTATAGCGGGATGTTATTTCATGAGTGGGTGAGTGTGAACGGTGAACATGAACAACAAACATGATTTTGTGAGCAAGAACGAATACTTTCAATAAATTTTGTCCATGTCAAAGAGTATTTTTTTGACATATTTTGGTGACATGGAAAATATTCCTTGACACAAATGAATATTTTTCCATGTCACCAACGTGTCCATGTGGCATTCAATGGCTTCAAATTGTTGGAATTAAAAGGGTTGCAGTGTTTGTGAACTTCCATATCCTACAATAAATTAGGAACTAGACAACCTAGAGAAAGGGTCCATGCCTGATTTCTCATGGGGATTTATGACAAGATTTGCAAACAAGTTTTGTGGTTGTTGAAACAAATTTAGTTATTGTGATTTGTAAAATTGTTTTGCCATTTATAAATGTTTGAAGGTAGCTAATCCCATGCCAACAATCCAATACACATCAAACATGTTCATCATAACAATAAATACACAAATATACTAAACACTTACAAATATGTCATTAAACACATATATGTTTTACAATTGTGGATTATTTTGGACAAGTGGTGTAGTTTCTTATGCAAGCTTGAAATAAACAATAAAAGTAACCAAATTTAAAGTTTGTTCATTTTTGACATGTCACCATATCCATATCCACAACATTTTTGTCAAACACTGCCAAACTTAAACTTGAATCCTTTTGTAAATAGAAAAGAATTAAAAAGTGTAAATGTAGAGTACCAAGCTAACAAAGGTTGGATACTAGGCATCTTTTAATCACTTGCAAGATTATAAGATATATGGGACATTGATGAAAATGTTTATATTGAAATTTTTGAACAATTTACAAAAACCACATAGAGAAAATCCATGGTCAACAAACCGACAAATAAAGTTTTTAGGACATGGTTTCACCAGTAGTGTGACTACCTACTCAGATTCCAAGCGGGAAAAAAAAAGAATCAATCTTACAACAAAAATGGCCAAGGAATAATTTTATAGTAGAAGACAATGCATACAAGTCACATGCATTTGCTTACATCAAGGAGATGGATCAGCTGCTGTCAACATACAATATAGTTGATAGTGAGGAAAAGGAATCGAGATTCACAACATACTTGAAAGGAGTGATGAAAATGGATGACAAAGAAGAAACCGCACCTACCATCATAATTTGCAAAAGATGAAATGATGGACACCAATGAGGAAAAGCAAACCATGCCATGAGCTACACCAATGTCAAAAATAGGTTCCAATGACGTGAATACAACACCTTTGAAGATTGATTGTATGCAGTACATTGGAAACAAAGTTTAACAATGCCATTGAAATTCACAACAATTGGCATTGAAAAACCAAGAAAATAGTAGAGTTGATATGAATATTAATGAATTACAACTTTGAGTGATTTAAACCTTCTTCTTCTTCTTCCTCCGGTTTCTTCAATTTTATGTACTGATGTTCTGTTCTTCCGCTGATGTTTACTATCACAGAGTCGCGTGCCATCGCAAGATACATTAGCGACAAGTACGAACGACAGGGAACTGCGTTGTTCGCCGAGACGGAGCGCGAGAAGGCTCTAGTCAACCAATGGCTAGAAGTGGAATCTCAGAACTACAATCCTTCTGCGGTGAAGATTGTGTTTGAATGCGTTTTCGCGCAAATCTTTCAAGGGAGACCCACCAACGAAGCAGTCGTGAAGGAGCAGCTGGAGAAGCTGGCGAAGATACTGGACGTCTATGAAGCACAGCTCACCCATCAAAAGTACTTGGCAGGCGACTTGTTCAGCTTGGCTGATCTTGCTCACATTCCTGTCACCAATAACCTCATCAATGTTGCCAAGAAGGGCGAGCTCTTCAGCTCTAGGAAGCATCTCAATGCTTGGTGGGAGGATATCTCTTCCCGCCCTTCATGGCAGAAGGTTCTTCAGATCATACAGGCAGGGCAGCAGCAGAAGTAATTGTTTTTGGGAATCTCAGAGGCTCTGAAGAATGCAATGATGTCATCAAATGTGATCTGATGATGTCTTTGACTTCAGAAAAATGCAATGAATATGAATCCCTAAAACCTAAACCTGGGTCTTCTTCTTCTTCTTCTTCTTCTTCACCCATGATGTTTGAAGAGAGGAAGAATTGGGTGTGGTGAACTTGCTTGTATGTAGCCACCTTGACACCTGCTTTGCAGATGTGAAAATCTCATGTTCTGGAGTGAACTATTTCAGACTTTTTGACAGATTGTGTTCTACAAAATTCTGGACTTAATAAAATTGTGTTGGTGGTGGAAATCACTGGTTTCTGGAACATCATCATGCTTCTTCTAGCTCAATGACTTTGTCTTGCAAGAATCTGTATGAGTTTTGAATCTGATTATATGCAATACAATGCTATGCTCCTTGTGCAATATTATCTGACAGGACTTTTTTCTTGCAAAGATTACTTTTGTGGGTTTTGAGTCAATTATATGCATATGTGCTGCTTGTGCCAATATCAGGACTTTTGTCATGCCAAAATTAGAATGGGTTTTGAATACATCTGCTCTAGTCCAAGTCTGTAATATCAGGATTTGATTCAAAGGCGGGAATATTGTGCACACTCTCAGTTTAGAAAATGCCATGGTGGTCTTTATGGAATCTGGAAAACCAGCTTGCACTAAACTTGGGGTGCTCTAAGTTTACTTTGGGTTTTGCTTTGATTTTGGCACACCTTAATTTGCAACTTCAAT
>Ga0209208_10006197_pt1 | contig 16500 bp, 12 predicted proteins | sample S1TSphfallax_3_FD_187694 | JGI IMG/M metagenome (GOLD analysis project Ga0209208, IMG submission 187694) | Host-associated microbial communities from peat moss isolated from Minnesota, USA - S1T2_Fd - Sphagnum fallax MG (SPAdes) (version 2) | ecosystem: Host-associated > Plants > Peat moss >...
CCTTCATGAAGTACACCCACACTCTCCTTGTGTGGTCATCAATGAATGATACATAGTAGCAACATCCTCCCATTGACGTCGTCTTGGTTGGCCCCCATACATCTAAATGCACTACATCAAGTGCTCTCTTACTTACATTCTTGTCATGTGGAAACACATTCTTTGTTTGTTTCCCAAATTGACATGCTTCACATATCTTATGCATTCCATCCACCTTAAACTTCGGCAAACCTGTGACAATTTATGAACTCTGCATAAACTTTAATCGTTGCTCATTTACATGACTAATACGCTTATGCCATATGTCCATATTAGCCACAACTCCTGCACCTTATGCAAACATAGCAGCTTCCACCTCAGGCATGCTTACATCCAAAGTAAACATTCTGCCCACTCTTTTGCCCTTAGTAACTAAACGACATTTGTCCTTGAAGTCTTTGACATAGCAGCCATCAGGGTTGAACCGAACTTGCAAACCCTGCTCAATCATTTGCCCAACAGAAACCAAGTTCTTTGTGATATTGGGCACATGAAGTACATCAAACAAGTACTTTATCTTGCCATCTTGCATAGCTAATGGCACATTTCTGATATGAGCAATGGGATGGGCTGTGTCATCTCCCGTCTCTACATAACCTGGTTTTTCCAGATTTTTAACATCCCTAAACCCCTCACCATGATAGGTCATGTGGTTAGAGGCTCCCGAATCCACATACCATACATTATCAACATTTGTGGATACAATTGCAGCCACTATATTTAGCATGTGTTACACAACAAATAGATGCTCATACCTATCTTCAGCCTGCTTGCTTGAGGATGCATAATTATTCTGCTGCAGTCTTCCATTCCTCATGTCACTTTCCTCCTTTCTACATTCTCTGGCCCAATGGCCTGGTTTGCCACAATAATGATAGTCTCTAGAATCTGATCTAGATTGTTGTCTGTTTCAATTGCCACATCCTCTTTGCCCCCCCCTACTTTGAGACTGGCCTCTTCCACCACCTCTATATGACTATTGTTGGTGTGAGTCATTTGATTATTGTTGTCCAAAATTCTGATTTCCAAAACGACCACCACCTTGGCCTTGACCACGACCTCTTCCTCTGCCTCTACTTGTATTTCAGTAGAAGGCCTGCTGCTCTACATTGTTCTTGTTTTGTGTAGAACAATCTTCATTTAAAGTTTTCTCTTCTACAATCAGCATTGAAACAAGATCTCAAAAGTTGGGAACATTCTCCCTGACAATTATGGATGTCTTGAAAGGTTTGTATTCCTTTCCAAGTCCATTTAGACAAAAGCTGACCAAATCATCATCATCCACAGATACATTAATAGATGCAAGGGATTCAACAATACCCTTGATCTTCAATGAATACTCATTGATAGACATGTTCTTCTTCTCCACAGTGTGCAACTCTTGCTTTAGCTACAGCTTCCTTGCCTTTGTATTTGTTTGGAACATTTGCACCAAGTTTTGCCATGCTTCTGCTGGAGTGTGAGCATCCTGTATGTGCCCAATCATAGTGTTTGTAACACTGAGAGACAACCAATACATGACCTTGTGTGCACCCTGGTTCCAATCCTTGAATGCCTTTATCTCTATTGCAATGGCATTTTCCTCAGGTAACTCTGGAAGGTCTTCATTTTCACCTTCCACATAGTCCCAAAATCCTTTTCCCATAAGGAAATTGGTCATCCTGAACTTCCAAGCATGGAAGTTGTTTTTGTCAAGCTTTTCACTAACAATTTGATTGATGCCGTCTAACATCTTGTCCAAATAGCACACGAACGCCTGTTGACTCAAAACAGAGGTTAAAATGATGCAGAAATGCAGTTTCAGCCCCAAAATTCCGTCCAAAAAAATTGTATACAATCTCTATAGCTTGGTCTTGGCAAAGACAGCTCTTCGATCCGATGTCGTTTACCGGTGCCTCCCGAAAAACTCCGACACGGGTGTAGTGGCGAACACGAAGGGGGAAGAGATGATGACCTCTTGTTGTCGTACCACCTCCTTTGCTTCTTATGCTTGCTGCTCAGCCCTTAGCCTATACCAGGCTCTAATACCATGAAAAGATAGGGGGGGAGAGAGCTTGAGCTCTTGCAAACACACACGCCCCTAGACGACAACAAGTCCTCCAAAAAAATAGTGGTGAAGATCCGTCGCGCGCATGTCAGTCGATATGAACGTAGAACGGTCACTAAGCGCGCTAGTCAATGTAGAACGGTCACTGAGGCACATCATGAGTGTCAGCTCTAGTTGAGCTTGACATCTCAACACTTAGTACTATAGCAAACTTGCCCTTGATGAAGGGGATTTGATGGAGATGATTTCCTAGTTTCTAGACCTATGGTACAAGATATATTGAATTTTGAGTCCTCTTTGTCATTAAAACTCAACCAAATTACAAAAATTGGTTTTATGGAATGAAAAATTAGTTAGGTAACATCAAAAGTTCACATTTGGGCTAACAACAAGTGTTATTGGTTTAATATTAATAACAAATAGATGTTCAAACTTTTATTATATAGATAAAAGTAAAAAAATAAAATTTCAATGAACAAAAGCATGGGAAATGTTTTGTAGATATATGTGAATATTTGCCCAAATGCCAAATACTTAGCAAAACTTCAAATTGGACCATGTAACAACTTTTCAAATTGCATTCCATTAAATTCATTCATTCATTCATTTAACATAACATTCATGATAAATCACATTCATTTTCTAGACTTCCAATAATAATATGTATAGTACTAGGACTATCTTCCTTAACATTTCCAAGTGGATTTCAATGTCTAGAAATTTCAGTAGTTCTTAATATTGACTTGAGTTCAATTTTGCCACACCTTTTAAGATGGTCCCAAGATATTGCCATAACCACTTACCATAAACCTCATAATATTCCCTACCATGGTTTAATGTCAGTCGTGAGTAGCCTTTTTGGTACTAAATATGCCCTTAGAGCTCTCCCCACAATTCCCACACCTTAAGCACCTAGGTAAAGCTAGTTTTCTATTCCTCCTTATCAACTTTCCTTTGGTTTCAATCTCAAATTCGTGTTTGGCCTCCATCACATGGCTACCCATGCGTTGATTTCATGTACAAGTCAAATTTTAGTTTGATACTTGTTATAATTTGCTTACAAGTCATAGCCTCATATAAGAATCACCTATTGTTGAATGACATTTCAAGCTAACTACTTCGAAATTCAAGGTGGAAAAAGCATTGAAAGAGATGAGGCATGGTGTGACCATTATAATATTACATGTTACACAAACAAATGAAGTGGAAGAAAGGCGTCAAACAGTGTAAATTCACAGTGCTGTGGCATATTTTCAACAAGCCTAGCATATTGATCAATATAAGTTTCCAAGTACCCAATATACAGAGGCAATATACATACTCAATACCCATAGGAGTCAGAGAAGATTGGAAATTTCACTGAAGGTGCTCATGGTCGAAGCTCCATCTGCACCATCAATTATGGCTTATATTATATCATGTACATGAAGCACTGGGTCAAACCAATCTAGGGTTTCAAAAGCATTCTTGTCATATTCATCACAATCTCTCAAACAGAAGCATTGTTGCAAGCAATTGTGTCAAGTTATAACATAGAACGGTCATGAGCTCACAAATTACTGGGATAAGCTGAAGCTGATTCTGTTGAAAACAAGTTATCGTGATCATGACGAAAGAAAGATAATTTAAGATTGTTGTATTTTAGTCTTAGGTGAAAGAAGATAGCTCACAATGTGCTCAAACATGGCAAGACATGAAATCTTTACTCAGCATGTGAGATTAGTACTTCTCTCTTAAAACCACAAAGATCAGTTAGCAGAGGCAGTGGCAGATTCAAGTAAAGGATGGACCAGAAGCATGGTCATGAGTAAATTCGGGTTCTGCACTAAAGTTTAAAACAAGCCAAGAGTGGAGATCACCAGAATCGGATATAATTATGCACTAGATATGTAATCTACAATATATATAAACTGTCAATTCTCGGACTAAGCCAAGCAAACAATGAGACATTTCCAAGTATCAGACAGCAAGCAACTGTGGACAATGTCAAATGCACAAACACAACCATTTGATCCAAAGCTGAAAGTAAATTCAATTCATTATTCAGAATAAGCATTGCACCATTCCACCCACAAAAGAACACCCAAAACTACTCAGAGCTAAGTTCTAACACACTTCTGGCAGTAGTTCAGAATTCTTCCACATTGCAGGTCCAACAAAAGAAGACACCTGGAAAACTCAGAGATTTCAAACACACAGCTTCTGGCAGTAGTTCAGACTTCTTCCTCTCCTTCATGACCAAGAGGGAGAAATTGAGCCAGAACTTTGCCTGATCACAAAACCTTCAACTATACCAATCGGCTTACGGATTACCAAAACTTTGTCCCAGCTGCTGGACTACATGAGAGATCAAGCTTTGCACATTACCAGCTCTTGCAGCAAGCTTAATCCACAGACAAAATGCCTGGCTGTACTAACTAGAGGTACAACCAGCCAAAATGCACATTGGCATGTTGCCTGAGTTCCATATGAATAACTCTAGCAGCTCAAATCCTTGTTGTCTGGAGCAAAATTCTAAGACATATTGGAAAGTAATCCAGACTAGTTTCTAAGCGCTCCAGGTTAGTTGCGATTTGCCTGCCCACTTGCAGCTTGAATGGAAGTATCGCAAAATTCCTAGCAATTTCAGAATGTTCATAAGGTATCATTCATGATGTCCATGACAACTATTCATCAATGGTACTCGGCTTTGCCTTTGAATCTCTTCACTGTTAGACCAACACATGAATGCCACATGTCAAATGGGGTTAGGGCTTAGGGTTGAGGTTTTACAGTTTTGAGAGAGCTGGTGCTTCTTCACGCATCCTAGTAAGATCGATAATCCTCGTAGTCTTCGTAGTATGGTCGTTCATAGGCCTCTCGCACGTAGGACGAGCCGTAGCTGTGAGGTGGGCTGAAAGGGATCCTCATGTATGATGCAGACTCTAGTGCAGCCGCGCCATACCTGCCGGATCCGTAGCTGCTGCTGGGGACGATGTAAGCGCTGCTGTTGTATGTACTGGTGCCGAAAGTTTCATGGCCGTAAGAGGGACTATAAGGACTGTCAGGGGAAGAGAAACTGAGAAGCTTCGACTTCCTCTTTACGTGCTTCAGCTTCTTCAGCAGCCGATGGAATGGCACGTTGCCTGAGACCGTGACTGTCTGGCTGGGAAGGTCGCATGCCACTGCATGAACGCCTGTTGGGTCACAAAAACTATATTAGATTAGCATGAATTTCTCGAGCATAGTTGATGCCAGAGTAGTTCTCATGTGCTCGAAAACAAGCCCAGAAATTGTGAGTACCCAGCAGTGGTACACTGCTAGACGAAGTCGGCGTGCAAGGGAGATCTGCAGATAGGTCAGCTAGCTATGTACGTACCTTCGAGGTCCAAAGCGTCTTTCACTTTCTCAACATCCCTCCTACTCTCCATGGGCACTCTAAATTGCACATCCTGCATATCAACAAATATATAGTATCAAGATCACCATCAACGCACCAAAGTACAATCAGAGAAAGCTTAGAGCTTGCACATGAACGCGGTCGTCGGAGGATTTGCATACCGGCAACAGTGGACGAGTTGTGCCATGTGTGATCAACGTCTGAGGATAGTAGTGGGACGCAGATCCGGGGTAGAAAGAATCCACAGGTCTTCCATAGAACAGCTGCACATACAATATTGCCGCGAGCCAACACTATCATCATCAGCTGCGTGAATAATGCACGAACTCCTGCAACCCGACTCACTGCAAGCTGCAGCAAGCCTGATCACAACAGAAGTAGTCTTCTATAGAAGAAAAATCCAGAAAAAATGCAGAGCCGTAGACTGGCAACATAAGGCAACAGCACATATCCTACAGCAAAGACGAAAACTACCGGTAGCTAATTATCCCAGAAAGCACTCAATGCACTCATATTACAGTCCGAAATTCAGCATGAAACTAGAAGCTCAAGTAGCCTATAGAGTGGTAGTAAAAGTGAAGCATTATACCTCGCTCATCACCCTGGACATCTTCACAAGCTCCTGCTCCCCTTTACTAGATCTGGAAAACAATTCCACACCCACAAGCAAAAATAAATAGATAATAGTGAGGAGAAGAGATGCTCGTTGAAACTGCTGCAAGGCGTATGTCGAAATCTGAGAGCTTTCAGCTTGTATATACACCTCCAACAAATTAGATCCACTAGTTGCAAGGATACAAGACAAATAAGCTGTAGAGATGAGCAGCGGGTTCTCTTGAGAGGGGCAATGAGATATGGTGGCGTTTTATGGCAGGAGAATCGGCAAGAAACTAATAGCTGATGCTTGTGTACTTGGGTAAGAAGATGGGGCCGAGCTGCAGGTGTCGTGCGGGGCGAGTATCACAGAAGTGCCTGGAAGTCACGTGGCAGCGATCCGGAATCCGCCGCTTGTGGGACCCCGCGACGACGAGCTTGTAAGCGAGAATAGCGTAAATCCCAGTCGCACTCTTCAATCAGTCAGACTGACTGTGGCGCTCACATCATCAGTGTCTTCTTTTTTTTCTTGTCGAAAATTCGCCGAATTTCGACCTGAAGAATATGAATTCGACCTTTTTCGCCCAATTCGCCAGATTTTGAGAAACAAAAAATCCACATCGCCATATTTTTATGATAAGTTTCCAGTAGGTAGCCAAGAATATAGAAGGATCGTGTGTTTTTTCTTCTTTCATATCTAGTATGTAGCCAGATCTGGCTAAATCATTTTATGGATGATAGCCACTTTAGCTACACCACAAAATTGGAAAAAAACAACCCTGGGCGCTGTCTCCTGTTTGCAGCACTGTTCCGTTTCCTCTCTTATTGCTTATTATATTCCTTGGACTCTTCAATAAGTGAGTCTACTCACTACACCCACACGCTGTCAGGAATCTCTGGTCCCATCCTCTCCACAAACTTTTAGCTAAATGTATAATAAGGTTTAGTAGGTTTCTGAGAATTTTACAGGATTGACGAAATGGTACAAAGGGACCCACTATTTTCAATATTCAGCAGAAGTTGTGTGTAGGCTAGAAGGTTTTTTTTCAATCTAATAGAGTTATCGGTAACGTCAGGAAAAGACAGAACCAGTACCCTGAGTTTGATCGTAAATAGGGTGAGATGAGATTAAAAAGAACGTGCAAAAAAGTACATTAGCGTTCCAGGGAGCTTCACAGGTGAAAGTTGGCAAACCAGTAGAACATATGAGCTAAATACGACGATTTCAAAATAAGAAAGCTAGAAATCTGCTCAACATCTCAAAAAATGTTGATGACCCCATTTTTTTTTTCCTCAAAAAGTGGCGATTTTATTGGAAATTTTTCCAAAAGGTTTCCTTGACCATGTCGCTGGACCCTTTGTTTTTTCGCAAAATGGCAAATGTTTGCCACCAAAAAAAATCACTGGTCATGAGCACAGCCTTTACTGTGTGTGAAAAGCAGGGAGGAAAAATAATTTAAACCTTTGCTTTGGGCTAGTGAAAATCTTTAAGAAAGATCTTTGAAGATTGAAAAGTAACTTAATTGAGATAGAGTGGTGCCAGTATGGGAGCCTGCAAATTAAAATTGGATGAAGAAAAGTGAAAACATCCCCGTTGGGCTCAGTAAAATAGTTTAGGCCCAGTACTTTTCCACGCTTAGCTGAGTTTTGGTAAAAGGCACAGCACAGTTGTGGACCCGCAAGAAGAGTGCAATAATTATCATCTGATTGCTGCTCCCTGTTTCTGATTGGCCAATCGTAATGATTGGTCCACGTGGCTTGATATTACTAGGCTCCCCACCTATGAACAGGATTTTATTTTATTCTTTGAACAGTTCGCAATTTGTCACTTTAGGAAAGAAAGGATTTGCACTTTTGTGAATATGCCAAAGTTGTGAAGGAAAATTATGCAACCATTTCTCTTCGGCAATGCAAATTTGGTGAATAGATGTTCATCTTTATGAATATTTTTGCAACATATTAGGGATGCCCCCATAGAAAGCTCAATTGGTGACCACTATTTAAAGTTGTGTTTAAAATTGGTGAGAAATAGTTAGCCACCAATGGAAATCTAGATATAGTTTACATTGCACATTGTTAAAGAGTATTTAAACCTTCATCAAGTTACATTATGGAGGGATTGAACCCAAGTCATCAAAGACTCTACCCTCTGCGACATAATGTTTCATGCATACTAGTAAGTTAGTATTGTTTTTAAAGGGAAAGAGAATAGAATATTTGAGAACTTAGAAAAAAGTGATCACTAAACTAGTGAAGACTATGAAAACAAAGGGCCAATTACTTCATGAAAATTGTGTTACATGTCCACATATAACAAGTTAAAAAACAAAAAAACTATCAAAAGCAATAGAATCATAATGTAGATAATAAAAACACAACAACAACACCAAGCTTGTTTGACATTGGGCAACTTGCAATTGAAAAAACTTTATGCATTCGAGGCATATTAACAATTCTCTAATTGCGAAATCTACACAAATTCATCATAATGAAAATTTTGCATTGTGAAAAATGATTGCTCAAACATACAAACACACAAAACAAAGTTCTCAATCATTTGATTATGGATCCTAGTTTTGATGAAATTCAATTTATTGAATACCCATTCATGCTCCATGAAACCCAACATTTGAATCATGGCAATTTATCAATTTCACATTATGAGATATTATGGAAGATGATGACAAAATAAGTGATGATCCTTCACATTTTGGTTAGAAGATTGATAGTATTAGGAAGGCTCAAAATAGCTTTGGCATTATTTTTCATTGTAATCTTGAACATGAATTTTTACACATCTAAAATAGACACACAAAACACCCTTTGACCACATGTTTAACAACCCTAATTTTTTTCAAGGTACCAAAAAAAAACTTCAAAACATTCAAATGTGTGTTGAATGATTCATCACATTATTCAAACAATCAATAATGAGAATACACAATACTTAATGTTTCATGCAACCCATTTTGTGAAAAACATGTGTGCAATTCAACCATTACTTTTGAGGTTGCCTTTGAACATTGGAGCTTGATACTTGCCACACTTGCTTCAAAAATGTCCTTAGTCACATAACATTCATCCTTGTGTTAGAATCCTAAACTTGTGCCCAAATGTGGTTTGTTTAGCACTCAAATTCAAGTGATCAATGCCATTGTTCAAATCTATAATCCACCTCATCGAAATTGTTTCATGCTTGACTTCCATAAGAAATTTAAAATATGTAAATCAAATTGGAAAGCAATAAAAGCGATCCCAAAAATCTCATGTAATTTTGCTTAAACCTAAACATGTAAAATATACAAAAAAAGTAAGTGTCTCCATTTTTATCCAATGTCATGCATATAAATGTAATAAAGTAACATCAAAATGGATGGAAGTATGATATAATACCCTTGGTGCCCTCTATTACTTTGTAAGAATCTATTTCCAAAAAATAAAAAATAATTACATTCTAAAAGTAAGCCAAAAAGTCCCCATTTATTGCATAGAAAATTTGTGATTTGGGAATCTTTAACACATGTAATTCACTGAAATATATTAATACGAAGTAACGATATAAAGATAATTTCATTTTTGAGGCTGCCATAAAAAGATTATTTTACTTTTTATTTGTTAGAACCTATTTATCATGTATTTTACAAAAGTCCATAGTGTAAAAAATAGATGAAAAATAGATTGCAAAATCTACTTGTATTTTTAAAAATCTATTTTCAACCTACTTTTACAATGTGGAGTTTGAAAGTTAATGCACAATAGTGAAGAACTATCTTGTCTTTAGTCATTCAAGTAAAAATATTCTACATACAAATGGTTTATGATGGATTTTTTTTTGTAAAAAAATTATATTTGTCAAATAGACTACCAAGGAAGTTTAACTATCAATTTTCATACCATGCTTTTGTCCAAGTAAGTAAGTTTGATTACTTCAACCCAATCAATGACAAAAACATGTTGGGCTTAGATGGGGACAATGCAAACAATGTTTTAAAAAGTCTCAATATCAATTAAATATTATAGGTTTAAAGTAATAGTTCAATTATAGGGTTGTCAAATGCCATCTTCAACAATAAAAGATGATATTTTTATAACACCTTTTTGAATGGGCTTAACATAGAAACTTATTGAGTCTTGACATTGTCCAAAATCTCCAAGCCCTTTGTTTCCATGATCTCCTTTAACTGAACTAGTTTTAAAATTTGCCTATTTGTAGAGTTGGAAAACTATTTGTATAGTGACCTCATGATTACTTCAGGATGATTGATCATTAGGAAAAGAAAAAAAGGTTTGGATCAAGGCTAGATTTATTTGATGCACCATGCAATGAACATTAGTCATGAATGGAGTATATTAAAACTAGAGTTGGACAATAACACCTATGTGGTCTCCTTGCTATATATTAACCCCATTAGCACCAAAAGACATTACTTTTTTGGAGATGAAATTAAGGTTTGAAATAATTCCATTGGTAAGAATTGCTAGCATAATCATGGTAGTAAAATTAAATACATTAAAACCATCCACTACATGTTATAGTGATAGCAACATAGGGACCCTTGTCCAATTTTGAATGGTATATGCATGGATTAAGACCCAAGACTAGTTATCAACTAAATTGACCTCATCACAAAACAAAGTAAAACACATTGGTGTTATCCAATGCAAGTTTCATAGCTAGCTTGCATGACCATGGTATGTATAGTCTAAACTATATTTCAACCTACATTATCACACCAATGTTTCTTTGGGCAACGCTTAATCTTTAGCAATTTTAGAAGCAATTTCATGTTTTCAAAATCTATCATGGGTCTACCATTAAACAACAAATAGATGTAAAATGACAGCAAATTGAACAAATTTCTTCTTGTTAAAACCTTAACCTTCATCAATAATAAGTTAGAAAATAAAATCAAGAAGGATTTGGGCAAATAGAACTTAATTTTTTACATGTGCACAATTTTTATTTTGTAAAACTCAGTAGCTTCCACATTCAACATAACGAAAATAACTTTCCTCATTCTTGAATGTTTAAACAAAAAATCAAGTTTAAAGATTCAATAATTTATTTCTACCTTCAACTTTTGAATAGACTTTGCACTTGATAAAACTCATTAAACCATCTCCTTCAACAACAAAATTTGCCCATGGTAATTGCATTGTTGAAACATCTTTGAATTTTCAACCAAGTTCATATTGCTACTTCTTCACAATGGACTTTAACAATTTAGGGTATTGTTCCAAATCTATGACATTTGCAACAATTACATTGTTGTTTGACAAAACAACATTAGGATCAAAATGTGCATGGAAGCACTTAATGTTTCAAGGGGGGTGATTCATAGGTAAAAGGTTTTAAGGGGATATGCAAGAAACATAAAATTGAACAAGACCTTATACCTAAAGTTTGGTGGAAACCTTGATCAGGCCATGACATTCAATATCAATTTCAACTTTGAAAAGAAAATTTATAAAAAAACAATTGCTCAATATCAATGTCAACTTTGAAGACAAGATTTATACAAAAACAACCAAAAAAACTTGCAAAGCCAAGGTTAAATTGAAAAAAACCTAGAACTACTTTACAAATTCATGATTTGAAGAAGATTGAAAATGAATATTATGTCCACAATCACCATTAGGCTTCAATTGTCCACATACCACATTGAAAATCCAATTTTTTTGCAATTTGCAAACCAACAATTCAAAACAAAGTTCAATTAAAAATAAAAAACTTAGAAATCCTAAGTCTATATAATTGAGTCTACAACTCTACATTACATAAGCATAGAAACTCTTGAGTCCGCATCACATTTAAACATGTTAATGGTCACACTTGAACATTTTGTGCGCACTTGAAAACAATTTTGAACAAGTTATGACTTATGCTTGAACTTTGAACACAAATAACAATTGCTTAAACATGTCATATTTAAACGATGCACTTAAGTCTTGATTCCTAAGTCTATAAAATCATAAAAAACAAGAATTTTTTGAGTCCTACATGATTTGTGAACAATGAATTCTAATGAATCAATTCATTAGGAGTTACAAAATCATAAAAAGAAACAAAATTTCAATGCCTACAAGCTAAATGATGAGTCTTAACTCTTGAATGACAAGTCTACAAAAAGGAAAAACATTCTTGAATCCAAAGTCTTACAAATTGCATGATGTATCGTGCTTGAATAATGTGCACAATCTAATGTGTGTACATTATGAATAATGCACATTATTTACAAATTATGAATTGTGAAACTCAATGCTTGTTGCTTGTAGTTCATTTGTCACATTCAAATTTCAAATCATGATGTTTAATGCTTGGTACCCTAGCTTCTAGTAGTTGGCCCTTGAATTCCAACAACTAACCTCCAAGTCTCAACAGCCTCCCATTAGGTTTACACCCGTGGTGACCTCCAGTTGTAGGATTGAAAAATTCTACTTAATCAAATGGTTACAATCGCTCCAAAATGGAGTGATTCAATGACCATTAAGATCATTCTTTCAACAATCTACCTTTCACATTCATCATCATTGAACAAGGTGATCCTTAGGACTTCTTTCTTTTTGCAACACTTTTCCATTTTAGTGATCACCCTAATGATTATTAGAAGCAAAAATGTCATTTATAATTCATTTTTGTAACTAAAAATATTTTTAAATTAATTTCTAATTACAAACGCAAATTTTTAAATACAAAATTGATTGCAAATGATAGTTTTTCTTCTTATGAATGTCAACTTAAAAAAATTCTGAATATGACAAAAACCTCTTTATTTTTTATTTTCTTGCTTTAGGGAGATTGTTGCAAAAAAAATTTGAATCACTTTCTGGCAAAATTTCACCAAAATAAAATCCCCTGCCTATGAAGTTTCAATCTTAGTTTTAGGGTGGGGATTCAAAAAAGTAAATATCCAAACTTGGATGTGAGAAATTTTTTTTTGCAGGGTCAAATACTGAGCATTGCTGGGGATGCTCTTATTACATATGTACATGCAAGAATAGGTAAAGTATCCCTTGGGTGCCATGTTCCACAAGAACTCCATTGAAGCCACTGAGACCACCTTCCAGGTCCAAGGGGTTCCTGTGAATTTTGAACCACAAATTTCTGGATTATGTGACCTAGCTCTGAGCCCAAGTTGGAGGTCCAAGGGATTGTGTGCATTGTGAGCCACAAATTATTATTTTTGTGCGATTTTTTTTGAATTTCTGTAAAATTTTGGATTTTCATTTGCTGCAAATTCATTAATTTTTTGAAAACATCGTCAATTAAAAAGAAATTAAAAAACTCGCCAGATTTCTATACATGGTTGAGGCAGGTAGCTAAAAATACATAAAGATGCATAAATTTTTTCCTTTCAAAAATTTAATAGAAAAAATTAATTAAATTATCTTATGGATAATCAACACCTCAGCTACATCACAAAATTGACCCCAACAAAACAAAAAACACCGAAAATATCTATCTAGTGAAGTTTGTTTTAGGGCACAGTTCCATGAGTGCCCACTGGCCCACTATTTGTACTTTGCCCACCCAAAAAGTTAGGGTTTTTATGCAAAAAGTTCAGAAATCCTGGTCACTATATGAGTGGATTTCCACTATTATGATTTTCAATTACAGATGGGTTTTTAAATTACTATCTATGATTTCCAATCCCAAGTGGAAATCATGTGCCCCAAGGGCAGTTTTGAGTTCCAGGGATCATCACCACAGTGAACCAACACCCATCAGCCCACAACGAAGGATGAATGGTAAGTGGTCAGGAAACAGTTTTCTGTTGGGTTTCAGTTCCCTAGCTAACCATGACTCCCTAGCTCAGTTTTCTGTTGGGTTTCAGTTCCCTAGCTAACCATGGCTACCTAGCTCAGTTCCCTAGCTCATTTGCTTTTTTTTCTACCTACTTACTAACAACCCACAAGCAGGTTGTTAGCAGGTAGTAAAAGCAGCCCTTACCTATGTATAAACCATCTACTTATCTAGTAATTACCTATTTTTCTACCTACCTACGTACCTATATATGAGACCTATTTCCTCCAAAATTGGTTACCTAAGTGGAATCAAATATTAACTCAGCTGAGATTCATCCACAACTGAGTAATAACAGGCATCCAGTGGATGGTCTGCTGGTGGGTGCTGGTTCACCATGGGCCATGGCAGAGGGATGATCATGGTCTTGTGTCCAAGACTCTACACAGAAGATGCAAGCCATAAGCCTTGTAACCTTCTCTTGGTGCAATGAGATTGTGCTAGATACTGTACAGAAGAGCTTGCCAGTGAACCAGCCTTCTTTCTTTCTGCTGGCTATATATAGCCAGGAATCGAATTAAAAATTAAAAGTGTGAAAATCAAAGTTTTTTGTAGATTTTCAATAGCCATAATTCTACCAAAATTTAAGAATTTTTTTCAGATTTCTATGCATGGTTTAAGTAGGTAGCCAGAATGTAGAAGGATGTTCAAATTTTTTAATGCTTTCATATTTAGCTTGTAGCCAAATTTGGATAAAACTTCCTATGCATCAAACCATGCATGCAATCCTCAACAAGCATAAGTTGTGAATGGCTGCCATGTGTAGGGTAAGGATTGATTGATAAGAGGGCTGTTCTTGGATGAACATATGGGGTAAGGATGATTCTACGAGGGTTAAGGACTAGGTAACCAGTAAGAGGGGTTGGAGTGAACCAGCAGCCATCAATGCACCAGTTGAGGATGAGGCCGTTCAACCCGTTTTGGGGATGAACCAAAACCACATCCCGACTGCCCAAATATTTTTTTTTTCTCCCGCCTCTACTCTGCCCCAAAACATTTCTCCCCTACCTACCTACCTCCCCCCTCCTACCTCCTACCTACCCCCACCTACCTCCAATCGCCATCACCAGAGCCGAAGCGGGAGCACCACAGCCAGAGCAGGAGCGTCGGAGCCGGAGCACCAGAGCTGGAGCGGGAGTGCCAGAGCTAGAGCTTCCACTTCCAAGCTTCAAGGTAAGCTTTTTTCCCTTCTTTTTTATTTTGCATCGCAGAAGCCGTCCCCTTCTTTTTTGTTTTTGTTTTGTTGTCGCAAGAAGAAGAAGAAGGCAACGGCAGCATTGCTGCTGTCGCCTTCTTCTCTAGGTTTTTTTGGAAGGTAGAAGGGGAGGACAGCTGCCGTCCCCTTCTTTTTTGTTTTTGTGTTGTTACAAACAGAAGAAGAAGAAGACGACGGCAACATTGCTGCTGTCGCCTGTCCCCTTCTTTTTTGTTTTTGTTTTGTTGTAGCAAGAAGAAGAAGGCGATGGCAGCATTGCTGCCTTCGCCTTCTTCTTCTTTTTTTTTTGTTGGAGCAAGAAGAAGAAGGCCACGACAACACTGCTACCGTCGCCTTCTTCTCTGGGTTTTTTTGGAAGGCAGAAGGGGACGGCAACAGCCATCCCCTTCTTTTTTTTTCTTTTTTTTTTGTTGCAAGAAGAAGAAGAAGAAGAAGAAGGTGACGGTAGTAGTGTTGCCGTTGCCTTCTTCTCTGGGTTTTTTTGGAAGGCAGAAGGGGACGGCAGCTGCCATCCCCTTCTTTTTTGTTTTTGTGTTGTTGCAGCAAGAAGAAGAACAAGGTGATGGCAGCATTGCTGCCATCACCTTCTTCTTTGGGTTTTTTTGGAAGGCAGAAGGGGACGGCAACTGCCGTTCGCTTTTTTTTTTTTTTTTTTTGTTGCAGCAAGAAGAAGAAGAAGGCGATGGCAGCATTGTTGCCGTCGCCTTCTTCTTTGGGTTTTTTTGGAAAGCAAAAGGGGACGGCAGTTGTCGTCCCCTTCTTTTTTGTTTTTGTGTTGTTGCAGCAAGAAGAAGAAGAAAGCGATGGTAGCATTGTTATCGTCACCTTCTTCTTTGGGTTTTTTTGGAAGGCAGAAGGGGACGGCAGCTGCCGTCCCCTTCTTTTTCTTTTTTCTTTGTTGCAGCAAGAAGAAGAAGAAGAAGACGACGGCAGCATTGTTACCCTCGCCTTCTTCTTTGGGTTTTTTTGGAAGGCAGAAGGGGACGACAGTTGTCGTCCCCTTCTTTTTTGTTTTTGTTTTGTTGCAGCAACAAGAAGAAGAAGAAGAAGAAGGCGACGGCAGCACTGTTGCCGTCGCCTTCTTCTTTGGGTTTTTTCAGAAGGCAGAAGGGGACGGTAACTGCCATCCCCTTCTTTTTTGTTTTTGTGTTGTTGCAGCAAGAAGAAGAACAAGGCGACGGCAGCTGACGTGCTCCCAAGTCACGAGGTGAGACCAAGTTGAAGGTCTCACAAAGTCAAATTGCGAAATCAAGACTTGGTAGCACGCTCCCGGCTTCCAACTCTAGAAAGGGGTAGAGGGTCGAGTTGGGAGCCCCGGGATTGACTAGGAAGAGATCAAGCTTTTAGATTACACGAACCTGCATCACAAACCAACACGAGTTGGTTAGAATCCATTCTGGGTCTTTTTGGTGTAGGGACAA